>ERZ1292633.986-Hain-H41-02um-R1-986-length-31428-cov-26_pt1 | contig 31428 bp, 31 predicted proteins | sample MGYA00564406_ERZ1292633 | MGnify/ENA primary metagenome ERZ1292633 (study PRJEB36523, sample SAMEA6512639) | groundwater metagenome | collected 2019-01-08 | study: AquaDiva: Metagenomics assemblies of 32 groundwater samples
TGAGCTCCTCACGCACAAACGCCGAGAAGGCTATCTGTAAGGAGGCGGCAGAGAAACAATACTCCTGGGGAAGAAACGGCGATTCTTGGAAGGTCTGACCCTCCGCGACAATACCGAACGCCCGGAGACCATCACCATCGGAACAAACGAACTCATCGGCACCGACCCGAGCAAACTACCGCCGGCGCTAACGCGATTGATGACCGGGCAGTGGAAGCACGGCGCGATCCCGCCGAAATGGGACGGGAAGTCGGCGGAGCGAATCGTCGAGCATCTGGAGCGACTGTTGAATGCGAACTGAAGCGGCGCGAGCAGGACGCGATAGGTTCGGTCTTGCGTGGCGCCGTGACTTGCCATACAGTGCCAGGTGGAGCATGAGCACGGCGTCACGCTGCCTTGAACCTCGGGCCATGCGGGTGAATCGTACTGGCGGTACAGAAGGAGAGCGGAAGACGAGCCTGGTTGAAGCGTAGGCGATCGAAGAGAGTAGTCATGCATCGTGAATGGGTATCAGGAACCGGATGGACATCGCGACGATACAGGCGAAGGTGAGCGCCGGCACGTATCTGTACAGTCGCCATGCGGATAACGAGCGAAAACTCGATCACTTGACCTTCAGGCACGTCAAGGACGCGATACTATCCGGGGCGATTCTCGAGCAATACCCCGACACTGGCCGTGGCGAGACCTGTCTGGTCGTGGGAGTATCCGGGAACACGCCGATCCACGTGGTGTGCGGGTGGCATGGAGAAAAGATCGTGTTCGTAACCGTATATATTCCACGTCCACCGAAATTTACCGATCCCTGGACACGAGCGAGGTGACACGATGCACAAGGTTCAATGCAATTATTGCGCAGGCGAAGCATTTGAGTCGAGGCAGGTGCCGTACTTGTACGAGCACGAGGGCAAGTATTTGCTCGTGCCGAACATGCCTGTGGAAGTGTGCGCCCGATGCGGAATGGAATACTATGACGGCAAAACGCTCGAAGAGACCGAGCGGCATTTCGATGCGATCCACCGGCACGAGGAGAGCCCGGACAGCATGCTCGAAGTGCCTGTCAAGAAGACCGCGGCCATGGCATAGATCGCCACGCGAGACAAGCCGACGGCCCATGCCGGGAGACATGCCCCCACACTAACGAACATCGGCACCGACCCGAGCAAACTGCCTCCGGCGCTGGCGCGATTGATGGCCGGGCAGTGGAAGACAGGCGCGATCCCACAAAAGTGGGATGGGAAGGCGGCGGAGCGGATCGTACAGTGTCTCGAACAAGTCCTGGTATGACGGAGCAGGGAAGTCCGATGGAGCGGGAAAATACAATGACTCTCGACCCCTTTTCCTCTTTCCTCAAACCTTGAAACCTGAAAACACAGGCACGAGGCCACTGGAATGCAGCTTCCCAATCGAGCAAACGCGTATGTATCTCCCAAGAAACTGCGCGAATACCTCCTGTCAGACAGCCATCCGGTAGGAAGGTTCAAGGCGAAAGTTTTCACGTCCCTCGGGTTTACGGAACAGCATCTCAACGATCTCCGAGAAGGCTTGCTCGCCATTGCCTACATGAACGAGGTGCGAGAGGAACGCCAAGGGAGCTATGGGAGGAAGTATGTCTTGGATGGAGCCTTGCCCACTCCTCGTGGTACTCTTTTACAAATCCGCACTGTCTGGATGATTGACGCGGGAGAAGACGCTCCGCGGTTTGTCACGGCGTACCCGTTGTAAATTTCAAAGAGAGGTGGTCATGCGATTCAAAGAACTCGATACGGTGGTCTTAACGCACGACGTGCCGGAACACAGTCTGAAGGAGGGAGACCTTGGCGCCATCGTCCACCTCCACGCCGACAGGGAGACCGTCGAAGTCGAATTCGTGACGGCCGAGGGGAGAACGATCGCGGTGTTAACCCTCAGACATGAAGACATCCGTTCGATCGCCGACAGAGAAATTCTCCACGTGAGAGACTACTCAGCTGCTGTCGGCTAGGCGAAACCCTGACCAGGGCCTAGCCCGCATGACGTACGGAGCTGTGTGCGAGACCGCCGAGATGTCACGCGAAACAAGTGTGCGGAGGCCCGAAGGCTGAAGGCGAACTTAAACAGACTACTGACCACCTGAACGCCCGGAGACCATCACCATCGGGACTAATGAATTGATCGGCACCGACCCGAGCAAGCTGCCTCCGGCGCTGGCGCGATTGATGGCCGGGCAGTGGAAGCACGGCGCGATCCCGCCGAAATGGGATGGGAAAGCGGCGGAACGGATTGTACAGTGTCTCGAACAAGTCCTGGGATGACGGAGCAGGGGAGTCCGATGGAGAGGGGAATAACAATGACTCCCGACCCCTTTTCATCTTCCCGAGCGACCAGTGCACCCGGTCTCGGCACAGCTGAACAATGCGCACAGCACAACACTGCCGCACAGCATCATATGAATCGATGGACATGCACTGAAAGTCCAATGGCATGGAGGAAACAATGAAAGCATTGGATCGTATCACCATGGACCCCGCGGTCATGGGAGGGAAACCCTGTATCAGGGGTATGCGAGTGACCGTCGGGACGATCGTGGGCTTGATGGCAGCGGGAAAGGCGATCGAGGAGGTGTTGGCCGCCTATCCCTACATCGAACGGGAAGATGTCTTGCAAGCCCTTACATACGCAGCCTGGCGCTCGGAGGAAAAGGACCTTCCCTTGGTCTCCTGATGAAATTTCTCATCGACATGAATCTCTCACCTGACTGGCTGGACGCGTTCACCGCGGAAGGGTGGGACGCTGTACACTGGTCCACCGTCGGCGAGCATCGCGCAACCGACGAATTCATTATGACATGGGCCAGAGACCATACCTATGTGGTCGTGACGCACGATCTTGATTTCTCAGCATTGCTCGCATCAACGCACGCAATCGGTCCGAGCGTCATCCAGGTGCGCACACAAAACGTACTGCCCAACGCGCTTCGAATCGTGCTCATCAATGCCATCAAACAATTCAGCCGCGAACTCGAAGAGGGGGCGCTGATTTCCATTGACCTCCAACGCGCCAGAGCGCGCGTCTTACCGTTCGAATAGAGTGAGGATCTAAGGGTTGCACAGGTCGTCTTGGATAGGCTTCCTGCATCGTGCCTGACCCTGCGCGACAACACCGAACGCCCGGAGACCATCACCATCGGAACAAACGAACTCATCGGCACCGACCCGAGCAAACTACCGCCGGCGCTAACGCGATTGATGACCGGGCAGTGGAAGCACGGCGCGATCCCGCCGAAATGGGACGGCAAAGCGGCGGAGCAGATTGTATGCCAACTGGAACATGATATTGCGTGAAAGCAAACGTCTTTCCAGTGGCTTGGAACTCATGATAAATCCCAAACTCCTGGGAAGAGCCCGCACAGCCATCTGCAATTAGGTTTGAAAATGACATACACTAACTTGTGCATATGCTTCCTGGCTTTGCTTCTACCTATTAGCACTGAGCTCAACGCCGCCACCTATTATTTCGCATGCGATACAGGCAATGATGCCAATACAGGGTTAAGCCAAACGCAACCATGGCAATCTGTAGCAAAGGCTTCACATTTCGAGTTCTCAGATGGGGATAAGGTTCTGTTTAAGAAAGGGTGCACGTGGGAGGACGTTTCGATCAAGGTCTCACATTCCATTAGCTTTGGAGCTTATGGAGATGCACCCGAAGCTCCACACCTCATTGGCGCTACCAAAAGTCGTTCCTGGACCAAGTTGAATTCAAAAAGCATTTTCTATACACAGGCGGCCATAGAGCCTGGATCACCAGGTATTAAGGAGATTCTAATCGTTCATGACGGGAAACACGGAAAGTTCTACAAGACGGCAAGCACCTTGGAGTCGCTTGATTCCGCAGGTATGTTCTTCCATGACGTAGCCAGAAATGTACTGTATATAGCTCCTCTTGAAGGCACAAATCTTCAGCATGAAATTCACTTTTCGAGCAAGCCCCATATTTTCGAGTACCAACAGGTTAACGTCGAAAGAGTGATCATCGATGGACTGCAGCTATCTTTCGCCAATGAATACGCTATTGGTTTCTGGTATCAATCATCAGGAACCAGGAATGGGTCATTAAGAGTCGAGAACTGCACTTTTTTCGGTAATGCGCATCAGGCACTTCATATTGGCGGAACGAACTCATTCAGGAACGTCGACATCGTGGCCAACACGATTACCGCAAATGGGAATGAAGGCATTTATATCGGACACATAAAGGGAAGCGAGGAAGGGGATGTGGTAACAGGCACTCTGAGAATCAGCTCCAACTTAATTGGAGGCCTGGGATTTGGTTGGCGGTCTATGGGAGCAGGTTCCGCCGCGAATGGTGAGGGAATCGACATCAAGAAAGGAGTTAGGGCTGCAATTATCGACAACAACAGAATCCTTGACCTGAATGGATTTTTTGGCATCGCGGTCCAATCCTCCAACGTCGTAATAGAAAACAACACGATTCAGGACATCCATATGACGGATGCGACGCCCGATTCCGGTATCGCAGCGATCATCGTCGACGCATACGATAACAAAGGGTCTACGATTGTCAGGCGAAATACCATAACTGTCGAAAGCGCAAACGGAATTGCAATCCGAGGTCATGCGGAAAGACACCCGAGAGTTGAGGTGTATGAAAATAAAATATCTGTAGCAGCGCCCTATTTCCCATTCGCGTTCACATCGCAGAACGTTACGAACGCGACCATCAGGGATAACAGTACGAAAGGGGGACGTGCTGGGCTGGGGATTCTAAAGCCCTGCTGTCGGCCAGCTAATATCGAATTTCACAACAACGATATTCAAGGTGTTTCGTCGCCACTATTGGCAGCACAGGATGTGTCCGTAGGAGCACGCATTCACTCAAACATCTTTTGCCTCAAGGAAGCATATCTCGCCATTCCGAAAGACCTCGCCAGAAACAATATATTTAAGAGCAACTGCATCTCTCCGGCAACGCTGAGTCCCAGCCCCCCTCAAGGCGTCCGCATCCAATGAGTTTACTCGAAGAGCCGCAATCGCAACATTCCGGATCGAATCAAATGAAACCATTTCTCAGCGGATTTATCCAATGTGCGGAATAGCGGGAATTTTTTCCTATCACTATGCTTCCCTCGATATAAATCGGGACGAATTGCGACGCATTCGGGATTATATGACAGCACGAGGGCCAGACGGCTACGGAGAGTGGTTTTCAACGGACAACCGCGTCGGATTGGGCCATAGACGATTGGCTATCATAGATCTCACAGATCGTGCAGCGCAGCCAATGATGAGTGCTGATGGACGACTTGCTATTACGTTCAACGGAGAAATTTACAACCACCTGACATTGCGTAGGAAGCTCGAATCCAAGGGCTATAAATTTCGCACCGTATCCGATACGGAGGTTCTGCTTCACCTCTACACGGACAAGGGCGAAGCGATGGTCAATGACCTACGCGGCATGTTCGCCTTCAGCCTTTGGGACAGCCGGAAGGAAGCGTTATTCCTCGCCCGAGACCCTTACGGCATTAAGCCATTGTACTATGCAGACGATGGCTGGACGTTTAGATTTGCGAGCCAAGTAAAGGCACTCCAGTCTGGAGGAAGAATCTCCCGCGACCCTGACCCGGCGGGGCATGTCGGCTTTTATCTCTTTGGAAGTGTCCCTGACCCGTACACGCTCTGGCAAGAAATTCGGGCAGTGCCCGCAGGTTCGACAATGTGGGTTGACAGAATCGGAGCTTCCGAACCGAAACGGTATTTCTCTCTATCTCAAACTTACCGGGAAGCCCAGGTTAATCCGTTACAACTCGACAAGGTGGAACTGTATCAATTCGCACGAGAGGCATTTCTCGACTCAGTACGCCAACATCTGGTTGCTGATGTTCCTGTCGGCGCATTCCTATCTTCTGGTATCGATTCCGGTTCCCTCGTCGGTCTGATGCGCGATGCGGGACAGTCGGACATTCAGACCGTGACGTTGACCTTTTCTGAGTTTGCGGATAAGGCTCAGGATGAAGCACCGCTTGCAGAACAGGTAGCCCGACAGTTCGGCACGAGACATACGACCCGCACCGTGACAGAAGCTGAGTTCCGAGAAGATTTTCCGCGAATCATGGACTCGATGGACCAGCCAAGCATAGATGGCATTAATAGCTGGTTCGTCAGCAAAGCTGCACAGGAACTCGGCATAAAAGTAGCCATGTCAGGTCTAGGGGGCGATGAGCTGCTAGGAGGATACTCTTCGTTTGAAAGAATTCCCAACTTGGTTAGTCGCCTAGCAATTCCATCGCGTATCCCATTTCTTGGACGTCTGGCAAGAACTGCAGGCAGGCAGTTCTTGCCAAAAGCCTTTAATCTGCATCCCAAAGCGCTAGGTGTGCTTGAGTATGGGGGAACATATCCCGGCGCGTACCTTCTTTCCCGTGGGCTGTTCATGCCATGGGAGCTAGACGCCGTACTAGACAAGGGAATGATCAGGGAGGGTCTTCGTCGCCTCAGACCACTAAATTATATCGGCAAAACCTTGATCCCAGACCCCGGCACACCACAGAGCAGGGTGGCTGTACTGGAATCAGAATTGTATATGCGAAACCAACTCTTGCGCGACACCGACTGGGCCAGCATGGCACACTCGCTGGAAGTACGCGTGCCATTGGTAGATTCACACCTTCTAAAAACTCTTGCGCCTGCCTTTGCCTTCGGCGAAGCCTCTTGCAGGAAGGATCTACTGGCTAGGAGCTCGAGGATCCCCCTTCCAGAGGCGGTTCACGCGCGGGGTAAAACAGGTTTTTCCATTCCAATCGCAAATTGGATATCCAGAGGACACCGCTTCCCACTAGGACATTCTTCAAACATCACAAGCCCACAACAGCTTTCAATATGGGCACGAGACTGGGCGAGCGATGTGGGGCACAAGTTTAGCTAACGTGAGAAGATGAAGCATTCCATGCGCATCCTAGCATTGATAACTGATGGCTTTGGCGGCCAAGGAGGGATTTCGCAATATAATTGTGATTTCCTTACAGCATTGTCCGCCGCCGAGACCGTTGACGAAGTTGTCGTGATGCCACGCCTCGGCCAGGCCAATCAGGAGGCGTTGCCTGTACGTGTGCGGCAAGAGCCACCAGTATTTAATAAATTTTGGTACTCAATATGTTCAATGGGCATAGCGGTGAAGAAAGGGCCATTTGATTTGGTGTTTTGCGGACACATTTCGCACGCACCCGTAGCGGTCATTATCGCACACAGCCTGAAGATTCCGATCTGGCTGCAGTTACATGGAATCGATGCTTGGGTATGCCCCAGTTTTTTGAATCGTTGGGCAGTCGAACAGTCAGATCTTGTAACGGTCGTAAGCCGGTATACGAAGCGAAAATTTCTAGGATGGGCGAATATTCGGCCGAATAGAGTACGGGTTCTTCCAAATACAGTTGCCGACCGATACTCACCCGGGCCAAAGTCAGCGCAACTTCTAGAACAGCATGGCCTTCGAGGTAGACGAATCCTACTTACGGTTTCCCGCATTTCGTTAAATGATTGGTACAAGGGGCATCACCTCGTCATTGCAGTCATGCCAGACCTGCTTCGCGAGTATCCAGACCTAGTCTATGTGGTCGCTGGCGAGGGGAATGGCCGTGACAAGCTACAACAATTAGCCGTGGATAGTGGTGTCGCGGATAGCGTGAAGTTTATCGGCAAGGTTAGCGAGACCCAGCTTCCAGACATGTACCGCACTGCGGATGTCTTCGTGATGCCGAGCACAAAGGAAGGTTTCGGAATTGTTTTTCTCGAAGCGATGCGTTCGGGCCTCCCTGTGATAGGAGGGAATTGCGATGGAAGCATGGATCCGCTTCGTGATGGTACCGCTGGATATGTCGTGTCCTGTAAAGACCGAAATGAGCTGATCGAGGCCATTCGTTCAGCGCTCGAAAATCCGCGAGACAATGCACATCATGCCAAAGTATTCGGCTCCACTGCGTTTTCGCATCATTGCGCGAATCTGTTAAGTAGCTGCCTCGCCAAAGTGAATCAATGATCCGGAGCAAAAGACTGTGGTAATAACGTACCTTGTCTCCCTATTAATCCCCCTCGCCGCCTTGTGGTTTGGCTACCCATTTGCAACGGTTTGGCTGCTTGGTCATTGGAATTCTGAAGAATACAGCCATGCTTTATTGATCCCATTTGTTGGGGCATACCTGACGTTCCTCAATCAGCCGGCCAGAGGACAGAGTCGTCCCGAGTTCCGATACTGGGAAATAGCCTTACTATCTCTGGCCGTGCTTATGCTGCTCCTTGCGCACTACGGCAAGATGATCAGCCTCTATGGGTTCAGCCTCTTGGTAATGACTTACGGACTGTTTCTTCTTCTGGCGGGGAGGGAAGCTACCAGGCAGAATTGGTCGGCTCTGCTCCTTTTGACGTTTATGGTGCCGCTCCCCACTGCGCTATTCAATGGCATGTCGAATTCCCTTCAACTGGTGTCCTCTAGCCTTGGGGCATGGGTAATCGAGCTATTTGGAATTACTGTCCACCTGGAGGGCAACATCATCGACATCGGCAGTATGCAGATGCAAGTAGTTGAGGCTTGCAGCGGCTTGCGGTATCTATTCCCGCTCATGGCGCTCGCTTATATTGTCGCAGTGTTCCACGGAGCATCGCTAGCCAGAGTCGCGCTGCTATTGCTCGCTGCCATACCGATCACAATTCTCATGAATAGCCTGAGAATCGCACTCACCGCTATGTTCGCCGAATACATCAATATCAATATTGCAGAAGGATTTCTTCATGATTTCGAAGGCTGGGTGATGTTTCTCCCGGCCTTGGGGCTACTTGTGCTGTTCAGCCTGGCTATCTCGAAGATTGTTGGAACACGTCAGGGAAGACCCGATTTGCCGTTTGTGCCGCAGGGCGGTTTTCGAAATCAGTTTATGGCCGAAATGAGATCATTTGCCAATGCCGGTCAACCAGCCCTGGCGATTGCTTTGACACTGATGATTGCCGTAGCATTTATGCCTCGTTTCTTACCCGAAAAAACCATAGCTGCCCCAAATCGAGACGAGTTTGCTGTCTTTCCAATGGAATTTAACGAGTGGAAAGGGCAGCACCGCCCTATGGAGGCAATCTACCGAAACGCGCTGCCTTGGGCTGACTATCTTCTGGCTGACTATGCAAAACCAGATGGGACAATAGTCAACGTCTTCATTCCCTATTTTGAATCGCTCTACGAAGACTCCTACACCCATAACCCTGCGGTATGCCTTCCTGGGAATGGGTGGACCATTCAGGAAGAAAGCGTTAAGACTCTATCCGATGCACGGCTGCCCAGAACTGGTGCGATCCGCGTCAATCGTCTCATCGCGACCATAGGGGGTAAGCAACACGTCGTCTACTACTGGTTTCTGCACAAAGGAACGGTCATTGCCAACCAACACATGGTCAAGCCAGTACTGCTGTGGAATTCCCTCACGGAAGGCAGGACGGATGGCGCGCTGGTTCGCCTCGCGATCGGCATGGATACAGTTCCAAATATCGCGGCAGCCGATGCAACGTTAGAGGATATCGCGCTCCATGTTATGCGTGTTCTTCCAAGCTTCGTGCCCAATTGAGGAAGAGGCTTCGCAATGGCACTAGCCACATGCCACCAGATTATGATGGCTCGTGCTTCCGGCTGGCCAATGCGCTGCGAATCCAGCAGATGAGAATAAACGGATGAGAATTGCGCGGGGATTGGTATCGGATGTATTTTCTCTGGGAACATCCCAAGTTGTGGCGGTTCTCGGCCAACTCGTTGGCGTTCGTCTCCTCACCGAAGTACTGTCTCCCGCCGTATTTGGCGAAGCCAGTCTCTTATTGGGAGTCGCCGCACTCGCTACCAGCACCCTAATCAACCCTACCTTGCAAACGTTGTTGCGACACTACCCAGCGTATGTCACATCCGGCAATCCATCATTCGTCGAAGATGTTGCAGCAAAGAATATCTGGCGGACGGCAAAGGTAGCGTTGCCAATCTCCCTGCCATTGCTCGTAACGGCTGTGCTGTTCCATTGGATCACGCTGGTTGATGTGTTGCTCATCTCAGCACTGGTAGGAGTGGACGGGCTACGAATGTTCCAGACCACAATTTTGAACGCCACCAGCCAGCATGGACGCTATGGTGCTTGGCAGGTTGGTGAAGCCTGGGGGAGGCCTCTGGTCGCGTACCTGGCAGTAATGATCGGCGGAGTACGAACGGAAACCGTATTGGCTGCATTCGTGGTGACATCAGCAGCCTTGTATGCTGTGTTGGGCAGAAGTACTCCGGCGCCAGAGGCCGGTGTGCCGCCCGATGGGGCTCGTGAATCCGAGCTCCTGCAGAACTTCAGGACTTACGCGCGTCCACTTATTCCGTTAGGGGTGATTGGCTGGATCTCGGGGATGGCGGATCGCTATATGATAGGCGGCCTGCTTTCAGCCAAAGACGTTGGAACATATGTTGCCGTCTATGGGCTGGCGAGCCGCCCGATGCTGATGCTTTCGAACATCGTCGAGACGGCAATCCGGCCAGCCTACTACTCAGCAGTGGCACACAAGAGTCCTACAAGCAAGAGGTATCTTGGGGTTTGGTTGCTCACTGCGGTCACTGGAGCCGCGGCAATGTGCTTGATATTCTCCTTTTATCATCAGCACGTTTCGCAGCTCTTATTAGGACAAGAATTTCGGGAGGCTTCTCACCTGATGCCTTGGATCGCCGTAGGGTACGGTGTGCTTGCCCTCTCACACATTTCTACCCGTATATGCTACGCCCACGACGCGACAAGGAGCGTATTGGCAACCGAAGCAGCAGGGGCATGTTTTGCGGTGGTAGTCGGGTTCCCTCTCATCTATTTGTTCGGCCTGCAGGGAGCAGCGGTGGCGGTGCCAATTTATTTTGGCATTCAACTATTTGTATCTGCATACCTTGCACGACGATCACTGCAAGACACCTGACAATTGGACACTGGAGTAAGATTCACTCAAGGAGGTATTCATGGATACAGGAACAACACAACCAAGCTATCGTGACCGGCTCTATTCGAACTACGGGCATGACTTCCAGGATGCCGGGGAGAAATTCGATCGCGAAGGAGCCTCTCGATGGGGACGCGCCTGTGCGTACCACCTACGTGGGTGGCTTCCGAAGCAAAAAGAAGCCCGCATACTTGATCTGGCATGCGGGGCAGGCAAGCTGCTGTTTTTCTTCTCAGAGCGTGGATACCATGATCTCGCAGGGGTAGATCTCAGCCTGGATCAGGTCGTGCTGGCCCGGCAAGTGACCCCTAATGTGAAACAAGAAAGCGTGTTCGAACACCTCGAGAGCAATCCTGCTTCCTACGACGTCATTACGGGATATGACATCATCGAACATTTCCACAAGGACGAAGTGCTTCGCTTCATCGATGGCTGTCTGAGCGCTTTGAAGCCAGGTGGTCGCCTAATTCTTCAAACCCCCAATGCTGATAGCCCCTGGGGGACCATGCATCGATATAACGACTTCACTCATGAAATTTGCTTCAATCCAAACGCACTGACCAGACTGTTACGGGTTGCAGGCTTCCGCAATATAGAATCGCGGGAGGCCGGACCGGTCCCTCGGGGAAACAGCTTGACCTCTTCTGTACGGTATCTGATCTGGCAGATCATTCGAGTTGGCCTACATATATGGAACCTCGCTGAAACTGGTACTGCCGGTGGAGGAGTGTGGACCAGGGTATTCCTGATATCCGGGGTCAAGAAGTAGATTTCATGCGAATCTTCTACATTGGCCAACTTTGGGAGGGAGGTACTGCGCTTGAACGGATGAAAACGCTCAATGTCCTCGGGCACTCCATAATTTCATTCGACACCTCACCCTACTTGAGAGAGACGATCCGCCCGCTAAAATCGATCGCCGCCCGCTTCAATGTTGGACCAGTTTTGACTAGGCTAAATCATGCTCTAAAACAACAAGCCAGCCGGCTCCATAATGTTACACATCTCTGGGTCGACAAAGGCGTGTGGATCTATCCTGAAACGCTCCAATACCTGCAGTCACTTACAGGAGCCACCACAATTCATTACACACCTGACCCGCAATTCTTATTTCATCGATCCCGGCATTTTCTTCGTGCTGTTCCTCTTTACGATGTACTGGTCACAACTAAAGAATGGGAACTCGATCACTACAGGGAAGCCGGCGCAAAGCGAGTCCTCCTGACCCATCAAGGCTACGATTTACGATGCTATCCTCGGACTCCCAGCCAAGCCATACGGGGAACCTACGCTTCAGATGTGTGCTTCATCGGGCATTCTGAGCGGCACTATGTACAACGGCTTAGGCACCTGGCACGGACAGATATCAATCTTAGAATTTGGGGGCCGACATGGCCACGGTGTGCGAAGTGGAGAAGATGGATACACCCCTACGTATCCGGCGGAGGACTCTGGGGCGAAGAGTACTTACACGCGATTTCATCCGCAAAGATCGGATTAGGCCTCCTGAGTAAATGGATCCCGGAAACCTCCACCACTCGCACATTCGAAATCCCCGCGATGGGAACATTCTTGTTGGCAGAGCGAACTGCCTTGCATCAGGAGCTTTTCGAAGAGGGCAAAGAGGCCGAATTCTTCGCCTCCGACGACGAGATGCTGGACAAGGCCCGTTTTTATCTGAAGAATAACGAATCCCGGCAACGAATTGCTTCGGCCGGTCGGACAAGGTGCGAACGATCGGGATATTCCACCACCGATCTTCTTTCAAAAATAATCAGCGCGCTGTCCTGTGGATTCTAAAGTCACATCCTCAGCCTTGGATGTTAGCGTGATTGCCAACGTTACCCAAATGACTATTATGTCCATGATACCGTTAGGCCGTTTTTTCTGCTCCGGCAGCGTAATAGTCTTACTGCTCATTGCCAGCACCTCAGCAGAAGCGGCAGACTGGTGGTTTCGCCCAGCCGGACAAACCTATGGGGCTGGAGATGGCACTAGCTACAAGCATGCGTATGCTGGAATCGATACCGCTCCGGACAGCAGTACAACATCCACCAGGATTGCACCGGGAGATACGGTCTATATTTGTGGACATCATCGCGGGATGTTGGTGGTGCTCAAGGATAATCTAACGATTGATCTGGCGTGTTCTGCCCATAACGACCCTGGCACCATTGACGGAACGGACATTGATACTGGCTCGGGCTGGCAGCTTAACAGCAAGGGGGAGTACCAGAAGACCTTTAGCTCCGCCCCTAAGCTCATCGTCAGAGATGGAGAGCTTATGACGCCTGCCCTCCCCGGGTCTCTGTCTCAAGGAGAGTGGGGGTGTGTGCCGCAATGGTTTACCCCAGTCTGCGATAACAGTACCGGGCCGTGGACCGTCTACGTCAAGGACAACCCAGCAGGTCACACGATGGAAATAGGCGCGCGCAATATAGGCATACAGCTCGGGGTTGCACCAGTGCGAGGACAAGGCATTCGTAGCCTAACCGTGCGTGGTGGAGGGGTCGGAAAGATTATCTATCAAGGGGGGACCACCTGGGGATGGGGGAAAGGCATCTCTGCGTGGTCGGATGGCTGGGCGGCCTCTGATGTGGCCGGGGGAACATGGACGATTGACGGAGTGACTTTCATTGGACAACAAAGCCAAGGCATCCATACGTATGGGACTGGGACGACCGGCAGTGCTCCGAGCCAACTCAGCATCACCAATAACAGATTCTATGACACGGGAGCAGAGGCCCTGTACTTAAAAGGCGGCCGGCAGGTTCTCTCCGCATTGATTGAAAACAATATCATCGGCAGTAGCAGTCATATGCAACATGGTTGGGATGCCCAGCCTAATTGCTCTGCCGCGACAGGCGATGGGATCGACATGGGGGGTGGACCAACCGATGTCATTTCTCACGCGATTGTTCGAGGAAACATCATTACAAATTCGCGCGGCAATGGGATCGCGGTCAGTGGGGCAGACTCAGTCATTGCAGGCAATACCGTCAGCAATGCAAACTTTAAGAATGCCCCCTGTCCCCATGCAGGAATAGCTCTATCACCGCAAGTTCCGGGGAGCATTAGAGTACACAGTAATCGAGTAAGCTCAACATATGGACACGCACTTTCCCTAGACGGCCTTCAGAAAAGCAGCAATACTGTGGACATCGACAACAACGTCTTCGACTCACGAACAGCGGTTGGCCATGCCGGAGAGATATATATTCCAAGCTGGTGGCCACCGGTAAGATTCGTTAATAACACACTTATGGGAGGGCAGTACGGCCTAAACCTTAGGTTCACACATGTACCTTCTTCGAGTTTTGAAATTAGAAACAATATATTCGAAGGGATTGCCTACCCAATATTCCAAATTTCTAATCATCCTAAGACTCATGCAACTAACAACATTTTCCATGGATTCGTTGGTTTTCTCGTCAGAAACACTCGCTATAACATGGTAACAACAATGGAATCAGGCAATTCGACGTTCACAAATAATCTACATGTTGATCCTTTATTGTCTGCCGGGTATAAGCCTTCACCAAACTCGCCCGCGATAGATAGGGGACGCTGGGATGAATTGTCAGAACAAGATTATGCAGGGAAGCATCGGATTGTTGGCCATATAGACATTGGCGCGATCCAGACACAATGAGAGTGCTCTGCGAATAACGAACTAGAACACACATGCTTAGTCCAATATATTATTAAACCTAGTCTCACTAACAATTTAACTCTTCTAGTCTAGTTGCCTTGAAATTGAAACACCTCAGCGACATGGTTCTGAAATAGGCTGAGGGGGTAGGAATGGCCGCAGAATTGGTAGAGCCTATGGAACGGTGGAAGGCATGCGCAATGGCGAAAGTTGGGTCGCCGGACCGGGTCGCACAAACAGGCTGCCAGGCAAGCCAAATGGATTGATGCTAGAGGGGCGCCACACGTGGTTCAAATTTCTCTTGGTTTTTTATCTCTATGTTTCATTGGTTTTCTTGTACTCAAGAAAACACCAGGTCGAGAATTTGTCAATGTGCATCTCATTAACTTCTTACTTCTGTTTTTGCTTGTTGACATTTTAAATCAATTCCTTAGTGGATATACGTCGAGGCATGACGAATCATACATGGTTGCAGCCATATTACTGTCCTTACTATATGTCTTATTAATATGGACACTTAGTACAATACCGTCCTTCAAAAGGACTAGCCAGTTAGCATTCGATGTACTTGCAAGCGACGGATACCCTTTCTCTCAATATGCAATTCTTTTGTGGCTAGCATTTAAGACATATCTGTGGGGAAGATATGGCCTACAGTCGCTTTCATATCTAGCATTATTTGAGCAGGGTGGAACGTCAGGCTCTCCACTGAGCTATGTCGAGACTACTATTTTAACGTCACTATTGTATTTAGCTAATGGGGCTGTAGTGGCGTTGGTTGTTAGAGTGTCTCATCTTGGCTGTCGTCAAATCTCAGCCATCGAATGGCTATTACTTATCGTATTTTTCGTATTTATCTTGCTCGGGGAAGCTCCCTTAGGCGTTCGAAGAACTGTGATTCTGTACGCGATTATTTTTATTACTACATACTCAAATGCGAACAGCAATTCATTTAAAATTCTTGGTTTATCCATCGCTATTGGTGCCATTGGCATTGCCTTTATAGAGTATTATCAGCAGATCAGGTTTAATGCCTCGAATCCAGAGATATACCATCTCCTTTCTTCAGGTAACGCTTCAGACATACTATCAGGCATTGCGGCCTACCTGACTCCAGGCACACAATCAGCTACCACGCATGGCTTTCGAACGGGCGGACTTGACTATCTTGCGACGTGCATAAGAGCGGTTGAGAAAAGCGGTGATCTCATGGAGGGTAGCTTACTCTTATTTTCACTGTATAAAGTTATACCTTCACCATTTTATGAGGGCAAGTCTACCTTAGATATTGATACTTACGTTTCTAGCTTCTTCCGCATGGAGCAAACTGACTACGCTGCAAATCTTCTGGCGAATTTGTATGTGGATGTTGGAATTTTTAGCATTATTTTGGCACCCATACTCTGGTGGTCGATAATCTTCGTTATGTTGCTAATTCTCAGCAGGGCACGGACAAACAGTCCGTTTGCCCTGAGTGTCTCGGGTATGATTTTCGGCATGTTAAGCTTGGTTGAGGGTTCATTAATATCTCTTTTTACCTACTTTAGGGACATTTTTATTATCCTCCCCATATTTTATCTTATTGGAGTCTTGCTTGGAAAATTGAAATCGACGAGTGTCACCGTCAGTAGTCGGTAGCGGATGAACCCGACCTGAATCCGCTCTCAGATGGTCAAACAGCGTATGGCCCAGCCTGGGAGTGACTCATTTCCTGGCGACTAAGACTACGCATCAGTACTCCCCCGTGCCCTGGACATCGAGGAGATTAGACCAAACTTTTGCTATCGCTATTTTGCTAATTCCGCACCTTGTAGATATACGCTATTTACCCTGCTGCCGATCCCAAGGTTATGATTACACTCAGAAGAAACACAGCTGCACTTCCCCCTAAACTGGACTACCCAGACAGAGCGACGTTTCTCAATTACACATTGGAGAAGCAATGAATAGATCAGGCTCGGTAGTTATACTGGGCGCATTCAGCATGGCATTTACTATCTTGAGCGTATTCAATATGGGACACTGGCTTTCTGCGCCCCGTAGTGTGCCAACACACGTGGACATCATCGTTGCTCTGGGCGGTGGCGGGATCGAACGGATTCAGAGTGCCCTCCATCTCTATCGTGAAGGCTACGCCAAAAGAATTCTCCTTACCGGTCTCGACCGACCCTCAGGACAGAGACCTAATCATTACCTACACTGGGAGTCAAAACTCCTCCTTGATGGGGGAGTACAGCCCGAGGCGTTGCTCTTCGACGATCAATCCGAGAATTCACATGATGAGGCTGTCAATACCGCCGTACTGATGAAAAGCCACCACTGGAAGACGGCCTTGGTCATCAGTGATCCCCCTCACCTCCGAAGACTCGATATGGTTTGGGACACAGCTTGTGCGCAGGAGGGGCTTGAATACCGCTTGATTTCGACCGAACCACCGACATGGAATGCCTCTCGATGGTGGCGCGATAAGGTTTGGGCCAAGTTTGTGGGCATGGAACTGCTAAAGCTCGCGTACTACGCCATTACATATTGAATCGCTACCAACTACTAGTATTTTTAAAACAAGATGTGACAATGCTCCTATGTTAGTATTTTAGGAATCCATAGATATGCGCCTGATTCATACAGTACCCGCGATCTCAGAGGAAGCAAGCGGCCCTTCATACTCAGTCGTGCGCCTCTGTGATTCGCTCATAGCTGCAGGGCAGGACGTAACCCTGACTGTGCTTGATTGGGCCCCAATGCTTTCTCAGCCTTCGTTTCTTAAAGCTTTCCCACTGGGGATGGGCCCCCGCAAGCTAGGGCGATCACCCATGATGAGGAAATGGCTTAGAGAGCAAGCTGAATCGAGATCAGTCGACCTCATTCACAACCATAGCTTGTGGATGATGCCAAACGTGTACCCGGGAATCATCGCTCGCGATCATGGGATTCCCCTCATTGTCTCGCCAAGAGGGACTCTCTCTGAGTGGGCCATGCAGAGTGGGTCTCTCGTCAAGAAGATGTTTTGGCCTATGCTCCAGCAACCTGCGCTCAAAGGCGCCGCTTGCTTTCATGCGACCGCAGAATCTGAATACAAGGACATTAGACGCATGGGTTTTGACCAACCTGTCGCGATTATCCCGAATGGAGTCGACATTCCTGATCCTAGGCCACGGGAACAAACGGACACTCGCCGATTGCTATTTCTGGGACGTGTCCACCCGAAAAAAGGACTGGACCTCCTACTCCCCGCTTGGCAAAAAGTGCAAGACAAGTTCCCGAAGTGGAGACTACAGATCGCCGGTCCCGACAATAACGGCTATTTAGGACAAATGCAGCACCTGGCCTCGCGATTGAACCTTCAGCGAATTGACTTTGTGGGACCGTTGAAAGGGCGCCAGAAATGGCAAGCTTTTCAGGAGGCAGAACTATTTGTTCTGCCCACATACTCGGAAAACTTCGGCATGTCAGTAGCGGAGGCGCTCGCAGCAGGCGTGCCTGCCATCGTATCCAAAGGAGCCCCATGGGAAGGCGTCGCACACAGGAAGGCCGGCTGGTGGATTGACATTGGTGTCAACCCGCTCGTGGCCTGCTTAAATGAGGCGCTTAGCCAGACACCAGACGTGTTACATGTGATGGGGCAGCGCGGGCGCAGCTGGATGGTAGCAGAATTTTCCTGGAAGACCCTGGGGCAACAGATGGCCGAAACCTACCGCTGGATACTGTATGGTGGTACCAAGCCTGAATGGGTAATCGAGAAATGACTTCACATCGGGGTGGTAAGAATGCATGCGTTTGCCCATGGTCTTTGCGGGGGCGGATTTGTGGCCGGTGCGCGTGGCCCCGAACACCTTGATCGCAGTGATGAAGCCATCTGCATTGCCCAAACAACTTTCAGCTGCTTCCTTGAGGTGATTACACATGATGGATGGAGCACAACGTTCAGGCTGGCATACCGGTACCGTTCCCATTGCCGTCGTCATGATCTCGCTTAACGAAGGGCATAACATGGATGCCGTATGCCGGAATCTTGAAGGTTGGGCACAAGAGGTTTTCTTGGTCGATAGCTACAGTCAAGATGACACGGTCAATATCGCCCTGAGGTACGGTGTTCACGTTGTACAACGGCGTTTCAGAGGATTCGGTGACCAGTGGAACTTTGCACTGCGAGAGTTACCAATCACAGCATCTTGGACGATGAAGCTAGACCCTGATGAGCGATTATCCGACACATTGAAGAACAGTTTGAGCAAGGCTATTCAGGAGGGCGAAGGTGACGCCGTCTCATTTTGCAGACGACTGTATTTTATGGGCATGGCGTTGCCTGTCCAGCAGACGCTCGTGCGTCTGTGGCGTACAGGAACCTGTCGTTTTACTGAGGTTGCAGTAAATGAACATCCTATTGTTAATGGGCGCATCCTGAATGTAGCTGGCGAACTGTTTCACCACGACAGCCCAGACCTCGAGCATTGGTTGGACAAGCAAAACCGATATACGACTGCCGAGGCAATCATTGCACACACTGGGACCACACTTGCAGATACCCCTCGGCTAACGGGGACAAAGTTCCAACGACGGATGTGGCTCAAGAAGCACTACGGTTATATCCCGTTCCGACATCAGCTCATGTTTCTTTACAACTGGCTCTGGCAGGGGACATGGCATGCCGGCCGTGTAGGCTACATCTGGGCTCGATTGCGGTCTGATGTGATGCGATTGATCGAGTATAAGCAGCTTGAGATGTCGATCACAGGTCGGGTTCCAACACCGAGATTCTTTGGTCCTGGCAAGCCAGATTCGCGTGTGCCTCAGTATGACTAGATATGTACACAAGACGTGGCCACTTATGCCGCAGGTCACGCAACAATCTTGAGGCAATGTGCAAACACCCGTATTTGCATCCAAAAGCTTGATTGAAAACAATTGCATCTAAGGCTCAATGCGGATAGTTCTTCAGCATATTGGGCACACTGCTTGCCTAAATGGTCTGATGGTCCCCATCTATAAACGAGCAGCTCTGAGGAAAAGCGATGGCACAACACGACGTCTACATTTTCGGGCCACGTCCTGATCTTTCATTCGTATCGATTGAACGCGGGGACTGGGTGGTCATCAAGCCGAACCTGGTTAAGGAATCGAAAGAAACGGATCCTGCTGAATGGCGGAGCGTCATCACTAGCCCAGAACTGATTCGCCAAATGTGCGAACATGTATGTACGAAATTGGCAGGCACGGGACGTGTAACGATCTGCGATGCACCCCAGACCGACTCCTCGTTCGCGCGGATCGCTGAACGCCTGGGACTGTATCAGATTGCCCTGGACTGCTCAGACCGGTTCGGTGTTCCCGTAGAAGTAGTGGACCTTCGGAATGAGGAATGGACCAATGAGGACGGCATCATTACAAAACGGAAGCAACTGGCTGGTGACCCGAAAGGAGCCATCGCCTTCAACCTCGGACAGCGAAGCCTTTTCCACGGGTTCCGGGGTGAGGGCCGCTACTATGGTGCCGATTACGATTCAGGTGTCGTGAACAGTCACCATCGTGGAGAAACTCAAGAATACTTGATTTGTGCGACTCCGATTCTGGCCGATGTGTTCATCAATATGTCGAAACTCAAAACGCACAAGAAAACTGGAGTCACACTTAGCTTAAAGAATCTTGTTGGCATCAATGCCGATAAGAACTGGCTCCCTCATCATACAGAAGGTTCTCCTCAAAATGGCGGAGACGAGTTTCCCAATCTACCGCTGAAGCGACAAATCGAGCGGGCCGCTGTCAAAATGGCCAGAAATCTGGCACTCCATGTCCCAGTTCTGGGAACTCTCATCGCGAAACAGATGCGAAAAACTGGAACAAGTGTATTTGGTGACGGCCGCAACGTGATCAGAAGCGGGAACTGGTATGGGAATGATACTACGTGGCGCATGGTCCTTGATTTGAATCGATGTCTCTTGTACGGGAATGCCGATGGCTCGCTCCGGAGCAGCGATAGAAAGCGCTACTACTGTCTGGTTGATGGCCTTATTGGGATGCAAGGAATGGGGCCGATGCAGGGGGATCCGGTCAATTCCGGCATAGTTATCGGTGGGACCGACCCGGTTGCCGTGGATACGGTAGCCGCTCGTCTCATGGGATTTGATTGGCGTAAGATTCCCGTGCTTCGTGAAGCATGGCGGCTCTCCTCACTACCCCTAACGGATCTGATTCCAGAACAGATTGTCATACATGCGCAATCCCACGGGTGGGGAGGGCCATTTTCAGCATTTGAACAAGGATCGTACTTTCACTTCGATCCTCATTTCGGCTGGAAAGGGCACATAGAATGGGCAAATCGGTGAATCTCGAATCTCTGTATACTCGTCTTCCTATCGCCTTTCAGAACGTTGCTGTTTGTAGCGAAGGCTGGCGGATTGCTCGTCGGCGGTACGGCCGAGACTATGCCGCTATTGAAGCGGCCGTCAGAGGTCGAGAAGCACTTTTGAAATCCGAACTGCACCAGTGCCAAACGAACCGCCTTAGACAGCACTTCTCAGCCGCCGCACAGACTCCTTTCTGGAAAAATCGTTTTCGAGAGTTTGGACTAGACCCACACTCACCAGATCCCCTCGCGGCACTAAGCCGGCTCCCAGTTTTAACAAAGTCTGACGTAACATCCAATGTTGACGAGCTCCACAATCCTACTCTGAGCACAAGAGATCTGCTGTCGGTCCATACAAGCGGAACTACGGGAAGTGGATTAAATTTTAGAGAAACACAGAATGCAGAGAAAGAAAGATGGGCCATCTGGTGGCGCTATCGGCACTGGCACAATATTTCTCACGATATGTGGTGCGGATATTTTGGCGGTCGCTCTGTAGTACCTCTTACACAATCTGCTCCGCCGTATTGGAGGCTGAACTACCCTGGCCGCCAGATCCTGTTCAGTGGGTATCACCTATCTCCTGCGACTGCCGAGGCTTACCTCGCCGCACTCAACCAATATTCACCTCCTTGGCTCCATGGTTATCCGTCGCTGCTCTCGCTTATAGCCAGTTACATACTGGAACGGGGAAGGCCTCTGAAAACAGCGCCGCGCATTGTGACAATCGGGGCAGAGAATCTGCTTCCCCAGCAAAGAGACTTGATGGAACGAGCCTTTGGCTGCCCTGTCCGCCAGCATTACGGGCAGGCTGAATCAGTCGCGAACATTTCTGAATGCCCGAATGGGCACCTACATATCGACGAAGACTTTTCATTTGTCGAATTGATTCCGCTGGAACACCATCCCGATGTCTTTCGAATCATCGGCACGAACTGGAGCAACCCTGCTTTTCCCTTGTTTCGATACGACACAGGAGACCTTGCGCACTATTCGGAGGGCACCCAGTCATGCGACATGACTGGTCGGGTCATTGATTCCATCGATGGTCGAAAAGAGGATTATGTCGTTCTTCCCAGTGGAGCGAGGCTGGGAAGGCTCGATCATATCTTCAAGGATTTGACCCAGATCAGGGAAGCCCAGATTTACCAACCGAACCGTGAGACATTGATATTCAGGATCGTGAAGAGGGATGACTACACTGCCGACTCAGAGCGGCGACTTCTTGAGGAAGCTCGAAAACGATTGGGGCATGAGGTATCGATCCAAGTTGAATACCTCGCAGCGCTGGAACGGGGAAAGACCGGAAAACTTCGATTTGTTGTGAGTGGAGTCTAAATGAAACAGATTTTACAAAATCTTGCATCAGGCGAAACCAGCCTTGCTGATATTCCTAGTCCAAAGGTCAGGGAGGGCCACCTTCTGATCCAAACCTCACGATCCCTGGTGTCAGCAGGTACCGAGCGCATGCTGGTGGATTTTGGCAAGGCCAACTTCATTGAGAAAGCTCGTCAGCAGCCTGAGAAAGTTCGAATGGTGCTGGACAAGGTGAAAACTGACGGGATCATGCCAACGCTGGAAGCGGTTCGGAACAAACTTGATCAACCACTGCCTATGGGCTACTGCAATGTTGGAACGGTGCTCGAGGTGGGAGCGGGGGTGACGGGATTCTCCGTGGGAGACCGGGTGGCATCCAACGGCAAACATGCGGAAGTTGTCTGCATCCCCAAGAATCTTTGCGCCAAAATCCCGGACACCGTGAGCGATGAAGCCGCCGCGTTTACCGTGATCGGAGCGATCGGATTGCAGGGGATTCGCCTGGTTCAACCCACGCTCGGGGAAACAGTTGTGGTGACCGGCCTAGGATTAATCGGGCTGATGACGGTGCAGCTTCTCCGGGCCCATGGCTGTCGGGTGCTCGGGTTGGACTACGACACCAGCAAGCTCGACCTGGCAAGGAAACTCGGAGCCGAGACTGTAGACCTCAACCAGAATGCCGATCCCGTCATGGCAGCGATGGCCTTTTCGCGCGGCCGCGGCGTGGATGCGGTGATCATTACGGCCTCTACGAAAAGCAATGAGCCGGTCCATCAGGCGGCGCTGATGTGTCGCAAGCGGGGCCGGATCGTGCTCATCGGAGTCACAGGCCTGGAGCTCTCGCGGGCCGATTTCTACGAAAAAGAACTCAGCTTCCAGGTCTCCTGCTCATACGGGCCGGGGCGATACGATACCCGCTACGAGGACGAGGGCCAGGATTATCCCTTCGGCCTCGTTCGCTGGACAGAACAGCGCAACTTCGAGGCCGTCCTCGATATGCTGGCTGATAACCGGCTGCACACTGAACCCCTCATCTCTCATCGTATCCCGTTCGATCAGGCCATCACTGCATATGACCTTATTTCAAGCCGAGCCCCCTCGCTTGGAATCATCCTGCAATATCCCGAATCCGACCAGGCTTCCCGGCCTCGACTCTTGACCCGTACCATTCAGCTTTCGGAGACGACACCACATGCCGGCCATCCCGGCACACCAGTCGTGGGTTGTATCGGAGCAGGGAATTATGCAACACAAGTGCTGCTCCCGGCCTTGAAGAATACCGGAGCCGTTCTGAAATCGGTCGTCAGCAGCACCGGTGTCAGCGCCGCTCACGCCGGACGCAAGTTCGGCTTCTCTGAGGTTTCAAGCGACAGTAAAAGCGTGATCGAGAGCCCTGATATCACGACGGTGGTGATCGCGACCAGACATGACAGCCATGCGAAGCTTGCCTGCGCTGCGCTGAAGGCTGGGAAACACGTCTTCGTCGAAAAGCCACTGGCGATTACGCGGGATGACCTGGATACGCTCGTCCTGACCTATGAGGCGATCCAGACAACAGGAGCCCCCCCTCTCTTAATGGTCGGATTCAATCGCCGGTTTGCCCCGCAGATCCAGCGAGTGAAACAGCTCCTCGCCAGAATCGCAGAACCAAAAACATTTGTCATGACGGTGAATGCGGGGCATATTCCTGCCGAACACTGGACCCAGGACCGGATGATCGGCGGAGGGCGAATCATCGGCGAAGGTTGCCACTTCGTGGATCTGCTTCGTTTCCTGTCGGGATCACCGATTGTTTCCGTTCAGGCCATGATGATGGGAGCAGCCGCTAGAGGAACAAGTCGGGACGATAAGGCGACTTTCACGATTGGATTCGCGGACGGCTCTTTCGGAACCGTGCATTATCTTGCGAACGGGCATAAGTCGTTTCCAAAAGAACGGCTCGAAGTCTTCTGCGGCGGCCGGGTACTCCAACTGGACAATTTTCGAAAGCTACAGGGGTTCGGATGGCCCGGCTTCAAGAAGATGAACCTCTGGCAACAGGACAAGGGTAATGCCGCCTGCGCCGCCGCTTTCATTCAAGCGATTCGTGAGGGCAGTCCTTCGCCGATCCCATTCGAGGAACTGGTAGAGGTATCGCGCACCACCTTCGATATCATGGACTCTCTGGCATAAGATTCACACTGGTCATGAATCGGCTATTCCTATATGCGAAAACGGTGAGGCATCTTCGCTCCTCCCAGTTGCTGTATTTTGTCCAACGACGATTATTTCCCTCTCGAACCTCACTCCACACAGCCCCGGACCTTCGGCTTCGTCCAGGCGTCCGTATGATGCCGGGCATCCAGCCTCAAGGACCGGCACAACCTGATTCACACTTCAATTTTCTGGGGCGCTCACTCCTGTTTGAATCTGGAAAGGACGGATGGGCCTGTCGGCACATGCCGAAGCTCTGGCGGTACAATCTCCACTATTTCGATTATCTGCAAGACTCTCAGCGCTCAATCGAAAACAAGGCTCACCTGATCTCTGATTGGATCGAGCACAATCTGCAAGGAACGGTAGACGCCTGGGAGCCCTATACAGCCTCACTGAGGATCGTGAACTGGGTGAAATTCTTTCTGTCGCTATCGGCGGATTCACTGAAGAAACACACAGGAGGCGAAGAAGGCACAAAAGGGGAGCTTCATGCAGGGCCGAAGCCCGAATGGCTCAAGAGTCTTTACTCGCAAGCGCTGTGGCTCGAACAGAACATCGAATATCACATTCTGGCCAATCACTATCTGAAGAATGGCGTTGCGCTGTTCTTTGCCGGGGCCTATTTCTCCGGACCGGATGCGGACCGGTGGCTCAAGAAGGGGATCACGATCCTGCGTGAGGAACTGGCAGAACAGTTCCTGTCTGACGGCGGACACTTCGAACGAAGTCCCATGTACCATTCAATTTGCGTGACGGATTACCTCGACGTGCTGAATCTCGCCCGCAACTCACAGAGAGTGCTGGCCCCGGAGGACCAGGCCAGGTTCACACGGAGGATCACAACAAGCCTGGATTTTCTCAAGGACATCTGTCTGCCTGACAAGCAGATCCCCCTGTTCAACGATTCGGCCTTCGGGATCGCCCCAACTCCTGATCAGATCTTCGAGTATGCCAAGCAGACGATCGAATATCAGCCTGCTGCAACATCTTCAGGCCTTACCACTTCCGAACATTCGGCAAGCGGCTACTTTGTCTGCCGCAATGGTGATGACGCGATCATCATCGACTGCGGATCCATTGGCCCTGATTATCAACCAGGCCACGCCCACTGCGACACACTCAGCTTTGAGTTGGCGATTGATGGACGGCGGGTGATTGTCGACAGCGGCGTGTATGACTACGAGCCAAGCCCTGAACGCGCCTATGCCAGAAGCACAAAAGCTCACAACACGGTTGTGGTTGACGGAGAAGAACAATCAGAAATCTGGGGAGTCTTTCGCGTGGCACGGAGGGCCAGACCGCTTGAAGCCCGGATCGAGCAGCGGCCTGATGGATCAGTTTGGTTCACCGGCGCTCACAATGGATACACAAGTCTCCGGGGGAGACCGATCCACAAGCGGACCATGGCGTATGATGGCAAAGAAACCTGGATAATTGAGGACCGGCTCGAAGGAAACGGGACTCACCGGATGGAAAGCTACTTGCATACCCACCCGGACTATCATGTCGTGAAGAATGGGACTTCCTTTCACATCACTGAAACGAACGGAAAGACCATCGCGATTATAGAGCCTGTTGAGACTAGCCAGGTGAGGATCGAAAGGGGATCGTATTTCCCGGAGTTCGGTCGGAAATATGAAAACGATGTGATTGCCTTCACCTGTTCCGGGACAATTCCTCTGACTCTGAGCTATCGAATCAGAAAACTACCAACCCAGAGTTGTTAAGCCATTAGGGACACGATGCGCATACTCTTTCTCTCACATTACTTTCCCCCTGAAGTGAACGCGCCGGCCTCCCGCACCTACGAACACTGCAAACAGTGGGTCAAAGACGGGCACCAGGTCACGGTCGTGACCTGCGCGCCGAACCATCCGCGCGGGACCGTCTATGAAGGCTATCGCAATACCCTCTTCCAGAGGGAACAGCGCGATGGCATTGAAATCGTACGGGTCTGGACCTACGTCACTGCCAACGAGGGGTTTCTCAAAAGAACGTTGAATTACCTGTCCTATATGGCAGCCGCAATATTTGTTGCGCCATTTCTATCCTCCTGCGACATCGTGATCTCTACATCCCCGCAGTTTTTCAACGGACTGGCAGGGTATCTTGTCAGCCGCATGAAGCGAGCCCCCTGGATTCTGGAGATTCGCGACCTTTGGCCTGAATCGATCGTCGCCGTGGGCGCCATTACCAATCGCCCAGTCATCCGCTTCCTCGAAAGCCTTGAACTCTTCGCCTATCGCAAGGCGGATCACCTGGTCGTAGTAACCGACGCCTTTAAGACGCACATGCTGGCCAAAGGAATCCGGGAACAGAAGGTGACGGTGGTCAAGAATGGAGTAGACTTCTCCCTCTACAAAAAGCCTTTGGCAGATTCTTCAGATTTGGCCAGGCAATTGAAGCTCGCAGGAAAGTTCGTCGCGTCATACGTCGGCACCCATGGCATGGCCCACCATCTGGAAACAGTCCTGGAAGCCGCCCGGGAATTGACTGAATGGAAAGACATTGTATTTTTGCTCGTCGGAGACGGCGCCGAAAGAAGCCGCCTGGTTGCCATGCGGGATAAGATGAAGCTTCAAAATGTGATCATGCTCGATCAGCAACCGAAAGAGCGCATGCCGGACTTGTGGTCTCTGTCGAGTGTGAGCCTTGTCCTGCTCAAGAAATCCGACCTCTTCAAAACAGTCATTCCCTCCAAGATCTTCGAGAGCATGGCGATGGAGAAACCGATCGTCCTAGGAGTGGAAGGGGAGAGCGCCGAACTCGTGATGTCGTCAGGCGGGGGAGTCTGTATCGAACCGGAGAATGGGAAAGACCTCGCAGACCAGGTATTAGCGCTGTATCACGATCCCGCCCGCTGCAAGGAACTCGGGACGTGCGGCAGGCACTACGTTCTGGCTCATTTCGATCGCCAGGTCCTGGCAAGGAAGCTGACCGACGTGATGCAGCACGTCGTGAGCAACGGTTGAGCTGGAGAGGATGTTGGAGGTTTGAAGTTAGAGGTCCGAGGCTGATGGCTGACGGCGAATGAGCAGGGTAGCGGCGTGAAGAGAGGTTGAGATTTCGAAGGAAACTGATCAGCAACCAATCTCGTCTTGCCGGAGGAAATCGCCGTTGCATTTTTGTGTAGATCGGTCTATACAAGCGACCTATGAACGCCGAGCAGATGGAAGAGATCAAGCGTCATTTTGGCGTGGTGGCCGAAGCACTCAGGAGCGATATCCGCCAAATAGCGGAGGGGCACGCCACTATTCGGCATGAGTTGCAAGAACACCGTGGGGAGATTCGTGACGAGTTCAAAGAAATGCGGGCCCTCCTGCGGCTCTCATTTTCTCAGCTCGACCAACGCGTCCACACCCTCGAAACGGATATCTCCGCCTTGAAAGCCCGCATGGACCGCCTCGAATCCAGCCGGGCCTAATTCCCGCCGACACCATTCAGTCAATTCACCGCCGAGATCGATCAGAACAGTACAATGTCCCTGATTTCTTCTTCCCTCCAAACTCTTCGAGAGCATGGCGATGGAGAAACCCATCATCCTGGGAGTGGAAGGGGAGAGTGCCGAACTCGTGATGGCGGCAGGCGCTATGTGCTGGCGCACTTCGATCGCCAGGTCTTGGCAAGGAAGCTGACCGATGTCATGCAGCACGTCGTGAATAAAGCCTGAGCAGGAGGGGAATGTTGGGCGAAGAAAACGGCGCCAGGAACCATTGTTTGACTTGGCTGCGGTGAGCGGAAGGGGACATCGTGTCTATGTGTGACTCAGGCGGTGAAGGGGGAATGAGATTGTTACTGAGAGGGAGTTTTGATATGGTGAGAGCCACGATAGGGAGGTCTAGGATGGCAGCCCATTCCGCAAAACCAGAAGATCTGGCCGTGAAATCGACAGGAAGAAAGCTCTCCTCGGAGCGTCTCCTGGGGCAGGTGTCGGTGACTGTGTCTGATGGGAGGGAATACGGACTTGAGGAGAAACTCCGCCCCTCCGTGACTCTGTCTCAGGCGCGTGCCGCCTGGAAGCCACTGGTGACGTCATTAGCCGCCGCGGTCATCGTTGAGCGCGAACAATCCTAGTGGCGCTCTACTACGTCGATACCAGCGCGCTCGTCAAACGGTATCATCTTGAACAAGGGTCCGACCGCATTGATCGGCTGTTTGCCGATGCAGGCGCCGGCCTCGTGATGGCCAGTTTCGCGCTCACGGAACTGACTTCGGCCCTGGATCGGAAGTGTCAGGAAGGGCTGTTGACGGGCGAAGGTCTAACTCAGGTCCTTGCCGTAGTTGCGCGGGATGTGCTGGCAGAATTCTGGTTGGTTGAGTTGGACCGCGCCCATGTTCGGCTGAGCCAGTCCCTCATCCTCTCGCATCACTTGCGTACACTCGATGCCCTCCATCTTGCCGTCATTGTGTCGATCAAGGATCTGCATCCGGTTCTCGTTTCTGCCGACGTGCGACTGCTGCAAGCGGCCAGCAGAGAGGGAATCGAGCTCCTGAATCCAGAGACCGTGTGATCCTGCAGAAGTATCTTTCTCTCCTTCTTCTCAGCAAATGAGCGAGCCCGAAGGAGAGCAAAGGGGTTGGTCGTCTTTTCTCATGATGGCCGGCGAGATCTCCGGGCGAAGAAAACGGTGTCAGCAACCATTGTTTGACTTGGCGGCAGTGAGCGGAAGAGGACGTTGGAGGTCTGAGGCTGGAGGCCGGAGACTCATGGCCGGTGGATTGTTGAGTGAAAGGAAGAGAAAGGGGAGTCTTTTCTCTGGCGGGGACAGAGGGTCAGGCACCATTTGTCTGAACGACCCGCAAGGCACTGTGCGCAATGGTCCCTGCCCCCCTGACTGAGCGCTTGACGATATTGGGAGGCTATGGCACTGTAATGTTATCTATGGTCTAGAGGTCACGCGGCAGAAATAATTTGGGTGTCGAATTGTTAGAGATCGAATCCGAGTTGGAGATGTGACATCGTGACGAAAATACTCGATCAGCATATTGAGATTACTCCCGGCATTGCTGGAGGGAAGCCGCGCATTGCCGGACACCGTATCACGGTACAGAACATTGCGATCTGGCACGAGCGGATGGGCAAGGGGGCGGATGAAATCGCCACCGAATACGACGTGACGCTGGCAGACGTCTACGCCGCACTCGCCTACTATTTTGACCATCGCTCTGAGATCGACCGAACCATCGAAGAAAGTGCGGCCTTCGTGGAAGCCTTGCGGCAGCGCAGCTCTTCCAAGCTCCAGCTGAAGCTTCAGGAGCAGCTGCGCGATGAGACAGCCGATTAAGTTTTACGTTGATGAGCACGTGGCCACGGCTGTGGTGAAGGGGCTGCGCCAGCGTGGAGCTGACGTGCTTACGGTACTGGAGGCCGGCTTACGCGGCGCGTCGGACGAGGAACACTTGGTTCGGGCTCGGACGGAAGGCTGTGTACTCTTCACTCAAGACGACGATTTCTTACGTTTGCATGCCGCAGGCGTGACGCACGCTGGAATCGTTTACGCGCCTCAGGGAACCTCTGTCGGCGACATTATCCGTGGTCTAATGCTCATCCATCAGCTTCTTGAAGCAAGAGACATGCAGAGGCATGTGGAATATTTGTAACCGGAGGCCTGAGGTTGGAGTCCTGAAGACAGGCTGAGGTTGAGGTTAGATCGCCGCGCGAGACAAGCGCGCCTGGCGGGACAGGACTCACAGCTGTTCGAAAAGGGTGAGGCCAAAGGCATCCGTGCCGACCAGCTGGAAAAGAACGAAAACATCCTTTTCGTTCTTTCTCGTGCCCGCAAGCCTGAAGACGCGGATCTTCCTGGCTTTCACCTACACCCCCTCAAGGGCGATATGAAGGGCCTGTGGGCCGTGACGGTCAGGGCTAACTGGTGCCTGACCCCCGGCTGCTTGGCATGGCCTCGATTGTGATAAGAGTTACTGGGACTCGATCGGGAGTCCCTCGATGAGTTCAAAGTGGCGACGATTATTTGTGAGGACGGTCAGTCCATGGCGTAAACCGGTCGCGCCGATAAGCAGATCGAAATCACCCACCATTTTCCCCTTGGCCCGAAGACGGCCACGGTGCTGACCGAAAATCTTGCAGGTCTCTGCATCGATTCCCAGAACGCTCGCACCGCGAAGAAAATCGTCGAGGGCCTGCTCGTTGCCCGTCGGATTGGATGAAAAATATACACCTTCATAAAGCTCCGCGAGAGAGACAACGGACAAGGCGCATCCCTGTTCAGTCAGACTGTTGAGGCGTACGACGATTGAGGGATGGCCATTCAGGTAATGAATGACCCAATCCGTGTCGATGAGATAGCGGAGGGTCATAGAGCAGGAGCGGGGCGATTGGAAAGTAGGCGGTCAGTATAAATGTTACGAATGAGCGTGTCCGCATCCACGGTGCCCTGCCACCGACCCGCACTGTTCCGAAAGGTTTCTGAGTCCTGACTTGAGGGGGAAGTGATAATTGTGACCATGATGTCCTGACCGTCCGGCAAGTCTATCTGCTCCAGGAGTTCGATCATTCCACCTTTCATACGGGCACGTATTGTTGCGCTCATCGTGTCACTCCCGCGAGCAACATCGGGGATGAACGGCGAGTGGTCTTCATGGTGTCTTCCTCCCATGCTCACGCTATTGATGCCCATACGATAACCTGTACCTAAATGGCTGTCAACGGAAGAGGTCCCCTCCCCTAATCCGGACGGAAGGTCGTCTGGGGATCTGCGGAGCCGGTGAGTCTCCACGCCGGATGCGGTCGCGGGCTCCCGACATGTGTTCATGAGAAGTTGGGGCCGGCCTGAGTATTGACGTATGGTGGTCTCACCCGGTGTGACGCGCGGCGCTGTGACCGCAACGCTCATCTCCCCGGCCCACGGGAAAGAGAGATGGGGGCATTGTTCGACGTTCACCTGGATTGGTTCGTGTGCTGTTTCACGAGT
>ERZ1292633.987-Hain-H41-02um-R1-987-length-31415-cov-11_pt1 | contig 31415 bp, 15 predicted proteins | sample MGYA00564406_ERZ1292633 | MGnify/ENA primary metagenome ERZ1292633 (study PRJEB36523, sample SAMEA6512639) | groundwater metagenome | collected 2019-01-08 | study: AquaDiva: Metagenomics assemblies of 32 groundwater samples
GAGAAGTACCTGCGGCAGATGTTAGTCCTGTGACAACAAGAGTAGAGTCCGAATCCGTGTTAAGAGTGATATCTGATGTAGATCCCGGAGTAAAGGTATGAGCTCCAGTCCAGGTTGGGGAGAACGAAACATCAACAGCAACGTCATTAGCATTTACTGTAATTCCTATGCCAGTTCCAACCGCCAATGTTGGAGCAGAACCTTCTCCGGAAGCATCTCCGGTTAGTCCACCCCCGGCTGTGAAAGAAGCAACATAATCACCGGTAGTGTCAGACCCAAGCGCCACAGTATTTAAGCCTACTGTAAGTCCCGCAGAAAATGAACCGGAAATGTCTCCTGCAGCAGGGGATTCAGCTACATTTACATAGACAGAATCAAGAGTACCAGAATAATTAGCATTTGTTAGCACCAAACCGCTAGTACCTGAAAAAGTGTAGGAAGCGTCTGAAGCTAAATCGTCCACATCAAGCGTTCCATAAAAGACGCCGCCGGCAGACTCAAGAATTCTAACCTCGCTAGAAGAATTGTTCAAAATTATGTCAAACGCACCTGTCTGATCCCAATTAGAAGATAACGCACCTAAAGACAATGTTAAATTGGCACCTTCGCTCCCTCCATTGCCACCTGCAATTCCGGATCCGTTTGTTATAGCTTGAACGTAATTTCCGGTTGTGTCTGTTGTTAGAGCCACAGCATCAGAAGCTATTGTGAGAACACCCGAGCTTGAGATGGTTGCATCAGACGACATGGAGGCAAATGCAGGTGCTCCAGAAGTTACCCCAAGAAGCAGTTGACCGTTAGTGCTGGCAGAGGTAGTTCCAATTGCAGAAGATCCGTTGCCAAACAAGATTCCATTTGAAGCAAAAGTTGATGCGCCTGTACCTCCGTTACCAACTGGGAGAGTTCCTGTAACTTCAGAACCCAAATCTACAGATGTTCCAAGGCTGGCTTCAAGAGACCCACCGTTATTGGTAAGTCCGGTGCCTGTTATATCGGTAATTGACTCTGAAGCCAGAGTAAAAGTTGAGGTTGCATTGAGGGTGGTTGCTCTGGCTGTTCCAACAACATCAAGTTTAACGCCTGGAGCAGTTGTGCCTACCCCAACATTGCCGGCTGAATTCACAGAAAGAGCTTGTACCCCTGCAGAAACAATTCTTAATGGATTAAGAGCAGAGGAGCTTGCTGTAGAAATGTTTAAAAGATAACCGGTTCCGGTATTTGAAGCTGTGTCGGTTAGATTAAAAAGGTTGGTAGAACCTGTTGCGGCGCTGTATGTAAAAGTGGAAGCATTAGAACCCATAGAGAGCGAAAGCGCCCCTGTTGGGGCTGTTATTGATGACCAAGCAGTTGAGCCACCACCTCCTCCTCCCGGTGACCAAGTAAGATTTCCGGAGCCGTCATTTGTAAGAACAGTACTTGATAAACCTGGAGTTGTGGGCCAAGAGTAGGATACTCCGTTAATGCTTGACAGGTCACCTTCAATAGTTAGGTCTTGGGTTACAGTCAAATCTCCTCCGATTGTTACGTTGCCGTTTAAATTTGTCAGCCCGTTAAGAGTAGCTGTACCGCCAACAGTTAGATTGGATGTAAAAGTAGCTAGGGCATTAAAAGTGGAAGTACCGTTGATTGTAATAATGTCGGAACTGCTTGATCCCAAAATTACTCTATCCTGCGCTTCAAACGTATCTCTGACTTTAAGTGAATCATCAATTACAACATTAGCCTGAACGTCAACCGGGCCGTCTAAGAACAGTGCGCCTTCCTTGTCTAAAGTAAATTTTTTGGCAAAGATGGATCGCCATCTGTTATCATCTGTCCCCAGTGACTTGTTGTCTCCGCCTAATGGGTACAAGCTAGCATTATTCTGATCAATAATAATGAGCTTTTGCGAATCATCTGCAGAGCTGCCTACAGGAGTTGTTACCAATGCACTTTCACCAATCGAGTTTACTTCTTGTCCAAGTACCACTTTCTGTCCGTTATCTATTATGTTTTCTTCTGCTTTCTTACTTGAGGAGAGCACTTTAAGAAGTTCTTGATTTAGTGTTATGTACTCAAGATTGATTTTTGGATTGATTTGTCTAATTAAAAGCAGGGTAAGTATGAGAGTTATCACAGAAATTCCGGCGCCAGTATAAACTGGAACTCTGTTGTGTTCTCTAAAGAAATTGTCAACTTTGTTGGAAAGTATTTTCAAAGATTTAGAAAGATGTTCTTTTTTGGTCTTAGCCTCAATTAGTTTTAAGTCTTCATCTTTAAGTTTTGCATTTTGCAAGTTATCTCTAAGTTCAAGAATTTCATGGTAATCAAAAACCCTATAATTGTTGGTAAGTCTGGAAGATGCTATTTTCCCCTCTTTTTCCAGCCTTCTTAGGGTGGATGGGGAGATTTTTAGAATTGAACAAGCTTCTGATACACTCAGTATTTTTTTGGTTCCGTCAGAGCTTTTTTTTGAAGTGGTGTTTAAGGCAGGATTAAAGTTCATCTTTTCCTTTTGTTGCAATCTTTGAAAAGGTTAATTAAATGATAAAGATTAATGAAAAAGTAGTCAATGGTTTTGTTGAAATTTGTGAAGTTTGATTAAGCGTTTTTGAAACACAAAATAATAACTTATAGCGTGTTTTAAAGTTGTGAATTTTTATCTGAGCATTTTTCCATTTTTCAGATGGGTTGAAAATTATATTTAAGACTTCTTAATCACAACGCTTTGGTTTTAAAAAGCCTAATGGCACTTTTTAGACTCTGCTATAGATGCTAAGAGTAGGGTTACTTTGCGTCTTTTAAAAATTAACTAATCCTAGGGCAATTTTGGAACTTATTATCCTACCATTCGTAAGAGCGGACTTCTAAGGATCTTACCTTAAAGAGCAATTGAAGCATAAAAATTGCGTTTTATAGAACGTTTTTGAAATATAGCAAACTCTTTGGCCAAGTCCTCATAATAATTAACGACATATAGAAGTTAGCTGTTGGTCTATGAGAGGACAGGTATTTAAGAAATAATCACCAAACTATAAACACACCTAATTATTGTTGTTACAATGTTTGATAAGGTTCTTATATTGACAAATACCTTCGGCTTCACATAAACACGAAACCATATTAATATAACATATATTGTGATATAATTTGACAGGTGTTTTATGATTTTAACTCTACAAAAAGATATATTATTTATTTTGCAATTGGGTTACTTGTTCTACTTTTGATTTTGACCAGAACTGTTTTCTCAGTTGAGAGCTCTCCGCTTAGAAAGTTATTTAATTCCTTTTTCAAGCTGCAATCCCCAAGTGTTTTATCAAAGGATCCCTTATTAAGCAACCAGTTAAAAAACACTCAACCAATGGAAGAAATTTTTGTAGAAATATCAGGGGCGGTAAAGAGTCCAGGAGTTTATAAACTTTTACCAGGTGCTCGACTGAACGACTTACTGCTTATGGCTAATGGTTTTGCCAAAAACGCGGATACATTATGGGTTAGCAAGCACTTAAACAAAGCGGAAAAAGTGTACGATGGTATGAAAGTGTATGTCCCAAATATTTCAGAAAACTTTTCAGTCACTCTGACTCCTGGTGTGCCAAATACTCAAGCGTCAGCTGCAAACACCGTCTTCACTGGTAATGGAGAGGTGAGCAAGCCCGGGTTGGTTTTATCGGATATCTCAAAGACAAATGTAAATAAAGCCGGCGCAGCCGAGCTTGATGTTTTACCCGGAGTAGGCTCTTCTTATGCTCAAAAAATTATTAAATCAAGGCCGTATAAAGATTTTGAGGATTTTAAGAAAAGATCCGGAATACCCTTTAAAACAGCTAATAGTTTAAAAAATCAATTAAGCTTTTAGTATTTATGATTTACTTATTCAGTATGCTATTGAATGAATAGTTTGTTTAGTAATTATTTTAACTCTACGCATCGTGTTCTTTTACTGGGGATTTTGTTTGGAATTAAGTCTCAAATTCCACTAGAATTGAGTACTGCGCTGAAAAATAGCGGAACAATTCATACAGTAGTGGTGTCAGGCTTTAACATAAATATAGTATTTAATACACTCTTTGTTTTAACATCAAAATTAGGTAAAAGAGTGTCATTTATCTTGTCAATATTTTCTGTTTTGTACTATGTCCATATTGTTGGACCAACACCACCTGTTTTAAGAGCTTTATTTATGTGTCTCATGTACAGGTTTTCAAAACTTTGTGGCAGAGAGTCAAGAGGGTTGTACATATTAATTGCATCAATGATTGTTATGTTAACAATTAACCCTCACTTAATTAGCGACATTAGCTTTCAATTCAGTTTTACTTCAACACTTGGACTCATTTTGTTTAACTCAAAAATCAATAACCTGCTTACCAAGCTGCCAATACTTAAACATTTTCCAAAACTAGTCTTGGAACCTTTTTCTGAAACGCTTTCGGCAAATCTGCTTTTGACACCTTTAATCAGTTACTATTTTGGAAGGCTGTCTCTGGTCTCTCCGCTTGCTAATATTTTTATTTCCTTTCTCATTGCTCCCATAACTTATCTTGGTTTTATTTTTATTCCTTTTGAGTGGGTAGATCCAATTCTTGGAACACTGGTTGCCTTGCCTCTTAAGATACTTCTCACCATTTTTGTAACTCTGGTTACTTTTTTTGGAGAGCTTTCTTTTTCTTCTACCTGGTTTAGAATTACCACTTTTGAAATGGCCCTTTATTATGTTTTGCTTGCGTTGTTTCTCATTGTTTAAATTTTTTTGGTAGTCTATAGTTCTAACATGATTTTGGAAAGTGTTAAGGTTATTATCAAAGATGCTTTTATAAAAGAGTATGGGTTTTTCCCCAACAACGCCTCTTTTGAACATCCTGTTGATGAAAAGTGGGGAGACTATGCAACCAATGCCTCTATGACGGCAGCAAAACAAATTAAGCAGAACCCTCTAGATATTGCCAAGAGAGTTTGTTATAGGGTTAATAATGAAATAGCTTCCAATCATAAAAACAACAATGAGTACACAATTTTAGAGAGTCTAAATTTTGCTAAACCTGGGTTCATTAATATAAATATTAAAAAAGAGTGGTTACTAAATGAGCTCAGAAACGTGCTTTTAGAAAATAAACATTATGGGTCGTCAGAAATTGGTAAGGGTAAACTGGTAATTGTAGAATTTTCCCAGCCTAATACTAACAAACCCATGCACATTGGTCATTCCAGAAATAATTTTCTGGGCTCTTCCATTTCAACTATTTTGGCTTTTCTTTCATATGATGTGATCAGATCAAATTATGTTGGTGACATTGGCATCCATATTTGTAAGAGCTTACTTATGTATATGAAATATGGGCAGGGGAAAGAGCCTGATAAAAAACCTGATCACTTTGTGGGAGACTTTTATAAACTTTTTGAGAGTGAATTGGAAAAGGATCCAAAGCTTATTGAAGAGGCTCAGAATCTGTTAAGGCGTTGGGAGCAGAAAGATGAAAGTCTTCATAAAATTTGGCAAAAAATGAATTCCTGGGTTTATGAGGGTTGGAAAAAGACTTATGAAGAGGAGAATGTGCAGTTTGATATTTGGGAATATGAGAGTAAATGTCAGGATATAGGCAAAGAAATAGCCGAGCATGCAGTGAGAGCGGGCATTGCAGAAAAGGATGCAACAGGAGCAATAACTGCCAAACTTGAAAAATACGCCCTTCCGGACAAGGTTCTATTAAGATCTGATGGAACATCAGTTTATTCTACAAAAGATCTCCAACTGGCAAAGGATAGCTTTGAAAAATACCAGTTTTATAAAAGACTTTATATTGTTGATTACAGACAGGCGGACTACTTTAAACAAATTTTTAAAGTTTTGGAAATTCTTGGATTTGAGTGGGCTAATAGATTGGTTCATGTTTCTTATGGGGTAGTGTCTTTGCCATCCGGTATGATGTCTTCAAGAAAGGGAAATGTTATAAGTGCGGATCAGGTGTTGGAGAGGCTTTATGCTATGGAAAAAGGAGAAATGGCAGAAAGAGGATCAGATACCAATAGTGAAACCTTTAAAGATGTTGCGTTGGCAGCTTTTAGGTATCCGCTTTTGAAAGTTGACTATAAGCAAAATATTACTTTTGATTTTGACCTTGTTACAAGGTTTGAGGGGGACACAGGACCTTATCTTCAATATACACACGCAAGAGCTTGTTCGCTTTTGAAAAAGGCTTCAACCTCAGATCTTGAGGTTTTGGGGAGCTTTGATTTTGATAGTGCCAAACTTGAGGAAGCGGAGGAAAGAGTTGTAAAATTTATATACAGATTTCCAGAAATTGTTTTAAGCTCCGGTGAGGATTTTGCTCCCAACTACATTTGTAATTACTTGTATGACTTAGCCTCAAGATTCAACAGCTTTTATAACAAGTCTCCTATTATTTCAGAAAAGGAATCTATCAAGAGGTTACAAGGGTTACTCATAACTAAGGCTTTTGCTCAGGTTATGAGAAACGGGCTTAATTTACTTGGTATTTCATCCCCGGAAAAAATGTAGAGACAGTTTTTTTATACTCAAGCTAAAGTAGTAAATATCTATGTTATTATCTATCCATGGGGCGTAAACCGCATAGATCTAAAAAATTTATGCTCTTTGGTGGTATTTTTAGGCTTGCACTAGCGTCTTTTGGCATCTTTGCGCTGGTTTATTCTGTCACCTTTGGAATTAAATGGGTTTCAGATTATGGCTTGCCGGGGGTTTTGGTTAAAGCTTTGCCTCTTAGTAGCGTTGCTGGCAAGTATATAGACCTTTCAAAAGTCTACTTGCCTGAATTAAAAGCTGTGCAAAAAGATAAGTTGGATGAAGAGTTAGTTAGTAGTTCAAACACTACAGAAAATCTTAAGAACGCTTTTGGTAATACAGAAACTTTGTCAGGCGAGCCTCTTCTTACATTATGTTTACTCTCTGATTCACACAATGATAATGCCGTTTTGGAAAAGGCTTTTGTTATGTCTAAAGAATTAAAGTGTGAATATGTGTTTTTCTTAGGAGACTTTAGTAGTGTGGGAGCTATATCTGAGCTTGAACAGGCTAAGAGAGTCATGGATGCGGGAGGGTTGCCTTATTATTCATTGCCGGGCGATCATGATCTTTGGAAGAGCGGGGATGTTGGAAATTACACCTTAGTTTTTGGGGATCCCAACAAAAAGATAATCTTAAGGGGTATGACCTTTTTATTTTTGGATAACAGCAATAATGAAACAGGTGTGAGTAAAAGTAATCTGGTTTGGTTTACGGATGAGTTGGCATCATTAGATTCCGGGGACGTTGCCTTTGTTTTACTATCAAACCCTTTATACAATAAGTCGCAGTTTAAGTTGATGGGGGAAAATAGTGAAACTGTTAGGGAGCAAGCCAATATGTTACTAAAATTGATTAGAAACTCGGAGATCATAACGGTGATTGCGGGGGATAATCATCTTTCTTCCAGGAGTGCTGATCCGGAAAAGCCTTCAATTGAGCATATTGTTGTTGGGGCTCTTACAAGATCCAGAAATCTACAAAACCCAAGATTCTCCCAACTAACACTTTTTAAGAGTGGAAACTATAAATTAAAAGAGGTTGAAGTTGCGTTCTAAAGTCTTACAACTGATATATTAGCAACCCGCCTTTTATAGTGACAAAGCCCCCGTTTGGTGTTGCAAGATAATCCTCATCTTCTTTACCTTCAATTCTGCCATCACTTTCACTGTGTCCTACTTTGTCTGTCTCAAAAATTGGAATCTCAAGATACTTTAATAAGTTTGGTAAAAGATCTGTGAAACTTTTTCCTCTCCAGCTTTCATAATTGTCTTCTTTGCAATGGGGAAATTTACCAAAAATTATTGCATTTACAGATACCCCCTCATTTTTAAACCTCATTAGTAGCACTTCAATATATCTGAATGCTTGGGAAGGTTCTGTGTAAATATCCTCAAGTAGGAGTATTACACCCTTTTCTTTTAGTTCTTTGTGAATTTTATCCGTGAAAGCAAGACTCAAAGTTAGACATTCAAGGTTTGATGAAATCAAAATACCTGAAAGCTCTTCATTTTTACTATCCGGTTCTTTTATTTTCTTGATCTCAAAAGAATGCTCAAATCTTTCTTTTAGAAGTTTTGCCACCAGAGTCTGAGAGTTCTGAGACCATGAGTAAAAGCCTTCAAAGTTTGGAGTATGATAGGTTACATACCCGTATGTAAGAGTAAGATAGTCGGATAAAAGGGTATTGTCACTATAGCCTAAAACAATCGCCTTTTTTTCTATGATTTTTTCCATTAGCTTATCAATATCAACCTTGCTGTTTAGAAGAATGTCAGTTATGCTAAAGCCCCCTCTAATAGAAAAGAGCGCAGAGATATCATGAAGATCAATATTGTTAATGCAGTTTGTCATCCTTTCTCTATACTTTGAAAGGTTCTCAGAGCGGCCTTTTGTACCCAGAAGAGACTTATCTATATGAATTTTAAGTCCGTTTTCTCCCTCAAATCGGGCAATTTTGGCTTCAAGATCAGTTGGGTTTATGCTTGTTGACGAGAAACTTGTGAGTAGGATTTTATCAGCATCTTTTAAGCGCTTTGGGTAGATCATATGCTTCTTATACCAGAGAACTGGATTTGGAGCTAATCTGGTTTATTTTTGATCAAGATGCTATTCTTACCCCATGTTTATTGAAAAAACTCTGGTTTTACTTAAAACAGACGCTGTTCAGAGAGGCATTTCAGGAGAAATTATTCATAGATTTGAGCGCGCAGGATTGAAAATTGTAGGGCTCAAGATTGTTAAGCCTTCACACGAGCTTGCAAAAAAACATTATGATGCAAGTGAGGAGGTACTACTTAGGTTTGGAAACAATACTCTTAATGATTGCAAAAAGTTTGGGATAGACCTTAAAGCTAATATTGGAACTGAGAGTGCTCTTGAAATTGGAAAAATTGTCTGGCAGTGGAATGTGGATTTTTTGAAATCCGGTCCTGTTATTGCGCTTGTTTTGGAAGGGTTACATGCCATTGAAAACGTACGAATGCTGTGCGGTACCACAATTCCTTTTAATGCCATTCCGGGTTCTATCAGGGGGGATTTTTCACTTGATTCAGCAATTGGCGCCAATGTTAGAAAAAGAACTATCTATAATCTTGTACATGCCTCAGGCAATCCAAAAGAGGCGGAAGCGGAAATAAAAATGTGGTTTAAAGCAGACGAATTGGTTGGTTACAAGAGAACCCACGAAGATTTGTACAATTATTGATTTTTCAATTTCTAGGTTTCAATAAAATTGGCAGCTTCTTCCTCAAGTATTTTTGCAAATGTTCGTAGCCGGGCAGCGGTTCCATATTTGGGGGTGCCTGTCAGGCTGAAAGAGTACTTTCCCTCTGAATTGATCTGTCTTGTCAGGTTGAAGGCTAGGGGCTCGGTCATACTACTCATGGTTCCTCCTAAAGTCTCTACATCTCGCAGCTTTTTTCCATAAGGGTCGCCATTTTTATAGTCTCTTGTGTGATCTACTTTGTCGGGAAAAGATATCAGGCCGCACGAATTAAAAGCTTGGGCCAGATAGCCTATATTTGGAAGCTTTGTGAGACCTGCGGAGAAAAATTGCTGAACCGGTTTTGGGATTCTTGGGTCGTTGAGTGTTTCAAAGACATCCGTGAGTGCGCTTTTATGCACATCCTCGGCCGTTGCCCTAAGTAGAGCTTTTATTTTTTCTGGGTTTTCCGCAACATCACTAAGTCTTACTAAAACCGGTTGAATCCTTCTGTCTTTTTTCCTGCCTTCTTCTGGCATTTTATCAAGCTTTGGATCATTAAATTTTCCGATTTGGGGAATAATTATGGTTCTATCAGCATCAAAACCTGAACGCATCATTGTTCTTGCGTATGCTTGCATTATTTTGGTTGGAGAGAGCTTCTCAAGAGAAGGGCAAAGCTCATCCAGTGTTAAGAGCGGTTGACTTGTTTCTTTATCTACAGGTATTTCGCCGGTAAGTTTAGCTTGGGTTCTGGCGTGGGTTGTTACGGCATCAATCATTTCCTGGAAGGCTGTTCCTTCCATAAAAAGGTGGTTGATCTCAAAAATCGCCTTACCTGTGTTGTTCATGCCAATTCCAATCACCGGGGAAGGGAGTGCTTCAGTCAAATTCCACCCCGAGGCAGGCGCAACAGCTCTGTTTTCAGCTATGATTTGCACGTTTTCGGGGCTTTCAACATCCAGTTCTTCTATAAATAAATCTTCACTATATTCTGTGTTTCTTCCCACCCCCTCCTTTAGGCTATAAACTTTATATTTTCCGTCGTCCTGCCTGATTGCTGCCTTGAATGCTCCGGTCTTAACTCGTGGGTCAATGTGCCCGCTTTTCTCATTAAAACAGGTATCAAAGGGTTGGTTTGGAAAAAGGCCGTTGTTTCTGGCAAGCCAGAGGAGAGTCAGTTTGGTCGTATGACCCAAATCCAAAGGTTCGCCCTCGGCAATTTCAACCACCCCAAGTGTTGACTGTTCTGTTCTTGACCACTGGCAAAGATACTTTTCCCAGGGTGTTAATTTTTCCACTGCAGTTGAAATCTTCAGGTTTGGTTCAAGGTTGCCTGCATATTCACCTATCAGCGCATACATTCCGGCTGCCACGGCGGATAGTTTGTAGTTTGAAAATATCTGACCTTGGCACCTTTCAAAAAAATCAAGAGCTGCATCTCCAAGTTCCTTGTTGCCAGCTGTAACTCTATTTAGTGCAGTCATAGCAACCGCAGCCATTGCATCAAGTGATTTTTCTTCCAGAGCCTCGGGTAAGGTTCTTTCCTCGGTTAGACCTTTTCTTAGTGTCTTCTCAAGCATGAGCTAATTATAGCAGTGTGGAAGAGATGATATGTGCTTTTGTGCTTTATTAGGTTAAAGACTTGAGGCTATTTCTTTAAGCATGAAAGTTACTATGAACTCTGGTGAAAGAGGGTAAACATGGCCTGCTTGGGTGGCAACTTTCTGCAAGAGGCTTTGGGCTGTGACTTGACCGTTTTTGTTTTGGTAGGTAAACGCTTTATTGACTTCCTCTTTTGGTCCGTTGTAGTCATTGCAAGGAATACAGGTTTTAATTATTACAAGCTCCTCTTTGAGTGTTTCTTTGATGTGATATATTAAGTCTTCGTATTTCTGGCGAGCTTTGAGGATTTGATCTTTTCCCTCATCTCCTGATTTCTTTATAAGTTTTGTGTTTTGGCACTTATCACATAACATCACAACTTCATTACCTTCCATTATCAGGTTTCTGGTTGGCATGCTAATAAGGTTGTAATCGGTTTTACAGACGGGGCAAATACGTCTTGAGTTGGCTCTGATATCTAGAACTTCATAAGAGGTGTCAAAATAAAAAAGAAATATTGGACATTTTATGTGCTCTTCCAGCCTTTTTATGTAAGAAATCTGCCGGATTGTTCTTGGAATGCCGTCGAGAATAAAACTTTTGTTAAGTGGGGTTTGCCTGATCTCATTTTCAAGAAGTGTGAAGATGATTTCATCAGGAACAAGGGTACTTGAGTCTGAGTGTGCAATTTGAGAAACAGCTTCATCTTTATTGTCAACGCCCGCTAAAAACTGTGTTTTGAGCTTGAGAATGTATGCATTTTTTTCTATTGGATTTTGTAGCTTTTTTTTGATGTCTCTAATGAGGTCACCTGCTGAAATGGTTGCAAAATACTCCTGTCCAAGAGCTTCAATCAAGAATTGCAAATAATAAGTTTTGCCACCCATTTTTTGAGCAAGAGGAATAAGAATAATTCGATTGGAAGCAAGGTAGGATTTTATTTTAACTATTTCAACTTGAGTTTTATTAATAATGTAATTTAGGGTATTTTGATACTCAGTCATCTCAAAGATTTTAAGTTGTTAAGTAGGGTATGTAAACAGCGAGGAATCCAAAAGTTAAAAAACTTAATGGATTCCTTCTAAAGACAGATCTTGGTCCACTCTCCGTCAAGCCATTCCCACCTGCCAATACAGTTATCGTTCTCATATTGGAGTACTGCTGGACTGAATTTTCCCAAAAACCTTCTTCTATTGACTCCTGCTTCCTGCGCTGCAAGGTCAAACTCATCAAAAGGACCTTTTTTGGAAAATGGAAGAACTACGTAAAACCCATCGGGGATTCCGGTTCTTTCTATTCTGAAATCAAGCACGGGAAACTCCTTTTTAGTTTTTATATGGGGAAATTACACGGGGATACGTTGAGTTTAACCTAAAGTTGGGCAGTTGCAAAATACCAAATTAATATTATAAGTGAGTGTTAGGTTTCTTGGCGGAGGGGGAGAGATTCGAACTCTCGAGACCCTTGCGGGCCTATTTGTTTTCAAGACAAACGCACTCGACCACTATGCGACCCCTCCAAACAGGCATGCCTAGAGCATTATTTTATCAGAAAGTAGGCGGGTTTGTTTAGTGCGTATGAGGCAATTTCTGTTAAAATCAATCTAATTTGAGTTGCTCCCGTAGCTTAAAAGGATAGAGCAGGGGTTTCCTAAACCTCAGATCCCAGTTCGATTCTGGGCGGGGGCGCCACGCTCTCACAAGTTTGTTGTATCTGTCTAAGTCCAGCTAGACATGGGTTTTTGAGCTTCATTTCTTTGTTGGCGGGGTATGGCGCAATTGGTAGCGCGCTGCTTTCGGGTAGCAGAGGCTCTCGGTTCGAGTCCGAGTACCCCGACCAGAAAATTTTTGAAAAAGAACCTAGGCTACGTAGCAAAGCAATAATTTTAGTCCTATAGCCATTTCCCTTCGTAATTACTTTGGTGTAGAATTTCTATAAATTCAAACCGAAAGACAAGGAGATTAAAATGTCATCAGAAAGCGATGATGTAACAGTTGCAAAAGGCGTTTTGGCAATATTTCTGCTCATAATCGCAGGAATTGTCTACTTCTTCCAATATAAGGCGGAGTTTGATCCCTCGAAAGAGCATACTTCTGTCCACGTGGGGATTGGTCAGGAGTTTAAAGTTATCAAAGGGTGTACAGGTGATAAGCAGGAGGTGGCCTTCAAAGTTCTTGGGGTGGATCATGTGTATAAAAAAGGTGATACGGTTTGGTATGAGCTTGATGGGAAGGCTGACCGTGTAGTTACGAATTTCTTAGGGCACCCAGAGATCAAAGGTATCTTCTGCGGAGAACTTCAGACTTTTGCCATAGCATGGGAGTCGGATAGCTCTCGTCAGACAGTGCACCTTCGCGTGCTCCCCGGGTTTAGAATAGAGCCTCAGGAAGAAGCTCAAAGCATTGGGTTGGCTCTTCAGCTGCGGACATATCTGCTTTTTGATCCCGGTATTCCCAAAATTTTGGGATCCGTTCTTGCCAATCTGTTTGCAATGGGTTGTTGTGTGTTTGTGGTTGTAACCCAACCGCGTTTCCAATATCAAACTCGCAAACAACGGTCACTTACGCTTTTTGGGCTATTGGGTATTGTAGCCGGGGTAATAGTTTTTTTGATCTAAACGAAACTCCCACAAAAGGTTAGGAGAAAGATGAGTTCCAAAATCCTAACCTTTTTACCTTTTCCATATGCTAAATCTGCAATGAGTGACCGTACCAAAGACTAAACCCCTATAAAGAAGTTGACCTTTATTTATCCAGCATCCATAATTTGTCAGTGAGTGAAACTGAACCTACGCCAACTTCTCTGCCTCAGGAACCATCACCTGTTGACTCTTTTCCTTTGCAGGTACCACCTGTAGTTCCACCTGATGTTCCGGTTATTTCAAATATTACAAAAGCAGATCTGCCTCCATTTTCTGTCCTTTTTGAAGAAACACTTAGAATATATAAAAGGAATATACTTTCCTTAACCAAGGTTTCTTTGGTAAATCTCATGATTTACCTAGCAGTGACACTTATTATGGGGGTGGCGGGTGGTATAATTTATGCTTCCGTTGCTTTTAAACTCTCACTGTTAATAGTTATTCCTGTTTCTATAATTCTTGGAGTCATTGCGCTTTTTTTTGGTACTAGGCTTGCCGTAACAACTGGCATGGCTTTGATAATGTGTGTTTCTGATGTTCCATTCAATGGAATTAAGGCAATGTATAAGGAGGCGTGGGGGAGAGCTTCAAAATATTTTTTTGTAAGTTTTGTCTTGGCGCTTATAGTTTTAGGAGGTTTTTTGCTATTTGTAGTTCCGGGAGTTATTTGGTCACTTATGTTTGGGCTTGCTACCTACATTGTTTTGTTTGAGGATTTTGGTGCTATTGAAGCGCTTAAAGAAAGTAAAAGGAGAACGGATGGGAAAAAGGGTAAGCTTGTTTTAAGGTATGTTCAATTTATGGTTCTTATGGTTCTAGTTAGAGTTGTCTCTGCTATTCCCTCGGCCGTTTTTGAGTCAACAGAAATTCAGATATTTGGGGGTATATTAACATTCATAATAGAAGTGATAGTTTGGCCGTTTAATCTCATCTTCCCTTATCTCATATATAAATATACAAAACCTTAGGTTTGATTTATAATCAAGTTGGTAAATTCAATAATTAAAGTTGTTATGTCAAGAAGAAAGCATTCTAAACCAAATTTAAACACACACCAAAATGGTGTAATGAACCTTAAAATCAAGGGTATGCATTGTCCTAGCTGTGAGGTGTTGATAGAGCGTAGGTTTAAAAAGGCTGATGGGGTTGATAAGGTTGAAGTTTCTGCTAAAACAGGAGCTTGTAAGCTTTATTACACAAAAATACCAGATATTACAAGCCTTGGAAGGCTTATTAGTGATGCCGGATATACTGTGGTAGAGGGAGTTTCACACAAGAGTGAGCCGCGGGCTTCTGTAGCCTCCCATTTTTTTGACAAGTTTTTTTCTGCTGATTTTGTTGAGACTCTGACAATTGCCTTTTTGGTTTTTGTTTTGTACCTTGCTTTCAATTCCCTGGGATTTGAACTATTTCCTTCCTCAATTAATGAAAACATGAGTTATATCTCAGTTTTTTTGTTGGGTCTTTTTGCTGCCACTTCAAGTTGTATGGCTGTGTCCGGCGGTTTAATCTTAGCACTGTCAACCAGTTATTCTGAGAAACTTGCTGCTAAGGGCCAAGAAATTAAAGGCGTCTATTCAAAAATGAAACTGCCTTTTATGTTTAATGTAGGAAGAGTTGTCTCTTACACTTTTTTTGGTGCAGTCATTGGGTTGGTGGGGTCTTTTCTTGCAGGTGTTTCTTCCCAAATTGCAACCTTTCTTATGATTTTAGCCGGAATAATAATGTTAATCACGGCTTTAGAGTTACTGGGTCTTCTGCCTGATGGCTTTCTAAGACTTCCATTGATTAAAAAGTTTTCTAACTTTTCCCAGGATCTTGCGGAAAAAAATGAACGGTTGGCTGCTCCCTTACTTGGAGCTTCAACCTTTTTTTTACCTTGTGGTTTTACACAGGCTTTGCAACTGTATGTTCTTGGAAGAGGTAATGCTGTAGAGGGCGCATTTATTATGTTTTTGTTCTCGCTTGGGACTGCTCCCGCGCTTTTGACCGTTGGTGCGTTGTCATCCTTCCTGCAGGGGGCCTTCAAAAGATACTTTTTGAAGTTTTCAGGAGTTATAGTCTTAATTCTTGGGATTATTACCCTCAGAGGAGGTTTGTCTTTAAGCGGTGTAAATTTTCCACTAAGTCTTCCATCCATTGAATCAAATACCAAGTCTACAGTGAGAGCTGATAACTATACCCCCGCAAGGCTTGAAAATGGCAAGCAGATTATTGATATGAGGGTAGTGGGGTATAGTTACTTCCCTAACAAATTTAAAGTTGCCAAGGGTGTTCCTGTAGAGTGGAGAATTGATGCCTCAAAAGCCAAAGGCTGCGCTCAGGTGTTAACTGTTCCAAAACTTAAAATTACACAGTACCTATCTTCTGCTTCTCAAAATAAGATTGAGTTTACGCCAAGTACTGAAGGAAAAATTGCCTTTTCCTGTACAATGGGTATGACCACTCCGGGGTCAGAGTTTGAGGTTGTTTCTTCCTTATAGCTTCTTTAGGCCTTTCAAACCCAATGACTGACTTGAGCTCTAATAGGATTTGTTTGCTATTATCTATACATGAGTTTTCCTCTAAGAACTTTTTTGGGTAGATTTATTGCCAATTTCTTAATTTTAAGCGGTTTGATAATTTTGGGGTACACTTATGTTCCTTTGTTAGCGGGAGAGTTTTGGTATTTCCTTAAAAGCATTAAAAAGCAGGAATATTCTTTGACCGCAAAAAACGGTGTAAAACAAAGTGTTTTTGCTAAATATTTAACCAAGGATACAATCAGAATGGACCCTATTGGCAGAGAGTTTGGAATAGTGATAGAGAAGCTTAACGTTAACGCTCCGATTGTTAGAAATGTGTCTGTAGTTGATGAAAAAGCCTATAACGCAGCTTTAGAAAAAGGGGTTGCGCATGCCATAGGTTCATCTTTTCCGGGGGATAGAGGAAACGTTTACCTTTTTGCACACTCAGCTGTGGGACTTTTTAGGTTTGGCAAATATGCCCAAACTTTTAACCTTTTGAGGAAACTTGAAAATGGAGACAAAGTGCATGTGTTTTTTGGCAATCGGGATTTTACTTATGAGGTGATTAATAAAGAGGTGATTAAAGGGTGGGACACGCGCCCGTTAACACGCAAAACGGTTGATCCGATTTTAACTCTTCAAACCTGCGACCCGCCGGGGACGACATTTAACAGGTTGGTAGTGACTTCAAAATTAGTTTCTGTGAACTAGCTTTATAAATACTATGGTGATCCTGTTTGGGGGCCAAATCTTACTGCCGAGCCTTGGTTGTAGAGGTTTTTGATTTGACTGGCCGTAAGAAGGTATTTATAGATACGAAAATCGTCAATCAGACCGTCAAAGGAGCGTGCGCCGGCAACCGCATTTCCTATATACGCGTTTTGGGCAGAATCATCGTAGGAAGAACCTGTTGTAGGTGTTTGGTTTGCTGTGGTTGTTTTTAATACACCGTTGATATAAAACAGGGGAGTATTGCTAAAACTCGAATTATCGTAAGTAATTACCACATGTTGCCACTGTGAAGTGTTTATTGTATTAGCTCCGGAGTGCCATTGCCCTCCGTCCCCAAACGACTGGTTGAACCAAAGGCTGTTGTTTGAGCTGTTTATATAAAAGGATCTGTTAGTCAAGGCAGCTCCCTTGTCCCAGATTCTGCCAAGACCGCTCCCCCCAAAACCCGCAGGATTAACCCATGTGGAGATTGTTAGCTGGGTGATATTGTCCAGTGCAGTAGGGCTTGAGAGCGTTACATAATCATCTGACCCGTCAAAATCCAGGCTACTGTTAAACTTTCCTGTTGCTCCATTTCCCCAAGCTGTAGAAGCGGTTGTGCAATCTCCAATTGAGGGGGAAGCTCCAAGAGTAATAGTACCGTTCATTCCAGCAGCTTGTCCGTTTGAGTCAAGCGCGGAATTGTATGCTGTTGTTCCTTGGCATTCGTCAAACTTGTAATGGGCAGTTGGCGCGCCCCGATTATAAAGATATGCCACTTGGGTTGCTGTAAGAGCTGACGTAAATATGCGCACATCATCCATTGCGCCATCAGTGGTGAAGGATGTTGCGGAAGGTTTGTGGTTGAAAAGGGCTCCCACGGTGAGGGCGTTGTTAGTGGTAAGAGTTTGGGTTGTACCAAGCTGAACACCATTTTTGTAAAATGTTACCGCTGTTCCGCTTCTTGAGACAGCCAGGTGGTACCATACGCCTGTTGTAAATTCCCCTGAAATTGAAACATTGACATTGTTTCCGGAGTTTGGGCTGTAGTACCAGAGATTACCAGCAAAGTCTATGTAAGAAGCATATTGACCGGAAGTATCAGAGCCAATGAGGACGTAGCCGTTTGAAGCGGCCGGTTCAAATCTAACCCAAAAACTTACAGAGTTTGTGGTTCCCAAGTTTGTATTTGTGAAGCTAATATAGTTTCCACTGGAAGTGCCAAATTGTTCAAGGCCAGAACCCGCTTTTCCTGTTGTCCAAGCAAAATTGGAACCTGTAATAGTACCAGTCAGACCGTTGCCACTGGAATCGACAGTGGTAGTTCCGGTGTTGTCATCCATTTTCCACCAGCCAGTGGGGTTGGGGAGAGAAAACCCTTCTTCATCATGGTCGTCAAGGTCACCAAATGCTGCGGCGGAACCTGCGTTGTAGTCTATTTTTACTTCATCTGCCGTCAGAGCAGACCGGTATACTTTTACATCATCTATATCTCCATTGAACTCATCTCCTCCGTCTGCTCCCTGTCTGTCACTAACATAAAGTATCCTGCCGTTGGCAAGTGTTGCAGTTGTTGTGTCTGTGTCATTGTCATGAGGATAGCCATCTACATAGAGATAGGTTTTATCTGTTGTTACGTTTCTCACTCCAACTACATGGTGCCAGTTAGTATCATAAACATCGGTGGTTGAGCAGGATTCTACATCGGGGTTCCAGGTGGAGTCATCATCTATACCAAAACACACGGTGTCTGAAGCTGTAATGTAGAGAGCATAACCGGGTTCAGTGGTACCACCGCTTAGGGATTTGTTAAGTAGATATTCGGTTGATGTTATGTCTGCAGTGTCTGATTTAAACCACATAGAAACTGTTAGATCTTCTGTTGCGGAGAAGTCAAAGTCAGCATCGTCGGCTCTTGAAGCCCAGAGAGCTCCGGTACCGTTCCAAGCACCGTCAAACTTACCTGATGGTGTCCAGGAGGCTCCCGAGAGGGTTAAGTCATTGTTGTTGTCTGTAGTATCTTGAGCAGTAGTACCTGTCATATCGTCAAACTTCCATCTTGAGACGTAGGAGCCGACGGGTGAGCCTCCTGCAGGATGGCCGGCGTTCATATCTTCTATGATTTGTTTGGGGGTGCGAGCGTAGCCATAAATGCGGACATCATCAAGACTACCCGCATGAACGTGTGTATTGGAGCAGGCAGTTCCAGTATTTTGAGACTGTGCTCCTATACAGAAAGTGTTTGGATTAGCCGTACTTCCAATATTTGCAATTGTACCTGCCTCTGCATCCTCTGAATTAATCCCATTAAGGTAGATGGTGGATTTTGAAGATCCGCCGTCCCGATCAAATACCACAGCAACATGTTGCCACGTGTTAAGGCTAATAGTTGAGTTGGTTGCAGTACAGGTTTCCCATTGATCCGTTCCATCACTGATATACAAACAAGTATTTCCGCCGTTTCCAGAAGACCATTGGTAAAGAGTGTAACCGGTATCAGTTGCAGAAGTGGGGTTTATTTTTTTTGATACTAACTCTGAATCATTTGACACGCTTGTCCGGTATACCCAGACCTCAACAGTCAAACTCTCTGCGAGGTTATCTAACACATCGTTGGCCTTAATGTCATCATTTGAACCATCAAAGCCAATAGCGCTTCCGTATTTTCCTGTAGTATAAACGGGACCATCGGTTAAGGTACCCGAGTACCCATTTCCACTTGAATCATTTGCAGTGGTTCCGGTGTTTTCATCCATCTTCCACCAACCCGCCGGGCCGGGGGCGAAGGCGTAGAGGGAGGCCATTTCAACGGACGAAAGGGCGCGGTTATAAACGCGGGTTTCGTCGATGATGCCATCATAAGGGCCATAAAAACCGGCGGTGGAATTTACAACCCCGATATGAAATCTGGCAGTGCTGTCGACCAGAGATGACGGAATATTATTTGTTGTAAATGAAGGAGACTCTGATCCATTCACATAAAGCTTAACTGTCCTAAGCGAAGAACTATAAACAGCTGCAACATGATACCAGTTATTTGCTGATAGCACAGAGTCATTCGTTTTTTGGGATGCGGTATTGCCATCGGAGTCATTACGTAAGTCCAAAGTAAGGAATCCATTATTTTGATAAATAGCGTAGCCATATTGAGCTCCATCCCATTTACCTGCAATTATGTGGTCGGTAGTCAGATCTTCAGGTTTAACCCATGCGGATATCGTCATGTCTCCAGTAATGGAAAGAGATGCGTTGTCGGTAATATATTTATACCGAGATGAGCCCAACCCGTCCGACGACTCGACTTCCATGCCGTATGAAAACTTGCCTGTGGTTTGACCTGTTGAACCAACCCCTCCGTCGGTGAGATTGTTACCGTTTCCTGATGAGTCTGCTGCTGTTGTGTTTGTAGATTCATCCAGTTTCCAATAGCCCACGAGGCCACTGGAGAGTGTTTTTCCTATGTCCGGATTACCAAATTGTGCAGAAACACTTTTTGAGGAACCCCTGGAAGTAAAATCTGTTTGTATGTTGGAGGCCGATTTTGCAAAGTTGTATACTTTCACTTCATCAATAAAACCATTGAAATCATATACGGTGCCTGCATTTCCGTGCTTTCCCAGGAAGAAATTGGCTCCTTGGTCATATACAATTATGTTTGTTTCTGTTTGTGTTGCAGCGAGTTTGCCATCAATATAAATACGCATTAAATTATTTGTATCATCCAGTACTCCAGCTACATGGTGCCACTTGGAATCCAAAACCGTACTCGTAGTGGTTAAAGTCTCCCACAGTCCTGAAATGCGGAAAAAAAAGCTCACAGTGCCGCTAGTGTTGACGCGTAAACCATAGTTATCACCCATAGATAAAATTTCCCCACCGCTGCTATCCGTTGTAGACGTGCGAATCCAGGCACTGACTGTAAGATTGGTAGTTGGTTTAAGTGGATTAGTTCCGGTGACCTGGACATAGGAAGTGGACCCGTTGAACAAGAGACATTTTCCGTTGATACACATATCTTCCGTTTGCCAAGTAGCTGAAGTAATAGAACCGGTCTGATTTTGACCGGTTGCATCGTATGTACTTGAGCCGGTTCCTTCATCAAATCTCCAATATGCAATAGGGCCGGGACCTTGTTCTTCGGAGCCTGTACTGCTTGCGGAAGGGGCGGTGGAAGCGTATTTTCTTGCTCTAACCCAATCAATTGTTATGTCTGTAATGTCTGTAGTTCCCGAGGTTGAGCCAGGATAGCGTCCAAGCCAAAGATACGGTTGGGCTGACCAGGAGCCTGTGCCGGTTGTTCCCACCTGGGAACCGTTGTTCCAGAATTTAATTTCACTACTGTCCATAGAGAATCCGTCTATGTAGTAGGTAGTGGCTGTTGGTGTGTAGAGAGTCATGTTGTTGATGATGTTGTAGCTTGCGGCTGTCCCGTCCGCTGCGAAGCCTCTTTGAGCAATGCTTGTTGTTGCATTGGACATCATATAAATGAGTTTGTCCAAGTCGCTGTTGTTGCCGGATCCACTTTGGGTGTTGTTGATCATCATTCCGGCATAATCTACGACTGTGCTTGACCATTGGGTTCTGTATTCGTACATGTAGCTTCGGGAGTCCGGGAGGATTGTGGCGTTTGTGTAAACTGCTCCCGTTGTGATTGTGAGTGCGCCTCCGGAGATTGAGGTTCCGCCGGTTGCCGTAAAAGTACCAGATAGTGTGGCGGCGTTAAAGTTTTCGTAAAAGGCAAAAACTGCTTTTCCGTCTTGGGCGTTTGTGGCGGAGGGGTTTCCATAGTAGATATAAAGGATTTGACCTGTGGTAAGAATTGAGGGTATTTTTACCCAGATTTTGGTAGAAGCATTGTTGCAGGGAGCGGAACCCTCCTCAATAACGTGCGGGAGAAGTTTGCCGTTTGTGTCGGTTATTCGGATGTCGTCGCAGTCGGATTGCATTTTTCCTGCGGTGATAAGAGTTGCTGTGTCTATTGTAATCGACACCTGAAAATCAGTTTGAACGGTGCCTGAATTTGAAACTGTTGTTTTTTGTCTATAGGAGTATGAGTCGTCAAACCATGCAGCCTGTGCTGAATTAGAGCTGAAGCGGTAAAATAAAGAAGCCAGAGTGATAAAAATTAAGATGCAGGTAAAAAAAGTGAACACTTTTTTCTTATGAAACCTGAACTTGCCTATTTTAAATAAAAACTCAAAGCTAAACTTTATTGTCATATGTTTACGGAGAGCCGGTTTGTGGACCAAATCTTACTGCCGAGCCTTGGTTGTAAAGAGTTTTTATTTGAGTGTCTGTAAGAGGGTAATTGTAAATTTTTAAATCATCTATTTTTCCGTCAAAAAAATCGTTTAGGGTTGCACGGGCACAGGGCGTGGCAGAATCATCATCTGTTCCAATCATCAGGTAACAGGTACTAAAACTTAAGATGGTACCATCAGAGGCTGTGGCGGGATCTTGAACACCATTAATATAGAGTTTGACAGTGCTGCCTGATCTGGTGGTTACCAGGTGGGTCCACAGGCCTTCAGTGATTGGAACCGTGCCATTTAGTGTTTCTGTGACAGGGTTATCAATATCAACATTAATAGTATTTGCTGTTGTGCTAAAGCTTAAAGCAAACTCATTTGCGCCGCTTGTGACGCCGTCATTGGCGAGTAGTATTTTAGATGACGGGGCACCCGAATCTATATTTACCCAGACGCTATAGCTGAAATCTCCGGTTGGTAAATTTGGACTTGCTACTTGAGCGTAGTCGTCAGTACCATCCAAGTCTATGCTGCTACTATATTTTCCTGTAGCTCCGTTAAACCATGATGTGCTGGAAGTTGTGCAGTCGCCAATTGTAGCCTCGCTGCCCCCGGAACCTATTACGATAGTTCCGTTAATGCCCGCCGCCTGACCGTTGGAATTGACAGCCGAGTTGTAAGCCGTAGTACCCTGGCATTCGTCAAATTTGTAATGGCCGATAGGGGCGCCTCGACTGTAAAGATAGACAATTTGAGTGGGGGTAAGTACGGATTTGTAAATTCTAATGTCGTCTAAAGAGCCCTTGAAAGTATTGTTATTACTAGAGCCGCAACCTCCAGCTGAAGTTGTATCGTGGCCTAAGCAAATTCCATAGGTAGTACTGGCGTCACCAATATTGGCAAAAGTACCGTTGCGGGTGACGGCTTGGACAACTCCGTCTATGTAGATGAGGGAATTGGATTCACTGGAGCGGTCGAAAGTGGCTACGACGTGATGCCATTGGGAATCAGCGGTGATGGTGGAGTTGCTGGTGATAGTGTATTGGTCTGGGGTTGAGTCCACAATGTTAAAACAGATAAAGTCAAGACTTGAGCCGGCCGTGTTACAGGTGCCGCCAGGAGATGCCAGTTCAAGGGAATACCCTACATTATTTGAAAGATTGTGTTTATCCACAACATACATGGCGTTGCCGAAAGGTGTATTTCCGGTACGCCGAACCCAGGCAGATATGGTTATACTGTCGCTCGCACCGACGTCCAACGTGTTAATATCTCCAACAACTACTTCATCATCTGACCCATCAAACATCAGACCGCTACCATTTTTGCCACCGGTCCAAACTGGAGTTTCTGTGCCGGAGCCTAGAGTGCCGGTAGAGCCGATACCGCTGGAATCGACAGTGGTGGTTCCGGTATTTTCATCAAACTTCCACCAAGCGTCGGGGTTTGGGAGGGAGAATCCTTCTTCGTCGTGATCGTCAAGGTCACCAAATGCTGCGGCGGAACCTGCGTTGTAGTCTATTTTTACCTCATCTGCCGTCAGAGCCGACCGGTATACTTTTACATCATCTATATCTCCATTGAACTCATCTCCTCCGTCTGCTCCCTGTCTGTCTCCAACATAAAGAATTCTTCCGTTTGCAAGTGTTGCTGTTGTTGTGTCTGTGTCATTGTCATGAGGGTAGCCGTCTACATAAAGATAGGTTTTATCGGTTGTTACGTTTCTCACTCCAACTACATGGTGCCAGTTTGTATCATAAACATCAGTTGTTGAACATGATTCAACATCGGGATTCCAGGTTGAGTCGTCGTCAATTCCAAAGCATACGGTGTCTGAAGCAGTAATGTAGAGAGCGTAACCCGGTTCTGTGGTACCACCGCTTAGGGATTTATTGAGTAAGTACTCGGTTGATGTAATATCTGCAGTATCCGATTTAAACCACATTGAAACTGTTAGATCTTCTGTTGCGGAGAAGTCAAAGTCAGCATCGTCGGCTCTTGAAGCCCAGAGAGCTCCGGTACCGTTCCAAGCACCGTCAAACTTACCTGATGGTGTCCAGGAGGCTCCCGAGAGGGTTAAGTCATTGTTGTTGTCTGTAGTATCTTGAGCAGTAGTACCTGTCATATCGTCAAACTTCCATCTTGAGACGTAAGAGCCGACAGGTGAGCCACCTGCGGGGTGGCCGGCATTCATATCTTCTATGATTTGCTTGGGAGTACGGGCGTAGTTGTAAAATCTGACGTCGTCGATTGTTCCGTCATGATACTTACCTGGTTCTTCGCTGCCTCCTTTGGCACCAATCCAAAAAGTTTCGCTGTTTAGTGCTGTACCGGTTGCTAGGGTAGTTCCCTCAGGAACACCATTCACATATAGAGTCGCATTAGAACCGTTATTTGATACAGCAATGTGGTACCAGGAGTCGTTATTGACGCTCTTTGAAGAGATATAGCTTGCATCGCCTGCGGTTAAACCGCTCCAGAAACCAATATTTCCGCTACTGGTTATAATACCAAAATCTCCGGAATTAGAAGTTGTATTCGCTTTACCAAATAGGGTGGGGTTACGCCAAAAAGTAGCGTTACTGTCTGTCTCGGTAGTCTTGATCCATAGAGAAATAGAGAAGCTAATCAAGCCGCTGCCTGAGATTACATCTACGTAGTCGTCTATGCCATCGAAAGTAATACCTGGGCCGAATTTACCTGAACTCCAAATTGGACCGGCCGTAAGAGTGCCGGTATTTCCATTGCCTGAGGAATCGTTGGCTGCGGTACCGGTGTTTTCATCCATCTTCCACCACCCCACCGGCCCGGGAGCGAAGGAGTAGAGAGCGGCGACTTCGGCGGGAGTCATGGCGTGATTGTAGACGCGGACTTCGTCTAGATTTCCCAGCATAGGGATATCACTGTTGGTCATCCCGTTACCAATTTTGAAAGATTCACCGGCAAAGTTGGGGATTTGGGTTTGGGCGGTATCTGTTTCCAAAATTCCATTTACGTACACCCTTACTCGGCTCCCATCTATGGTTGCAGCTATGTGATACCACGTGTTGGTGCCTATAGTAGATGTACCGGATACATCTTGTAATTGATCCTTAATACTTAGGGAAGCTTTATGGGTGCCGCTATAATCTTTTATTCTCAAGCCATAACCTGTGTTTCCGCTTTCACCCTTGCTTATGATATAGCATATGGAGAAGGTGGCACAGGCTCCGCTTCTGTAGATCCATGCAGATAAAGTGAAAGTGGTAAGTTCCAGAGTTGATTGATCTCCTACATCAATATAATCATTGCTGCCGTCAAAGGTGCCTCCTTTGCCAAATTTTCCGGTTGTTCCTCCGGTAGGTCCTGTGGTGTTTGGACAGGATTTTCCATGTAGATTATTTCCTGAAGAATCAAGTACATCTGATGCGGTGCAGTTATTGGTCCAACTTGTCTCATCCATCTTCCAATAACCAACAAGGCCATTGGAAAGAGTTTTCCCCAAATCAGGATTGCCTAATTGTGCGGCGGCGCCTTTGGACAAGCCTCTGGCTGTGAAGTCAGCTTTAAGCTGGTTGGCAGAGCGTGCGTAATTGTAAAGCTTCACTTCGTCTATGAACCCGTCAAAATAACGACCGTTGAAGTTAAAGCCTATTTTCACCGCTTCGTTATTTGCGACAGACGGGTTGGAATTTGCCTGTGATGCAACAAGGATACCGTCAATATAGAGCCGCATCATAGATCCGTCAAAAGTACCCGCGACAAAATACCATCTGTTTGTATCAATTGCAGTCGGTGCAGTAACACGTTCTTCACCGGCGCCTACACTCGTACCAACCACAAACTGTGGTTTTCCTGCCAGGCCGGTATCCCCGATACGAAGTACATAGCCGGTGGTATAGCTTGAAGATGCTTTGTCGACGATACCATTAATATTGGGAGATGTTGACTGCCATGTGTTTCCTTTAATCCATGCTGAAACTGTCATAGCCGTGGTGAAATCTACAGAGACGGTTTCTGTTACATTGGCAAAATCGTTGCTGCCATCAAGCTCAAGGCATTTTTGATTTACACACATATCCTCTGTTTTCCATGTTGGATCATCAGATGCGCCGGATGATGTTGCGCCCAGAGTTCCATTGAGCGCATTTGAAGCCACAGCATTGTTTAAGGTTTGTCCTGTGCCTTCATCAAAGTTCCAATATGCAATAGGCCCGGGACCTAGCTCGTCATTTGCGGTGGGTGCGGTTTGGGCTGGAGGGTCACCGCTGGAAGGGGTGAGGGCTGTGTAACCTGCAGAGTTGATTTCAGCGTTTACTGCGCTGGGGTTTCCGTAATATACATAAGCTAGGTTGGAGCCGTTTACAATGGAAGGGAAAATAACTTCATATGTGGTTGAGGCATTGTTGCAGGTACCTGTGAGGTCATATAATAGGGGCTTACCGTTGCCATCTGTAAATCTGGTATCGTCGCAGTCTGATTGCATGAGATTGGCTGCAATGAGCTCGGCGGTGTCCAGTGTATAAGTGACAGCTCGGTCGGCGAAAATATCAGCGTTGTGAGTGAAGGTAAATTTGACACGGTAAGCGTAAGAGTCATCAAACCAGGCAGCCTCTGCCTTTTGGGTGTTCAGGTTTTGAAATAAATAAATAAGCGGGACACAAATGCCCAGCACTATCAGTAAGTACTTTGCCAGTCTCTTATAGGCTTGTAGAAGGTTAGTGAGAATTTTCATGTTTAATTTACGATCCACCAGTCAAAGGTAATGTCTTCATTTGCGCTTTGTGCTATGCCCACCGTAAACTCTCTACCTTCCATCTTGTTAAGTACATAAAGTACTTTATCGGTCTGCCTGGTGGGGGAGAAGAAGATTTTTGAAGTTGTAGCAACTTTTGAGTTGCTAATTTTAACTTGGGTTTCTCCGGCCTTGATTGTTGCAGACCCTACAGTTGCTTGTGTGTCCGGCGTGGTCTGGTTTTGTTCGGAACTGATTATTTTCAGTTCTGCAGTTGAGATTGACGCTGCCTTAACTTCTCCTGAAGCCTGAATGTTTCCCGTTTTGGAAATCACAACGCTGCCTTTGAAGAAATCAACGTCGGCAAGTGACTGATTCTGGATTTTGAGAGGCTCGCTAAGGGTGTTTATTGATGTGTCAGTGTCGCTTATGGTGAGGAGGCCCACAGTTAAACTTCCGGCTATATTTGCGTCTGCCAGTTTGGTCTTTCCTGCCACAGTAAGTTCTCCCGTTGCCTTGAGTATATTTAATACCTCAAGGTCGTTGAGAGTATTAGCAAATGGTGTAGCTGAGGTGCTTGACTCCGTGGTTGCTTGTAATGCCGATTGAGTACCTTCAAGCGCCGAGCCCGTGAGAAGGGCTACAGTGTTTTTTAGGCTGTCTATTTCAAACTGAAGGTTTTCAATGTCAGAAAGTTTTGCCGAGTCGGTGGCCTCCGTTATCACATAGGATGTATAAATGCCACTGCTGGAATCTTGAGTTGTTGTAGCGGTATTTTGTTGAGATGACGCGGAAGACTCAAGTGCCTCAAGGGCTGAAAGTCTTGTTTCTAATGAGGCTATTTTTTCCTCAGTTGAAGCTACTCTGGCCGTTAGCGTTTGGGTGATTGTTGCGGCATCGTTTTGTGCTATCAGTTCAGGTGCGGTATTTGTGGTATTTATGCCCAGAGTTCTGTCAATGTTTGCAAATCTTGCATCAAGCAGTTCATTTGTGTATTGGGTTGTGATTGAGCCTAGCTCGTTGATCTGCATTACAAGAGGATCAGGAGCATACCACTGCGGACTGACGTAGGCTAGTATGGTTCCAACTTTATTTTTGTCTGATGAGGTATAGCTTTGTAGAGCCTTGCCCACAACGGCTCCGGCCGAAATGGATTTTACTCCAATCCCTGGTTTTTTGGCTGATGGCATTATATGATCCCCAATGCTAATGGAGCCGTTTTCTGTTGTTACACTGACTAAAATTTGACCTGTTAATCCTACCAACGCGTATCTATTTGCAAATTCCTCGTCTGTTGCTCCCTTTGGATAGTTTCCAACAAAAGCAGGAGTTGAAGTGACTATTCCTATTACAGTGTCGCCGGCTCTGTATTTTCTTAACTTGCCTGTTGCCTTGTTCATTCCGGCTATTTCGCTGTCAGCTATGGGTTCTTCTTTTTCAAAGAATTCGGCTAGGTCGGCGCCGGTTGTTTGGAAAGTTGCCTCGCCATAAACTGTACCGTCTGCTCTAACTCTGAATACGGAGGCTGCGTCGCTTCTTGTTAGGGAGTTATAAGCGGTTATGAGGTTATAACCCGGTGTTGAAGAGCCGGCACCTTCAACTGTTAGCACCCCCGGGTCTGCTTGTGCTGCTGCTTCAGTGCCTACGTTTGCCATATCTATCTGACCTGTATTGGTATTTCTGACAAGAAGTGAAATGGTATCAAGGTCTCCTGTTGTAACTAAAAGCCCCGCAAGGTTTATATTTGTACTGGTCGCCCCGTCTACGCTTGTTGATGTGCTGCTTACTTTTGCATAGCCCGTGCCAAGTTCTGTGATGGCCTGACCCGTGCCATACATTTGAAGGGTTAGGTTGTTGTTTTCAAAGGATTCGCCGGTTTGTATATAAAGAGGCGCATTTGATTTGATGTAACTTGCCGTCTGGTTGGTGAAGTTAAGATCATACGCCATGCTCACATCTCCCGCGGCTGTGAATGAGTGGGGTAGGGCCGAGGTTATAGCCGTTTCTGATATCGAGAACACGCTTGAGCTTGTATCTTCAACGTCAAAGATGTTCCCGCTTGTTGTGCCGTTTGTACCAATGTTTATTCTAAAAAGGTCAGAGGGAGAGGTGGTTGCAGAGGAGGGCGACCAGTCAAAAAGGCCCATTGTTGCGGTTGAGCCGGTTGAATAGGCGTTCAAGTAGGCTCCTGGGGCGGTTGTGCCTATTCCCACAAGCCCGGAGGTGTTAATTGCAAAGAAGTTTCCTGATCCCGGAGCTGTACCATCACCTATGATAAATAGGTCATCATCGTCAGTACCACCATCATCTACTACACCTAACCAGAAGTCAGTGTCTGTAGCTGTGGAGACATTGAGTATTAGTGATGGGTCAGCTTTGGTTAGGGTAATGTTTCCATCCGCAGCGATGGTACCAATACCGGACATATTACCGACTGTGGTTATGTCCCAATCCGAGGAGTCAATTGCCACAGTTGGTGTACCATCCCCCAGAGCCAGAGCTGTCCCGGCTGTGATTGTGTAGGATGTGCCTGTGATAGTGTTAGCCCCTACGTTTAAGGCATTGACTATATCTGCGTCCGTTGCATCTATGGCATCTGTGATAACACCACCCGCGGCAACATTATAGAGTATTCCATCAGTAATGGTCATGTTGGTATCAAGGTTTTCAAGAAGGAGTAGTTGTGAGGGTATTTCTGTAGAGGCATTATCTGTTCTGGAAATTGATACCGTATTATCGGCGACTATATCAATATCAAAGTTAGGGTCAGTAGCCACATCAGCAAGTATAAAATCAATATCTCTGTTTGTAGTTGTAGTTATTGAATTTCCATTATCATATGCGTTTTGAAGCGTGGTGGAGGCTCCTGACACATTAGTCCAACCGCCCCCGCTGGTGTACATATATATGGCATCATTATCTGTGTCATATGCTAAATAACCCTCTCCTGAAACTGGGTTGGAGAGAGTTGTATTTTGTGGCAGTTTCAAACCCTGAACGTCCGTAGTTGCATGGGTAATACCTCCAAGATCAAGGAAGCCTGTTGACCCTGATACTGTAAGAGTTCCCGCTGTTCCTGCATCTGTGATTGTGATTAAGTCGTTTGCGGATGTATCCTCAAATGTCCATACGGTTGAAGATGAAGAAAAAGCTCTGATGCCATTACCCAAAATAAAGTTTGCGCCAATATTTAACGCATTCACTATTTCTGCGTCTGAAACATCAACTGCATCAGTTATAACTCCGGAGACATTTGTTGCCTGTACGAGAATTCCGTTGGCTGTAGTAACTGCACCGCTTGAATCAAGTTGCATGAGATCACCTGTTGAGGAAGATGTTAACAAAACCCCCTGACCCGTTCCGGCGTTTACAATATCAAGGACGGCTCCGGTGCAATCAACGTTAGTTCCGCAGTTCTGGGCGAGTGCGAGAATGTTTGATGTGTCAGTAATGCTTCCGAGTGTTTCTGTTAGATTGGTTGAGAGGGTAACAAGATCACCGGAAACATTGAACGTGCCACCGGAGACATTTACAGTGTTGTTTCTTTGTATGTCCATGTAATTCCCACTATCTGTAATAGTAGTAGCTCCTGAATCTTTTGTACGCAGAGGCCTCATTTGAAAGAAGTCGTTTGTGAAGGCTGGTATAGCGCCAGTTATATTACTGCTTATGTTGATAGCTGTACCTGTGGTTAAACTGCCGGCGTTGATGACAATACCTTGGGCTGCTCCTGGAAACGCATTTGTGGATCCTATAGCTATTGCCGTTGAAGTTGTCCCTAGAGTAGAAAAATTAAGTGCCGTACCACTAGCCGATTGGCTAATATCCATAATTGCGGTTGTAGAGCCTGTATCAGCATTTGTAAGCTGAAATAGGTTGGCTGTATTGTCAAACGTACCATTACTGGCCTGTGTGATAGTTAGTAAATCTGTACTTCTTGCACCATTTGTAAGGTCCGAAGTTATGGTCATGCCATACGTGTGACCTACTCCTGAAGGATTGATAGTTATGGCTTCAGACCCATCTGTTGTATTTATATTGAAGTAGTTGCTAGTTCCTTGTTGTATATCTAAAGCGTCAGTATTGTTGTCTATTAGGCTTAATACAATATCGCTTGTTGATCCGGCAGGTGTAAGGCTTATGCTTCCGCTGGTAGTGGTAGTTAAGGCTAGATCTGCACTTGTAGAGTTTAGAGTTAGTCCGGAAGCTGTTGAGGTTATCAGATAGCCTGCTCCTGTAATAGTATTAGCCCCAACATTAAGAGCATTAACTATATCCGTATCAGTGGCTGTAATAGCATCTGTTATTACTCCTGAAGCTACAGAGTTAAATAGTATACCGGAAGCTATAGTTAAGTTAGTATCCAGATTCTCAATCAGTAGTAATTGAGCAGGTGATTCAGTAGAAGCATTATCAGTTCTTGAGATACTAACTGTGTTATCAGCAACAATATCAATATCAAAGTTAGCATCAGTACCTGTATCAGAGAGAGTAAAGAAGATATCCCTGGCATCAGTAGTAGAAATAGTGTTCCCTGCATTGTATGCGGATTGAAGAGTTACTCCTGCACCACAGGATTGCCATTCGAGTAGCGCACCACCACCTGTTTCATAAGTTAAACAGAATTCATCAGTTAGTGTTCCCTGAGCATTAAGATCAGCTTCTACTACAGAATCATCTAATATCTCACTTCCTGATACTGATCCTGTAGGTAGTACTACATCTGTTCCATCCCCTGTGTTATCTGTAGATAAGGTA
>ERZ1292633.283-Hain-H41-02um-R1-283-length-64020-cov-6_pt2 | contig 31397 bp, 28 predicted proteins | sample MGYA00564406_ERZ1292633 | MGnify/ENA primary metagenome ERZ1292633 (study PRJEB36523, sample SAMEA6512639) | groundwater metagenome | collected 2019-01-08 | study: AquaDiva: Metagenomics assemblies of 32 groundwater samples
CGGCTAAGGGCTTGCCCGGTGCCGTTACGGAAGCGGCTAAGGGCTTGCCCGGTGCTGCACCTGATGCGGCTATGGGCGGTGCGGGCGCTGCTGAAACTATTGTTGTTTAAGGATTGAGTTAAGTCAATGAGTGATAATGAGTCCGACAAGCCGACCCTGACGCGCAAGCCATTAGGCCTGAAGCGCACGGTAGAGTCTGGGCAAGTCCAGCAGCAATTCAGCCATGGCCGCAAAAATACCGTGGTGGTTGAGGTTAAGCGACGCCGCATCATGGGCAAGCCCGGCGAGGTTGACACCTCGCCAGAGCCTGTCGCTGCGCCCGAACCCGTTACGCCCGTCGTAGCGGACGTAGCCAAGCCCGCGCCAAAGCCCGCGCCAAAGCCTGCGCCCGAATCGCTTGAATCCCGTCAGGAGCGCCAATCACGCTTGCTGCGCGAAGCCGAAGAAGCGCGCATGACATCGCTGGAGGCCGCAGGCCGCCGCGAAGAACAGGAACGCACAAGCGCCAGCGACGAAGAGCGCCGCCGCGCCGATAATAATCGCAAGGCCGAAGAGAAGGCTGCTACCGAAGCCAAGGTTGAGGCCGCCGAGGCCGTAGCGGCAGCCGAAGCGCCCATTGCCGCCGACGCCGCGCCAAAGGTCGAAGATGGCGGCGACACGAGCGACACTGGCACCGAAACCAAGAGCCGCCCGCCAGCACGCCGTTTCACCCCGGTGGAGGCACCCAAGCGACCAGAGCCAAAGCCACCCGCACGCGACAATAAACGCAGCGAAGACAGCCGCCGCCAGTCGGGTAAATTGACGGTTAGCCGCGCGCTGGGTGATGATGACGGCGCGCGCGCGCGCAGCCTCGCCGCGCTCAAACGCGCCCGCGAGAAAGAGCATCGCCGCGCCTTTGGCGGTGGCAGCAAACAGCCGCGCGAAAAGCAGGTTCGTGATGTTGTCGTCCCCGAATCCATCACGCTGCAGGAACTCGCCAACCGGATGGCGGAAAAGGGTTCCGATCTGGTCAAGGCATTGTTCAAACTGGGCATGCCGGTGACAATCAATGAAACAATCGACCAGGATACCGCCGAATTGCTGGTGACAGAATTTGGTCACAATATCGAACGCGTATCCGAAGCCGATGTCGATATCGACCATGACAGCGATGTCGATGCCGATGCGACCATGATGACGCGTCCGCCTGTGGTGACGATCATGGGCCATGTCGATCATGGCAAGACCAGCCTGCTCGATGCGCTGCGCGGCACCAGCGTTGTTTCGGGCGAGGCGGGCGGAATTACCCAGCATATCGGCGCCTATCAGGTCAAAACCAAGTCGGGCGCGGTCATCACCTTCCTCGATACTCCGGGCCACGCCGCCTTTACCGAAATGCGCGCACGCGGGGCCAATGTGACGGACATCGTCATCCTGGTCGTCGCCGCCGATGATGGGTTGATGCCGCAAACGATCGAGGCCATCAATCACACCAAGGCCGCCGGAGTGCCGATGATCATCGCGATCAATAAAATCGACAAGGAAGGGGCCAATCCGCAAAAAATCCGCGAGCGCTTGCTTGAACATGAAGTGATGGTCGAAGCGATGGGCGGCGAAGTTCAGGATGTCGAGCTATCAGCGCTCAAGAAAATCAACCTTGACGAGTTGATCGATAAAATCGCGCTGCAGGCCGAAATCATGGAGCTGAAAGCCAACCCCGACCGTGCGGCCGAGGCCACCGTGGTCGAAGCCAAGCTCGACAAGGGGCGCGGACCCGTTGCCACCGTATTGGTGCGGCGCGGGACGCTCAAAGTCGGCGACATTTTTGTCGTCGGGTCCGAAAGCGGCCGCGTACGGGCGCTAATTGACGATCAAGGCAAACAGGTAAAATCCGCCGGACCATCGGTCCCTGTCGAGGTGCTCGGTTTGGGGGGCATGCCGTCGGCTGGTGACACGCTGACCGTTGTCGAGAGCGAAGCGCGCGCGCGCGAAGTCGCCGCATATCGCGCCGAACAGGCGACGGCCAAGCGCACAGCCGTAGCCCCGACCAGCATCGACGATATTTTCACCGCGCTGGCTGACAAGGCCAAGATCATAGAATATCCGGTGGTGGTCAAGGGCGATGTGCAGGGGTCGGTCGAAGCAATTGTCACGGCTTTGAACAAGATTTCGACCGACGAAATCAAGGTCCGCATATTACATTCGGGTGCAGGCGCAATCACCGAAGGCGACGTCATGTTGGCGTCGGCATCGAACGCGCCGATCATCGGGTTCAACGTTCGCCCCAACGCGAAAGCCCGCGAAGTGGCGACGATGCGCGGTGTCCGCCTGAAATATTTCGATGTCATCTATCATCTGACCGAAGATGTGGCGAAGGAAATGGCGGGCGAGCTTGGCCCCGAAATCATCGAAACGGTGGTAGGCCGCGCCGAGGTCAAGGACGTGTTTCCGGCCGGCAAGAAGGACAAGGCGGCTGGCCTGCTGGTGCTCGAAGGGGTCATCAAGAAGGGGCTGCATGCGCGCCTTACCCGCGACGATGTCATCGTTTCCAAAACAACCATCGCCTCGCTACGCCGGTTCAAAGACGATGTCAGTGAGGTTCGGGCCGGCCTGGAATGCGGTGTGCTGCTCGCCGACACCAACGACATCAAGCCGGGCGATAATTTGGAAGTGTTCGAGGTCGAGGAACGCGCACGGACGTTGTGAGGTAGGGTGAAATTATGGCCCGTGACGTGAACAGCAAAGGCCCATCGGTTCGCGTGCTGCGCGTCGGCGAAGAAGTGCGCCATGCGCTGTCCGCCGTATTGGCGCGCGGCGAAGTGCATGACGACACGCTCGCCTGCCATGTTGTCAGCGTCACCGAGGTCCGCATGTCGCCCGATTTGCGCCACGCCACCGCCTTCGTCAAACCGCTGCTCGGCAAGGATGAGGCGGCGGTCATCAAGGCACTACGCACCCATACCGCCTATCTGCAACGCGAAGTGGCAAAATCAATTAAGTTGAAATTCGCGCCCAAAATCAAGTTCCTCGCCGATGAAAGCTTTGACGAGGGCAGCCATATCGGCCAGCTGCTCCGCGCCCCGCATGTTGCGCAGGATTTGGGCGGGGATTGACAAATATTGAGGTAAGACGCATCTTACCATCATGAATGCTCAGACAAAACTATCGGCTAAAGGGCAAGTCGTCATCCCAAAGGATGTCCGCGACCGGATGGGCTTGGCCGTTGGCTGCGAACTAGAGGTCATTGAAACAGCAGGCGGGGTGCTGTTACGCAAGCCGCAGAAACGCAAGAAGCTGTCCGTAGCCGAAGCAAGCGCCAGATTGAGGAAACTCATAAATTACAAAGGCCCGCCATTGTCTATTGAGCAGCTAAGCTGGTCAGCGGAGGCGGACCGGGAGTATCGGCGGTCCAAGCGGTGATAGCACTCGATACCAGTGTTCTGGCGCGCTTTATCCTGAACGACACGCCCGCAGAGCAACAACTTGCGGAGCAGTTGATAGCCGAAAACAAATGTTCGGTCAGCTGGTCGGTTCTGATCGAATTGTCATGGGTGCTTGAATATAGTGTTCGTTTGCCGCGCAAAGAAGTTGTTTCTGGACTCGTGACCGTCGCCGACACAGACGGAATATCGGTGCCTGATGCCGGGTTGCTAGCTTGGGCACTTGACCGCTATGCGAGCGGCGCTGACTTTGCTGACATGATACACCTTGTCAGCGCCACGAACGATGCCACGGAATTTGCTTGCTTCGATCGCAAGCTGGCACGTCAGGCTGGGCCGGAAACGCCCCTTGCCGTAAGAACCTTGCGAAGCTGACCCCCATGGCCAAACTCTATTTCTATTATGCGTCGATGAACGCGGGCAAATCAACCACGCTGTTACAGGCGGCGTTCAATTACCGCGAACGCGGCATGGAAACGATGTTGTGGACCGCCGCGCTCGACAATCGTTATGATGTCGGGGCGATTACCAGCCGGATCGGATTGCAGGCGGAGGCACAGAAGTTCAGCCCCGAAAGTGATATGTTTGCGGCGGTGATGGCCGAGCATGCGCTACGCCCGCTAGCGTGTGTGTTGATCGATGAGGCGCAATTCCTGTCTGCTAAACAGGTGCATCAGTTGGCACGACTGGCCGATGAGGAGAATATCCCTATCGTTTGTTATGGGCTGCGCACCGATTTTCAGGCCGAATTATTCCCCGGATCCGCCGCTTTGCTGGGTATCGCGGACAGCCTCGTCGAGCTGAAAGGCGTATGCGAATGCGGGCGCAAGGCGACGATGAACCTGCGCGTCGATGCTGCGGGCCGCGCGGTGAACGAAGGCGCGCAGACCGAAGTTGGCGGCAATGACCGTTATGTCGCGCTGTGCCGCAAACATTTTATGCAGGCGCGGAGTGACGACAAATGAACGACATCGGCCAAATGCTTTATGGCGTGGCGACATGGTTGGTCCCTTTGGTGATCGCGATTGTGTTTCACGAGGTCGCGCACGGTCGCGTCGCCAAGCATTTTGGTGATATGACCGCGAGCAACGCCGGGCGGCTGAGCTTCAACCCCATTCGCCATATCGACCCGATTGGCACGGTGGCGTTGCCGATGGTGCTTGCGCTGTCCGGTGCGCCCGTGTTCGGCTGGGCCAAGCCGGTTCCGGTCAATTTCATGCGGCTGCGCAATCCGCGCCTGCACATGATGCTGGTCGCGCTGGCGGGGCCGATGATGAACATGCTGCTGGCTAGCGTGGCGCTATTAGCGATGGCGGGCATGATTACGGCCTTTCGAGGCACCGATCATCAACCCGCGATCGGCTTTGCTTTAAGCAACCTTGGTAATTTCCTCACCATCAACGTCATGCTCGCGGTGTTCAACATGATTCCCCTGCCGCCTTTCGACGGCGGGCATATCATGGAGGGATTGCTGCCGCGTGGGTTAGCGCGCCACTATGGCAAATTGCGCCAATATGGCATGCTGCTGGCAATCCTGCTGATCGTCGTCGTGCCTTTTGCCACCGGCTATAATCCGCTAGCATGGCTGATCTGGCCACCGGTGCAAGCGATCATTGGGCTGTTTAATCAGTTCCTCGCGCAATTTGTCTGAGCTGCCCGCCCTTCACGGCTGGATCATCCTCGACAAGCCGCTCGGCCTAGGCTCAACACAAGGGGTGAGCGCGGTCAAGCGCGCGTTGCGGGAGGGTGGTTACCCACGCGTCAAGGTTGGCCACGGCGGCACGCTCGACCCGCTGGCAACCGGGGTCTTGCCGATCGCGCTTGGCGAAGCAACCAAGCTGGCCGGGCGGATGCTCGACGCCAGCAAGACATATGATTTCACAATTGCTTTCGGGACACAGACCGACGGATTGGACACGGAGGGCAAAGTGGTGGCGACCAGCGACGTTCGCCCAACATGGGCCGAGGTCGCAGCAGTGCTGCCGCGCTTTACCGGAGCGATTGACCAAGTGCCCCCTGCCTTTTCTGCGCTGAAAGTCGATGGCAAGCGCGCCTATGATCTGGCGCGGGCGGGGGAGGTGGTTGAGTTGGCAAGCCGCGCAATAGTAATTCACTCCCTTTCCGTTCGTGCCGAGCTTGTCGAAGCATCGTCCTTTGTTTCTGAATTGAAGAACAGCCCTTCGACAAGCTCAGGGCGAGCGGATTTTAGGATTGATTCGATCACCCTCACCGCCCATGTGTCCAAGGGCACCTATATCCGCAGCCTCGCGCGCGACATCGCGCTGGCTTGTCGCACGGTCGGCCATGTAGCCATGCTGCGCCGCACGCGCGCGGGGCCGTTCGCCATCGAACAGGCGATTTCACTGGACAAATTGGCACAACACGCTAAGCGCCGCGCGTTAGAAGAGTTATGCTTGCCATTGGAGGCAGGGCTGGACGGTATCCCGGCTCTCATCCTAGCGCCCGACGAGGCAAGCGTGATCCGCCATGGCGGAACGCTTTTCGGGCAATCCGTGAACGACGGAACCTATCTGGCGAAAGACGGACGTAAGCCCGTCGCGCTGGTCAAGGTCCATGCTGGCGTGCTGGCTGTGATTCGCGGGTTCAATATGTAATGCAACGATACCGTGGGAAAAGATGATGACAATTACTGCCGAACACAAAGCCGAAGTGATCAAAGACAATGCGCGCGGTGCGAACGATACTGGTTCGCCCGAAGTGCAGGTCGCGATTTTGACGTCGCGCATCAACGCGCTGACCGACCATTTCAAGGCAAACCACAAGGATAATCACTCGCGTCGCGGCCTGTTGATGATGGTCAACAAGCGCCGTTCGCTGCTTGATTATCTCAAGCGCAAAGATGCCGAGCGCTATACCGCGCTCATCGCGAAGCTGGGTCTGCGTAAATAAAGTTTTCGCAATCGGCTCCTTAACTGGGGCCGTTTGCATATCTGGCTGCTCCAACAGGCGGCTGTAAAATGTCACCCTCGCAATCCGGTGAGGGGGCGCAACTGGGGCCATCTCGCGCCCCGCACCGATTCGGGCCGGAACGCCCGAAACCAAAAAGAGGCCCCGCGGCACAATATGGTGCGCGGGTGAAATGACATATGAGCATGTTCAACACCAAAACTGTATCAATCGAATGGGGCGGCAAAACGCTGACCCTGGAAACCGGGCGCATCGCCCGCCAAGCCGACGCTGCCGTGCTCGCCACCTATGGCGAAACCGTAGTGCTGTGCGCCGTGACCGCCGCAAAGTCGGTCAAAGAAGGCCAGGATTTCTTTCCGCTGACCGTCCATTATCAAGAAAAATTTTCAGCCGCAGGCCGCATCCCCGGTGGGTTTTTCAAGCGTGAGCGCGGTGCTACGGAAAAGGAAACACTGACCAGCCGCCTGATTGACCGCCCAATCCGCCCGCTGTTCCCCGAAGGCTTTTACAACGAAATCAACGTCATTGCCCAAGTGTTGAGCTATGACGGCGAAACCGAGCCAGACATGGTGGCGATGGTTGCCGCGTCGGCTGCGCTGACATTGTCGGGCGTGCCCTTCATGGGGCCAATCGCAGCAGCCCGCGTTGGCTTCACCCATGACGGTGAATATCAGCTCAACCCGTCGATGGCGCAGGTTGCCGAAGGTCGCCTCGACCTTGTCGTCGCCGCCACTGGCGATGCGGTGATGATGGTCGAATCCGAAGCGCAGGAATTGACCGAAGAAGAAATGCTGGGCGGCGTCATGTTTGCCCACGCCGAAATCCGCAAGGTCATAGGCGCGATCATCGACTTGGCCGAACAAGCGGCGAAGGATCCGTGGGAACTCGCAGCCAGTGATGGCAATGCCGACATCAAGGCACAGCTTAAAAAGCTGGTCGGTGCAGACATCGCCGCCGCGTATAAGCTAACCGACAAATCGGCACGTTCAAGCGCGCTAGGTGTCGTGCGCGATGCCGCCAAGGCGGCCTTTGCCGACGCCGATGGTCAAACCAAAATGACCGCTGGCAAGATGGTCAAGAAGCTGGAGGCCGACATTGTTCGCGGGGCCATCCTCAAGACCGGCACGCGCATCGACGGACGCACCACCACACAGATCCGCAATATCGAGGCAATATGCGGCTTCCTGCCGCGCACGCACGGATCGGCGCTGTTCACGCGGGGGGAAACGCAGGCCATCTGCAACACCACGCTGGGCACCAAAGAGTCCGAACAGATGATCGACGGCCTCGACGGCCTGTCCTACTCGCCGTTCATGCTGCACTATAATTTCCCGCCCTATTCGGTCGGTGAAGTTGGCCGTTTCGGCGCGCCGGGTCGCCGCGAAATTGGCCATGGCAAGCTGGCATGGCGTGCATTGCATCCCGTTCTGCCAGCCAAGGATGATTTCCCTTACACCATCCGCATCCTGTCCGACATCACCGAGAGCAATGGATCATCGTCGATGGCGACCGTTTGCGGCGGGTGCCTGTCGATGATGGACGCGGGTGTGCCAATCACGCGGCCGGTTTCTGGCATCGCGATGGGCCTGATTTTGGAAGGCAAGGATTTTGCGGTTCTGTCCGACATCCTTGGCGACGAAGATCACCTAGGCGACATGGATTTCAAGGTTGCAGGAACGTCCGCTGGCATCACCACGATGCAAATGGACATCAAAATTGCCGGCATCACCGAAGCGATTATGCGCCAAGCACTGGCGCAGGCCAAGGAAGGCCGTGACCATATCCTTGGTGAAATGGCCAAGGCATTGGGCGAAGTGCGCGGCGAATTGTCCGCCCATGCACCGCGCATCGAAAGCCTCCAGATCGACAAAGCGAAAATCCGCGACATTATCGGCACGGGCGGCAAAATCATCCGCGAGATCGTCGCCACCACGGGAGCCAAGGTCGATATCGACGACGAAGGCCTGATCAAGGTCAGCAGTTCCGACCTGTCGCAGATCGAAGCCGCGATCAATTGGATCAAGGGCATTGTCGAAGAAGCCGAAGTCGGCAAGGTCTATGACGGCAAAGTCGTCAACATGGTCGATTTTGGCGCGTTCGTGAACTTCATGGGCGGCAAAGACGGCCTGGTTCACGTTTCCGAAATCCGTAACGAACGCACCGAAAAAGTGACCGACGTGTTGTCCGAAGGGCAAGCGGTCAAGGTCAAGGTGTTAGAGATTGACCCGCGCGGCAAGGTTCGCCTGTCGATGCGCCTTGTCGATCAGGAAACCGGCGAAGCGCTCGAGGACACCCGTCCGGCACGCGAACCGCGTGAAGGCGGTGATCGTGACCGTGGACCGCGCCGTGATGGCGGTGGTGGTGGCCGTGATGATCGCGGTGGGCGTCGTCGTCCCGGTGGCGACCGTCCGCGCGATGACCGTGGACCGCGCGGTGGCGGTGAACGTGGTTCAGGTGATCGTGCTCCACGCTCCAACGATGGCCCGGACGACAGCGGCCATGTGCCCGCGTTCCTGAAGACCGACGATTAAGCATCGAGTCTTCATAAGAATAAGAAAAGGGGGTCGCGAGCAATCGCGGCCCTTTTTTATCATGGGCGCGAGCGATTTACTCCGCCGCGACCAATTGTTCGGCGCTGCCAAGATCGACCGAAACCAAGCGGCTGACCCCGCGTTCGACCATCGTCACCCCGAACAGGCGGTGCATCCGCGCCATGGTGACCGCGTTGTGTGTGACAATGAGGTAGCGGGTTGCGGTTTCCGACACCATCGCGTCAAGCAGGTCGCAGAAGCGCTCAACATTGGCATCGTCCAATGGTGCGTCCACTTCGTCGAGCACGCAGATCGGCGCGGGATTGGTCAGGAACAGAGCGAATATCAGCGCAATCGCGGTCAGCGCCTGTTCCCCGCCCGACAGCAGGGTGAGCGTGCTGAGTTTCTTGCCGGGGGGCTGCACCATGATCTCCAGCCCCGCCTCTAGCGGATCATCCGAGTCAACCAGCGCAAGATGCGCCCGTCCACCGCCGAACAGGGTTGAGAAAAGCCGCTGGAAATGGCCATCAACCTGTTCGAACGCCGCCGCCAGCCGCGTGCGCCCTTCGCGGTTCAGATGACCGATCGAACCACGTAACCGGTGGACTGCTTGCTGCAATTCATCGGCTTCAGCGGTGGCGCTCGCCAACTCACCCTCGATTTCGGTTAGCTCCTGCGCCGCGACAAGGTTGACGGGGCCAATCCGTTCGCGGTCTTGGGAAAAACGGTCATGGGTGGCGCTTTCCTCCTGTGGGTTGCCGATTGCATCGCCATCGAAGCCAGCGCTTTCGGGCAATAGCGGTGGCGGGCAGGCAAAACGTTCACCCGATATGCGCCCCATCTCTATCCGACGCGCTTCAGCGCTTTCAGCGCGGGCGGCAACGCCAGCGCGCGCTTCGCGAGCGGCGGACAATGTTTCGCGCGCTGTTTCGAGCCGGGATTCGAATTTCGTCATGGCCGATGCCGCTTCGCGTTCAGCGAGCAGGCTACGTTCAAGGCGGAGCGCATCCAGTTTGGCATCGGCTTCATTTTGGGAAATGGCGGCGTCGAGCGCGTCTGGTTTTCCGCTAAATATTTGTTGTTCTTTAGTAATTTCTGCAATGCGGCCGTTCATCACGGTGATCCGCCGCGCCGCTTCACCCGCGCGCGCGCGCCACCCGCGACCCTCGGCCTGCGCCTCAATCTGTGCCTCTCGCAGCCGCGCCACATCGCGGTCAAGATCGCCCAGCCCATCGCGCAGCGCGTTCAGCGTCGTGCGCGCTCCGCCCGCAGCCGAGTCGCGCATGGCCAGCAACGCCGCCATGGCCGCGCCGTCGGGCAGAGCCGTCAGCCGTTCGGCAGCCTGCGCGTGAGCAGCAGCGGCATCGACGCGTTCACCAGCCGCCGCGCCCCGCCGTTCAGAGATATGCGCAGCCGTAGTGACAAAACGTTCCAGCGCAGCGTCGCTCTGGTCGGCGGCGCGGCGCGCGGTGCGTGCAGCGTCCTCTATCGTAGCGAGCGCGATACGAGCAGAAGCCAATGCGGCCTCTGCACTAGAAGCGGCGTCGCTGGCACCATCATGCCGACCGATGATCTGGTCCAGCCCAGCACGGACGCGCAGGCATTGAGCGCCGAGCGCTGCGCGGCGATTGGCGCGCGCTAGCCGTTCCGCCGCCGCCGCACCGTCACCGCTGGCAACAAAGCCGTCCCAGCGGCGCATCTGCCCGCCGCGCGTGACCAGCCGCTGTCCGACGGCAAGTGGCTGGCCGTCGTCGCTGTCCGCCACGCCTATTTGTGCCAGACGCCGCGCGATGGCGGCGGGGGCGGTGACGTGATTGGCGAGGGGTTCAACCCCTGCTGGCAGCGCAGGATCGTCCGCAAGTGCCGCCGCACCGCGCCAGCCCCGCCCGCCGGTTGATGCGGTGTCGAGCAAGGGCGCCGTGAGGTCATCGGCAAGCGCCGCCGCCAGCGCGGCTTCATAACCGGGCGCGGCGCGAACGGTGTCGAGCAACTGCGGGTCGGCCCCGGTCGATGCGGCCAGCGAACGATCAAGCGCCGCCGCCTCGCTTTCCAGCGCGACCAGCGCCGCGCGCGCTTCGGTCAATGCTGCCTCGCTCTCCTCGCTCGCCTGACGCGCAGCGCTGCGGGCCAAGCCAGCTTGGGCAAGCTGCGCCTCCGCACCATGGATGGCCGCTACCGCTGCGGCCGCCGCCAACCGATGCTGTTCGGCCTCTGCCGCCAAAGCCTCGCCGTCGCCAGCGGCATCGGCTTCGCACGCCAACCGCGCCAGTTCGCCGTCAATGCGCTCCAACCGCCGCTGTGCCTCCGCCATGGCGGCCTCAGCGATGCGGCGCTCGGCGCTTTCGTTCGCACCCTCGGCGCGCGCCTGCGCCAGCGCCACATCGGCATCGCGCAGCAAGTCCGCCGCGCTTGATTGCTGCGCCTCTAGTCCCGGGCGGTCGCGTTCGCGCGCCGCAATTTGCCGCGCGGCCTGCCGTGCCGCCTCGTCCAGCCCCTCTATCGCCGCCGCGCCTTCGCGCGCCAGCGCGTCTTCGGCGGCGCTATCACGGGCAATCCGCTCACCCTCTTGGTGCAGATCGGCGATGCGCTGCATCAGCGATTGCCGCTCGGCACGTAAGCTGGCCAGCTGCGCCGAACGTGCATGATCGCCCTCTCGTGCCAAGCCCGCCTCATCGCGCGCCGCCGCCAGTGCCGAGGCACCTAGGGCCTGCGCTTCCGCTGCCGCTTGTTGCTGTGCGCCCGCCGCATCAACAGCAATGCCCGCCGCCGCCGCTTCGGCCCGCGCCGTATCCGCCGCGCTCGCCGCATCACGCCAGCGGGCAAAAATCATCCGCGCTTCGGCGATGCGGATCTGGTCCGACAGCCGGGTATAGCGCTCCGCCGCCTTGGCTTGCCGCCGCAGCGCACCCGCGCGCGCGTCCATATCGGCGAGCATGTCGCCAATGCGCGACAGGTTGGCTTCGGTGGCACGCAATTTCTGCTCGGCATCTTTGCGCCGCACATGCAGCCCCGATATGCCGGCCGCCTCCTCTAGCAATATCCGCCGTTCCTGCGGCTTTGCGGCGATAATAGACGCGACCTTGCCCTGACTGACCAGCGCGGGGCTGTGCGCACCCGTTGCGGCATCGGCAAAGATCAGCGCGACGTCCTTGGCACGGACATCCTGACCATTGGCGCGATAGGCCGAGCCAGCGCCGCGTTCTATCCGCCGCACAACCTCTAAAGCGTCGCCGTCATTGTCGGGCACCAAACCGGGAAGCGTGGCCCCAGAGGTTTCGCAAACCAGCGTTACCTCGGCAAAATCGCGCGAGGGGCGGGTTTCGGTTCCGGCAAAGATGACATCATCCATGCCGCCACCACGCATCGATTTGGGCGAGGATTCGCCCATCACCCAGCGGATAGCCTCCAGCAGGTTTGATTTGCCGCAACCATTGGGCCCGACCACGCCGGTCAGGCCTGTCTCGATCCGCAGCTCGGTCGGTTCGACAAAGCTTTTGAAACCCGACAGGCGCAGGCGGGTTATCCGCATGTTAGGATTGGCCTATGTTCAACGCGCACCGGCGGCGCGGAGTTGGCCCTGCACCTGTTCCCATGTTCCCGCATCCTGCATGACGGTGCCGTTCAAAAGGAAGGTCGGAGTGCCGCTGATTTCATATTGGCGGGCGCTGCGTTCGGTGACTTCGGTGCGTTTTTGAATCGCCGCGCCGTCGCGCAAACAGCGGTTCGATTCCGCCGCCGGAATGCCGCGCGCCGCAAAAAATTGGGGAACGCCAAAAAATCCGGCGAGTGTCGGCAGGCGGTCCGCCTCTGGCAGCGCCTGCACATTTTCCATCGCCGAACGGTTCGCTTGCGACGCAGCCTGTGCGCTCGCCATAATCGTTTCGTGGCTGGCGAAAACATTTTCGGCGAGCGGGAAGAATCGGTCCGGCCCTGCGCAAGCCGCCACCACCGCAAGCGAGAGGTCGAGCGGGTCGCGGATGAACGGACGGCTTTCAAAGCTGACGCGGCCACTGTCGATAAACTCGCTCTTGAGCGCTTCGGCAGAGGTCACCGAAAACTCGGCGCAATGGCTGCAGGTGAAGGAGCCGAACTCGACCAATTTGATCGGTGCATCGGGGTTGCCGAGCAGGAAACCATCGTCGGTTGCCGACGCCACCTGGCTCCATATCCGGCCAGCGGGCGCGGCCACTTTTGCCAAGGCGTCCGCGCCAGCCGGTGCGCTGGTGTCGGCGCTGCTGCCACAAGCGGTCAGTGATAGCGCGAGCGTTCCGGTCAATAGAAGGGTGCGGGCAGTGGAGAAAAAGGTCATCAGAACGTCCTTATATGATAGTCAAAATCTTAGGGTCGCCGACCCTATGTTCAGCGGCGCGCGACCGCAGCGGTCAGCAGCGGTGACAGTGCGGCCCAGCTATACACATTGGGCAATAATGCGCCGTTGATCGCAAAATTGGGGGTTCCGGTAACCCCGGCCGTCGTGCCGACATTGGTCATCGCCACCAGCCGGTTTTGCAGCGATATATCGGCAAGGCATGTGTTGATTTGCAGCGGCGTAAAGCCGCGTAGCCGCATCCACGCCGTTACCCCGCTATCGTCGGCAACGCGGCGCAGGCGGGTTGTTGCCTCGCCCTGTCCCCATGCTTGCAGCGTCGCATTGGGCAGCGCCTGCACACGCGCAAGGATGGCCGATTGCTGGGCCATCAAAGCCTCGTGCCGCGAAAAGAAGCGCGCAGGTGCGCCGCAATTGGCCGCCGCCGCCATCGCCATATCAATGGGGTCACGGACGATGTGGCGGACCTCTACGCTGACCGTCCCCGGCCCGACATAGCGGGCGCGCATCAGCGCCGACGATTCCGCCGTAAAATGCGCGCAGTGCGGACAGGTATAGCTGACATATTCAACCAGCTTGGTCGGTGCATTGGGGTTGCCGAGGATGTGGCTGCCATTCTCGCCGCGCGTGACGAGCGACGCAAAATCACTGCGCGCCGCCTGCCATGCGGTGGCGGGGACGCTGCTCCCCAAAACAATAGCGCCAACGGCGAGAAGGGCACCTGTGGCTGTAGCGATTTTGGTCTTATTTTGCATTCTTACCCTCATGCAAAAGTTGAAAGTGCAGGCCTGTTAGCTGACTTTAGGCAGTGCGTCACGATTAGCAATACTCTGTGCCAATCCTTCGAGCACGGCGCGCAATTCGGGATCCTTGATCGCGCGAACCGACGCGTTTTGCGTGACGGCGACATTGCTTTGCTCTGTCTGCCTGACGGGCGCTGCTGGCACGGGCTGCGCCGTGCGCCCTTGGCTCAAGCGCACCTGTGCCACCGCCGCATAGCCGAAAAAGCGGTTGGTGCGGTCAATAATGTCGGGCAGAATATGTTGCACCACCGCCGCATGCGCACCGACGACGCTGATATACAAGGTGCCGTCGGATTTCTTGCCGTGCGGGAAACGCAGCGCGGTGGGCGAGGTTACCCGCGCCAGACGCTGCCCGACAATTTCGCTCCAGCGGGTGATGATTGCACTTTGGACAAAGCCGAACTTGCGAAATGCACTATCACCAATCGTGGGCACCAGATCGGCGATGGCGCGGGCTTCGCCGCCGCGCACGCGCTCAGTTAATGGGGCGCGCCGCGCTGGTTTTGGGGCGGCTTTGCGGACGCTCTTTGGCGCTTTGGGTTCGGGAGGTTTCGCCATGACCTTTGCCATGCCATAACAGGCTATGGACGTCGAGAGCGCTGCTATGGCCCGCCAAGCCATCATCAATGGCTATGCCAAGGAGGCGCGCATATTGCCGTGGCGCGTTCCGCCGGGCAGCGGCGCGCGCGCCGACCCTTACCGCGTGTGGCTTAGCGAAGTGATGCTGCAACAAACGACGGTGGCGGCGGTCACCCCCTACTTCGAGCGCTTTACCGCGCGCTGGCCGACTGTATCCGCGCTGGCGGGCGCGGACCCGGCAGATGTGCTCGGCGCATGGGCGGGGCTTGGCTATTACAGCCGCGCGCGCAACCTGATCGAGTGTGCGCGCATCATTGCGGATGACCATGAAGGGCATTTCCCCAGCGAAGTGACGGAGCTGCGCAAGTTGCCCGGCATTGGGGATTATAGCGCTGCGGCGATCAGCGCGATTGGCTTTGGCAGCGCGGCCATCCCCGTCGATGCCAATGTTGCGCGCGTCGTGGCGCGGCTATTTGCTATCCGGCAACCCCTGCCCGCCGCCAAAGCCGCGATCCACGCGGCGGCGCAAAGATTGTGGCCAGAGCATGGAGGCGGCGACTTTGCCCAAGCGCTTATGGATTTGGGAGCCAGCGCCTGTTCATCGCGCGCGCCGCGCTGCGGGGACTGCCCGGCATCTTTATGGTGCGCCGCGCATGCTCTAGGATTAGCCGAAACCTTGCCGGTCAAACCCGCAAAAAAGCCCAAACCCGAACGCCATGGCCGCGCCTATTGGGTCGCGACCGAACGGGAAGGCGTGGCCTCTGTCTGGTTGGTGCGCCGCCCGCCCAAAGGATTGCTCGGCGGGATGCGCGCACTGCCAAGTGCGATGGGGCCGGGCGAAGACTGGGGCGATGCGCCGCCGCCGACACCCGGTTGGCGAAGCGTGGGCACGATTCGCCATGTCTTCACGCATTTTGCGCTCAACCTGACGGTCGAGTGCAGCCATGACGCCGTGCTTGCCGTAGGGGAAGGCGAATGGTGGCCCATCAAGACGCTTGACGAAGCGGGCCTGCCGACGCTTTATCGCCGCGCGGCGGCACTTGTGATTAAGGAGCAATAGCGATGAGAGCAGAAATCGACGGTGCAGGGCAAATGCACGGACCCAGTGTTGCCAGTGTTGATCGCCGCCAGATGCTCGGCTGGACCGCAGGCGGCGCGGCACTGGCGGGCCTGTCCAGCCCCGCATTTGCATTATGGCAAGCGGCGGAACGTTACCCCGCACTGCGCGCCTATATCGGCGACTATGTCAGCACGCGGCGGCTGCCCGGTGCGATTGCGGCCATCGGCTTTGGCGACGCTGCGCTCGATAGCGTCGCGGCGGGCACCATCGCCTTTGACAGCACGCGCGCGGTCGATAGCGACACGCTGTGGCGGCTCTATTCGATGACCAAGCCGATCACCGGCATGGCGGCGATGCTATTGATCGACGAGGGCAAACTGCGCCTCGACCAGCCGATCAGCGACATATTGCCCGCCTTTGCGCGGATGCAGGTGCTGACCAGCGCCGATGCGCCCATCGACCAGACGGTGGCGGCGGAGCACGCGATCACCATCCGCCATTTGCTCACGCATACGGCCGGATTGGGTTATACCATCATCCAGCGCGGGCCGATCAAGGCCGCCTATGAAGCCGCAGGGATTGTCCCTGCACAGGTTTCGCGCCTCAGCATCCCGGGCATTAGCAACGCGGTGCCCGCCCCCAGCCTGGAAGCCTTTGCCGACCGATTGGCCACGCTGCCGCTGGTCTATCAGCCCGGAGCACGGTGGAGCTATTCGATCTCGCTCGACCTGTTGGGCCGCATCATCGAAGTGGTGTCGGGCCAGCCGTTCGATGCCTTCCTCAAGGCGCGGATATTTGACCCGCTGGGCATGGTCAGCACCAGTTTCAGAGTGAGCGAAGGGCAGGCCGACCGCCTGTCGAGCAATTATGCCCCGTTCGGCGGCGCACTCATCCCCATCGACCCCGCCACAACCAGTATCTATCGTGATGCGCCTGCCTTTCCCTTCGGTGGTGCGGGGCTGGTCAGCAGCGCGCGCGATTATGACCGTTTCCTCAACATGCTCGCCAATCACGGCGAGCTGGGTGGGGAGCGCATATTGTCGAGTGAGGCGGCGCATATCGCGATGTCGAACCTGCTCCCTGCAAACATCGGAACCGAAGGCACTTTGGCGTCAGGCGACGGATTTGGCGCGGGCGGCCGGGTGACGCGCGCCGATTCGCCCAATGGCGGGGGGATTTATGGCTGGGGCGGCGCGGCGGGAACCATCGCCTTTGTCGATCCGAACCGCAAAATCCGCTTTGGCGGTTTCGCCAATTATATGCCGGCCGAAAGCTATGATTTCCAGCGCCATGTCGCCGAAGTATTTTTAGAGGATATGACGCAAAGGTGACGCAGCCAGGTTTTACTGCACCCGGTTTTACGGGCGCACTGATCGACCGCGCTGACCATGTCCGCAATAGCCCCGACCTATTGGCGGCGGCAATGGGGTCGCTGTCGGCGCGGTTGCTGCGGCTTGACGGCATAGACCCGTTTGCCGACGAACAGGGCGCGCTGCTGTGGGGGTCGCTGGCCGAAGCCCCGAGCGATGCCGAGCTCGCTTTCCTAGGCTTTGAGGACGGCAAAGCACGCTTTGTGGCGCTGCCCACGCCGGGGCCGCATAACGACGCCCGTTCGCGCAGCGCGTGGCGGGTGATCCTGCAATTGCGAAGCGAACAGGCCGCGCTCTATGCCGCCGCGCGCAGCCTGATCGATTGGCACGGCCGCCACCCGCATTGTTCGATGTGCGGCGGCATGACACACATGGCCAAAGGCGGCTGGCAGCGCGATTGCCCGTCGTGCGGGGCCGAGCATTTCCCGCGCACCAACCCCGTTGTCATCATGCTGGCCGAGCAGCATGACCCGGATTTGGGCGATGCGGTGCTGGTCGGGCGGCAACATGCGTGGCCCGCACGCAATTATTCGGCGCTGGCGGGGTTTGTCGAGCCGGGCGAATCAATCGAGGAAGCGGTGGCGCGCGAGCTGTTCGAAGAAGCGGGGGTTCGTGCAAGCAACGTGCGCTATGTCGCGAGCCAGCCATGGCCATTCCCTTCGCAATTGATGATCGGTTGTATCGCCAGCGTGCCCGACCGCGCACTGACACTCGACGCCAGCGAAATCGAAGCCGCAATGTGGGTGACGCGCGATGACGTGCGAAGCGCATTGGCGGGGGATCCAGATGCGCGCATGGCATGCCCGCCCCCTTTTGCGATTGCGCATACTTTGCTGGAGCGGTGGGCGTCAGAGTGATTTCGAGTGCGGTGACTTCACCGAACGGCTAGGAAATCACGGTAAAACAAAGGCTCAAATCAAGCCTAGATCGCCCAATTCACCGCGCAGCATGTCCGGCATATCCGCCGCATCGCCGCCCAAGTCGGCCACATCGCGCGGCGCATCGGCGTCGTCCAAATAGCGCCAGCCCTGATGCACACGGCGCGGCACCGGCATCACCGGAATGGCGATAGCGGCGATGACGATGTCGGTGCGGCCATCCGCGCTTGGCTCGAACCGCAATATCGGGCTGCGCGCGACAAGGCGGCTGGCGAGGATCCAGTAGAGCGACCCCCCGGTCATTTCGGCGGCGCGTTTGGGGCGATACCGCGTCGTCAGCCGCACTTCATCGCCGCGCGCGCTAAGCCGTTCGCTCAAATAGGCAAGGCTGTCGCAGCCAAAGGCTATTTTGGTGAGGTGGAGGGGAATATTAAAATCTGTTGCCGGTAATTCGGGCAATTTCGCGCGCCACCAGCCGTTCAACCATCGGCGGCAAATTGGCATCGAGCCATGATTTGAGCATCGGCCGCAGCATCGCTTCGGCGAGGGCGTTCAGCGTCATGTCGCCGTTGGCAGCGGAGGTTTTGCTAGCCGATTCCACAGGCTCGGTCGTGAGCGCGGCGCTCAACGCGTCGAGCGATTGCCGCGACGCCTGTGCCGATATTTCCGATACCAGCAGATCCGAAAGCGACGCGGTGCCCGCATCCACCGCAATAGCGTCGCTTTCGGCTGGCGCATCAACGTCCTCGGGCGCGGTCAATTCGAGTATGTCGTCGCCATCGTCGCCACTATCAGCCGTGTCCGGCGCGCCAAGCGCATCCTCGTCGCGTGCGATGACGCGGCGGATTGAGGAAAGTATCTCCTCCATCGACGGTTCGCGCGTCATATCGCCCATGAATAAACCCCGTTCACTGTGTCTAGGCAGTACTGCCTAGCCCTTGTCCCGCAATGGCACGATTTGGTCAAGCAGAACTATGGCTGGGTCGGCAAACCTAATTCGGGGCCTTGTTTGCCGGAAACGTCGGCGGTCTGCGGCGCGGTATCGCGTGTGCGCGTCGAAACGGCCTGCGGCTGCGGGTCTTGATCCCAATCCCAGATGTTGCCGCGCACACGGCGGTAATTGGTGTCGGGGTCGTACAGCGTGCCGCCGGCAGCTCCATCATTCAGGCCGATATCCTCCGCTTCGCCGCGCCCCATTGCCGCCAGCAGCGTGAAACCGGCGACATAGGCGTCGCGTCGCGCTGTCACCAATTGCACTTGCGCATTGAGCAATTCCTGTTCGGCGTTGAGGATGTCGAGGATGGTGCGGGTGCCGACGCTGTTTTCCGCGCGCACACCCTCTAGGCTCAGCCGGTTGGCGTCGACCGCAATCAGGCTTGAATCAGCCACCGCATTGGCCGCGCGCCAAGTGGCAAAGGCCGCGCGGGTTTGCGCGATCACGCTGCGTTCGGTGCCAATCACGCGTTCGATTGCCTGGCTTTCGCGGGCTTGTGCCTGGCGCACACGCGCAGCAGGACGCCCGCCCTGAAACAGCGGGATGGTCATGGTGACATTCGTGGAGGCGCTGGTGGTCGAAGGCGCTGCGGGGGCCAAGACCGACCCCAGAAAGTCCGAATAGCCGCCGCTGGTGGTCAGCGACACACGCGGCATCCGCGTTCCGCGTGCCGAGCGCACGTCAAAGCCGCTGGCGTCGGCATCGCGCTGGGCCGCCTCCAGATCAGGATTGTCGGCAAGCGCGGTTTCCACCGCCGCATCAACCGCTTGCGGAAGGCCGGGCAGCGGCGGCGGCGATTCGAGGTTTTCCGGCACATGGCCAACGAGGCGGATATAGCTTTCACGGCTACCAATCAGCCGCGCCTCGACCCCCTGCAACTGGCTGCGCGCTGTCGCCAGCCGCGCTTCGGACTGGGCAACATCGGTGCGGGTCAGATCGCCAATGTCGAAGCGATCACGCGTTGCCTGTAGATTGACCGATAGCACCTCCACATTATTCCGGTTGAGCGCCACCACCGCAGAATCGCGCAGAACATCCATATAGGCGCCAACGACCTGGCTGAACACGCTTGCTTCGGTGCCGCGCAATTCGGCTTGCCCCGATTCAACGCGCGTTTCTGCGGCGCGCACCGCGTTGCGGACCACCCCGCCTTGATAGATTGGCACGGTCAATTGCCCCGACACGCTCAAAATACGGTCGGGCGAGAAAAAGCTGTTCGATGCCTGTATCACTTGTTCGGTGTGGCCGACGCTTGCCCCTAGGCTGGGCAGCCCATCGGCGCGCGCAATTTGCACGCCTTCATCGGTGGCGCGTTGGCCAGCGCGGGCACCGGTCAGCGTCGGGTTATTTTCATAGGCCGCCGCCAAAGCCTCGCGCAGCGTTTCGGCATGGACCGGAACGACGAGAAACAGCGTGGCAGCAGTAGCGAGGAGCAGGGCGCGTTGGGGAAAGGGCCGCATCTTATTCCGATCAGAAAGTGAATGTGGGGGGAGGAGAAAATCCGGGCAGGCGCACGCATTCCAAATCGGCATAGGCATGTGGCTGGACCACATCGCTGCCCGCCATTTTGACCGCGCGCACGAGCCGCGTGACGCCAGCGTCAAAAATGCCCGCCGCAATACGCGCGCCATCGGCCAGTTGCGAAACAAGCGAAGCCGGAACAGATTCAACCGCGCCGTCGATAATCAACGCGTCATAGGGCGCGCCGTCCGGTGCCCCTGCTGTCAGCGGCGCATCGACCAGCGTGACATGTGCACTGCCACTCAGAGCAGTGCGCGCCATCGCCAGCAGCGCCGGGTCGTTTTCCACCGCCGTAACCCGCGCGCCCAGCGCGCTGAGCACAGCCGCAGCATAGCCGGCTCCCGCACCGATCAGCAGGATATTCTGCCCGGTCGCTACTTGCGCATCGCCAATCAGCCGCGCCGTCGTCAAGCTGGGGTTGAGCGCACGCGCCCTCGTTAAGGGAACGGCGCGGTCGGCATAGGCCAGCGCAACCGCCCCGGCGGGCACAAAGGCAGCGCGCGAGACCGAGGCAATGGCCGCCAGCAACGCCGGATCATTGACCCCGTTGGTGCGCAGCTGCGTATCGATCATCATCCGGCGTGATGCGGCTTCATCTGGTGCGGAGGCGGGGTCGGCAAGGGCGAGCGACATGAAAGGGTTTTCCTCGAAATCAGGGCGTGTTTACACGCGGCCGTTCTGTATTGCAATAGTAATACAGTGGCGGGCCATGCCATGCCCTTAGCCGTTTATGCGTGCGGTGCAAAGTCTGCTGGTTGCAATATGGCGCGTGCTCAGCTAGGCCGCGCGCCGCAACCCAAGCACATGAGGCCCGATGGCGGAGTGGTTACGTAGAGGACTGCAAATCCTCGCACGCCGGTTCGATTCCGGCTCGGGCCTCCAACTTTCTCAAAGCGCTATCGTCATGCGGAACGGCGGCAGGGGAATCCCCTGCGCATCGAACAGGCTGACCAGCGCACTGTCCGCCCACAAATAGCGTATCTGTGTGTCATCGGGCACTATGGCCACCAGCAAGCGGTCTGGCGCGATCAGCCGCGCGGTGACAAAGCGGCACTGTCCGGCGGTGTTGCACGCCTCCAGCCCCGTTGGCGAGGACACCCCGCCGAGCAGGCGATAGGGCTGGTCAAGGCGCAGTTCAACGCCATCGGCCGTGCGCGTAGCAACGGGGTCGGTGGCCGTCGGCGGCGTGGGCGCAATCGCAGCGAGCGCCAGCCGCCGTCCGACCTCGCGCTTGTTGGTCGGGTGAATGTCATAAACATCACCAATGTCGATCGCGGGGACCAGCGCCACATCGGGCACGTCATGCGCGACCTGTCGTTGCGCCTCGCGCAACGCCGCCCAGTTTGAAGAGCGCGGCGTGTCCGCCAACCGCCCAAAGCTGGCGAGCTGCACCACCAGAAAGCGCGAACCGCCAAAACGCGCGCGCCAATCGGCGATCAACGCGGACAGCTGCGCGGGATAGAGGGCGGCGCGCGCCGCATTGCTTTCGCCCTGATACCAAGCATAGCCCGTGACCGCATAGGCCCCCAGCGGCGCGATCATCGCCTGATCGAGCGTAGCCAGCCCTTCACCATTGGCCCATGGCACCAGCGGCGGAGGACCAGAGTCAGCGAGCGGCGCTCCGATATCGAGCGTCCAGGGTGCATCGGGTGCGACCATACTGCCATCGGCCAGAACAACTCCGCGCGGCGCATTGCCATAGAGCCCGCCGCCGCCGCCGCTATCGAGTACGGTGATGGTGATGCTATTGGCCCCGGCGTGCAACACGCCAGCAGGCAGGGCGTAGTTGCGCGGGACGTTCCAGCCCGTGGTCATGCCAACACGCCGCCCGTTGAGAAAGGTCAGGTCGATGTCGTCAATCGTGCCCAGCGCGAGCGTGCGCGCCGCCGCGACCTGTGCGCGGGTCAGCGTAACGGTTGCGGAATAGCGCGCGACGCCATCAAAGCTGGCGAGCGCATCATCGCCCCATTGTTCCCACGTCCCGCGCGCAGGGTCGCCCACAAATTGCGCGGCGCCCAGAGGCGGAGCGTGGCTGGCAATCCAATCCTCCAGCCGCAGTTGCGCCGCGCGGTCGGCTGCCGCCGGGTCGGCCCTGTGCGCATCGAGTGCCGCCAGATCGCCCTCATAACCGCCAAGCGCCGAGAGCCGATCGCGGCTGAGCCAATCCTCGATCCGCGAGCCGCCCCACGACGCGGCGATCAGTCCGATGGGGATATGCAATCGTGCGCGCAATTCGCGGCCCAGATGATAGCAAGCGGCAGAGAAGTTCGCGGCGCTGCTCGCATTCGACGCGGCCCAATGCGCGGGGCTGGAGAATATAGTGTTTGAGGCGTGCGAACGTCCGCGCGGAACCAGTAACAGGCGCAAATCACTATCGCTGCTATTCGCTAGCTCGCTGTCGGCGTTGGTTGCCTGGCGCAGAGCAAACTCCATGTTCGATTGCCCCGAACACAGCCAGACATCGCCGACCGCTATGTCCAATAGCGCCGTTTCCGCGCCGCTTGCCGCGCGCACCCGCAAAACAAGCCCGCGCTGCGCCTGCATCGGCGGTAGATCGACACGCCAGCTGCCGTCCGCGCCAACAGTCGCGTTGACGGTTACCGTGCCAATCGTCACGTCAATCCGCTCGCCCGGCTGACCCGTGCCCCAAACGGGGATAGCCTGCCCGCGCTGGAGCACTGCATGGTCGCTATACGGTGCGCCGAGGGTGAGCGCCGTCTGTGCCGAAGCAATGGATGGCACGCATAGGAGTGCAGCAAAAAAAATCAGGCGGCGAAGCATCAAATATCCCCTCTCTTTCGGCAATGCACATTGACCATAGCCGTGTGATTGTGGCAAGCGCCGCGCTTACGGATGCGGGTGTAGCTCAATGGTAGAGCTTTTGCTTCCCAAGCAAGTGACGAGGGTTCGATTCCCTTCACCCGCTCCAAAGCTGAATAGGCACAGGCTCCCATAGATTTGACCAAAGCCCCCGCACGCGCCCCCATGCCCCCCGCCATCCGTTTCGTGCTGGCCACGATGTTGATCAACGCGATGGGTTTTGGCGTGATGATTCCCGTCTTTCCAACGCTGATCATGCAATTGGGCGATGCGACAATTGCCCAAGCGACAGCGATTGGTGGGCATTTGGCCTTTACCTTTGCACTGTTTCAATTCGTCTTCTCGCCCATCATCGGGAACCTTTCCGACCGTTTTGGTCGCCGCCCCGTCCTGCTCGGCTCGCTCGCGGGATTTGCCATAGATTTTGGCGTGATGGCTTTCGCACCCACCCTCCTATGGCTGTTTATCGCCCGCGCGCTAACCGGCATATTCGGCGCGACCAACGGCCCGGCGCAGTCAGTCATCGCCGATATTACGTTACCAGCCGAGCGTGCCCGATGGTTCGGTTATATCAGCGCCGCGTTCGGGGTGGGATTTGTCCTTGGCCCGGCGCTTGGCGGATTGCTGGCGGAGTTTGGAACGCGCGTCCCCTTTTATGCATCGGCCGCGTTGGCCTTTGCCAACTTTCTTTATGGCTGGTTCGCGCTGCCCGAAACGCTGAAGCCCGAAAATCGCCGCGCCTTTGATTGGCGACGTGCCAACCCCGTCGGGTCGCTGTTGCACATCCGTAAATTGGGCGGGATACTCCCCATCGCGTCGGTTTATTTCTTGTGGCAACTCGCCAGCCTGATCTATCCGATGCTGTGGGCCTATTTCGCAATTGGCCGCTATGGCTGGTCAGGGGCGATGATCGGCCTGTCGCTGGCCATCATGGGGGTGACCATGGCATTGTCCCAGATATTTGTCGCGGCACGCGTCATTGCCCGATTCGGCGAACGCAAAACCGCGATCATCGGCCTGACGGGCGGGGCTTTGTGCATGATCGGCTTTGCCAGCATTAGCAATGGCTGGGTCGCGATGGCGATCATGCCGCTCATCGCAGTGTCGTCGCTGACCCACCCCTGCCTGACCGCGATGATGACACACCGCGCCGACGCCACCAACCAAGGCGAGGTGCAGGGGTTCGCCTCCGCCGTGATGGCGGTTGGTTCTATCCTAGCGCCTCTGCTGTATAACCCGGTCCATGCCTATTTCACCGGGCCGCAAACGCCATTTTTATTCCACGGCGCAGCCTTTGTGATTGCGGCGGCGTTGGCGGGGCTAGCATTGATTATTTTGAGCTATGTCCGCCCCGCCGTGGTGGCGGTGGCGGAGCGTTAGATTCCGCCCTCAATTGCTATGTGGTCAAGCACCGCCAATCCGGCCACCAGTGCAGTCGCACAGCCATCTAACAGCCCTTGCTGTGTCGAGCGGATGACGAAATTGCACCCCACCCGCCCTTCGCGAAAGAAGGGATAACTGCCGATCTGGCAACCTTCATGGCCTGATTCCGTCGCGCGGAGCAGATCGGCAATTTCGCTTTCGCCGACCCAACACCCGATGGTGGATGACAGCAAAGGCGCGCCGCCCTCTAGCGTGCCCGTCAGCGCATCGAGCATCCCCGCCGTGATGTGCGGCACCCCCGCCATGATGAAGATATTGCCAATTTTGATGCCGGGTGCGCCCGTCATGCGGTTGGGGATGAGGTCCGCGCCATCGGGCACCCGCGCCATCCGCAGCCGCGTTTCATTGACCCCGCCGCGCCCCGCATAATGGCGGGTCAAAATGGCCACCGCATCCGGGTGATGAACCGCGCCGACCCCCAGTGCCGCCGCTATCGCATCGACGGTGATGTCATCATGCGTCGGGCCAATGCCGCCCGTGGTGAACAGATAGTCGTTGCGCACCCGCAGCGTATTGACCGCCTCGATAATCATCGCCTCAATATCGGGGACAACGCGCACCTCGGCCAAGCGGATGCCCTGCACGTTCAGCCAGCTGGCGACCTGCGCGATATTTTTATCCTGCGTGCGCCCCGACAAGATTTCATCGCCGATGACGATCAGGGCGGCTGTCCAGATTTTTTCTTGCTCCATGCATCGAAGCATAGCGCGAAGCCGATGCTTGGCAAAGCATGCACAGATGCGATAAAGCGCACCCATGATGAATTATGTGACCATAACCGACCACGCCGCCCCATCACGCGACGGCACTATCAAACTCTATGGCGAAGCGGGCTTTGTCGGCATGCGCGCGGCCGGACGATTGGCGGCGGCGGCGCTCGATCATATCATCCCGCTTGTTGTCCCCGGCGCGGTAACGGAGGCGATAGACAAAGCGGTGCTCGATTTTGTGCTCAGCGCAGGCGCAGTGCCCGCAACCATCGGTTATCGCGGCTATGCCCATGCCAGCTGTATCTCGATCAATCACGTCGTGTGCCACGGCATTCCGTCGGACAAGGCATTGAAAGACGGCGATATTGTTAATATCGACATCACTGTCATCGTCGATGGCTGGCATGGCGACACCAGCCGGATGTTCCTGATCGGCGATGTGCCTTTGAAAGCGCGCCGCCTTGTCGACATCACCTATGAGTGCCTGATGTTGGGAATTGAGGCGGCAAAGCCCGGCAACACAGTCGGCGATATTGGCCACGCAATACAGAGCCATGCGGAGCGGCAACGCTATGGCGTCGTGCGCGATTTTTGCGGCCATGGTGTCGGCCGCCTGTTCCATGATTCGCCAGAGATCGTCCATATCGGCACGCCGGGGCAGGGGCCGGAATTGCGCCCCGGTATGTTTTTCACCATTGAGCCGATGATTAACCTCGGCAAATCCGGCGTCAAAGTCCTCGACGACGGCTGGACGGCGGTGACTCGCGACCGATCGCTGTCCGCGCAGTTTGAACATAGCATCGGCATCACCGAAACCGGCGCAGAGATTTTCACCAAAAGCCCCGCAGGCCTCGACCACCCGCCTTATTGAGGGCTTAACGCTTTGCCGATCTCCACATGGGCCATATCGGCGGGCATCCCGGCGGTAGCTCGATCATCGGCAGCTCTTCAAAGCCAAAATGGCGATAGAGCGGCACGTTCGATTGCTTGGTGCTTTCAAGGTAACAGGGCAAATGCGCCGCATCGACGCGCTCGAGCCCCGCACGTAGCAACGCGCCGCCCACCCCCTTGCCCTGCGCCGTCGGCACAACACCGATAGCAAATAGGAAGGCGTGGTGCTCCGCTGGGTGCGCGTGGGTGAAGGCTTTGTCGATGGCAAGCCCGCGTCGCATTGCCCCCAAACCAGCCGTTATGCCAAGCACGCTTGCCACACGCAGCGTCGCCAACAGGCCAGCCTCTTTATCCCGCGCATCCATCAGCCACAGCGCCGCACCATCACGCGCTTGGCCGCGAACCGCCATCCCATCGCCTGCCAAATGGCCAAATCCATGCTTGAGGTATAGATGTCGGGCCAAGGCGACAAAGGTTGGTGTCATCCGCCCACGCCCGAACACCCATTGGTTGACAGGATCATCAGCAAAGGCAGCGGCAATGGCTCCTCCGGCAAGCGCTGCATCCCTATGTTTTGCGGTCGTGATAAGCGGCATAGACAATCCTTGAAACGCTTAAAATTGGGGCATGGTTCCGGCGGCATGCTCGATAATCTGGCAGTGCCTGCCCCCCCATAGCCGTTCATTGCACGAATTCCGCGCAAAATCGACCTGCGTTGCTTTGGCACGCTTCTTGATTAGTGTGTCGCACGCACGCGCGATACGGGCGCGATGGGCCGCGCCTATCGCAACACCCGAGAACAGAAAAGCTGAGGGACAGATGAAAAAAATCGAAGCGATCATCAAACCATTCAAACTCGACGAGGTGAAAGAGGCGCTGCACGAGGTTGGCGTGTCGGGTATCACCGTGACCGAGGCCAAGGGTTTCGGACGGCAAAAGGGACATACCGAACTGTATCGCGGCGCCGAATATGTTGTCGATTTCCTGCCCAAGGTGAAATTGGAAGTGGTAGTCGAGGATAGTCTGGCAGACCGCGTGGTTGAGGCCATCGCGGCGGCGGCACAAACGGGCCGGATCGGCGACGGCAAGATTTTCGTCATTCCGGTCGAAAGCGCGCTGCGTATCCGCACGGGCGAGCGTGACGCCGAAGCGATTTAACAAGCAATACTTGGCCCATAAGCCAGCAACACATTAGATGAGGGACTAAGAGACATGGCCAATTCGCCAAAAGACATCGTCAAAATGATCGCCGACAACGAAGTGGAGTGGGTTGATCTGCGCTTCACCGACCCCAAGGGCAAGTGGCAGCATCTGACGATGACCGCTGCGCTCATCGACGAAGATCAGCTCGAAGACGGCCTGATGTTCGATGGGTCATCCATCGCCGGGTGGAAAGCGATCAACGAGAGCGACATGATCCTCAAGCCCGACCTCGATGCGGTGCACATGGACCCGTTCAGTGCGACCCCGATGCTGGTGGTGTTCTGTGACATTGTCGAGCCGTCAACGGGCGAGCTTTACGCCCGCGACCCGCGTTCGACCGCCAAGCGCGCCGAAGCCTATGTCAAGGCGACAGGAATTGGCGACACCATCTATGTCGGGCCAGAGGCTGAATTTTTCATGTTCGACGATGTCCGGTTCGAAAATGGTTATGCCGCGTCGGGATATACTATCGACGATATCGAACTGCCGACCAATACGGGCCGCAGCTATGACAGCGGCAATATGGCACACCGTCCGCGCGCCAAGGGCGGCTATTTCCCCGTCGCTCCCGTCGATAGCGCCGTTGATATCCGCGCCGAGATGGTTTCAACCATGCGCGAAATGGGGCTAAACATGGACAAGCACCACCATGAAGTCGCCGCCGCACAGCACGAACTGGGCCTGACGTTCGACACGCTGGTCAAAACCGCCGACAATATGCAGATTTACAAATATGTCGTGCACCAGGTCGCACATGCTTATGGCAAGACCGCGACCTTCATGCCCAAGCCGATCAAGGACGATAATGGCAGCGGCATGCACACCCATATGTCGATCTGGAAGGGCAAGGAACCTTTGTTCGCGGGCAATGGCTATGCCGGCCTGTCGGATATGTGCCTATTCTTCATCGGCGGGGTCATCAAACATGCCAAGGCGCTCAACGCCTTCACCAACCCGACAACCAACAGCTATAAGCGGTTGGTCCCGGGATTCGAAGCGCCCGTGCTGCTCGCTTATTCGTCGCGCAACCGTTCGGCGTCGTGCCGTATCCCCTATGGTGCAGGGACCAAGGCAAAGCGCGTCGAGTTCCGTTTTCCCGACGCGATGGCCAACCCTTACTTATGCTATTCAGCGCTGTTGATGGCGGGCCTCGACGGCATTCAGAACAAGGTTCATCCTGGCGACGCGATGGACAAAAATCTCTATGACCTGCCACCCGAAGAACTGAAACAAGTGCCGACGGTGTGCGCGAGCCTGCGCGAGGCGCTCGATTCGCTGAACGCCGACTATGACTTCCTGCTCAAAGGCGATGTTTTCACCAAGGACCAGATCGACGCCTATGTCGAGCTGAAGTGGGAAGAGGTGTATCGCTGGGAAATGGCACCAAGCCCGGTCGAGTTCGACATGTATTATAGCTGGTAAGCGTATCAACCAGAGAAGACGCGAGAAGCCCGGGGTGATGCCTCGGGCTTTTCCTTTGGCGCAATCCCCGGCTGATGCTATTCACCCTCCTTCCCAAAGGGAGAGTGAAGTGACTAACCCCGTCAACATCATTGCCACCGTCCTCGCGCTAGTGGTGCTTGCCCTCATCATTCGATCATTCCGTATCAATCAGGAATATCAACGCGGAGTCGTATTCAGGCTGGGCAGAATCGCCGCGACTAAGGGGCCGGGGTGGTTCTGGCTAATCCCGCTGATTGACCGAGTGTATAAAGTCGATCTCCGCACAATCACCTATGCGCTTGCAACCCAAGAAACCGTTACGCGCGATGGCGTCGCCGTCCGTGTCAACGCTGTGCTGTGGTTTCGCGCGGTTGACCCGATCAAAGTTCTTACGACCGTTGTCGATTGGCGGTCTGCGGTGATTCAAGCTGCCGAAACGGGTATGCGCGATGCCATTGGGCAGAGCGACCTCGATCAAATGCTTAAAGAGCGCACCACTATCAACACCAGGTTACTGGAATTGCTGGCGCGCACCTGCGAACAATGGGGCGTGGTCGTCGATGCTGTCGAAATCAAGGACCTCGACATTCCAGAGCAGATGCAGCGCGCTATCGCCCGTGAAGCCGAGGCGATCCGCGAAAAACGGGCGCGGATTATCAAGGCTGAAGGCGAGCAAGATGCTGCAAAGACATTGGCTGATGCCGCGCGGATTATTGGCGACGTCCCCGGTGCGCTTGAATTGCGTCGCCTGCAGACGCTGACTGAAATTGGCGTCGAACATAATTCCACGATCATAGCGATGTTCCCAACCGAATTGCTCGAAGCGGCGAAAAAACTGAGCAAGAACTGACCATGCGCATCATCATCCCCCTCCTCGCCGCACTGTCGATCATGGCAATGACCCCCGCAACCGCGCAAAGCCCGCGCACAGAACAGCGCATGGCCGCGTTCACCGCCGCCGACGCGCCCTATGGCGAAGCGCTGCTCGAACGACTGGTGCGCCAGAATAGCGGCACTCTGAATCTAGAAGGCGTGCGCGCGGTAGGCACGATGATGCGCGGCGAGTTGGAGGGGATGGGGTTCAGCGTCGAATGGGTCGATATGACCGCCACCGGCCGCGCTGGTCACATCGTCGCCACGCATCGCGGCAATGCGCGCCACAAGCGCGTGCTGATGATCGGGCACCTCGACACGGTATTCGAACCTTCATCGCCGTTTCAGGGCTATCGCACCGAGGGCCGCCGCGCCGTTGGCCCCGGCGTGGGCGATGACAAAGGCGGTCTTGTGGTCATCATCGGCGCACTCAGGGCGATGCAGGCGGCAGGAACGCTGAACGATGCCAATATCATGGTGGTGTTGACGGGCGACGAGGAACGCATCGGCAGCCCCGTCGCAACTGCGCGCGCGCCGCTAATCGCGGCGGGCGAATGGGCCGATGTGGCGTTAGAATATGAAAATCTGGTCGGCGATGACATCCGCCAATATGGCACCATCGCCCGGCGTAGCTCAAGCAATTGGACGTTGACCACCAGCGGCCACACCGGGCACAGCAGCACGATATTCTCGCGGGGAATGGGTTATGGCGCGATTTACGAGATGGCGCGCATCCTCGATAGCTTTCGCCGCGACCTGCCCGAGGAAAACCTGACCTATAATGTGTCGGTGATGGCGGGCGGCACACCCGCCGCGCTCGATAGCGATGAACTAAACGCCAGCGGCACCGGCAAAACCAATATTGTCCCATCGGACGCCGTCGCGCGCGGCGATTTGCGCACGCTGACCGTCGAACAGGACGTGCGCGTTCGCGCCGCGATGCAGGCGATTGTCGATGCCAATCTGCCCGGCACCGACGCCATGATTCGATTTGACGATGGCTACCCACCCATGGCCCCAACCGACGGAAATCGGACGCTGTTGGCGCGGCTGAATGTGGTCAATCGCGACCTCGGCCTACCCGAAATGGCCGAATATGACCCTGCACGGCGCGGCGCGGCCGATTCGGGCTTTGTCGCCCCTCTCGTCGATACGCTGGGCGGGCTTGGCGCATCGGGGGGTGGCGCGCACGCGGACGGAGAGAGCGTCAACCTCGATAGCCTCCCCCGCCAAGCCCTTCGCTCCGCCGCACTGATTTCACGGATTACACACGAGCGCTAGTGGTTCGATTCCGACATTTGTATACCCCTTGCAGAACCCACAGGGTGCAAATGTCGAAATCATAAGAACCACTAGGGAATAGGTGATTCTAGTGGAACTGATGGATTTGACATTTGCGCACAAGATAGCCGCATGCGAGACTCAAATGTCAAATCCGTTCCACTAGGTAAAGTTTCGTTGCAATTGGCAACGCATCGCTGCACATCAGGCGCAACGGTTTTTGAGGAGCATATGATGCGCGAATATTTGCAAAATTACATCAACGGCCAATGGGTCGATAGCATCGGCGGTCGCCGCCATGACGTCATCAGCCCATCAACCGA
>ERZ1292633.991-Hain-H41-02um-R1-991-length-31363-cov-9_pt1 | contig 31363 bp, 27 predicted proteins | sample MGYA00564406_ERZ1292633 | MGnify/ENA primary metagenome ERZ1292633 (study PRJEB36523, sample SAMEA6512639) | groundwater metagenome | collected 2019-01-08 | study: AquaDiva: Metagenomics assemblies of 32 groundwater samples
TTACCGTCCAAGACCGCGCTGGAGCTGGCAAAACAGGTGCTCGCCATCGAAGCCGAAGCCATCCAGGGCCTGGCCGCGCGCCTCGGCCAGGACTTTCTCGACGCCGTCGCGCTGCTGCTCAACTGCAAGGGCCGCGTAGTGGTCAGCGGCATCGGCAAGTCCGGCCACATTGCGCGCAAGATCGCGTCCACCATGGCGAGCACCGGAACCCCGGCCTATTTCGTGCACCCGGCCGAAGCCAGCCACGGCGACATCGGCATGATCGCGCGCAATGACGTGCTGATTGCGCTGTCCTACTCCGGCGAAAGCGAGGAACTGCTCACTATCGTGCCGCTGCTGAAGCGCCAGGGGGCGTCCCTGATCGCCATTACCGGCAATGCCAACTCGTCGCTGGCGCGAGAGGCCGATGTGCACCTCGATGCGCGCGTCGAGAAAGAAGCCTGCCCCCTGAACCTGGCTCCGACCGCGAGCACCACCGCGGCACTGGCCCTGGGCGATGCGCTGGCGGTGGCGCTGCTCGATGCCAAGGGCTTCGGCGCCGAGGATTTCGCCCGCTCGCATCCGGGCGGCGCGCTGGGGCGGCGCCTGCTCACCCATGTACGCGACGTGATGCGCAGTGGCGAAGATATCCCGTCCGTGCCCGATTCCGCCGGCTTTTCCGAAGCGCTGCTGGAGATGTCGAAAAAGCGCCTGGGCATGACCGCAGTGCTCGATGCCGCCGGAAGCGTAAGCGGCATATTCACCGACGGCGACCTGCGCCGGACGCTGGCGCGGGTGGATGACATCAAGTCCGCGCGCATCGCCGACATCATGACCCGCAATCCGCGCACCATACGCCCCGAAAAACTGGCGGTAGAAGCGGTGCAGATAATGGAGGAGCGCAAAATCAACCAATTGCTGGTAGTGAGCAGCGAAGGCAAGCTCGTCGGCGCGCTGAACATGCACGACCTGTTCCAGGCGAAGGTGATCTGAACCCGATGGAGGACGCGCTGCAACACGGCACCCTGGATGGCGCGCGGGAGCGCGACCTGCTGAATGGCGCGCGCGAGCGCGACCTTATGAATGGCGCGCGCGAGCGCGCCAAGCGCCTGAAGCTGATGATTTTCGACGTCGACGGCGTGATGACCGACGGCACCCTCTATTACTCCGAGCGCGGCGAGGAACTGAAGGCATTCAATATCCAGGACGGCCATGGTGTCAAAATGCTCAAGCAATATGGCGTGGAGGTCGCGCTGATCACAGGCAGGCGCTCGCGTGCCGTGGAACTGCGTGCTGCAAACCTCGGCATCACACATCTGTTTCAGGGAGCGGAGGACAAGCGCGGCGCCTATGCCGCGCTGCTCGCGCGGCTGGGTCTCGCCACCGAGCAATCCGGCTACATGGGCGATGATCTGATCGACCTGCCGCTCATCATCCGCTGCGGCTTTGCCGCCACCGTGGCCGCGGCGCCGGCGGCAGTGCGCAGCCGCAGCCACTATATCGCGCGCGCGTCCGGCGGGCATGGGGCGGTGCGCGAAGTGTGCGAATTCATTCTTGACGCCCAAGGCGCGCTTGAGCGCGCCATCGAAGCCTATCTACAATGAGACGGGACCGCGCATCCAGCCTGTTCCCGCTGCTCTTGATACTGGCGCTGGCAGCGGCCAGCCTGTGGCTGGAGCGCGCGGTACAAGGACCGGAGCGCGACCGGTCGGGCAAGACACGGCACGACCCCGATTTCGTGGCCGAGGACTTCAGCATCATCAAAATGAATGCAGCCGGCAAGCCCGAATACACGCTCTCCGCCGAACGCATGCTGCATTACCCGGACGACCAGAGCACCAGCATCGTCGCGCCGCGCCTGGTGCAGCGCCACGACAACGCGACGCCAATCGTCATCCGCGCCGACCACGGCCTCGTTTCCAAAAACGGCGACGAAGCCAGCTTCCATGGCAATGTGGTGGTGGTGCGCGAGGCCGGCAAGGGACAGAACGAACTGCGCGTGCAGACCGAATATTTGCAGGTCCTTCCCGACCTCGATCTGGCCCGCACCGACAAGCCGGTGGTGATTACCGAAGGGCGATCCAGGCTTGTCGGGACCGGTATGGAACTGAACAACAAGACGCGGCAATTCGCTCTGCGCTCACAGGTCAGGGGCACCTTCGATGCTGGAAAATAAGTTCTACTCTCTTATACTCTCGAGTTTACTCTTGGGACTGGCGGGGCCGGCGCAAGCGGAACGTGCCGACCGGACCAAACCGATTAATCTTGAGTCCGACAGCATGCGCGTCGACGATGCGCAGAAAACCAGCGTGTTCGAAGGAAAAGTGGTGATGACCCAGGGGACGCTCACGATACATGCCGACAGGATTACGGTGCGCCAGGACAAGGAGGGCCACCAGTACGGCAGCGCCAGCGGCAACCCTGCCACCTTTCGCCAGAAGCGCGACGGTGCCGGCGAGTACATCGAGGGCGAAGCGGATCGCATCGAATATAACGGCAAGATCGACAAGGTCGAATTTTTCAATCATGCCCGGCTCAAGCGCGAGCCGGCGGACGAGGTGCGCGGCAACTATATCTCCTACGATTCCCGCACCGAGTATTTCACCGTGACGGGCGGCGCCGGCCCAACTGCAAGCGGCAGCCCGGCGGGAAGGGTGCACGCGGTGATTCAGCCGCGCAATAGCGCCGAAGACACCGAAAAAGCACCGGCACCCGGCGCCCCCAAACGTTAGCAAAGACCGATAATCACGGATCCGAGATGCTGCATCTTGCGCGCCCGGCGCGCGTTCACCTTGCAGGCGTCATTCGAGATTCGTGGTCAATAAGCCCTGATAGGCGTGAATGAGCCAGCTCAAAGCCAGCAATCTGAAAAAGCGCTACAAGTCGCGTACTGTGGTGCAGGATGTGTCGATCGAAGTGCAAAGCGGTGAAGTGGTGGGCTTGCTCGGGCCAAACGGCGCCGGCAAGACCACCTGCTTTTACATGATGGTCGGATTGGTGCACCTGGACGGCGGAAGCATCAGCCTGGACGGCAAGGAGATCAGCCGGTTTCCGATCCACCACCGGGCGCTGCTGGGCCTGTCGTATCTGCCGCAGGAAATGTCGGTATTCAGGCGACTGACAGTGCAGGAAAACGTGCAGGCGGTGCTCGAATTGCAAGACCTGTCCGAAACGGAAATCGAAGACCGCCTGGAAAACCTGCTGCGCGAGCTGCATATCACGCACCTGCGCAACAATCCGGCGCTGTCGCTCTCGGGCGGCGAGCGCCGCCGTGTCGAGATCGCGCGCGCGCTGGCCACTCGCCCCAGCTTCATCCTGCTCGACGAGCCTTTTGCCGGCGTAGATCCGATTGCGGTGCTCGATATCCAGAAAATCATCGGTTTTCTCAAGGAGCGGGGCATCGGCGTGCTGATAACCGATCACAATGTGCGCGAGACGCTGGGCATTTGCGACCACGCTTACATTCTCAACGAAGGATCGGTCCTGGCGCAGGGCAAGCCGGATGAAATCATCTATAATGAAAGCGTGAGAAGAGTGTACCTGGGAGAGCATTTCCGCATGTAGTTGACAAGCTACACTCCCGCTCAAAATGAAACAAACCCTGCAACTCAAGCTGTCGCAACAGCTGACACTGACGCCACAGTTGCAGCAATCCATCCGGCTGCTGCAACTGTCCACCCTGGAGCTGAACCAGGAGTTGGAGACGATCCTGATGGAAAACCCACTGCTGGAGCGCGACGACGCGGAGCAGGAGTCCTTGCCGGCGCCGCCCAATGGCGCCGGAGGAGAGGAATACGTCGCACCGCACAGCGAGGCGGCGGCCAGCGACCCGCCCGAAAGGGACCCCGCCGACATCGACTGGTCTACCGACGCACCCTCTACGGCCGCACGGCGCGAGGACGGAGAAGAGTCGGAATATCCGCAACTTGCGGCCGGCACCCCCACACTGGGCGAATACCTGATGCAGCAGCTCGCGCTAAGCCAGCTGCCGGCTCGCGACAAGAGCGTAGTCAATACCTTGATTGCGGCGCTGGACGAGGGCGGATATCTGTCGCAGAGCCTGGAGGAAATCGCCGAACTGCTGCCGTCCGAATTGGAAGTCGGGATGGATGAGCTGCAGATCGGCCTTCACTATCTTCAGAGTTTCGATCCCACCGGCGTCGGCGCACGCACGCCCGCCGAATGCCTGGAGCTGCAGTTGAAGGCCTTGCCGCCGGACACCCCGGCGCGCGAGCTCGCGATCAGTATCGTGCACGACCATCTGCATGCGCTCGCCGCGCACGATTTTGCACGCCTGAAACGGCATCTGCAGTGCGACGACGACAGCTTGCGCGAGGCGCAGCACCTGATCCAGAGCCTGAATCCCCACCCCGGCGCTGCCTACGCGGCGACCGAGACACGCTATATCGTGCCCGATGTCATCGTGAAGAAGGTAAAGAACACATGGGTCGCCGCGCTCAACCCGGATGCAATGCCCAAACTGCGCGTCAACCGCATATATGCGGAGATCCTGCAGAACAAAATGCATTCGGCCGGCGGGCAAATGTCCAATCAACTGCAGGAAGCACGCTGGCTGATCAAGAATGTGCAGCAGCGTTTCGAGACGATATTGCGCGTAGCCCAGGCGATAGTGGAGCGGCAGCGCCATTTCTTCGACCACGGAGAAGTGGCCATGCGGCCACTGGTGCTGCGTGAAATTGCCGACACGCTGGGACTGCACGAATCCACCGTGTCACGCGTCACCACGCAAAAATTCATGGCCACGCCACGCGGGATCCTGGAGTTGAAATACTTTTTCGGCAGCCACGTCGCCACTGAAACCGGAGGCATCTGTTCGGCCACGGCGATCCGCGCGCTGCTGAAGCAATTGGTAAGCGCCGAGGACTGCAAAAAGCCGCTTTCCGACAGCAATATTTCCCGGATTCTAGGCGAACAGGGCATCGTGGTGGCGCGCCGCACCGTGGCCAAGTATCGGGAATCGCTACATATTCCACCGGTCAGCTTGCGTAAATCGTTGTAAGAGGCCATTTCAGAATTACCGAAATGGCCCCTGATCTAGGGGAGCATGAGGGGCCAAGGAAGGGGAGGGGCCCTTCCGTTCCCTCCCGGATCCCCTCATATTGTAACGAGCTCTAACTTTGAAAGGAGTCGAAGATGAACGTACAGGTCAGTGGTCATCATGTCGAAGTCACCCAGGCCATTCGCGATTACGTCTTGTCCAGGCTGGAGCGGATTAAACGACATTTCGAACAGGTTATCGACATCAACGTCGTGCTGTCGGTGCAAAAACTGAGACAGAAGGCCGAGATCAGCGTGCACATGCCGGGCAAGGACATCCACGTCGAAAGCGATGATGAGGACCTGTACGCCGCCATCGACCTGATGATGGGCAAGCTCGACCGCCAGATCATCAAACACAAGGACAAGGCCTTCGCCCACCCCCACGACGCCCTCAAACGCCAGCTGGCGGAGGAATGACCCTGGCATCCGATTTGCGGTAGAATGCCCCGTTTTCCGGCACCCCCCGCCCAATCCCGGGGTGCCGGAAATCCCGCCCCCGCCCATTTCTCTTTCCCCATGAATCTCATTTCAAAACTATTGCCACCGTCGAACATCGTCCTCGACCTCGAGGTGAGCAGCAAGAAGCGCATGTTCGAACAGGCCGGCCTCATTTTCGAGAATAACCAGGGGGTCGCGCGCAGTCTGGTGTTCGACAGCCTGTTTGCGCGCGAGCGCCTGGGCTCCACCGGCCTCGGCCAGGGGGTGGCTATTCCGCACGGCCGCATCAAGGGCTTGCGCGAGGCGGTGGCCGCGTTCGTGCGGCTGGGCACGCCTGTGCCTTTTGACGCCCCGGACGGCAGGCCGGTCAACCTGCTGCTCATCCTGCTGGTTCCGGAGCAGGCTACCGAACAGCACCTGCAAATTCTGTCCGAACTGGCACAGATGTTCTCCGACCGGGATCTGCGCGAGCAGCTGACCCAGACGGAAGACGCCGGCGGCCTGCACCAGCTCATCAGTTCCTGGCAACCCGATGTTACAAACCAGCATAGCGCGGCTGTATGAAGACAATGCCGCAAGACTGGGCCTAGGCTGGGTCGGCGGCCGCGGCGGTGACGCGCTGCCGGTGCGCCGCGACAGTGCCGACACTGTAGCGCTGGTCGGCCATCTCAATCTTATCCACCCCAACCGTATCCAGGTGCTGGGCCGGCGCGAGCTTGCTTACATCGATGGCTATAGCGGCGACGGCGCGAGCCAGGTCATCGCCAATTTGTTTGCCGCCGAGCCGGCTGCCATCATTCTTACCGACAGCATTTCCGTACCGGCGGCACTGCTTCGTGCTGCCGAGGCGAAAAGCGTGCCGGTGCTGTCGACCGCGTCTGCGGCGGACGTTGTCATCGACACCTTGCGCCGTTACCTCGCAAAAATCCTGGCAGATTCGACCTCCCTGCACGGCGTGTTCATGGATGTGCTCGGCCTGGGCGTGCTGATCACCGGCGAATCGGGCGTGGGCAAGAGCGAACTGGCGCTGGAGCTGATCAGTCGCGGCCATGGCCTGGTGGCCGACGACGTGGTCAAGATTTCGCGCATCGCTGCCAAGACTCTGGAAGGGCGCTGCCCAACCATGCTCAAGGATTTCCTTGAAGTGCGCGGTCTCGGCGTGCTCAATATCCGCACCATTTTCGGGGAAACCGCGGTGCGGCCGAAAATGAACCTCAAACTGATCGTGCATCTGGAAAAATCCGGCCAGGCCGGAGCCGCCCCGGCCGAGCGGCTGCCGCTGCACGAACTGAGCGAGGACATCCTCGGCATGTCCATGCGCAAGATCATCATCCCGGTCGCCGCCGGGCGCAACCTCGCGGTGCTGCTCGAGGCCGCGGTGCGAAATTACATTTTGCAGCTGCGCGGTATCGACAGCACCCAGGAATTCATCGCCCGGCAGCAGGGGGAGATGAAGCGCGACGCCAGCTGATTCACTGGATCCCCCCCGCGGTTCCGCCAAAGGGCGCAAGCATCGCTTGCGCCCTTTTTGTTTTCCGCGTCCAGGTGATATCCTGCCGCCATGCAACTGGTACTGATCAGCGGTCTTTCCGGCTCGGGCAAGAGCGTCGCGCTCAATGTCCTGGAAGACAGCGGCTATTACTGCGTGGACAATCTTCCGGTCGCCTTGGTGATGCCGCTGCTCGAATCGCTTGCCGGCTCCGGCCATGAGCACGTGGCCCTGAGCATGGATGCGCGCAGCGGCACCTCGGTGCGACAGTTGCCGCAGACCGTCGCCACGCTCAAACAGAAGGGCGTGGACGCAAGGCTGCTGTTCCTGGAGGCGAAGGACGAGACCCTGATCAGGCGCTTTTCCGAAACGCGGCGGCGCCATCCCCTGAGCGAAGGCGGGCTAACCGTGGCTGAGAGCATTGCGCTCGAGCGCGAGCTGCTCGGCACCATAGGCGAATCGGGTCATCACATCGACACCAGCGAACTCTCGCCCAATACCCTGCGCAACTGGATCAAGAACCTGGTCGAAGCCGACCGCTCGCGTCTGACGCTGCTGTTCGAGTCTTTCGGCTTTAAGCAGGGAATACCGCTGGATGCCGATTTCGTGTTCGACGTGCGCTGCCTGCCCAACCCCTACTACGAGCCTGAACTGCGCGAACTGTCCGGGCGGGATGCCGCAGTCGCCGCCTTTCTGGAGACGGAGGCATCGACGCAGAACATGTATCGCGACATACACACCTTCATCGCCACCTGGCTGCCTGCGTTCGTACGCGAAAACCGCAGCTACCTCACCGTTGCCATCGGCTGCACCGGCGGACAGCACCGTTCGGTATATATCGCCGAACGTCTGGGCGCTGCCTTCAGTGCCGACAATCAGGTGATGCTCCGGCATCGGCAAATCCGATGAAGAAGACCATCACGCTCGCCTTTACCGGCGCCTCCGGCATGCCTTACGGCGTGCGCCTGCTCGAATGCCTGCTCGCCGCCGGCGTGCGCGTGTACCTGATCTATTCGCAGGCGGCGCAGGTGGTGGCCAAGCAGGAAATGGACCTCACCCTGCCCGCGCGCGCCGCCGAGGCGGAAACACTGTTCGCCGAACGCTTCAAGGCGCAGCCGGGCCAGTTGCGGGTGTTCGGCCGGGAGGAATGGTTCGCGCCCGTGGCCTCGGGTTCGAATGCCGCCGACGCCATGGTGATTCTCCCCTGCACCATAGGCACTCTGGCGGCAGTGGCGGCGGGGATGTCCGATAATCTGATCGAGCGCGCTGCCGACGTGATGCTGAAAGAGGGCCGCAAGCTCGTGCTGGTGCCGCGCGAAACACCGTTTTCCGCCATCCATCTGGAAGCCATGCTCAAGCTCGCGCACGCCGGCGCCATCATCCTGCCCGCGAATCCGGGTTTCTATCACCGGCCGCAGAGCGTTGCTGAGGTAATCGACTTCATTGTCGCGCGCGTGCTCGACCAGCTCGGCGTAGAACATAGTCTGATCGAGCGCTGGGGCGAGAAATAGAAGGAAAGCCGGCGCAACACCTTCGCTATATACGGCATCTTAAGTACTGTCGCATGCGGGTAGCGGCCATTGCGCGCTGCGCGCGCCAACCCTGTTTTCTGTACGGATGAAAAGCACATCCGCACAGAAAACACGGTTATTGTTAACACCAAACAGGGCGCGGGGGTTTCATACACGATCCTCGATTGCGCACGGATGTGCTTTTCATCCGTGCGCAATCGAGGATCCGCGCGGACGGGCCGCCGTCCGCGCAAGTTCGGGCGCCGCAGCTCGATACATCCTCCTGCGTACGGTCAGTCAGCCTGGCGCAGCCTGAATCGCTGCAGCTTGCCGGTTTCGGTCCGCGGCAGCGAGGCCACGAACTGGATAGTGCGCGGATACTTGTAGAGCGCGATTGTTTTTTTCACGAACTCCTGCAGTTCTTTCACCATCGGCGCGTTGCCGGTATAGCCGGACTTCAGCACTATCCACGCCTTGACGATCTGTCCGCGCTCCGCGTCGGGCACGCCGACCACGCCGCACTCGGCCACGGCGGGATGCTGCAGCAGCGCGGCCTCCACATCCGGCCCGGCGATATTGTAGCCGGCGGAGATGATCATGTCGTCGGTGCGCGCCTGATAGTGGAAATAGCCGTCGGCATCCATCTTGTAGGCATCGCCGGTCAGGTTCCAGCCGCGCATTTCCCCTTCGGAGCCCACATAGTCCTTCTGCCGCTCGTCGGCGAGGTAACGGCAGCCGGTCGGCCCTTTTACCGCAAGGCGCCCGACCACGCCCGGCGCGCAGGGCTTGCCCGCATCATCGAATACCCGCGCCTGGTAGCCGGGGATGGCGTAGCCGGTGGCGCCGCGACGCACGCGCTCCGGCGTATGCGAGATGAAAATATGGATCATCTCGGTCGCGCCTATGCCGTCGATGATTTCGATGCCGCTCGCCTCCTTGAACAGTTGCCGCGTCGCATCGGGCAGGGCCTCGCCCGCCGACACGCATTTTTTCAGGCTCTTCAGTTTGTGGTTGGCGTAGAGGCCCGCTATCTGGCGATAGTAAGTCGGGGCGGTGAAGAGAATCGTCGCTTTGAACTTCTCGATGGTTGCCAGCAGGTCGTCCGGGGTGAGCCTTTCCATCAGCACCGCGGATGCGCCAAAGCGCATGGGAAAGCACAGCAGGCCGCCCAGGCCGAAGGTGAAGGCAAGCGGCGGTGTGCCGCAGAATATGTCGTCCTCAGCGGGCTTGAGGCAGGAGCGCGGGAAGCAGTCGCACATGGCGAGCACGTCGCGGTGAAAGTGCACCGTGCCTTTGGGCTGGCCGGTGGTGCCCGAGGTGAAAGCGATCAGGCAGGCGTCATCGGCCGCGGTATCGACGTTTTCGAATGCCGCGGGCTTGGCCGCAAGCTTTTGTTCGAGCGAACCTGCGCTGCCATCGCTGAAATAGAGCACCTGCTTCATGTCCCGGCACCCGGCCGCTACAAGTTTCATCTCGTCCTTCAGCCGCAGATCGCACAGTGCAGCGCCGACTTTGGCTTTGTCGACGATTTGCTTCAGTTCCGTCGCACGCAGGAGCGGCATGGTGGGCACGGCGACGAGCCCGGCCTTCATCACCGCGAACCAGCAAGCGGCCATCATCGGATTGTTGGGCGCGCGCAGCAGCACGCGATTCCCCGGCCGCAGCCCCATATCCTCGGTGAGCACATGCGCGATCTGATTGGCCCGGCGCAGCAGCTGGCGATAGGTGCAGGAATACGCCTTGCCGTCGATCAACGTATGGATTACGGCGCGCTCGCCGCGGCCGCCGGCGACCATCTGGTCGAGCAACTCGGCGGCGCAGTTCAGACGCTCGGGATACTGCAGCTCGGGCAACTCGAATATCAGTTCCGGCCACTGGCTCCGTGGCGGCAGATGGTCTCTGGCAAACGTATCCACATGTGCGGTGTAGGCCATGGACGAACCTCGCAATCAAGTGCCTTTCAACGTTTCGCGGGCGATAATCAGCTTCTGCACTTCGGTCGCGCCTTCGTAAATGCGCAGCGCGCGGATCTCGCGGTAGAGTTTTTCCACCGGATACCCGCTTACCACGCCCAGGCCGCCGAACATTTGCAGCGCGCGATCGATCACCTGCTGCGCCGACTCGGTCGCCACCATTTTCGCCATTGCCGCCTCGCGCGTGGTGCGCGCACCCTTCACGTCGCGCAGCCAGGCGGCGCGGTAGGTGAGCAGGGCCGCGCCGTCTATGGCAGTGGCCATGTCGGCTATCGCGGCTTGCGTGAGTTGAAAGTCGGCCAGCGTCTGGCCGAACATTTTTCGCCCTTTGGCGCGCGCCAGCGCCTCGTCCAGGGCGCGCCGCGCGAATCCCAGCGCCGCGGCGGCTACCGAGGCGCGAAAAATGTCCAGCGTCTGCATTGCGACCTTGAATCCCTGGCCGGATTCGCCCAAGCGCTGCGCCAATTTCACGCGGCATCCGGTAAATCGCAGGCTTGCCAGTGGATGCGGGGCAATGAGTTCGATGCGCGCTGCGACCTCGAGGCCGGGTGTATCCGCATCGACCACGAAAGCGCTGATGCCGCGTGCTCCCGCGGCCTCGCCGGTGCGGGCGAAGACGCAATAGAAATCGGCGATGCCGCCATTCGAAATCCAGGTTTTCTCGCCGTCGAGCACATAATACTCACCGTCGCGGCGCGCGCTGGTAATCATCGCGCCGACGTCCGATCCGGCATCGGGCTCCGACAGCGCGAAAGCGGCGATGGCTTCGCCCTTGGCCACGCGCGGCAGATAGCGGCGTTTCAGTTCCTCACTGCCGGCGATGGAGATCGCGCCCGAGCCCAAACCCTGCATGGCGAAAGCGAAATCGGCCAGCCCCTCGTGGCGCGCCAGGGTTTCCCGCGCGATGCACAGCGAGCGCGAATCTATGTACTCGAATGTCCCGCCGTAGGCTGCGGGCACGCAGTACCTTAGCCAGCCGCCCCGGCCCAGGCTTGCGACCAGGTCGCGGCAGAGCGCATCGACGCCTGCCCCATGGTGCAGATGCGCGGCGTTCGCCGCCGCCCAGGCATCGAGATCGGCCGCAAGCACACGGTGCGTAGCATCAAAGAAAGGCCAGTCGAGGTAGGTTTTGTCGCTCATTTGCGAAAATCCGTTAGCTGATTGTCGTTGCCAGGAATGCTACACAGCGTCTCAGGCACTCAATATATTGGGCCCAGGGCGATTGTGCAAGTTGCGCTCATGCAAGCGCTAGCCGTGCGCACCTTGCGCGATCGGAGAAGCATCTACGCTTATGGGCGGTAAGCGGCTTTTTCCGGGATAATCGCGATTCTCATGACCAACCGCGCGGTATTCCTGCTCTCGCTCGCGGCGTTCGCGAGCGCGGCGAGTTTGCGCGCGACCGACACGCTGCTGCCCCAGCTCGCCACGGAATTCTCGGTGACCGCCGGCAGCGCGGCCTCCGTGGTAACCGCTTTTGCCATCTCCTACGGGCTGCTCCAGGCCGTCTATGGCCCGCTGGGCGATCGCTACGGCAGGTACGTCATGGTGTGCGCGACCACCCTCGCTTCGGCGCTGGGCACCTTCGCCTGCGCCTGGGCGCCGACGCTGGACACTCTCATCCTCGCGCGCTTCGCCGCCGGGGCGACGGTCGGCGCGCTGATCCCGCTGTCGATGGCCTGGATCGGCGATGTCGTCGCCTATGGCCGGCGCCAGGCGCTGATCGCGCGTTTTCTGCTCGGGCAGATCCTCGGCACGGCCTTCGGTCAATCGGTCGCCGGCGCGCTGGCCGAGCACTTCGGCTGGCGCGCGATTTTCGTCGTCCTCGGGGTGCTGTTTCTGATTGTCGGCATGCTGCTCCTGCTGGAACTGCGCACCAACCCGATCACGCGGCGCTCGGCCGGCGACACCACGGTCACCATCCGCTCGGGACTCGCACGCATGGCCGGGCTGCTCGCGCGCCCCTGGGTCCGCGTCGTCGTAGGCACCGTGTTTGTCGAGGGCATGATGATGTTCGGATCGATCGCATTCATACCGGTGCATCTGCAACAGCGGTTTTCCATCGGCCCGGCGGCCGCCGGCGCGATGGTCACCGCCTACGCGGCGGGCGGAGTGCTGTACGTGGTCGGCGCAAAGCGCTTCGTCGCGGGGCTGGGCGAGCGCGGCCTGGCGGCGGGCGGCGGGCTGGTCCTCGCCGCCGGCTATCTGTCGCTCGCGTTCGCGCCGGTGGCATGGGCAAGCTTGCCCGGCATTCTGCTCATCGGCGTCGGCTTCTACATGCTGCACAACACGCTGCAGGTCAACGCCACCCAGATGGCGCCCGCGGCACGAGGCTCCGCAGTGTCGCTGTTCGCGCTGTGTCTGTTTACCGGCCAGTCGGTCGGCGTCTGGCTGGCGGGAAAGGTGGTCGATGCTTACGGCACCGAGCCGGTGTTCGTGGCGGCGTCGCTGGGCCTAGCCCTGCTCGGATGGGACTTTCGCCGGCGGCTGAAGATCCAGGCGCGGTCAGCACGCGCGTGATCCGGATAAGCCACCCCTTCGCGCGCAGGCGGCGGCTTCGTCACAATATATACGGCGTCTTAAATACCGTCGCATACCACGAGCGGACTTGCGCGCTGCGCGCGCCAACCGTGTTTTCTGTACGGATAAAAAGCATCCGTACAGAAAACACGGTTATGTTTTAAAACAAGGACGGATTAGGTTTGTTTTTATACAAGATCGTCGATTGCGCACAGATGGCTTTATCATCCGTGCGCAATCGACGATCCGCGCGGACGGCTTCTCGTCCGCGCAAAATCGCAAACCCGCAACAACGGGGGCGCGATTTAAGCCGCCACGTATAGGATCACTGCTCGGCCTTCACCCCGGCGGTGGTGATCACCTTCGACCACTTGGCGATCTCGTCTGCCAGGAACTTGCCTGCCTGCTCGGGGGTGTTACCCACAGGCTCGATGCCGAGCGCATCGAACCGGCTCTTGATGTCGCCCGCTGCAACTGCCTTGGCCACTTCAGCCGACATGCGGTTGACGATGTCGCGCGGCGTGCCCGCAGGCGCAAGGAACAGCACCCAGGTCGCTGCTTCCAGTGCCGGACCGCCGGCCTCGGCCATGGTCGGCACTTCAGCCGCGCCCGCGATGCGCTTGTTCGAGAACATCGCCAGCGCCTTGATCTTGCCGCCGCGCACATGCGGCATCAGCGTGCTCGGCACGTCGACCAGGATCTGGAGGTTGCCGCCCATCAGATCCTGCAATGCCCCCGCCGTGCCTTTGTATGGAATGTGCACCATGTCGACCCCGGCCGTCTGCTTGAACAGCTCTGTCGTCAGGTGCGCCGCGGCGCCGATGCCGGAGGAACCGAAGGAGATCTTGCCCGGATTGGCCTTGGCATAGGCGATCAGTTCCTTCACGTCCTTGGCAGGGAAGCTGTTGTTCGCCGTCATGATCAGCGGCGCGATGGCGGCGAGCGAAACCGGGGCGAAGCTCTTCACCGGATCGTAGGGAATCTTGCCCGCGTAGAGCGTGGCGTTCGCCGCGTGCGCGGCGATCACGGTGAGGAACGTGTAGCCGTCTGGCGGCGCTTTTGCCGCGAGATCGGCGCCGAGGATGGAGTTGGCGCCGGGTTTATTCTCCACCACGATGTTCCAGCCGGTTTGTTCCTGTACCCTCTGCGTGACAACACGCGTCACATTGTCGGTAATTCCGCCCGGCGTGTAGGGAACGATCCACTTGATCGGCTTCGACGGGTAAGTCTGGGCCGGGGCGCCCACCGTCCACGCGAGCGCAGCCGCAACGGCTGCCAGTCTGAGCAAATTCAACATATTTCCTCCTCCGATCATTGGGTCATTGATTCAGTTTAGTGCAGAAGTTACATACGTACTATCACTATAGCGATCATAGCGCCGGCTGGCGCAGGTGGTGATCGGTCGCCTGCTGGTAGGCATGCGCCGCGCGCAGCACCAAATCCTCGCGCTGCATCGGGCCTACCAACTGCAAGCCGATGGGCAAGCCGTCCTTGGAAAAGCCGCAGGGCACGGACATCGCCGGCTGCTGCGTCAGATTGAAGGGGAAGGAGAACGGCGTCCACCAGGTCCAGTCCTCCTCGCCGGCCGGGCGTTCCGGCGCTATCACGCCGGCGGCGAAAGCCGGGATGGAAGTTGCGGGCGTGAGCAGCAGGTCGTATTTCCGGTGGAAGCGCTTCATCTGCTCGCCCAGGGCCCCGCGCGCGTTGACCGCATCGAGGTATTGCGCCAGCGTGTGCCGCGAGCCGCTGGCGCAGGCTTGCTGCAGGCCCGGATCGAGCAGCGCGAATTTTTCCCTCGCCATGTTGCGCAGCAGATTGTAAGCGCCCGAAGTCCAGTGTATCCAGAAGATCTCGCGGCAGTCGGCAAAACCCGGATCGACCTGCTCCACCTCCGCGCCCAGGCCTGCCAGCACTTTGGCCGCGTCCGCGACCCGCGCTTCGACCTCCGCCTGCACGTGTTTCACGTACCCCAGGCGCGGGCTGTAGGCGATGCGCAGGCCCTTCACCCCCGTATCCAGTCCCTGGGTCCAGTCGATGCCGGCATAGGGCATTGCTGTCCAGTCGCGCGGATCGGGCTGCGCCAGGACGTTCAGCATCAGCGCGCAGTCGGCGGCCGTGCGCGCCATCGGACCAACGTGCGCGACCGTACCGAAAGGCGAAAGCGGCCAGGCCGGCACGCGGCCGAAACCGGCCTTGATGCCGGAGATGCCGGCAAAGGCGCAGGGAATACGGATCGAGCCGCCGCCGTCGGTGCCCACCGCAAGCGGGCCCATGCCGGCGGCGACTTGCGCCGAGGCGCCGCCGCTGGAGCCGCCGGGGGTGAGAGCCGTGTTCCAGGGATTGCGCGTGATGCCGGTGAGCGCGCTGTCGGTCACACCTTTCCATCCGAATTCGGGCGTGCAGGTCTTGCCCAGCAGCACCGCGCCGTTCTCGCGCAACCGAGCGGTCGCGGGGCCGTCTTCGAGCCACGGCCCCTGCCGATCGACGGTGTTGGAGCCGCGCAGCGTGGGCCAGCCGTGGGTGAGAATCAGGTCCTTGATCGAGGCCGGCACGCCGTCCACCCAGCCGAGCGGCGCGCTTTTCATCCAGCGCGCTTCGGAGGCGCGTGCCGAGGCGAGCGCGCCTGCCTCGTCGATGAGACAGTAGGCATTCAACCTGGGGTTGAGTTCGCGCATGCGCGCGAGCACCGCCTGCGTCACCTCCACCGGCGACAGTTGCTTCGCGCGATAGCGGCGCACCAGTTCGGTGGCGGAAGTGTAGGCGAGTTCTGCGCTCATCGTGCTTTCCTTATCTCAGTGCCGCCCAAATTCTACCAAGAGTTGTTTTTCAGGCGATGCGCTTGAGCGCGGCGCCGAGCGTGCCCACCATCTGATCGATGTGGCTTTTTTCGACGATGAGCGGCGGCGACAAGGCGAGCGTATCGCCCGCCGGCCGCACCAGCAGGCCGTTGGCGTAGCAGTCGACGAAGGTGTCAAAAGCGCGCGCGCCGACTTTGCCCGGGCGCGCGGCCACTTCGATCACGCCGATGAGTCCCAGGTTGCGGATGTCGATCACGTTGGGCAGACCCTTGAGCGAATGCAGCGCCTGTTCGAAATAAGGCGCGATCGCGGCGGCGCGCTCGAACAGGCCTTCCTCGCGGTAAAGATCGATGGTGGCGCTTGCCGCGGCCGCGGCGACCGGATGGCCGGAGTAGGTGTAGCCGTGGAACAGGTCGATCGCGGCCTCCGGCCCCTGCATGAAGGCATCGTGGACTTCATTCTTCACGATCACCCCGCCCATCGGAATGGTGCCGTTGGTCACGCCTTTGGCGAACGTCATGAGGTCGGGCATGACGCCAAAGTAATCGGCGCCGAAAGGCTTTCCCAGCCTGCCGAAGCCGGTGATGACCTCGTCGAAAATCAGCAGCAGGCCGTGCTTGTCGCAGATCGCGCGCAGGCGCTCGAGATAGCCTTTGGGCGGGACCAGCCCGCCGGTGGAGCCGGCCACCGGCTCGACGATCACCGCCGCGATGTTGGAGGCGTCGTGCAGCGGGATGATGCGCTGCTCCAGTTCGTCGGCGAAATGCGCGCCCCATTCTGGCTGGCCGCGCGAGTACGCCTGGTGCTCGAGGTCCCAGGTGTGGCGCAGATGGTCCACGCGCGGCAGCAGGTTGCCGAAGGTCTTGCGGTTGTTGGTCATGCCGCCCACGGAGATGCCGCCGAAGCCGGTGCCGTGGTAGCCGCGTTCGCGGCCGATCAAGACCGTACGCTGGCCTTCGCCGCGGGCGCGGTGGTAGGCAAGCGCGATCTTGAGCGCGCTGTCGACCGCCTCCGAGCCGGAGTTGGCGAAGAACACGTGGCCGAAGCCCTGCGGCGCCAGCGCGGCAATTTTCTGCGCCGCCTCGAACGCCTTCGGGTGCCCCATCTGGAAGGTGGGCGCGAAGTCAAGCACGTCGAGCTGGGCCTTCACCGCGTTGATGATTTTCTCGCGTCCATGGCCGGCATTGACGCACCACAGGCCCGCCGTGCCGTCGAGCACCTTGCGCCCGTCGTGCGCCGTGTAATGCATGTCCTTCGCGCCCACGAGCAGGCGCGGCGCGTGCTTGAACTGCCGGTTCGCCGAGAACGGCATCCAGAAGGCGGAGAGGTTTATGCCCAGTTCGGTTTCGATGGTACCCATGATCGCTCCGGTTCTACCCGTTGGCTTTGTCGAGGAAGTCGCCCAGCGCCTGGTTGAACGCGTCCGGCTGCTCCAGGTTGGAAAGATGCGCCGCAGAGGGAATGATTACCAGCTTCGAACCCGGCAGCGCCTGGTGGATTTCCTCGGCCATCGCGACCGGCGTGCCGGGATCGTCCTTGCCGACGATGACCACGGCGGGGCAGCGGATTTCCTTCAAGCGCGCGGTCAGATTGATTTTCGGGATGGCGTGGCTGCAGCCGATGTAGCCCGGCGCCGGCGTGGTGCGGATCATGGTTGCCACCCTCTCCACTACTTCCGGTCGCTCTTTCCTGAACGGTTCGGTGAACCAGCGCGCAAGGGTAGGCGCGACCAGCGGCTCCATACCCTTGGTCTCGACCGTCTTGATGCGCTCCACCCACAGGCCCGCGGCCTCGGCAGGGTAGCGGCTGGTGGTGTCGCACAACGCCAGACTCTTGAACATGCCCGGGTACTTGAGCGCGTAGGTCTGGCCTATCATCCCGCCCATGGACAAGCCGGCGAAATGGGTGGACTGCACGCCCAGCGCCTGCAGCAGCGCTTGCAGATCGTCGGCCAGCAACTCCAGCGTATAGGCGCCGGAGGGCGCGCTGCTCCCGCCGTGGCCGCGGGTGTCGTAGCGCAGCACCTTGTAGCGTTTCGACAGGCGCCGCGCTTCCTCGTCGTCCCACATGTGCAGATTGCAGGCGAGCGAGTGGCTCAGGGTGAGCCAGGGACCCTCGCCCTCGATGGTGTAGTTGATATCGATGCCATTGGCGCTGATTTTCATGTCGGTTCCCTGTGTCGTGATTCGATGTTAATTTCTCAACCCCTCATCCGCGCGATGCGGATAACTTCCGGTATGTGGCGCAGACCGCGCATGATGCGCGCGAGGTGCAGGCGATCGGTAACCTGCAGCGTGAATTGCATGCCGGTGTAGGCACTGCGATCTTCATCCATGCTGACATTATCGATATTGGAGCCATCCTCGGCAATCGCCGCCGCGACCTTCGCCAGCACGCCACGCTGGTTTGCCACCGTCACGCGAATGCTGACCACGAACATGCGCCCGGGATCAGGCGCCCATTCCACGTCCAGCCACTTGTCCGGATCGGTGCGCGATTTGGCCGCAGTTGGGCAGTCGTGGGTGTGGACCACCATCCCCTGACCCTTCTTGATCGAACCTATGATGGCGTCGCCGGGGATGGGGCGGCAGCATTTGGCGAATTGCACCGCCATGCCTTCGGAGCCGCGGATGACAATCGGCCCGGTCTTGCCTTCGGGCTGCGCCTGCTCGGAGGCCGCAAGCAGCCTTCTTGCCACCACAGCCGCGAGGCGTTTGCCCAGCCCGATATCGGCAAATACCTCCTGCCGCGATTTGGTGCCCACATCGCGCAGCAGTTTTTCCCACTGTTCGGCGCCGATCGCGGTGATGTCCGTGCTGAGCGCGCGCAGGGCCTGATCGAGCAGCTTTTCCCCCAGCTGCGTCGACTCCTCGTAGTGCATGGTCTTGAGGAAATGGCGAATGTGCGAACGCGCCTTGCCGGTCTTGACGTAGTTGAGCCACGCCGGATTGGGGTTGGCATGCGGCGCGGTGACGACCTCGACGCGGTCGCCGTTTTTGAGTTCGGTCCGAAGCGGCACCAGCTCGTAATTGATTTTGGTGGCGACACAGCGATTGCCAATGTCGGTGTGCACGGCGTAGGCGAAGTCCACTGCGGTGGCGCCGCGCGGCAGCGCCATGATCTTGCCTTTGGGCGTGAACACATAGACTTCGTCCGGGAACAGGTCCACCTTGATGTGTTCGAGGAACTCGGCCGCGTCGCCGCTCTCGCTCTGGATGTCGAGCAGGGATTGCAGCCAGTTGTGCGTCTTGTGCTGCAGTTCATTAAGCGTGGCGTCGGAGGTCTTGTACAGCCAGTGCGATGCGACACCGGCCTCGGCCACGCGATGCATGTCGCGCGTGCGAATCTGGATTTCCACCGGCGTGCCAAAGGGGCCGAAAAGCGTCGTGTGCAAAGCCTGATAACCGTTTATCTTGGGGATGGCGATATAGTCCTTGAACTTGCCCGGCACGGGTTTGTACAGTCCGTGCAGCGCTCCCAGCGCGAGATAGCACGAGGGCCTGTCCTTGACCACGACGCGAAAGCCGTAGATGTCGAGCACCTGCGAGAACGACAGGTTCTTCTCGCGCATCTTCTTGTAGATGCTGTAGATGTGTTTCTCGCGCCCGGTTACCTGAGCCTCGATGCCGGCCTCGGGCAGGCGCAGCTTGATCGCCTCGAGGATTTTGCCCAACACCTGCCGGCGGTTGCCGCGCGCCGCCTTGGTGGCCTTGGCCAATACCCGGTAGCGCAGCGGGTACAGGTGCGAGAACGCGAGTTCCTGCAGTTCCTGGTACAGGCTGTTCAAGCCCAGCCGGTTGGCAATGGGAGCGTAGATTTCCAGCGTTTCGCGCGCGACGCGGCGCTGTTTTTGCGGCGGCACCGCGCCCAGCGTGCGCATGTTGTGCAGCCGGTCGGCGAGCTTGATCAGGATGACGCGCACATCGCGCGCCATCGCCAGCAGCATCTTGCGGAAGTTCTCCGCCTGGGCGACCTCTTGCGACTGGAACTCGATCTTGTCCAGCTTGGACACGCCATCGACGAGTTCGGCCACAGGCTTGCCGAAGCGCCGGCTGATCTCCTCCTTGGAGACCTCGGTGTCCTCCATCACGTCGTGCAGCAGCGCGGCCATCAGCGCCTGTGAGTCCAGGTGCCAGTCGGCGAGAATCCCGGCCACCGCGAGCGGGTGCGAAATGTAGGGCTCCCCCGAATCGCGGAACTGCCCCTTGTGGGCATTGCCGCTGAAATGGTAGGCCTCCTCGATGCGCCCGATGTCCGGCGGCTTGAGGTAGCTGGCGAGGTTGCCGGTGAATTCAGCGAGAGCAGTCATATTTGCGTGAGCCCCCGCCGCGGGAAGAAGGCGGGGAAACCCGCCTGGTGTTTACGTGGCGTTCGCCCGGTTGAGCATTTCCTTGCCCACTTTGCCGGCGGCGATCTCGCGCAGCGCGATCACGGTGAACTTGTCCTTGTCCGGCTCGACCAGGGGTGTCGCCCCGTTGGTCAGTTGACGCGCGCGGTAAGTCGCGGCGAGCGTCAGTTCGAAACGATTGGGAATCAGCTTCATGCAGTCGTCGACAGTAATGCGGGCCATGTTGTTCCTTGGTTAAGGGGAGAACGGGACGTTTCCCCTGCAATCATTCCCAACTCAAAACTTGAATACGTCTGGATAGCGCCCAAGCTGGCGCGAATAGTTCAGCCTGCACGCGCGCACGACCGCAATCAGGTCGCGATGCGCCTCCTCGAAGTCTTTGTTAATAATAACATATTCAAACTCGGCTGCGTGGCTCATTTCATCCGCCGCAACGCCGAGGCGGCGCCGCACGACTTCTTCGCTGTCCTTGCCGCGCGCGCGTATGCGCCGTTCCAGTTCGGCAACCGACGGCGGCAGGATGAATATGCCTATGCTGTCCGAAAAAATCCGCCGTACCTGCTGCGCTCCCTGCCAGTCGATTTCGAGCAGGATGTCGTGCCCGGCCGCGCGCTCGGCGCGAATCCAGGCCTCGGACGTGCCGTAATGGTTGCCGTGTACCTCCGCGCTTTCAAGGAACTCGCCGCGCTTCAGCATACCGATGAAGCGGGCTTTGTCCACGAAGTGATAGTCACGGCCGTTGACCTCGCCCGGTCGCGGGGCGCGCGTGGTATAGGACACCGAAAGGTGAATGTTCTTGTCCTGCTCCAGCAGTTTCGCCGTGAGCGTCGATTTTCCCGCGCCGGAGGGGGCGCTGAGGATAAAGAGGTTTCCGGTCATGGTGAAGGAACGCTTTATTCGATGTTCTGTATCTGCTCGCGCATCTGCTCGATCAGGAGTTTCAGTTCGATCGCGGCTTCGGAGACATCCTTCGAAACCGATTTCGAGCCTAGCGTATTCGCTTCCCGATTCAGTTCCTGCATGAGAAAGTCCAGGCGCTTGCCTGCAGCGCCGCCGGCCTCCAGCACCCGCCGCACCTCCTGCAGATGCGCCGCCAGCCGGTTGAGTTCCTCGGCGACGTCGACCTTGATGCCGAATACGGCAATTTCCTGGCGTATGCGCTCCTCGTCGTTGGCGGCGAGCGCCTCGCGCAGCCGCGCCGCGAGTTTTTCCTGGTAGGCGGCAATGGCGAGAGGCAGCAGAGGCGTGACGCGGTCCGCCAGCGACTGCATTTTGGCGACGCGCTCGAGAATCATGTCCTTGAGCTTCCCGCCCTCGCGCGCACGCGTGGCGCAGAGTTCGGTCAGCGCCTCGCGCATCAGCGCGAGGCAGGGTTCGCGCAGATCGTCGGCTTTAGTTGCGGCATCGCCCAGCATGCCGGGCCAGTGCAGCACTTCGCCCGTGCGCAGCGGCTGCGCCCCGGGAATCGCCGCGCGCACTTCGCGCTCGAGTTCGGCCAGCCGTTGCAACAACTCGACGTTGAGCGAAAGCTGCTTGCCGGCCGCGGCAGCCGGCGTGAAACTGACGCGGCAATCGAGCTTGCCGCGCCCGATTTTCGCGGCGATCAGCTCGCGCAGGCTCGGTTCAAGCGAGCGCAACTCCTCGACCACGCGGAACTGAAGGTCGAGAAAGCGGTTGTTGACGCTTTTCAACTCTAGAAACAGCGAGCCCTGCGCAGTTTCGCGCGCGAGTGCAGCGTAGCCGGTCATGCTCTGGATCATGTGGGTCCGTGTAAGTGTGATGTGAGTGCGGGAGTGTGACTCAGTGTGACTTAATGCGCTTTACTTTGCCTGCGTGCGGACTGAAAATGCTTTAGGGCGGAATGTTTTCGTCATAATCATAACAGAGGCTGCGCTCAGGCAATGGCCGTGCAAACCAACCAGCCGCTGAAAGACGGTTATCAACTGCAGAACTACCGCATCCGCAAAGTGCTCTCTTGCGGCGGCTTCTCCATCGTCTATCTCGCCGACGACGAGAACGACGTGCCGGTAGCGATCAAGGAATACCTCCCGGCCTCGCTCGCGCTCAGGCGAGAGGGGGATGTATTGCCGGCGATCGCCGAGGAGAACCTGGCGACATTCCGTTACGGCATGAAGTGTTTTTTCGAGGAGGGCAAATCGCTCGCCGGCCTGTCGCACAACAACGTGCTGCGCGTGTTGAATTTCTTCCGCGCCAACGAGACGGCGTACCTGGTGATGCGCTACGAGCGCGGCCGCACGCTGCAGGAGCATATCGAGCATCACCGCGGCAGCATCAAGGAAGAGTTCATTCGCCGCGCGTTTACCTCGCTGCTGAACGGGCTGCGCGAAGTGCACACCAACAAGCTGCTGCACCTGGACATCAAGCCGTCCAACATCTACATCCGCAATGACGGCTCTCCCGTATTGATCGATTTCGGCGCGGCGCGACAGACGCTTACCGCAGAAGCGACGCGCCTGAGTCCGATGTATACGCCCGGCTTCGCCTCGCCCGAGCAATACCGCAAGCGCGAGCTGCTTGGCCCATGGAGCGACATCTACAGCGTGGGCGCGAGCATGTTTGCCTGCATCGCCGCGGCCGCGCCCCCGGCCGCCGATCAGCGTCTGGACAATGACAGATACATCTCGGCCAGGCAATTGTGGGGCGGCAAATACTCTGCCCAGCTGCTCGAAACCATAGACTGGTGCCTGCGGCTGGACCACCTGGAGCGGCCGCAGAGCGTGTTTGCGCTGCAGAAAGTGCTGATGGGAGAGCGCGACCCCGTCGTGTCCAAGACATCGCGCGCGACCGGTCTGCGCGGCATGGTCCTGAAACTAGCCGCCTGGCGCGACGGGCGGTGAGCTGAGCCATGCAATTCTCCATCTACCAGGAGAGCCGGCGCGGGGCGCGCAGGTCCAACCAGGACCGCATCGCTTATTGCTATAGCAAGGATGTGCTGCTGATGCTGGTTGCCGACGGCATGGGCGGACACCTGCACGGCGAAGTTGCGGCGCAGATCGCCATGCAATTCATTACCGAGGCCTTCCGGCGCGAGGCCAAGCCGGCGCTTCCCGATGCTTCCCTGTTCTTGCGCCGGGCGATTACCGGCGCCCACCACGCGATCATCGAACATGCCGCCGACGCCGGGCTGGCGGAGGCGCCGCGCACCACCTGTGTCGCCTGCGTGGTGCAGGACAACATCGCCTGCTGGGCGCATGCCGGCGATTCGCGTCTGTACCATATCCGCAAGGGCGGGATCGTGGCGCAAACCAGGGACCATTCGCGCGTACAGCAACTGATCGACCAGGGGCGCATCCGCGAGGAGGCCTTCGGCGCGCATCCCGAGCGCAACCGGATTTTCAATTGCCTGGGCTCGAACGCGCCGCCTCAGGTGGATGTGTCGGCGCCGACCAGACTGGACGCCGGCGATACCCTGATGCTGTGCTCGGACGGACTATGGGGCCCCCTGTCCGGCAAAATAATCTGCGGCGCTCTGCAAACGAGCGGCATCATGCAGGCTGTCCCCGAACTGCTCGATGAGGCCGAGCGGCGCGCGGGGCGCGAGTGCGACAATCTGTCGGTGATCGCGGTGACCTGGGAGTAGAATCCGCAACGCTACGAGAAGGCTGACGGACAGAAGGTTCCCAGATGATCAGACCCAGCAATAGACAAGATGACGAACTGCGCCAGGTTCGGATCAATCGCGCCTACACCAAGCACGCCGAAGGCTCGGTGCTGGTGGAGTTCGGCGACACCAAGGTGCTGTGCACCGCGAGCGTGGAAGAAAAGGTGCCGGGATTTCTCCGCGGGCAGGGCCGCGGCTGGCTCACGGCCGAGTACGGCATGCTGCCGCGTGCGACCAATACCCGCACCGACCGCGAGGCCGCGCGCGGCAAGCAGTCGGGTCGGACGCAGGAAATCCAGCGCCTGATAGGCCGCAGCCTGCGTGCGGTAGCCGACCTGTCGCTGCTGGGCGAGCGCACGATTCAGATCGACTGCGACGTGATCCAGGCCGACGGCGGTACGCGCACCGCCAGCATCACCGGCGCCTATGTGGCCGTGCACGACGCGGTCACGCTGCTACTGCAGCGCGGGCTGATCGCAACTTCGCCCTTGCACGATCTGGTTGCCGCGGTTTCGGTCGGGGTGTACCAGGGCGCGCCGGTACTGGACCTCGATTACGCCGAGGATTCGGCCTGTGATACCGACATGAACGTGGTCATGACGGGTTCGGGCGGATTTGTCGAGGTTCAAGGAACCGCCGAGGGTGCGCCGTTTTCGCGCGACCAAATGGATGCGCTGCTGGTGCTCGCGCAAACGGGCATCGTGCAACTAGTCGCCAGGCAGAAACAGGCGCTGGGACTGGTCTAGCCGCCGCCGCTGTCTGATCTGTTCCAAAGCATTGCCGACCGAAAGAATTATTGCAGCCCCGGCTGGTGCGCGTGCAGGAACCAGCGATCGAGCACCACGCGGCGGGTAAACCAGCGGTTGCCGAGCAGCGCCCCGGCGAGGATGTTGCGCAGAAACCCGGGAACCATGCCCCCGGCCGGGGCCGCCTCGGGTCCGAAACGCGCCCTTAGCCGGCTCGGGTACGCCTGCAGCGCTTGCCGGCGGTAATCTTCTCCGGCTTCCACCACGGCAGCGGCCGCGATCAAACCGGACTCGACCGCCGGGCGTATGCCTTCGCCGCTTTCCGGGTAGGCGAGCCCGGCGGCATCGCCGACGAGCAGCACCCCGTCATCGAGCAGTTTGCGCCGCGAATTGCCGTACAGAAGATAGGCGTGACCATGGAACTTGTCGGGGATATTCCCGGGGATTCTGCCGCGTTGCCTGAGGAAATCGCAAAAATCCCCTAGCTGATCCGCAAGGCCCTGGTTGCCCTCCCGGCCGAGCCCGATATTGAGGTAGTCGCCTTTGCGAAAGCACCAGCCATACCCCTTGAGATCCCGGCAAAAGTAGAGTTCCGGAGTATCGGCACGGACCCGGCAGTCGGCGAGCTGCTCCGGATTCATCTCGAATTCGATTTCTTTCGCCGTCACTGCGACTTCGCCGGCGCCTAGCTTCGCGCCCAGTAACCGGGCCACCGGACAGAAATGCCCCCCCGCGCCAATGAGCAACGGGGTCGTGATGGCGCCATTGACCAGCCATTGGTTGCCGCGCTTTTCCAGGGATTTCAGCGCCTGGCCCAACAGAGAGCGCGCGCCCGAGCGCTGCAGCAGGTAATCGTCGAACTCGCAGCGGCGTATGCCGAAGCTGACCGCGGCCGGGTAGCGGGTCTCAAGGTAGCTGCCGCGGATCAATCCGGTGCGAAAGGCCGTTATCGGCTGCAGCACCCGTTCCCTGGCATAGGCCTCGGTATCGAGTTGCAGCGCCTGCACCACCGCGGGCGTAATCCAGCCGGCGCAGACCTTGTCGCGGGGGAAGCGCGCCTTGTCCAGCACCATCACGGCCATGCCCTGCTGGCGCAGTTTCCAGGCACAGGATGAGCCGGCGGGACCGCCTCCGACGATGAGCGCGTCACAGGTTTCCACCGGCTGGCTTCTACGACGGGTACAGGTATTGCCTGGTCCAGGGAATCCGGTTTTGGCCGGAGCGGGTGAAACTCACCTGGAATAGCTGCATGTCCCCGGACCGGAATGCGGCGAGGGAGCCGGCCAGGTACAAGCGCCATGCGCGCACGAACGCGGGATCGAACATTTGCGCCACGCGCTCGATGTTGGTCTCATAGCGCTCGAGCCAGTGCTCCAGCGTCTTGGCGTAGTGCAGCCGCAGGTTCTCCACATCGAGAACGGAAAAACCGAAAGGCTCGAAGATCTGCATCATTTGCGACAGGCTAGGCGGACAGGCGCCGGGAAAAATGTTGCGCTCGATCCAGGGGGTCATGCTGCTGGGATAGTCGCGGCCGATGGAATGGATGAGCCCGCGGCCCGCATCCTTGAGGCAGCGGTCTATGACCGCCCCCAAGGCCTGGTACTGATCCGTTCCGACATGCTCCAGCATGCCCACCGACACGAAAGCATCGAATTCGCCGCCAGCGTTGCGGTAATCGTCCTCGATGAACTGCACCCGGCCATCCAGACCTTCCGCCCGGGCGCGTTCGCGCGCGTACGCGATCTGCTCCTTGGATATGTTGTACGCTTTCACCGTGGCGCCGTAGTGTTTGGCCATGTGCAGCGCCAGGGCGCCCCAGCCGCAGCCGGTCTCGAGCACCGTTTCCCCGGGCGCGAGGCGCAGCTTGCGGCACACGTAGTCGAGCTTGGCCGCCTGCGCCTCCTCCAAGCCCATCGTCGGGCTGGGAAAATAGGCGCAGGTGTACACCATGTCCCGGTCGAGCCAGAGTTTGTAGAAATCGTTGCCGATATCGTAATGATGGTGGATATTGCGCCGCGCTCTGGGCTGCGTATTGCGCAGCGTGCCCTTGAACGGCGCCAGCAGCATTTCTCCGATTTGGCCGTGATCGGTGCGCGGCAGCGCCCTGTAGATCGCTTCGAGGCAATCCACCAGATTTCCCCGCACCTCGATGCGTTCCGCGGTGTACATTTCGCCGAAGCCGAGTTCGGGGTTGGCGATCAGCTTCAGCAATGCGCCGCGGTCGCGAATCAGAACCCGCGCAACCGAATGTTTCCCCGGGCTCGCGATCTCCTGCCCGTCCCACAGCACGAGATCCAGGGGCGGATTGCCGAGGGACTCCATCATCCGCGCGAGCAGCAGTTTCTCCGCGGAGAAGACCTTGTTGCCCGGATCTGGCCGGGGTTCAATTTCACGCGGCGCGCGATCGGCGCAAGCGCTCATCGCTTTAGCATACGCTTGGGTTCGCTCTTGGCTCATGCCGGCACCTCGCAATCGTAACCTGCCATTGCTGCAAATATCTTCGCACGCCTGCGCGCCGCGGGGCAACTCCCATGCGCCGCAGGCTTTCCTCGTCCGGCGCGTTCTCTTTTGCGCCGCACGACCTGGGGCGCGCGCGCATGCTCTTTATGATGCCGCGAACGCCGGCGCCGGGATTGCGGCCGCGCATTGCTTGTTGTTTCTGGCCTCGACCATCGTGGAAAAATCAAAAAGATTCACCGGTCGTATGTTCATCGCGTCCAGACCGGTTTGATGAAGAAACCGGTCGAGCGAAAAATCCGGGCGGAACCCGAGCTGCTTCGATAGCGGCGCAAGCAGGCGTTCCACGCCTCCGAGGACGGGATTCCGGCTGTGAAAGTGGTTCACCATGAATATCTGGCCGCCGGGCTTGCACACCCTGCGCATCTCATCGACCAGGCGTTCCGGATCCGGAACCACCGAGGCGACATACATGGCGACCACCTTGTCAAAGCTGTCGTCCTTGAACCCCATGTTTTCCGCGTCCATGACCATCAGCTCGGCGACGTTGTCGAGCCCACAGCGCGCTTGCCGGACGCGGGCCTGATCGAGCATATGGCGGGAAATATCGATGCCGACGACGCTCACGTTCTGCGGATACAAAGGCAGGGAAAGCCCGGTGCCCACGCCTACCTCCAAAATCCTCTCCCCGGGACCGCAGTCCATCCTGTCGACTATCGCCCTGCGGCCGGGCTGAAACACCGCCCCGAAGCAGACGTCGTAAAAGCCTGCGTAACGCCGGTAGGCTTGTTCTATCGCTCGAATATCCAAGGATGTCCTCCTGGTTCTGGCCGGATCCAGCGGCTTGCGCGGGCGCATTGCTCTGTATATTCAGCGTCTAGTCTAGCCTACCCCACCTCCACGCGCCACATTTGACATTGATCACGGACACGGCACCCGTGACGTCACCGCGGGTGAACCCGGTTTCAGAACTCTGCACTCGAGAATGGCCGATCGACCAGGGTGCAACGGCCGAAGATACTTCGGGCCACGCGCTTGAAATGGGCGCCGACGAATCCGAAGCGCCCCGGCGCCCGCCTAGGCCCCGGAATGCCCCGGGAACAGCGCGCAGGCGGCGCGTGTCCCCCCGCGGATCCCGGGGTGCAGCCTTCAGTCCGCGGCGGACAGCATGAGCGCGAGCACGGCCCCGACACCTGCGGGAATGCCGTAGCGCTCCCACTTCGACACTGCGTCGCCTGCGATCATCTCGACCGGCACCGAAGTCAGTGCCAGTACCTTGTTGGTGACCGAGTTCTCGACCAGCCGGGTGAGCGAGTTCTTGCGCGCAGTGCTCATCACGATGTGGTCGCAGCGCAGGCGGCGGGCCGTATCGGTGATGATTTTCGCCCTCTCACCCACCTCGGCGTGCACCGAGTAGGGAATGCCGAAGCCGTCGAGCATCTGCTTGATCGGGCCCAGCGCCTTTTCGGCCTCATCGCGGTGGTAGTCGTGGAGGCTCTTCCTGCTGACAAAGCGCGCGATGTCTCTGCTGAACGGCGCCTGGACGTTCAGCAGGTGAATCTCCATCGCCGTGTTGTTCATGAATTCCTTGATGACATGCTTCACCGCGAACTGGCAATTACGCGAGCCGTCTACCGGGACAAGTACCTTTAGCATGGTGTTCCCTCCTGCGAATTGTTGCGACATCGATGCGAGACTTGCGCCCTGCTGCGCAAAGCCGGCGACAGGTGCGCCAGACACGGGGGCCTGCGCTGTTTCCATCGTCCTTGCCGTGCGTTTCCGGAAGTAAACCTTGAGCAGCTCCATGGCAACCGGCGAAGCGAAGAAGAACGGCAGCATGAACAGCCAGTCACCCGCGGTAAGCGGCACAGTGTCGAAGAACGGCCTGAGGAACGGCACGTACACCACCATCAGGACCAGCAGGAACGACACCCCGACGGCCCAGACCATCCAGCGGTTGGAGAACACACCGATGGAGAAGATGCTGTGGTACTCGGACCGTGCGGTAAATGCGCGGATGAGTTCCGAAGTGCAGAGGGCGACGAAGGCCATGGTCTGGGCTGCCACCAACTGATCGGGATAGCGCTGCAGGGCCAAATAGAAGACTGCAAGAATGGCGAGTGCGTCGACAACTCCGACAACACCAATGCCGATCGCCATGTCCCTGTTGATGACTGGCTCCGTCGGGGAACGGGGCGGGTGCTTCATGATGTCGGGATCGCCCTTCTCCAGCCCCAGAGCGAGGGCGGGGGCGCCGTCACTGACAAGATTCAACCAAAGAAGCTGAACCGGCCTCAGGGGGATGGGCAAGCCCACCAGCATGGCGCCGAATATGATGAGGATTTCTCCGACATTGCAGGCGAGCAGGAAGTAGACGAACTTGCGGATGTTGGAATAGATGATCCGCCCCTGCTCGATGGCCGCGACGATGCTGGCGAAATTATCGTCGGTGAGGACCATGTCCGCCGTCTGCTTGGCCACATCCGTGCCGGTGATGCCCATGGCGACGCCGATATTCGCCCGCTTCAGAGCCGGCGCGTCGTTGACGCCGTCGCCGGTCATCGCCACGACGTGGCCGCGCGCCTTCAGGGCATCGACGATCCTCGTCTTGTGCTGGGGTGAAACCCGGCAGCACACATCGAGCTTGTCGGCCCTGGCCGCCAGTTCCTCGTCGCTGAGCTTTTCAATTTCCGCACCGGTCAGCACCAACCCGCCCGGGGTCAGCAGGCCGATGTCCCGGGCGATGGCCTCGGCGGTGTCCTTGTAATCGCCGGTCACCATGATGCACTTGAGGCCGGCGCCGCGGGCCACCTTCAACGCGTCGACCACCTCGGGCCGCGGCGGGTCGATCATGCCGAGCAGCCCGACGAACACGAGGTCCTTCTCGACGGTTTCCGGGGTTACGCTTGCCGGGACTTCCTGCAACGGACGAAATGCCACTGCGAGCACCCGCAGCGCGTTGCTCGCCATGTCGCGGTTCTGCTCGAGTATCGCCGCGCGCAGGTCCTGCGTCAGGCCGACGGCCTGGCCGGATTCCAGCCTTTGGCCGCACAGATCGAGGATGACATCGGGCGCGCCCTTGACGAAGGCGATGACCGGCGCAGAGCCGAGGCAGGAGACCGAAGTTTGGAACCCGGCCTGGGCATGCGCGCCGTCAACGCTGTGGATCGTGGTCATCCGCTTTCTGTCGGAATCGAAGGGAATCTCCTGAATCCGGGGCAGCGCCTGTTCCAGCTCGCCACGCCGGTATCCGCTCTTCGCGGCGGCAACGACCATGGCGCCTTCGGTGGGATCGCCGATGATCTGCCACGAGCGCTTGCCGGCTTCGTCGCTTTTTTCCTCCAGTTTCGCATCGTTGCAGACCAGCGCACCGTGGAGCAGGAGTGTCGCGTCCGGATCGGTGCGCGGATCGAAGGGTTCCGTGCCCGCGAAGAACTCTCCATTCGGGCTGTACCCTTCTCCCGTTATGCGGAACCGCTTGCCCCCCGCCCATCCCTGAACCACGGTCATCTGGTTCTGCGTCAGGGTGCCCGTCTTGTCCGAACAGACCACGGTGGCGCAGCCGAGCGTTTCGACGGCGGGGAGCTTCCGGATCAGCGCATGGTGCTTGATCATCCGCTGCATCCCCAGGGCGAGGCAGATGGTCACGATGGCGGGGAGGCCTTCGGGAACGGCGGCAATGGCGAGGCTCACCGCGGTCATGAACAGATTGACGATGTCCTTCTTCTCGGCCTCCAGATAGTTGAGGAAACCGCCGTTCAGGGCATCCGCCAGATGCGTATCCCGGAACAGGCCGTAAATGAACACCAGCGCGCAGATGGCAAGGCACGCCGTGCCGAGAACCTTCCCCAGATGCTCGAGCTTCTTCTGCAGCGGCGTGTCCTCGTCCTCGAACGACTGGATCATCTCCGCAATGAGCCCGATCTGGGTGTTCATCCCCGTGCCCGTCACCAGTCCCTTGCCGCGTCCATAGGTGATCAGCGTGCCCATGAAAGCGGTGTTCTTGCGGTCGCCCAGCGGTATTTCCTTGTCCAGCACCACGCCGGCCTTCTTCTCCACCGGCACCGATTCGCCTGTCAGCGAGGCCTCCTCGATCTTGAGATTGATGCTCTCGATCAGCCGCAGATCCGCGGGAACATAGTTTCCGGCTTCCAGCAGGACGATGTCGCCGCCGACGATCTCCCGGCCTGGAATCGTCAGCTGCTGGCCGTCACGGATCACCTGGGCGTTCGGGGCGGACATCTTCTTCAGGGCCGCGAGGGCCTGTTCCGCCTTCGATTCCTGGATGACACCGACCACCGCGTTCAGCACCACGATGAACATGATGGCGATGGAATCGACGTACTCCCCGAGCGCCAGCGAAACCAGCGCCGCGACGATCAGAATGATCACCAGGTAATTGTTGAACTGATCCCAGAGGAGAG
>ERZ1292633.992-Hain-H41-02um-R1-992-length-31348-cov-20_pt1 | contig 31348 bp, 28 predicted proteins | sample MGYA00564406_ERZ1292633 | MGnify/ENA primary metagenome ERZ1292633 (study PRJEB36523, sample SAMEA6512639) | groundwater metagenome | collected 2019-01-08 | study: AquaDiva: Metagenomics assemblies of 32 groundwater samples
ATATTGCCATTTCTCCAGTGTAGGAGAAAACCGCCATATGTGTGTGCACATTACCTTTTAGTGTTGACACGCATATCTGTGCGTGTATTATTGTTTTATCCGGGTAGAACGTTAACAATTTAATAAAAAACCTAAAAGGAGGTTAAATATGCGAATAAGACATGGAATAGAAAATATCGTATTCATTGAACCGCGTCCGCCAAGTCAACATGTGTTTAAGCGAATGCCGTTGCCGCGCCTCGGGACCGTGATTTTGGGAACTATTCTCAAGGATTGCGGGTATGAGGTCACGATTTTCGTGGAATCGATCCACGAGATCGATTTCAGGACTTTGCTTTCCGCTGATGCGGTCGGTATCTCTACCACTACGTCAACCGCACCGCGCGCGTATGAGATCGCGAAACTTCTTAAAGGAAAGATCCCGGTTTTTATGGGCGGCCCTCATGTGACGTATTTGCCCGATGAGGCGCTTGAGTATTGCGATTTCGTGCTTCGCGGCGAAGCCGATGATTGCATCGTGGATTTTATCCATGCACTCGAAAATGGAAGGGGATTTGAGAATGTTCCCGGACTTTCTTACAGAAAAGAAGGAGAAGTGACTCATAACCATACGCCTGCAACATGCAAGGATCTCGACAAACTTCCATGCCCTGATTTTTCACTTATCGCGGGGTTGGAGGAGAACTACACAAAAAAACTCGGTATAACTCCCGTGATGACATCGCGCGGATGTCCGTACGACTGCAGTTTTTGTTCGGTGACGGGTATGTTCGGGCAGAAATACCGGTTCCGTTCGAACGAACGCATCATGGAGGAGTTGCGGCGACATAAAAAGCACAGCGGGAAATGGGTGTTCTTTTATGACGATAACTTTTGCGCGAATAAAACGCGAACGAAAGAACTCTTGCGGGTGATGATCAAAGAAAGGGTCACGCCTCGCTGGACAGCACAGGTGCGCGTGGAGGTCGCGAAAGACCCGGAACTGCTTGATCTCATGATGCAGTCAGGCTGTCATACCGTATACATCGGCTTTGAGTCGGTGAACCCGGAGACGCTGAAGGCGTACAATAAAAAACAGTCCGTCGAGGACATACGCGAATGCATCAAGGCGCTGCATACGCGCGGTATTAGGATCCACGGGATGTTCGTGTTTGGTTCCGACCAAGACACTGTGCATACTATCCGGGAAACCGTCGCGTTCGCGAAAAAGAATAAGCTTACTTCGGTGCAATTCCTTATTCTTACGCCTTTGCCCGGCACGAGGTGCTACCGTGAGCTTGCGGAGCAAAAACGCATCATCAATACGGACTGGAGTTTGTACGATACCCATCATGTGGTGTTTCGGCCAATGCGCATGACACCGTATGAATTACAACAGGGCACGGTGGATGCCACCAGAGTATTTTATTCTCTGTGGCCGATCATCAGGCGGGTGATCAGTTTTGATCTGTTTGGCGCATCAATCAAAAAATACGGCTACTCGTTAGCAAGGGAATGGGAAAAAAAGAACAGGTATTTCATTGACTACACCAAACACATACCCTATGCTGGCAATCCGATCGAGCTTGCCGCGCGCAAGACCGCAGAGGATTTGAAACAAAAATTCCATGCACATTTCAATAATACCCCGGGGAAATAACCCCGGGTTTCCTTTTGATTTTTTTTCACCGGTGGTGTATAATTTTTGCCGTATCGCATTTTATGACAATCATGAAAAACATCATTATTATTAGTATTGTTATCGGGTGTGCCGTGCTTCTATGGGGTGTAAGCTTCTGGTTTGCGCCAGAAAGTACATTGCCATCCCAGCAAGAAACGGATATTTCTCAGGTGGAGGAAGAAATCATTGCTACAAACACGCAGGAAGTCGCTCCGGTTGCCACGTCATCCGCGCCGGTAGTAAAGGAGCAGCCAAAAAAAGAGCCTGCGCGGATCATGCTTACTAAGACGCAGTTTCCCTATACTATCACCGTTGGTAAAACGCCATGTGGTGACCCGATCGGCTCATTTGATGTGGTGAGCAGCGACTCATCTAAGGAATTATATTGGGGAATGACAGGAGCGATGCCGCTGTGGCTGACGTTCTCTTCGGTTGAAGGGAAAACGCCTACAACCGTGGACATGTCGTTTAATTGCATTTTGTCGGGCGCGGAGGAAACAATCGATTGGGGGTTTGTCGTGGTGGAAAAAACTGCGGAAGGAAAATATGTGGATGGGTACCATCGTTCATTCAAGATCCAAGGAGATATTATAAAAGAATAGCGCTCCTCGCACAGGCTATTTTTTACGACGGCCAATCCAAAACGCGTGCCCCGGCATCGGCTTTTTTCCTTCGGGTTGGACGCTGTCAAGAATGAGGCAGCCGTCTTTTGTGTGAAGCAATAGTTCCTTCTTTCCATCAGGCGTATCAGTAAGTGAGAAAGTAAGCGGAGGAAGCGTCGGGATGCACGGCGCTATGCGCACACCGAGAAGCTTCAGCATTTTTCGTTTTCCATCTTCACCGGGAAGCGCCATGAAAACACCCGGCCACGGCGTGAAAGCGCGGATCATGCGCTCGATCTGCTCTGCGGTATGTTCAGCTTTTATTTCACCGTCCTCTCGTTTAAATATTTTCGTCGGGGTCGCGCGTGCATTATCCTGCGGCTGAGGAGTAATCTTTCCCCCAAGCCACTGGGGAAGTGTTTCTATCAGCAAATCAGCGCCAAGAATGGCGAGTTTGCGCATAAGCGTTTCCGTGGTTTCGTCCGGTACGATCACGAGTGATCTTTGTAAGACAATATCGCCGGTATCAAGCCCCGCATTGATGCGCATAATAGTCGCGCCGGTTTCTGTGTCACCCGAAAGGATGGCGTAATGTACTGGAGAAGCCCCGCGATGGCGCGGGAGAAGCGAGGTGTGCACATTAAGGATGCCGTGCGGAGGGATAGTGATGATTTCTTGCGGGATGATCTTTCCGTAGGCGGCGACGATAATGATGTCGGGTGACCATTCCCGTATTCGTTTTATTGTTTCCTGATTGCGTAATTTTTCCGGCTGCCACACCTCAATGCCATGCGCCTCCGCGCATAGTTTCACCGGTGGGGGAGTGAGAAGGTGTTCTCTGCCGACCGGTTTATCGTGCTGGGTGATGACAAGTTTCGGCGCGTATTCCTTTGAAGCGATGAGCTTTTCGAGTATGGTTTTCCCGAGCTCGGGAGTTCCCATAAAAATGATCCTAAGTTCTTGCATGCTATCTCTTTGTTACTTCGGTCAAATTATTCGCAATGTCCTTAAATAATGCGCCGTCAAGATGACCGATCTCATGCTGAACGAGTTGAGCGATAAGCCCATCCGCCTTCATTTTGAATTTTCTGCCGCGCTCGTTGTATGCTTCTACCTTTAATGAATTTACCCGCGCTGTTTTTCCGTACAAACCCGGCACAGAAAGGCACCCTTCCTCCATCAATTCTTTTTCTTCCGACAACTTTATAATGACGGGATTGATGAACACGGTTTGGTTGAGCCCGAGCTCAGGAGCGGCGACAAATATTCGGAGATTTTTCCCCACTTGCGGCGCGGCAAGTCCGATGCCGGTTTCGGTGTGCGCAAGGGTATCGCGCATATCGCGGATGAATTGCTGGATATCCTGCGCAAGAATATCGCTCACCTCCTCCGAGCGCGCGCGGAGTATTGCATTTCTTCCTTCACGTTCTGTTTCAATAGGGAGGATTGCCATAGATTATATAAGACCTTCCGGGTCAACGTTGATCATTGTTTTTTCCGCAAGTGGTTGTACTATAGCATTTCGCGTTGTTAGGTCAATGCGCTCCAGCTTTATGACGATATCGTAATAATAATGGTTACTGATCTTTGGGATATATGCGGGCGCGGGACCGAGCACATCCGCTTCGCCTTCGATTTTTTTAAACGCATCGCGCAGTTTTTGCGCGATCACATCCGCCCGATCGCGCGCCTGCGTTTGCGGCGTGTCTTTTACGGTGATCTTTATAATATGAGAAAACGGCGGATACCGAAGGTCTTTCCGTGCTTGTATCTCGTATTCGTACAGCGCGGCGTAGTCCTGCTGGGCCGCACAACGCACGATCTCGTGTTCGGGCGTATGCGTCTGAATAATGAACGGCGCGCCGTCACGGCAATAGTATGAGAGGCCGCGGACAATGTGATAAATACGCTCACCAATCGTGTAATCGGGGAGGTAGAGAAGGTTGTCGAACGACACGATGCATACAAAGTCGACCGGAAGAATTTCAGGCTTATGGAGTACGGTCTGCGTCGCGATAAGCACTTGTGCGTGCCCGGTGTTGAACGATGCTATTATTGCGCGCTGTTCCTTCGCTGTTTTTGCGGTATCCGAATCAAGGATAAGCGCATGCATATTCGGAAAAAGTTTTTTCAATTCCTGCGCGACTTTGTGCGTACCCGCGCCAAATGTTCGTATGCGCGTGCCTTTGCATTTTTCGCATGCAAGTTTTGGTTCTTCGACAAACCCGCAGTGATGGCAAATAAGCACGTCTTTGGGGAGCGTATGCCGCGTGAGATATGCATCGCACAGGGGGCACCGCTCAATATGTGAGCAATCCTGGCAGAATGAAAACGACTCGCTCCCGCGCCGCGAAACAAAAAGAACAGCCTTTTTGTTTTTATCGCTGGTGAGCGCTTCAAGTATTTGTTTTGTCTGATACGAGAACGGGGTATAATTTTTATCAACAAGTTCGTTGCGCATATCAACGACCGTGATGTGCTGTACGCGCGGCGCAGGGTGCTGGTCCTTGACGAGGTCGTATTCGCCTCCAAGCGCACGGTAATACGACGCAATAGACGGAGCATCACTGCCAAGGATAAGCCGTGCGCCTGAAAGTTCCGCGAGTTTTTGCGCGACGGTGACTGCATGATAATACGGCGCCATATCCTGCGATTTATAATGAGGGTTTTGCTCTTCGTCGACGATGATGCACCCGAGGTTTTTGAAATTCGCAAAGAGCGCAGTGCGCGTACCGATCACGCACTGCGCGGTTCCGTTTCGCGCCGCCCGCCACGCGTCAAAAGATCTTTTTTCCGTCATGTCGCCGGTGAGCGAACATGGTTGATATTTTCTGAGCTTGTGCTCCCATGGGCTGACAAGTGCGATCTCGGGAACCACAAGCATTATTTGTTTTCCTTGCGAGATACACGCGTCTATCTCGCGCAAATACGATAGTTCTCGCGCCTCTGAGCATATGAGAAGCGGTTTTTTGGACCGTTGCTGTTTTGATTTCTCGGGTAGCGCCACTACATCAAGCGGAAACCGCTTTTCTTTCTTCACCAGATAGGAAGGAATAAATGTGTTCGCAAAAAAAGAAAAAGGGGCGCAATAATATTGCGCAGAGTAATTGAGAAGCGCAATTTGATCGGGGTTCAGCACCGGTTCCGCAGTGATAATACCCGTGATACCCTTCATTTGAAACGACAATCTCTTAATAGCGATTTTTTGCCCGCCCATGACGGTACTGCCGACCACCAGCGCATTTATCGTGCGCCGTCCGATAGGCACGCGCACCAACGCGCCGATCGCTAGCGCCTCTTTCGAAAAATAGGTAAGGAGTTGCATGTCGGCCATCGGGAGTTTCACCGCAGGAATGACATCGAGAAGATACATAAGAATTGCTTTATAGTCCCTTTTATCATAAGGCAATTTCTGGTAAAATGAAACAATGAGACGCACTGAGATTTGCGGTGTTCCGTACGACACCATAACGCTTTCCGGGGTGGTGGACGGAATCGCGGCGGCGCTCCGCGAAGGACGGGCGTACGCCGTATGTTATTGCAATGCGGAAACGGTGGTGCGCGCGCAGCGCGACGAACGGTTGCGCGACGCATTAGGCCGCGTCGACAACATATTTCCAGACGGGATCGGGCTAAAATTGTTCAGCCGGTGGGGAGGCGCTCGCGTCCGCGAGCGGGTTGCGGGGATCGATGTGCTTGTCGCGGCATGCGCACGCGTTGAGAAGCTCGGGAAAAGCGTTTTTTTGCTCGGTGGCAAACCTGGGGTCGCAGCGCATACGGCGGATATTTTACGGAAACGATTTCCCATGCTTCGCATTGTCGGGACACTGGACGGCTACGAGGGCGCGCACCAGTGGCGGCAGAACGCCGCATTGATGGGCGCCGATATGGTTGTTGTTGCCACGGGAACGCCGCGACAGGAATTATGGATCGATGAGCGGAAGGCGATAACGCCAGGCATGCATGTTGCATTGGCGGTCGGCGGCGCGTTTGATATGATTGCGGGAGATGCCCCTCGCGCGCCCGCATTTTTACGCGCATGGGGGTTTGAATGGCTCTGGAGGTTTTTTATGGATCCGCGGCGATGGCGCAGGATCATGAACGCTGTAATACTCTTTCCGGTACAAGCGATCGCGTGTCATATGAAAAGAAAAAAAACACAATGAAACGATATATAAAAATTTTTATTGCGGCATCTATCGCGCTCGCGCCGTACGCATCGTTTGCGCAGACATACCCCGATTCCGATCTCCCGCTTATTTTGCCCCGTTCAATGTGGGAAAATTATCATGGGTTTTCTTCGACGATCGAGTGGGTGCCGGAAGATAAAAATGCGGAAACATTCAAAAATGACAATCCGAATGCCAACGATGCTATTCCCGATTATGCGCCGGTGGAGCGCATCGTGATCCACGATACCGGCTGTCCCGCATCAAGCCCAAAGTGCAATGGCGATGCCGCGGACGCACGCGATATCATTCAGAGCATTTATCGCAATCATGCGCAGGTGCGCGGATGGGGCGATATCGGATATCACTATATCATTGACCGGCAAGGAAATATCTATGAAGCGAAATTCGGTGGCAACGGCACGCGCGGCGCGCATGTGTATGATTCAAAGACGTGCAGGAATTTCAACGTGGGTACAATTGGTATCTCGCTGTTGGGGAATTATGGCGCCGTTCCCGTGCCCGCCTTAGCGTTTGACTCGCTTTCTCGGTTAGTTGGGTGGCTTTCTGCGGTCAATAGCATTGATGCCTCGGCAATGGCAAAAACAACCCCGGTATGGGCAAACCCGCGCATCAACGGAAAGTGCGACATAAGCTATGGCGGGTATTCGGAAACGCACACCGGCCCCGTGGTGATAGGACACGACGGGCTTGAGGCGGGAAACCCCGACCCGGGCACGTTAGACAGGGTTCGTTTGCGCGCGGAAGCGAAGAAATGGCAGGACCAGTACGCGGCATATCTGTATACGATACGCGGTGAAAAACGCGCGGTGAAAATTGACGGGGGAGTTATTCAGAGCGTTGCCGATGACGCGGGTACGCTCGCGCCTGCAGAAAGCGCGCGGGTGCGCGTGTTGAACGAAAACCAATTTTCGTTATTTCCCGAGCAAAACAAAACCATGCTCCCGGACAGAACATTGGTGAAATCGCGTTCGCGCAATGATATTTATCTTATCGAAGGAGGCAAGCGGCGACATATTACATCCGCGAAACTTTTTCAAAAACTTGGCTATTCGCTCGCGAAGGTCGGTGTTGTCTCCGACCGCGAGCTTTTGGGGTACGCCAAAGGCGAAGCGATCACGTTTCAGGACGGCACGCTCCTCATGTCTGAAAAGGACAAAAAAATATATCTTATCAAGGAAGGAGGAAAACGGCATATTATTTCTCAGAAAGCGTTCAGTCAGAATAAGTTCAAACAGAAAGACGTGATCGGTGTTTCTGAGTATGAGCTTGAAGCGTATCCGACCAACGGTATCGTCGGTCTGCCGGAAGGAACGCTTGTTTCTTCTTCCGCAAAAGCAAGCGCCCCTAATTATGTCATCGCAGACGGCGGGAGGAAAAAGATCCCGTCATGGGATATGTTCAAGCGATGGGGATTTAATGTGAGAAAAATAGGCGTGATCTCAAAAAAAGATCTTGACCTGTATCCCGATAAAGGAGACCTGCCATACCCTGATGGCACGCTTATCCGGCAAGATGGGCGGCCGGAGATATATGCGGTATATAAAGGAAAGAAATATTGGATCACCGCGTACGAAACGCTTCAAAAACTAAAATTTAATCTCGCGCGCGCGGTCGTGCTCGGCGCATCGGAATTCAGCGCCTATGCTCAAGGAGGAAATATTACTGTTCCTGCCGATTGGAATACGGTAAAAGAAGGAAAACCGCTCGCGAATATGCCGATTCTGGTGGTAGCGGCACAGCCGGTTGCAAGTAGCTCTGTCGCACCGCAAACACCAACGCCGCCAGTACACAGCACGCCGTATACTATGCGTATCGCGCTGTTTAACACGGGCGAGAATGACGCGGTCACGGTGACTGCCGATGGTGCATTTACCGTGAAAGCCGGCGACGGCAGTGAGAAGGAATATGCGGTAAACGAGATCGCAACAGTCACCTGGAACGCCTCGCACGATACAAAATTCATCCCTAAAAATGCCGGAACGATATTTACGATAAAAAGTTATGAACTGTTTAACTGGAATAAGACCGTGAATTTTAACGCGTTTCGCGGCGCGCTTGAACTGCGCTATTCTCCAAAATCGAAAAAGGTGTGGATGGTAAATGAACTGCCGCTTGACGATTATCTCGCGGGACTCGGCGAAGCGCTTGAAACAGATAACCCCGAATATCAAAAAGCATTTTCGGTCGCGTCGCGCAGTTACGCGCTGTTTCACCTTATGCGTGGAGGCAAGTACGGTAGCGATGAAATATTCCATCTCAATAACACGTCTTCAGACCAGGTGTATAAAGGATATTCATGGGAAAAATATGCGCCGAAGCTTGCGGGAGCATCCCGCACAACCGCGGGAGAGGTCATGAAATATAATGGCGCCGTTGCGCGCGCGGTTTACTCGTCTGATTCCGGCGGAGTCACAAGAAACGCGTGCAATTATTTCGGAAAAGAATTTTGTACGCCCGAGTATGGATATCTTATCGGCAACGTAAAAGATCCGGAAGGGACCATTCGCAGGGACGCAAGTGTGCAAAGCGCAAGTCATGGCGTAGGCATGTCTGCTACCGGCGCGCGGCGGCTTGCGGAGCTTGGGAGGACATACAAGGAAATACTGGCATACTATTACCTCGGTATAAGCATAGAAAAATCGTATTAAATACCAATGATGCCGAACGTGACTATCATCATCGTGAACTATAACGGTAGCAGTGATACGCGCGAGTGCCTGCGCTCGCTTGCACAGATCACCTACCCGACATATGACGTGATCGTAATTGATAACGGCTCGCGCGATAAAGAAGAGGCGTATGCATTACAGAAAAACTTTCCTGATGTGACGGTGATCCGTTCGGAAGAAAACAGGGGATTTGCCGGCGGGAATAATATCGGCATCAAGGTCGCAGAGGAGCGAGGGAGTGATTATGTGCTTCTTGTAAACAACGATACGACGGTTGATGCGAAGTTTCTTGACGCAATGGTCGCGGCCGCAGAAGCGGATGCCCACATCGGCATGGTGGGCGCAAAGATCTATTATCATGCGCAACCGGAGATGATCTGGTATGACGGCGGTTTGTTTTCGTGGCGCAAGGGCGCGCAACACGCGCATATCGGCACGCGGGACGCACAACCAAATGACGCGACGTCGCGGCGTACTGATTTTATCACCGGATGCGCGATGCTTGTACGTATGAGCGCAATAAAAAAAATAGGGTTGCTTGAAGAGAGCTTTTTTATGTACCATGAAGACGCGGATTGGTGTCTGCGCGCGCGCAAAGAAGGCTTTTTGCTTGTGGTGGCGCCCGGCGCGCATGTATGGCATAAGATAGCCCGTTCTGCGGTAGCGTTGGGAGAGCCAAGGATCCATTATTATGACGCGCGAAATATGCTGTTGCTTGCACGGCGGAACGCTTCATTTCCTGTGCGAACATGGATATACGGAAAAAGTTTTTTTTATTTCATAAAACAGATCGTGAAGCTCGCTGTGTTGCCCTCAAAACAAGCAATTTCAAAAATGATCATGCGCGGCATTTTTGATTTTTATAAAGGTAATTTCGGGATGATGAAATAATTTTATGACTTTGAATTACGAAATCGCGCCACATCCTTTCCCGCCACCATCTTCCTCTCTTTCTTTAATCCTCTCACGCCCTTATATATAAGTTTTAATGAAGGGCTGCGCTTCCGTTAAGATAAAAGAAAGAGAGGAAGATGGTGGCGGGCATATCACTATATAAACATTTCGTAATTCAAAGTTTATGATACGTATCGGCATTGAGTGCGAACAATTAGAAGGGGAGCGGTTCGGGGTCGGGCATACGCTTGCCCAGCTTCTTTCTGCGGTCACGCATGTTCCCGATGTTGAAAAGAAATTTCAGTTTGTGTTGTATTTTAAAACAAGCATTCCCAGCGATGCGTTTTTGAATCATCCGCTTTTCGAAAAAAAGATCCTCACGGGCGGCGTTATTCCGCGGAGTTTTAATGTGTTTTACCACGTGTGCATCCCGATAGCATATTGGCGCGATCGGCTCGATGGCTTTTTCTTTCCGTCGTATATGTTGCCGGCGTTCTTTGTCGGAAAAGCAATCGTAGTACTCACTAATGATGTATATTGGGAGGCGCATCACGGTACGCTACCGTTTCGGTATCGGCTGTCGTATCGGATGTTCTGCTGGTGGGCGGCGAAGCGCGCGCGAAAAATCATGACCATTTCTCAGTTCTCCGCCAAAGAGCTACGGCACTTTTACAATATCCCGGGGGACCGTATTGTCGTAAACCCATGGGGGCTTGAGCCTATTTTTAAAATACGTGAGCGAACACCGGAGTATTCTATAAAGAATGATGCGATAAAAAAACAACTTGGTATTGCCAAGGATTTTTTTCTTTCCGTGGGGCAGGCTTTCCCGCGCCGCCATATGAAAGAAGCTGTGGAGGCGTTTGGGAATATTGCGCATGCATATCCTAACATCCAATATGTAGTCGCGTGCATTGATAAATATCAGCCACCCGTACTCGATGCGCTTATAAAAAAAATAAATAAAAGGGAGGAGAGAGAAGCCATTATATATACGCGTTATATTTCACGGCATGACCTTATAGTGTTGATGAACGAAGCACGCGCCTTGGTATATGTATCCGATAAAGAGGCGCTCGGTTTGCCGCCGCTTGAAGCGCTCGCGTGCGGGCGGCCATCGGTGGTCGCGGATACGCCGCTTTCCCGAGAAGTGCTCGGCAACGAAGGGTTTTTTGTCGAAAATACGGCCGATCCCTTGGCGATCGCTCGCCAGATGAGCTCGGTTTTGGACGATGAAAGGGAGGCGACGCGCATCGTGCATGAACAGTCAAAACAATTGCAAAAATACCAATGGGACAAGCATGTACAGACATTATTTTCATTATGTGAAGATGTTGCCCATTCTTAAACATCGCGCGGTCATTATCGGTGCCGCGGCGCTTTTTTTCATCGCGCTTGCGATCGTGCCGTTTGCCGCTCCGTTATTTGAAGGGTTTGGCGCCCTGCAGTGGGATGCGAGAGAGGTGCATTTGACCAATCTCATATTCTCATCGCAAACATTCCATAACGGCTTTTTGCCATTATGGACGCCGCATATATTTAACGGATTTCCGCAGATCGCGGATATGCAGGTTGCGATTTTTTATCCGGTAAATCTTTTGCTCGGATACTTCTTTGTGTTTGACCAACAGATCCTTTTTTGGCAGATCGTGTTTCACTTCGCGCTTGCGGGGTTTGGGATGTTTCTTTTGGTGCGCTATATCACTACGTCATATATCGGTGGTTTGTTCGCGGGGATCGCTTATATGTTTTCGGGGTTCATGATAGGGCACGCATCGCATGTGGGCATGCAAAACACTGCCGCATGGCTGCCGATCGTGATGCTTTTGGCACTACAAACATTTACAATACAGCGGTGGCCGTACGCGGTGTTTACGGGAACTGCCGCGGGTATCGCGATTTTAGCCGGCCATTTTCAGACCGCGGTGTTTTTACTGTTTGTCGTATTCAGCTATTTTGTTTTTGACATGATTGTAGGTTGGTATCGTGAGCGAACAGTCGCATGGAAAAAACTGCTTCTTTTTATCGGTATCGGCGCGACGGCGTTTCTTATATCCGCCGTTCAGCTTCTTCCGACGTTCGAGCTTACCAAACAATCACAGCGCGCGGCGATTTCGCTCGAACTTGCGCAGACAGAATCGCTCACCCCCCAAAGTTTACGCGGACTGATCACGCCAAATCATAACAACGCCGCATACGGCGAATATTTTGGCCCGTGGGATAGGACGCAGAATTATCTTTTTTTAGGTATCACGACGCTTGCATTTGCGATCGCCTGCCTTTTACTGATACGCCGGATCAAAAATCCGGTCGTATGGTTTTTCCCGCCGCTTGCATATATCGCGGTAGCATATTCATTGGGTAAATATTCGTTTCTGCATAGTTATTTCTACCTTTTGCCGCTTTTTAATAAAATGCGCGCGCCGTCAAACATGATGATCGTGTTTGATTTTGCCGTTATCGTGTGTGCGGGTATTGGCCTCGCCGCGCTTATCCGGGCATTTCCGAAGGCGAAATTATTCGCATTGCTTGCTGTTGCGGTCGTGTGCGCGGAATTATTGCCTTATGCGATCACCACCGAGCTTATGTACGCCCGCAAAGAACCATCAACCATATTTGCAAAACCATGGATCGTCGAGAACGTACGGCAGGAATACAACGCGCTTGACCCGATAGAGCGTTTCCGCCTGTATCGCGTGCCCGAGCTCGACCGCAACCTTGCGCAGGTCTTTTCCCTTGATGATTTTTCCGGCTACAATCCGCTCGCACTCCAGCGCCATGCGGCATATGAGGACGCGATGGTGAAAAACCCTTCTCTTATTGATCTGGGGAGTATTAAATATCTTCCGTGCGAATATATCAGTTCGCGCACGCTGAAAAAAGAAGGAAATCTGTGTATAAATGAAGGGTATTTCCCGCGCGCGTTTCTTGCCGACGCGTATGTTATTGCGGGCGATGGTGCCGAGGCGCTTGCGCTCGTCACACGGGAAGATGTACGTCATACGCTTGTGCTTGAAAAAGATCCGCGCCTTATACGCGACGCGCGTCCGCTGGAAGGAGAAGTTACCCTCAACGAGAACAATAACCCAAACGAGGTGCATATGACGGTAACCGTGAATAAACCGACGCTTGTGTTTACGAATCAGGCGTATTATCCGGGGTGGACGGCATCGGTTGACGGGAAAAACGCAGACGTGTTGCGCGCTGATTATTTATTTCAGGCGGTGCTGGTGCCTGCAGGAACGCATGATGTTAGATTGCGCTATACTTCTCAACCCTTGAAGCAGGGGATTATTTTGAGTATGATAGGGCTCATTCTTTTTACCCTCGCCCTACTCATGATCGTATACGGCAAGCCACGAGCTCGCGCTATTCATGAAACACTACCTCACTAAACTGAATATCGTCTTTGCGCTTCACCTTGCCGCTACGGTCGCAGTGGTGTTTGGTGATTTTCCGCGCGAGACATTTTTATTCTCCGCCGCCGTTATGGTGTTTTTTTCACTCTTTTGCCCGCTTGAAGAAACAGTATTGCTTATCGCGCGGTCTATTCCTGTTTTTGTGGCACTGCCGATCACCGAGCAGTTCGATTCGCTCAATGTGTGGCGCATCATCGTGCTTATTCTTTTTCTCAAATGGGTGTCGGATACCGCGCGCATTCGGTATAGCATCGACGAAGTACGGGCGCTCGCGCGCGCGCTGAAGAAAAATATAGGGAATGGCATCGCATACGCATGGCGGCAGTGGCCTGTTGAATTCCTTTCTGTCGTACTCATAGGTATTTCCTTCATGTCCCTTATCGGCGCGGCTGACGTCGGCGGGGGAGTGAAGCGCATTATTTTCTTTTTGAATCTTACCATGCTCTTTTTTGTCGTGCGGAGCATCACCACGCGAGAGAATGCCGCACGTATCGCGATGAACGCCGTGTATTCGGGTATCATCGTCATAGCGGTTGGCATGCTTCAGCTGGTGCTTGCCTATACGATGAACGTGGATCATTTCTCGGAGTTTTGGGCGCTGACGGTCAATAAGGCGCTCTACGGCACCGCATGGGCGAATATCGCGATCGCGGCAAACACCTGGTTTGCGTACTACAGCGGGACTATCCACCTGAGGATGTTCTCATCATTCCCCGATACGCATTCATTTCCGCTGTATCTTCTTATGATACTGTGTTTTGCGACGACGCTTTTTGCGTTTGAAAAAAACAAATTGAAAAAATATATGCTCGGCGCGGTAATCGCGCTTGCGGCGCTTGAGGCGGTGCTGTCCGGCACGCGGGGCATCTGGGCAAGCGCGGTTTTTGCGGTGGTGTTTGTCGGATATCTTTTTGTGCGTCGATACCCCGTACGCAAGGAAGCGTTGTTGCCGCTCGTACTCTTTTTTGCATCATTACCGCTCGCGGCGTTTATCTTTAACTCATCGCAGTTCCAGTTCAGCGGCACTCCCGCGGAACGCGCCGTATTTGCCGAACGCATCAGGTCGATCGTTGACACCGAGGAAACTTCAAATCAAGGGAGGATCTATATATGGAAGGAAACCCTGCGCTCGATGGGCAAATACCCGTTGCTTGGCGTCGGTATCGGTAATTTCCCGGTCGTGCTTGCCTTGAACCCGAGCGCGAGCAAAGCGGGCGCATCCGCCCACAACCTGTATCTTAATTTTTTCGCGGAGCTTGGCGTGCTCGGATTTATTGCGACCTCTCTTCTTATTGCTGTGATCATGAAAAAAGGATGGTGTCTGTTTACGCGCGGTGCGGATGACTATACGCGGTTTTTTGCGCTCAATGCGCTGATTTATCTCGTCTGGATTTTGTGGTATAGTATGACGGATGTTGCGATATTCGATGAGCGGCCGTTTCTTTTGCTCATGGTGCTTTTAGGCATGATGTTTGCATTAGCGCAATCGTCGGCAGTACGCCTACCATCTGCAGGTGAATAACTTACGTATCGTTGTGCGATGACGATAATAGAAAAAATGGAACAACCCTTGGTTTCTATCAATTTAGTCGTGCAAAACGGGGAGAAATACATCCGTGATTGCCTGCGCTCGGTGCGCTCCCAGACATATACCCACAGCGAGGTGGTGGTTTTTGATAATAATTCCACCGATGGCACGCGCGATATCGTCGCGCGGGAATTTCCCGAGTTTCGCCTCATAGCCCATACTGAAAATTTCGGGTTCGGGCCGGGGCAAAACAAATGTCTCACGCTCACGAAAGGGAAGTACATACTCGGCTTATGCGTTGATATCGTGCTTGATGAACATTTCCTTGCGCGCGCGGTCGAGGTAATGGAGCGCGACGCGCGCATCGGCGCGCTTCAGGCAAAGACATATCGCCTTGAAGGGGGCGCTAAAACCGACATTATCGACACCACCGGATTTATCATTTTTAGGTCGCGGCGCGTGATCAATCGCGGACACGGCGAAAAAGATACGGGACAGTACGACCGCGCGGAAGAAGTTTTTTCATACGAAGGAGCGGTCCCGTTCTGGCGGCGAGAAGCGCTTGAGGCAAGCGCGGTCAACGGCGAAGCGCACGACGAGGATTATTTTTGGTACGCGGATGATATCGATCTGGGGTGGCGCTTGCGCTTGTTTGGCTGGAAAAGTTATTATGCGCCGTCAGTGATCGCGTATCATGACCGCTCAACGACCAAGCGGCTGCGTAGCGGGTTGCGCGACTTTATCGCTTTGCGGCGCACGATCCCAATGCGCAAACGCATGCTTGATTGGCAGAATCAGCATTTTACCTTCATCAAAAACGACTTTATATTTTCAGCGCTTAAAGACATCCGCTATGTCCTCCCGCGCGAATGTATGTTATTTTGTTATATTGTCGTATACGAACCCTCGGTGCTTCGCGCGATCCCGCACATACTGCGCCTCCTGCCGCGCATGGTGCGCAAGCGAAACTACATTATGACGCATACAAAAGCGACACGGCAAGAAATGGAACAATGGTTTTCCGTATGAATTTTCAAAATCCTCCCATCTATACTCCGCCGCAACCGCCCAGCCGTATGTCATGGCGGCGGCGCATTGCGCTTGGCGCGGTTATGCTCGCGCTTATTATTCCGAGTTTTCTGCTTTTTAAGGTTGAAAAGACGTTTTCACATATTACCAAAAGCGTGTTCGGCAAATCGTTTCATATAGAAGGCGAGGACACGGTACATCGTGAAGAAAATCGCATCAATATCCTGCTTGTAGGCCTTCGCGGCGATACGGGGGAAGACGCGGGGGATTATCTTACCGACACCATTATCGTGTTGAGCATCAAGACTGACGAAGAAAGAGCGGCGCTTTTTTCGATCCCGCGCGATCTGTATGTGCGTATCCCCGGATATAATAAGATGGAGAAGATCAACCACGCCTACGCATACGGCATACAAACGCAAGGAGACGGCCTGCGTCTTGCGACGCTCACGGTCCAGCGGGTAAGCGGGCTTAGCATCGATCATGCTGTTGCGATTGATTTTTCCACGTTCAGGGGGCTTATCGATGCGGTGAAGGGAATAGATGTGTACGTGCCGGCTGATTTTACCGAATCATCGCAGTGGGGATATGAATTCTCCGTACCAAAGGGAATGAATCACATGGATAGCGAGACAGCCCTTTATTATGCCCGTTCACGGTACTCTACGAACGACTTTGACCGCGCGCGGCGCCAGCAGGACATCATTACGGCGTTAGGGAAAAAAGTCATGAGTTTAGGTATCCTTGCAAACCCGATCGCGATAAACAAAACGCTCAATACGGTGGCCTCGGGCGTGCGCACCGATATTGATTTTATCAGCATGCTCGGACTCGCACGCTATGCAAAAATAATCACGCAAGGGAATCTTGAGCGTTTTGTTTTCGATGATTCGCAGGACGGCTTGCTTGTGTCGGGAAACGCACATGACGCGTATATTCTCACCCCCAAGGCGGGCATGGAGGATTATAGCGAGATCCGGGAGCGGTTCAAGAATGTTTTTGCAAAAACTCCCTAATGCCATCTACCATGCCAACGCTCTCTATTATTATCGTCAATTACAAAACCCCCGCGCTCCTGAAAAATTGCCTCACGTCGCTTTCTGCCACTATCCGCACAACCTCATATGAAGTGATCGTGGTTGATTCGGAATCGGACGGGGAAACGGAGCGGATGCTTGCGGAGGAGTTCGCGGATGTGCGCTGTATCGCGTTTTTGGAAAATACCGGCTATGCGAAAGCCGTCAATGCGGGAATTGCGCGCGCGAACGGCGATTATTTTCTTATACTCAACACCGATATCGTCGCCGCTGAATATGCGATCGATACGCTTATCGCATACATGAAAAAAGAAGGGGAGCGAGTGGGACTCGTCGCTCCGAAACTGTATGGGTTTGAAAACATCTATCAGCAATCGGCTTTTCGTTTTCCGTCGCCGCTCACGATCGTTTTACGGCGAACACCGCTCGGCAACATGAAAATAGGTAAGGGCTATCTCGACGCGTTTCTGTTGAAGGATAAAAACCTTAAAGAGATAGCGGTGCCGACACAGGTTGATTGGCTGATGGGCGCCGTACTGCTTACATCAAAAGCGGCGGTCGCGCACGTCGGCACAATGGACGAATCCTTTTTTATGTATTTTGAGGATGTTGACTGGGCGCGGAGATTCTGGGAAAATGGGTACGCGGTCATGTACAATCCTTTGGCGAGAATGTATCATTATCATGGGAAAAAATCGCATCGTTACGGTATTTTTGACGCGGTATTCAATCCAATGACTCGCGTGCATATACGCAGCGCGATCCATTATTTCATAAAGCACGGCATCCGCGCACAGCACTATGTTTAAACGTATTCTAAAATTCGTGTGCGCCGCTTTTGTGGTTTTTATTGCATACTCTTTCGGGTTTTACGCCGGAGAGAGTTCCGTGCCATCGCTTAACAAAGTACAAGGCATTACCCATAAGGAACAGCCGGCCGGCGTGCAGGCGGATTTTGATATTTTTTGGGATGCGTGGAAAACGGCAACCGATAAATACGTAGACCGCAAGACGATCGATCCGCAAAAAATGGTATACGGCGCGGTCGAAGGAATGGTGGCATCGCTGGGCGACCCCTATACTTCATTTTTCACGCCCGATCAGTCAAGAATGCTCGGGGACGATATCAACGGCAGTTTCTCGGGAATCGGCGCAGAGATCGGCTTTAAAAACGGTATCCTGACCATTATTGCGCCTCTCAAGGATTCTCCCGCAGAAAAAACAGGCCTTCGCGCGGGAGACAGGATCGGCACGATCGACGGTGCTTTTACCGGTGAATTATCACTTGAGGAAGCGGTGCTAAAGATCCGCGGCGAACGCGGCACAAAAGTACTCTTAAATATCATGCGCGACGGATTCGATGAACCGCGCGACTTTAGCATCGTGAGGGATACCATCAGAGTGCCTTTGGTTGAATTGCGCATGGAAAAGGGCGATGTGGCATACATACAACTCTTTAACTTCCTTGGCGATGTCGATCAGGAATTTCAAATAGCAGCCCGGCAGGCGCTTGCGCGCGGCGCAAAAAGCGTCGTACTTGATCTGCGCAATAACGCCGGCGGTTTTCTTGATTCCGCGATCGAGACCGCAAGCTTCTTTATTCCTGAAGGGGAGATCGTCGCAATAGAGGATTTCGGCGACAACGGCAAAGGGCGTAATGAATTTCGCTCCAACGGATACCGGTATTTCCAAACCATGCCGGTCGTCGTACTCATCAATGGAGGGTCGGCATCTGCCGCAGAAATAGTTGCGGGCGCGCTAAAAGATGCCCGTAATGTTCCGCTCGTCGGAGAAAAAACATTCGGAAAAGGGTCGGTGCAGGAGGTTGTTGACTTGGCAGACGGCACAAGCATAAAAATAACCGTCGCAAAATGGCTTACGCCGTCAGGCGCGTCCATTCACGAACAAGGGATCGAGCCGACGGTGAAGGTGGAAGTAACCGCAGAGGATAGGGACGCTGGAAAAGACCCTCAGCTTGCAAAAGCGCTTGAGATCGCACGGAGTTTACAATAAAAACTATGAAGGTACTATTGCAAAAAGATGTAAAAGGCGTCGGCAAAAAAGGAGAGTTGAAGAACGTGGCGGACGGCTACGCGCGCAACTATCTTTTTACAAACGGACTCGCAACGATGGCGACCGAAGGCATCGTGCATGACGCGGCTCTACGCGATGAAATAGAAAAGTATAGGAAGGCGGGAGAAAAGGAAAAGACTGCTGCGCTTGCATCCGAGCTTGGCCGTACGCAGTTCATTACTACGCTTAAAGCGGGTGATGACGGAAGCGTCTTTGGTTCTGTGGGCGTGCCGAAAATCCTCTCGATCTTAAAAGAAAAAGGGATCGTGCTTGATAAATCGGCTATTCTTTTAGAGCATCCGCTTAAAACGCTTGGCGCGCACAAAGTAAAAATAAAACTTGATCACGGCATTGAGGCGGACGTGACGATCATAATCGAACGAGAATAAAAAACAGTCCCTTACTTCGGGACTGTTTTTAAAAATACGAAATAGATTACGCCGTCATGACATTCACAACTTTCGCTTCGCGCGATTTGCCGTTGAAGCATTTTTTCCTTCGTGCCCCGAATTTTATTTTACCCTCGACAACGCTGTAGAGCGTATTGTCGCGGCCCATCCGAACATTTGTGCCCGCAAGGAATTTTGTGCCTCGCTGGCGTATGATGATATTGCCCGGTTTTACGATCTCTCCGTCAAATAGTTTCACCCCGAGGCGTTTCGCTTGCGAATCGCGGCCGAGGCGAGTAGAACCCGATGATTTAGTTGTTGCCATGGCGGTATGCTTATATTAGAATCAATGCGTATGCAATTCCCTTATAATACGGTGAAAGGTTGGGTAAAGTCAATAGGTGAGCGGGTTAGGGCGTTTACGGCAGAACGGAAAGAGATGTTTGCTCGCCTGGCAGAACTGCTCCTCGTAGCGGTTATCTTTTTCGGGATCGGCGTGCTGTATGTTGAGTATATGCCGGTACGCACGATGCCTCTTTCTATGGAAATGCCCGCGCAAGAAAAGGGTATTGCGGCTGTCGTTGCCGTCACCGGTGAATCCATCGTACATAAAGCGGTTTCTTCTGAAAAAGGGGAGTACGTCGCAAGCAAAAACGGCAGTAAGTACTATCTCACGACATGCAAAAGCACCATCAAGGAGGCAAATAAAGTTTTTTTCAAAACAAAGGAAGACGCGGAAAAAGCTGGGTTTACTCCATCAACAACCTGTTTTAAATAATATATTCAGCCGTTCACCTGCAATTCTTTTTCTTTAATCCGCTCACGCCCTTTATATATAATAGTTATTGAAGGGCTGCTCTTCCGTTAAGATAAAAGAAAAAGAATTGCAGGTGAACGGCAAGGTTATTTCATAATTCTCAAAAGTACGCTATGACAAAAAAAATAATTGCCGGCATCATTTTCGTAAGCGTGTTCGTCATTTTCCCGTATGCGGCATCCGCACAGACGCTTCCTGACGGCGCGCTTATCCGCGCGCGCGGAGAGTCAAAGGTATTTGTGCTGTTTCATGGCCAAAAATATTGGCTGCGCACCGCAGAGATATTCAATTCGTATAAATTCAAATGGGCCGATGTAAAGGAGGTCGCGCCCGAAAAAGTGAGCGCGTATCCCGATGTGCAAACAATTAAGCCCGCGGGCGATGCAAGAGTATATCGCGTGCAGGGAGAAGAAAAACGGTGGGTGCGCACGCCTGAAGCATTCAACGCGAATAATTTTAATTGGAATGCAATTAAACAGATCAATGCGCTTGACTTCAACCACTACAAGGACGGCGCGGATATCGCAGATAAAATATCTTCTTTGGAGGGTGCTACGGTCACGGTTGAGATAACCCCTATTCCCGTATATTCCGACGTACCCGCGGGAGTTGATTTCGGTTTGTTATGGAACGTATGGAAAACCGTTTTAGAAAAACATAAAAACAGCGCAACGCTTGATCAGCAGAAAATGGTGCAAGGAGCTGCAGAGGGCGTGCTTAAATCGCTCGGCGACCCTTATAGCGTGCTGTTTAAGCAGGAAGAATCAAAGAAATTCGCCGAAGATATCGCGGGAGAGTTTGGCGGTATCGGCGCGGAGCTTGGCTACAAAAAAGGCGTGGTGGTGGTTGCGCCACTTTCGGGGATGCCCGCGGAACGCGCGGGCATAAGAGCGGGGGATACAATAGTGAAGATAAACGACCAGTCCACGATAGACATGACTGTGGAAGACGCGGTAATGCATATCCGCGGAGAAAAAGGTACGGAAGTGAAACTTCTTATAGAGCGGCTCGGCACCGACGCGCTACTGGAGTTTCGCATCGTGCGCGAGACCATTAAAGTGCCGACAATAAAGTGGAGCAAAAAAACCAACGATATCGCCTATATCAAGATCCACAATTTCTTTGGCGGCGTCGAGTACGACTTTATTAATGCGCTCAAAGAGGCGCAGGCAGATGGCGCGCGCAAACTCATCATTGACCTGCGCGATAACCCGGGCGGTTTGCTTGATGCGTCTATCACTATCGCCGCGCAATTCGTGCCGAAAGGAAAGATCATCGTGAGCGCTGATTTTGGCGCAGGAAAAGATAAAAACGAATTCATCTCGCCCGGTGGCGGCATCGCAGAAAATATGGCAGTTGTCGTGCTTATTAACGGCGGTTCCGCGTCCGCGTCAGAGATACTTGCGGGCGCGCTGAAGGATTCAAAAGGAGCGACACTGATAGGCGAGAAGTCGTTCGGAAAGGGGACTATTCAAGAGGTGATACGGCTTGCGGGCGGTACTACGATGAAGATAACGACCGCGCAATGGCTGCGCCCATCAGGAAAGGCGTTTGAAGAACACGGCATCGACCCCGATATCGTACTTCCCCTCACCGACGAAGACCGGCAAGCCGCCCGCGACCCTCAGTTGGACAAAGCGTTGAGCGTGCTACAAGGGATGTAAGGTGCGCCTTCCTTGGTTATTAACCCTGCTTGACTAATAGGTTAATAATTGTTAACTTATACATGTAGTATGGTTAATCAGTGGAAAAAATATGGAAAATAAAGGCAAGAAGGCGTTATTTATATCAGTCGCAGAATTGGCAAAGATACTTGGCATAAGCCATGTGGCTGTTTTTAAGAAAATAAAGAAGGGTCAGATCCCGGCACAGAGAGTCGGGCGTTCTTATGTTATTTCTATGGAGGACGTTTCTCATTTAATTCACGGCTCCGAGTCAGATATTTTAACCGAAGCAAAAAAAGAGGAGATCGAGCGCGCGGTAGAAAAAGTCGTTAAAGAATATGGGGAGACCCTTAAACTTCTTGGCAAGGAATAAGCATGCAATTAAAACGACTTACAATCGTGGATGTCGAGTATGTTGCGCATCGTTTAGCCAAAGAAACGATGGCATGGACCGAGCCCATACCTGATTTCAGCACTCGCTATACCAATGCTCTTGAGCGATCCATTGAAGCGCCATTTCAAACTTTTGGCGGAAGACAGCTCTATCCGGGACTTCTTAAAAAATCTTCAATACTTTTTTACCTCATGGTGAAAAATCATCCGTTCCAAAACGGAAATAAGCGGATAGCTATGACAACATTGTTTTATTTTCTTTCTCAAAACAAAAAATGGCTTAAAGTCGATAATCAGGAGCTGTATAACTTTGCCCGCTGGGTTGCGGAAAGTAATGCGAAACTGAAAGACGACACCGTGAGAGCAGTAGAAACATTCTTAACTAATTACATGGTTGATATTAAATAAGCAGTGAGCGTATTACAAGGGATGGAAAATTAAAGCGCATATTAAAATAGCCACATAAGATGTGGCTATTTTAATATGCTTACGCAAAAAGAGTAATTGTTTTAAAAGAAAATAACAGCTATACTTTTATATAGAAATGCTCGCAAAAAAATAACCTTGTAAATAATGAGCTCGGAACAAAATCTAGCCAACTTTATAAATATTGCCTCGGTTATGTAAAACTCACTCGCGAGCGGACAGTTGTTGCGCAACAAAAATATTCCGTCGAATTGCCGAAAGAACATTTTGGATTGATTGGCTTGCTTAATGGCGATACGGACGGCAGTACTGGTGAGTTAATCAATCTTGATACTTTCTATTCTTATGACCCGAAAGAAGTCCCAAAAACAAAGAAGGAGCAATACGAAAAAGAAAAAGAGTTAGCAAACAAAATTGAGGATATCTACAACAAATACCGCAACGACCAATTTACAAAGCAGACGGTTTTCAATTTTGGATATTTTGAGATTGAAATACCTATTGAAGTAAATGGCGACACGATTGATTTAGAAAACGAAGAAGCCGAGGAAATTTCACAGGTTAAGACAAAAATTGATAGATACCCTCTGTTTGCTCTGCCGGTGAGAATTGAAAAAGAAAAAAGCAAGGGCGGAATGGATAAGTATTTTATTTACGCCGTTGACCCCGAAATTCAAGTCAATATCGGAATGTTGGAATCAATCCTCGGCGAGGATTTGTATTTCCAGCTCTTGGAAGGAATGGGCAAATATGAAATGGACGGTCATCTATCTTTGCCTATAACCGACTTGGATATTTTTAAGGAAATTTGGCACGAAATAAAATCAAAATTACGATTGAAAGAGGCAAATTTTGATGAAAAATCTTTTTCGCTTGAGGAAATCAAAATTGCTTTAAGTCCAAAAGCAAATTACTTCCTCGCCGAGGATTTAGCAAAACTTGCTCAATTACCAGAGGAAGAACTTGCTAAAACGGCTCTCACGAGTTGGGCAGATGATGAGGGATTAAATATTGAGGGCGATACTCCGCACGAAAAAGAGTTATATTTTCCATTTCTTTACGATAAATATCAACTTTCTACACTTTCAATACTTGGAAATAAGGCGGCGATCATTCAAGGACCGCCCGGAACTGGAAAGTCAGAAACAATCTCAAATATTCTCTGCCACCTCGCCGCAACGGGCAATCGCGTGCTTTTTGTAAGCCAAAAAGCACAAGCACTCAAGGTTGTAAAAGATAAGCTCAAGAAACTCGACGTGAAGTATCTATATGGATATTTGCCAAATCCGAACTCTGCCCAAATCGGCGAGGAAGATGAAGCTGACGGAATTGCACCGCAGTTGAGCGCGTTGGGGGCGCATATAGAAACACTTGGCTATAAATTCAATGCAAGGAAACATTTGGTGGAATATAGCGGTGGCAATACCTCTACTCCCTCGATTGAGCAAGTTATTGAGGAAAAAGACAAATATCGCAACGCTCTTAACGAAGTTATTGCGACACAACAAAAATATTACCAGCTTCATCAAGAGCTTTTGGGATTAAAAGAATATGATATAGATATTTCTGATTTTGCCGGTTTTGCAAAAAGTTTTTCGTCTGCCGAATGGCAAGAGATAAAATCCGCAAAAGCAGAAATAGAATCTCTTGGCAAAGTTATCAAAAAATATGAACGGAGCGACGAGAAAAAAGAATTTGACAATCTTTTTTCACAGCTTGATTTGAACGGAAAACATTTTGCCGAAGCTATAGGAAAGCTAAGAGACGATGTTGCGAGAACTGGGTATGATCGTCGCTCAAATTTTTTCCGTAAGCTAAACAACGTTAGCCGCAATTTTCGCCTCGGCGAGGTTCGAGGTAAACTTCCGCGTGAAGTTGTTGATTACATAGATAGGATTTTAACAAGCGATGTATCGCGTAGCGTAGCTACAAAAAACTTTGATTCGCTTTACAGCCATTGTTATTACTACGAGAATATTCAGCGTTTGGAAAACGCCGAGGAAAAATTGCGGCAGAGATTAAGCACTTGTGGTGTTTCTGATGAGGAATTTGATGTTATAGACGGAAAGATTGATAGCTCAACACTTTCGGAGTTGGAAGAAGTAAAAAATAAAATCTTGCGCGTTCAAGAGATAAAATCAGAGCTACAAAAGCTTGCGAAGGCGGACAGCACAAATAAAATAGGTTCTGCGTTAAAACGCACAGAACAGGAGCGGGTCAAGCGGGTCGCTTTATATATTCAAAATATCGTCAACAAGGGGATTGTAGAAAAATGGAAGCAAGGAATTACGATAAAACAAATTGTCAGAAAGCTTGCGTCAGCTTTCGGAAAATCAAAGAAAGCATTTAAGACATTTGATAATCTCCGAAAAGATAGCGATAACTTCAACGCCATTTTAGACCTCATTCCGATTTGGATAATGGAACTTGATGACGCGAGCCGTATTATCCCACTCGAAGCCGGAATCTTTGACTATGTAATTTTGGACGAAGCGTCCCAATGTAATGTCGCCTACACTTTGCCGGTAATGTATCGAACAAACCGAGTGCTTTTTGTCGGCGACAGTGAGCAAATGCGCGACAGTACGATAATGTTCAAATCAAACCGCGTTTTTGATGAACTCGCCCGCCGCTATCAAATACCGGAGGAAAGACAAATCAAAGCCACCGGTTCAGCCGTGCAATCCGTTTTGGATATTGCCTACAAGCGAGGTTTTATGGATAGACCGCTTCGCTACCATTATCGCTCTCCGGCAGAACTGATTGGCTTCAGCAATGACTATTTCTACAGACCGAAAGGAAAGGAGCTAATTCCAGTAAATAGCAACTATCTAACCTACAAAGATACAAACCGCGTAATGCTTACTCACGAAGTGAAATCTGATTGGAGCGAGGAATTTTCTGACAATGTGAATGTTGCTGAAGCCAAAGCGATACTGGATTTATTTAAGGAATTACGAGCCGATGATCGCTACCGCGATAAGTCCATCGGCATTTTGTCTTTCTTCAACGCCCAAGCGACTTTTATCCGTGATCTTTTTGAGAAAGAGGGTTTTAAGGAAGAAGACGATAATTACAAAGTGAGTATCATTGAGGGTATTCAGGGCGATGAGAAAGACATTGTGATTTATTCATTTGTCATTAGAACGCTTGATCAGAAGAATAAATATGTGCCGCTTACCGGCGAAGGTGGCGACATCCGAGCAGACATAAATAAAGGCCGAGTGAATGTCGCGTTTTCGCGCGCGAGATTGCAGGTGCATTGTTTCGTTAGTATGCCCCCGCAAGAAATACCCGAAAAAATCTGGCTCAAAAAATATCTTGAATATATTCAAGAAAATGGAGAAGTGGCATTTTACTCCACAGACATCAAGCCATTCGATTCATTTTTTGAGGAAGATTTTTTCAATCTCATGCGCGCGAACCTAAAACGCGGCTACAAAATCCAAAACCAAGTTGGTAGTTGCGGCTTCAAGATTGATTTTGTTATCAGTAATATGAATACCGGCAAACGCATTGCGATAGAATGCGATGGGCCTTGCCATTTCAAAGATGAGATAGACGAAGTGTATGGTATTCATATTGATAGCGATGAGGAACGCCAGCGCGTTCTTGAGGCTGCGGGTTGGAAGTTTTACCGAATTAAGTATGCTGATTGGCTTGATGAGAAATTTGACCGAAACACGGTTGTTTCGGCTATAATAGATTTGTTGAAATAGCACCTGGATTAAAATGAACGAGAGGGGGATATGATACAATAATATGATAGAATTTAAAATAAAAAGTAAATGAAAAAGAAAAATAACTTTGCGTTTATAGATGGCGCAAATCTACATAAAGGCATACATGGGCTTGGGTGGAAGTTAGATTATAAGCGTTTCAGAATTTGGTTGTCTGAAAAATATTCTGTTTCCAGGGCGTATATTTTTATTGGGAATGTGCCTAAATACAATGATCTTTATACATATTTACAGGAAAATGGTTTTACTTTGGTGTTTAAAGAGGTTGTATATGATGGAGATGGAAAGCCGAAAGGGAATTGCGATGCGGACCTCGTTTTAAAGGTCACACAAGAAGCGTATGAAAATGTATTCGATAAGGCGATTATTGTTTCAAGTGACGGAGATTACGCGTGTCTTGTTAAATTTTTAATCGAAAAGAACAAATTAGAGGTTATCCTTTCTCCTGCAAGTGTGAAAAAATGCTCGATTTTACTAAAGAGAACAGGAGCTACTATTTCTTATATCGACGATCAAAGGTTAATTCTGCATGCCTAAAAAAGAAAAAGCCCCCGATGCGGACGAACCGCATAAGGGTCTTTTTCGTAGTGATATAAGGATTATAGAATTCTCCAACAAAAAAGTCAAGTATTGTCCACATCTATAGGCCTTCAAAATAGGGGAGTGGGTGGTGTTTTTCCTGCTGTAGGCAAATGTGCTCGTAATAGCACGAGCACCGCTCATCGTGTTATTATACGTATTATATGATCAAACTAATCCTTTTAGGGCTTGCGATATTTACGGCTTTTTTTGTCGGCACCGCGTATTATATCGGAGACGACATCATACCCGGCAATGTGGGGCCCGATAACACGGTATTGTATTACATCGACGAGATTTTCGAATGGGTGGAGCTGAACGTGCTTACGCGCGACGAAACAAAAAAGGTTGAGCTCAAGCTCAAATTTATGCAGGAACGCTTAGATGAGCTTTCTGATCTTGAGCGTTTGCAAAAAATGAGTCAGGAGAATGTTGAAAAGGTAAAAGCCGGCTACACCAAGCTTGCTGATGATGTAATAGCAAGCTTGAAGCAAAAAGCTAGTGATGCCGCCGACGCACAGGCAAAAGCGCTCGCACAAAGGGCAAGCGCCGTCGTAGCTAAACAACAAGAGTCGCTGACCCTAATACTTGAGAAAGCGCCCGACTCGGTAAAAGGACCACTACAGGATGTATTAAGTATTACACAGAACGCGTATCAGCGTGCGGTGGATATCATCAAGGCGCAATAATAATCGCTCTGAGGGCAATATGGTGCGTCGTAGGAAGGAGGGAGGCCTATAAAAAGGCCTTCTTTTCTTTTATCTATTTCTATCCTATGCGTCGCACATTATATCTTTTGCGACGAGAACGTGAATATATCCTGCCTGTTCAGAAAAGAGCACTCCCCTTTGCTTTATTTTTTAAAAAAGACGTTTATAACGTCTTGTCGCAAAAGATCGTGCACATTGTGCAACGCCATAGCAGATGTCATCGCACAATATGCACCACATTCTTTTTTATTTCCCTCCTGTGAGATCGTAGATTGGATCTGCGCCGTTGAAGCCGCCGACATATCCCGCTTGTTCAGAATTAAGATCCGCGTCTTTTGCAAATGCTTCCGGCGATGCATGGTTTCTGCCGCCAAGTAATGTTCCTATATGATACGTCGTTGGTTTGTCTTTCGGATAATATGCGTAGAAATAGTCGCGTGATGATGAGTATTTCGGCAAAACTCGCGCATACAGCGGTACCAGTTCATCGAGTTTCTTAGGGTACGCGCTTTTATCGTTGTAATACTTTTCTAACCCTTCTTGAATATATTTGAGATTACTGATATGCGAAGGGTCTGATGGATCGGTCGCAAGGAGCTTTGCGGTCGCTTCCTGCTGGCCTTTTTCGGTTGTCGGCTGTCCTGATGGCTGAGGCGCTTTTTCTTGTTTCAGAAAAACACTCAGGAGGAATCCGAGCCCTATAATGACTGCTACAAAGGCCGCAAGTCCGATGATTTGTTTCTTTTGTGATATTTCCATAGGTAATTTATTTTTCTGCCTTTTATTATACCACACCAAAGTGATATAGTGAAACAATGGCAATCCGCACATCATCAGTACGCATAAACACGCCCATTGAGCGGCTCAAGGGCGCGAGTACGACCATTCTCAAGCCGCTTAAAAACCTCGGGATCACTACTTACGAGGATCTGTTACTGCATATCCCGACGCGATACGACGATTTTTCGCATATCACGCGCATTGAAGATGCGCAGGTCGGTGAAACGGTGACCGTGCAGGGGGTGATACGATCGATCGAGAACGCGCGCTCATGGAAGCGCCGAATGCATATCACGCACGCGGTTATTTCCGATGGAAGCGGCGAATTGGAAGCGGTGTGGTTTAACCAGCCATTCCTTGCGCAAACATTGGCGCAGGGAAAAACAGTGAGCTTATCGGGAAAGATAAGCATGTCCGACCGAAAAATCATTACGTTGCAAAATCCCGCGCATGAGGTGATCGGGAAAACGAACACAACGACGCATACCGGCCGCTTGGTGCCGGTATATCGCGAAACGGCAGGAATCACATCTCGGTGGCTCAGATATCTTATGAAGAACGCATTTGCCGCGGTCACAGAGGCGCCCGAAACGCTTCCCGATGACATTATCAGGCGCCAGCACTTCCCTTCTCGGTTCGCGGCGCTTAAGAGTATTCATTTTCCCACAACGGAAAAAGAGGCTGTGCTTGCGCGGAAACGGCTTGCGTTTGAAGAAGTATTTTTCATGCAACTGCTCACCCTGCGCGCGCGGGAAACCATGAAGCAGGCAGACGCGCCGAAGATCCCCATGCATGTTGAAAAGATAAAAACATTTGTCGGCACACTCCCCTTTTCTCTGACCAACGCACAGCGAAAAGCGGCGTGGGAGATCGTGCAGGACATGGAGCGCGGTCATCCCATGAACCGCCTGCTTGAAGGCGATGTCGGATCCGGGAAAACGGTCGTTGCCGCCATCGCGATGTATACTGCCGCAGAAAACGGATGGCAGAGCGTCATCATGGCGCCCACCGAAGTGCTTGCGTCACAGCATTTTTCAAGTCTTTCAAAGCTGTTTGAGCCGTTTACCATGAACGTCGGCTTGCTGACCGGCAGCGGCGCGCTCATGTATGACGCAGAATTAAAAACAACTCATGCGATGAAAAAAGCGGATCTTCTTGCGACGGTGCGCTCGGGGAGCTTGAAGATCATCATCGGCACCCATGCGCTTATCGCAAACGAGCTTTCTTTTTATTCGCTCGGACTTATCGTACTCGATGAACAGCATCGGTTTGGCGTCAAACAGCGCGCGCAGCTGGCACAGCATCGCAGTATCGGCACCGCCCTGCGCAGACCGCTTATCCCGCATTTTTTAAGCATGACCGCAACGCCGATTCCCCGCACGCTGACGCTTACCGCATACGGCGACCTCGATATTTCCTTACTCAATGAAATGCCGAAAAACAGAAAAGCGATCATCACGAAGCTCGTATCCCCCGCTCACCGAAAAGACGCATATATATTTATGGAGCAACAGGTGAAAGCGGGGCGGCAAATATTCGTTATTTGCCCGCGCATTGAGCACGAGTTTAGCGATGACGCAGTCATGATGACGCCGCGCCAATTCACCTTCGAGGAAATGGCGCGAAAAGAAGTGAAGGCGGTGAAGAAGGAATATGAAAAACTTTCACAGGAAATTTTCCCGGCATGCCGCGTCGGTATGCTACACGGAAAAATGAAAGCGAAAGAAAAGGAAGCGGTCATGAAAAAATTCAAGACGCACGAGCTTGATATTTTGGTATCAACATCGGTGGTTGAGGTCGGCGTCGATGTGTCAAATGCTTCCGTCATGGCTATTGAAGGCGCCGAGCAGTTCGGCCTTGCACAGCTCCATCAGTTTCGCGGTCGCGTAGGGAGAAGCGAACATCAATCATACTGCCTTTTATTTCAGGACGAAGAGTCGCAGAGCGTCAGCCGTCGCCTCAAGGCGCTTCTTGAGTGTAACGACGGCTTTCTTCTTGCCGAAAAAGATCTCGCGATACGCGGTCCCGGCGATTTTCTCGGTACGCGCCAATGGGGCGCGCCCGATCTTGCGATGGCGTCACTCAGCGATGTTTCTCTCATCAAGGCGGCGCGCGAAGAGGCGCTTCGCATAGTTTCACAAGACCCGACTTTGCAAAAATATCCCACACTCCTTGCACATCTTTCCATGTTCACCGAAAAAGTGCATTTAGAATAAGGTATTGACATTGCGCGATATTTCCCTATACTTGTATCAAAACTGCTCTTTAACTACTATATCGGAGGTGTACGATGCAAAAAAAGAAAGGATTTGACTTGGAGGGATTGTTTTTTGTTATCAACGCGATGAATAGGTCTTTTTCAAAACCTCTTCCTAAAGGTTTTGAGCGTATTGGATTTTGTCACTTTTGTCTGGGAGCGAATTATCCTGGACATGGTTTGGAAAATCAAACACGGTGGTGTTGTGGCGCGTGGGTTGATGCACTTTTGCCGCATATGAAGGTCTGTGAACAATTTCAAGTGGACAAAGAGCGGATAGCTGATGATATTAAAATTTATCGCCAAGTTACCGCCAAGAACGCCATGAGGGCAAAAAGCAATCCGATAAAAGAAATATCCTTCACCATCGGAGGCATCGTTATAAAAATGCCAATAGCGTAAGCGTAATAAAAAAGGAGCTCATAACGAGCTCCTTTTTTCGTATACGAGTGAAAATTATTTTTTCTGACTCATCATGCGCGCGTACCA
>ERZ1292633.379-Hain-H41-02um-R1-379-length-54356-cov-13_pt1 | contig 31322 bp, 29 predicted proteins | sample MGYA00564406_ERZ1292633 | MGnify/ENA primary metagenome ERZ1292633 (study PRJEB36523, sample SAMEA6512639) | groundwater metagenome | collected 2019-01-08 | study: AquaDiva: Metagenomics assemblies of 32 groundwater samples
AGAACGCCTCAGAACCCGAGCAGTTGGACCTCTTCCTCGAGCTGGACGCCGTACGCGTCCCGGACCTTCATCTTGACGAGCGAGATGAGTCGGAGCACGTCGGAGGCCGTGGCGTTCCCGAGGTTCAACAGGAAATTGCCGTGTTTTTCCGAGACGCGCGCCCCGCCGATCGTCTTGCCCTTCAGGTCAGCCTGTTCGATGAGCCAGCCGGCCGGGACGCGCCTGGCCTTGAGGAACGCCTCGGGGACGTCCGCGAGCGACATCAGCTTGGCGATGTCGGCTTCATCCTTGAATTCAAAATTCTTGAACATGCAGCCGGCCGAAGGGCTGTCGCTCGGCTGTTCGAGCTTGCGCCGGGAAAGCGCGGCATCGAGCCTCGCCAGGCATTCCTCTTTCGGCGCACGCGTCAGCTCGAGCTCGACATCCAATACCACGTCGCCGCTGCGTTTGAACGCGGACTCGCGGTAGCTGAAACGGCAATCTTCTGGCGTATACGTGACGCGTTCGAGCTTCCCTTCCGAGACGCGCAGGGCATCGACGGACGCGAGGACGTCTTTCGTCTCGCCGCCGAAACAGCCGGCGTTGCCGCGCACCGCGCCCCCGATGGTTCCTGGAAGCGAGATGGCCCATTCGAGCCCGGCGAGTCCGGCCTCGGCCGTCTTGCGGGCCAGGAACGCCGAAGGCACGCCCGCTTCGGCGTAGACGCGCTCGCCTTCGATGCGCCAGTCGCGGTTCGCGGCCTGGATGACGAGGCCGCGGAAGCCCTCATCGCTCGGGAGGGTGTTCGAACCGCCGCCGAAGACGACGAACGCGACGCCGTCGGCGAGACAGGCCTCGATGGCCGCCGCGAGCTCTTCGGACGATTTCGCCTCGACATAAAAATCCGCCGGACCTCCGATCCGGATGTTGACGTGCCTGGCGAGCGGTTCATGCTCCTTCAACCTGTCGCCGAACGATTTCTTGATGCGGTCAGCGTGCATATTCGGAAATCGCGTCTTTATACGCCGCATCCATCTCGGCGCCGACGGTCCCCCAGCGGAAACGGTCGATGCTCTTCGGCGCGGCGTCCGACATCATCTTCCAGAAAGCCTCGTCGCTCAAGACGCGCCTGATGGCTACCGCGAGCTTCTCCGAATCGCCCGGCGGAACGAGCAAGCCGTTTTCGCCATCCTTGATGACGTCCGTCGCGCCGGACTCGAGACAGCCGATGGCAGGCACGCCGCGCGACATCGCTTCGAGATAGACGAGGCCAAGCCCCTCGAACGCCGGACCATCGTGTTCCGACGGCAGCACGAAGAGATCCGCCGCGGCGTAGGCGTCTTCCAATTCATCCTCGGAAACGCGGCCGGCGAAACGCACGCGATCTTCCAGACCGAGATCCTTCACGCGAGATTCGAGGCGTTCGACGTATGCCGACGTCCCCTTGGAACCGAGACAGTCCGCTCTGAAAGCGAGCCCGTGCGCCTTGAGAAGACCGAGCGCTTCGATGAACGTGTGGAATCCCTTGCGCGGCTTCATGGCGCCGACGGAAAGGATGCGACGCTCGACGCTCATTCCGCCTCCTCTCGCCCGACGTCCCGCAGCGGCGAATCCTCCGGGCACGATCACGATTCTCGCTCGCGGAAACCGGCGGCGCACGACTTCGGCGGTATAACCGCTGACGGCGAGGACGCGCGACGCGCGGCGGAAGGCGAGGTGATACATCCAGCGGATGGCGGGGCGGTAGGCGCGGAGGTCGCCGTACGTGCCGTGCACCGACGCGACGTATGGAACGCGCGCGAGCAGGGACAGAAGGCAGGCGAGCGGCGCGAGCGGCTCGACGGCGGCGTGGATGACGTCGGCGCGGCGCGCTTCCTTGATGAGCGCCATCGCGTCGGCGAGCGTCGAAAGCGGCTGATGCCAGCTCGGCAACCTGGAACGCAGACTTTTCGGATCAGGGGCGACGATCGCCGACGCGCCGTTGCGGACGCGCGCCTGCTCCAAAAAGCCGGCGGAGTATCTCCCCCAGCCGTTCGTGACGTCGAGATCGTTGGTCAGGAACAGGATGCGCATGCGTCGTTTATCGCTTCAACGATACGCCCGACGAGCTTGAGTTTCAAGGCGAACGAGGCTATCCTGAGAGCGATATGTTCGGCGGAATCCGCAGCTTCAAACTGCTCGTGCTGGCGGCCGGAGACATCCTTGCCGCCTACCTCGCGCTCGCGCTCGCGCTGACCTTCCGCTACGGTCGGCAGGAGTTCGACGTCCATTGGAGCGGGCATGTCTGGCCGTTCACGGTCGTCTTCGCCGTCTGGTTCGTCATCTTCTACATCGTCGGCCTCTACGACTTCGACGCCCTGCGCAGCCGCATCGAGCTCGGCGGGCGCGCCGTCGAGGGTCTCCTGGCCGCGCTCTTCATCTCGATCGCGGTCTTCTACGCCGTGCCGAGCTTCGAGATCGCGCCGAAGACGAACCTGGTCATCGCCGTGGCGCTGTACGCCGTGCTGTTCTTCGGCTGGCGCCTGCTTTCCATGCACCTCTTCTCGCGCGAGCGCTTCCGGCTGAAGGTGCTCTTCCTGGGCGGGGGCGGCGAGGCCGCGACGCTCTGCGACATCCTGAACGCCAACCCGCACCTCGGATACACCTGCGTCGCCGCGATCGACGGAACAGCGCAGGCCGAACTCCCCCATGCCGACATCATCGTGGTCGCGCGAGGACTGCAAGGCACGCCGGAGATGACGGCCAGGCTGTACCGCAAGTTCTTCGAAGCCGTGGCGGTCGTCGACATGCCGACGTTCTACGAGAAGATCCGCCACTCGGTCCCCGAATCCGCGCTCGACGAACGCTGGATCGTCGATAACCTCGCAGGGCAGGAAGCGACGGTCTACGAGCACGGCAAACGGCTCTTCGACATCGCCTGCGCGGCCATCTTTTCCCTGCCGACGCTGGCCGTCTCGCCGCTCGTGGCCTTCGTCGTCTGGATCGAGGACCGCGGCCCGGTGCTCTACCGCCAGGCTCGCGTCGGCAAGGGCGGACGAGTATTTTCCATCGTGAAGTTCCGGACGATGCGCGTCGACGCCGAGAAGGCAGGCGCCGCTTTCGCGCAGAAGGACGATCCGCGCGTCACGCGCGTCGGGCGCTTGCTGCGCGCCACGCGGCTGGACGAGCTGCCCCAGCTCTGGAACATCCTGCGCGGCGAGATGAGCTTCGTCGGCCCGCGCCCGGAACGGCCGGAGATCGAGTCGGAACTGGCGAAGACCATCCCGCTCTTCCCGGTGCGGCATCTCGCTCGCCCCGGCCTGACCGGCTGGGCGCAGGTGAGCGCGCCCTACGCCGCTACGCGCGAGGATCATCTGCTGAAGCTGCGCCACGATCTCTACTACTTGAAATACCGCTCTCTCGCGCTCGACGTCGCCATCGTGCTGAAGACGGCGTACAGCGTGCTGAAGAGGAAAGGCCGCTAAAGGAAAACGCCCGGACGCGCGTCCGGACATTTCGGCTATTCCTTTTCCAGGACCGCTATCGATCCATAGCCGAAGTTCCGGAAGAATGGCAGGTGCTTGAGACGGTCGAGCAGCTTCACGAGCGGCAGGAAGGCGTTCAGGTAGGGCAGCATGATCGAGGCCGCTTCGAAGCGGACGATACGGAAGCCGCCGGCCTCCAGCCGTCGGCGCATGGCCCAGGGATAGCGCCAGACGTGCGGCAGCTCGCCGACGCCGGCGTATCCCTCCTGCACACCTTCGTGTCCGAGGTTCATGAGGATGCGCAACAGGCCCCACGGCAGGGCGACGAGCGAGCGCTTCGACGGACGCCAGAAATCCGCGCCGCCGAGCTGGGAAGCGGCCGCGAGGTTCAGGCAGGTCGGCAGGGCGACGATGGCGCGCTTCTTCGCGACGCGGCGGATCTCCGAAAGGCCCTTGTCGAAATCAGGAAGATGCTCGAGCACGTGCGACGAGACGACCCAGTCGAAGCTCGCGTCCGGGAACGGCAGGTTCTCGGCGTCGCCCAGCATGACGGTGACGCGGTCGAGGACGCCTTTCTTTCCGAGGAAGGCGCGGGCGTTCTCGACGTTGGGCTTCGAGATGTCCATCGCGGTGACCTTGGCGCCGCGCTCTGCCAGGTACCACGAGAGCACGCCTTCGCCACAGCCGGCGTCGAGCACCGTCTCGCCGGGCTTCACGAACTTGGCGACGGACTCGTAGCCCATGCGATGCGCGTGGCGGCGGAGCGGATACGGCGAATCCAGCCGCTTCTCGACGATGCGGTCGCCGTAGGTCCCGTAGAAATCCTTGATCTGAGCGGGGTCCATATCATTTCCTGCGGCGGAGCCGGAACGCCATCGCTCCGGAAACCGCCAGGAGCAGGATGAACGGTTCTGAAGGGAAACGGTAGCGCGCGAGCGGCTCCAGTCCCTCAAAGCCCTGAAGGCGATGCAGTCCCTGGAACATGATCGTCGCGAAGGCGAAGACGACGGGGATCATCATGCCAGCCTTCGCGAAACGCGGCATCCCCCCCCGCCAGAGGCCGTACGCGGCCGACGCGAGCATCATCCAATGGAAGAGCGTCAACAGGATCTTGGCGGCGGCTTGCATCGGCGGCTGGGGCGCGAACGGGCGCCTCGCGTCAAGATGCAGTACGACGTCACCGTCGGGATTCGCGTCGGCGATCGGTTCGCCCGTGCCGAGATCAGAGATGCGGTGCGGGAAACGGAAGTAGAGGAACGTCCCTTGCGGATACAGGTGCCAGCGTTCCGGCGCGAAGAGGAAGCGCATGAGCGTCGGCTCCGCGAAGGCCGCCTCGTAGTTCTTGGCGACGATGGGAGGAGAACTCAGGGACAGCCGTTCGGCGATGGCGTCGTTGCGGAATCCGATGCCCAAGACCGCGACGAGCGTCGGCGCCAGGATGGCGAGCGCGATCTTCCACGAGCGCAGGGCGATGCCGGAGAACGCGGAAAAGAGCGTGGCCTGATAGAAGCCGAGCTCGCGCGTGAGTCCGGCGGCCACGAACGCGGCGCCGGCGTACAGGGCATGGGCGAAGCGCCGCCCTTCGACAGCGAGGATGGCGAGCGCCACGGCCGAGGTCAGCCAGAACGTATACGTCGTCTCGGTGTAGATCACGCCGCTCTCGAGGACCATGGCCGGATAGGACGCGGCCAGAAGTCCGGTCGGGACGACGGCCTCGCGGCCGATCCAGCGGCGTGCCGAGAGCGTCATCACGAAGACGGTCGCGGCGGAGAACGCCGCCTGCCACAGGCGGATCCAGACGAGGTCCTCGCCGAACAGGACGCGGACGGCCGCCAGGAAGTGCGGGTAGAAGATCGGGTAGTAGATCGGCGCGGACGGAACGTCATCGACGAGTCCTCTGACGAGGTCGGAGAGCCCGAGATAGATTTCTCCGTCGCCGCCGGGGATCTTCACTTGATGGAAGATGGTGACGTACGCGGCGCGGACGGCGAAGGCCAGGGCCGCCAGCATGAGTTCCGTGCGGTAGCGTCGGAACCAGGTAAGGACAGGACGGGGCTCGGGCAATCCAGCGAGGACGCGCCTGGCGCGCTCCGTCCAGGAATGCGCGGCGGCCAGCTGAGCCGATCCGCGCGAGAGCGCTTCCGTCCTGACGGGGAGGTCGGCAAGGTCGTTGAGCGCGGCGGCGAGCGCCTTCGGGTCGGAGGGCGGCACGAAGACGGCGGCGCGCTCGTCGAGGACTTCGCGGACCGAAGGCGTATCCGTGGCGACGATGGCCTTGCCCGCGGCAAGATATTCGAAGAGCTTGAGCGGGGAAAGGAATTCGGCCGCGTGGCGATCGGACGCGCGCGTCGGCAGCACGGCGGCGTCGGCGGCGCGCAGGTAGAGCGGCACGAGCGCGTGCAGGACCTGTCCGACGAAGTATGCGCGCTTCGCGCCGAGCGATTCCGCGCGCGCCTTCAGTCTGGCGAGGTCGTCCGGGCGTCCGCCCACGAAGACGACGCGCGAGTCCGGCCGCAGATGCGCGCAGGCCTCAAGCAGGTCATCCGCTCCTTTATAAGGATAAAGGTGGCCAACGTAGACCGCGATGAAACCGCCGGTCGGCAAGCCTAGTTTCGAGCGCGCCTCAGCTTTCGTCTCCGCCGAGGCGAACGTTTCCGCGTCGACACCGTCATGCGCGACGACGATCTTATCCTCGGGGACGCCGGCGGCGGCGAAGGCCTTGCGCAAGCCTTCCGTCACCGTCACGATCCTCGAGGCGTGTCCCCATAGGCGGCGATGGATCGAAGTCACGCGCACCGGAAAATCATGCGCTTCGTATACGTAGCGCGCGCGAGGCGCGAGGCCGATGAACCATGGATCGCGCGCGTAGACCGCGTCGGGACGGAACGTCCGGACGGCGCGCGCGGCCGCACGGGAAAACCACAGCGCGTTCAGCCAGAGGGCGAAGCGGCCGAGCCATCGGTCGAAGCGGATGAAATCGAACATCGGTGCCTCGACGATCTCGAACGACGGCGCCATGCCGTAGTGCTCCCAGGGCGTCGCCCCGATGGCGTTGCGCCGCTTCGGCACGACGAGCCGAACCTCGTGGCCTTCCAGCGCGAGCGCGCGGCACATCTCCATGATCTGGATACCATGCGCGCGTTCGGTCGGCAGGCGGACGTTGGCGGCGTAGACGATCCTCATGCGATTTCAAGCAGGAAAAAACGATGGTACGGCGAATCCGGCTTCAGGTAGGTCGCGCGCAGGCGGAAACCGGCCGACGCGATGGCGTCGGAAATCCTCCGCAGCGGGTATCCGCGCTTGCCGATCTCCCAGAAGTGGTCGCCGCCCGGAGGATGGCGCTTGAGGCCGTCGAGCTTCCAGCACCATTCGACGCGCGGCAGGAGCGGCAGCTTGAAGGCGAATGAGAAGGTCCAGCCCCAGTGCGGCAGCGAGAGCACGACGGCGCGGCGCGTGACGCGGCGGATCTCGGACAGCGCCTTCGGGAACTCCTCGAAAGGCAGGTGCTCGAGCACTTCGGCGCAGAGCGTGACGTCGAACGCCTTGTCCGCGATCGGCATGGACGTGACCGAACCGACGATGTCCGGCGACAATCCGGGATCATTGTCGAGGCTGGTCAGGTCGAGGCCGCGGAACTTCAGGACGTTGCCGACGAGGCCGCTGCCCTTGCCGATCTCGAGCGCGTTCTCCGGTTCGAGGGAAAGCAGCTCGTGTATCTGCCGGTAGTAGCTGATCCAGCGGTCGAGATGCTCGTATTTGAGCGCGCGGTATTCGAAGCGTGGTGCCGTCATAATGCATGTATCTTGCCAGAGAACCGGGCGTCCGGCCAGCCGTTGACAGTGACCGCTTCGGACCGGATAATAGCTGGCGACAGCGACATAACCAGCACGCATGAATTTCAGCCTCGTCGGAACAGGATTCATCATGCCCCGCCACGCCGAGGCCATCCACGCGCTCGGCGGAAGGATCGTCGACGTCGTGAACACCGCTTACGGCGAGGACCGCTGGAAGGACGGCGTCATGGACAATCCCAAGACCGATTGCGTCGTCATCCTCGGTCCCAACGACCTGCACGTCCCGATGGCGCGCCTGGCGGCGGAGAACGGCAAGCTCGTCCTCTGCGAAAAACCGCTCGGCATCTCGGCGGAGTCGGTCCGCACGCTGGCCGGATTCGACAAGGTCTTCACGGTCATGCAGCTGCGCCATCACCCGCTGACCGCGGAGCTGCGCGCGCAGGTCGCCGCCGGCGGGACCTTCGAGATCGACATGGACATTTCCGTCTACCGCGACGAGAAGTATTTCCGTTCATGGAAGGGCGATCCGGCCCGCTCCGGCGGCGTGCTCTACAACCTCGGCATCCACTATTTCGACCTGCTGCAGCACGTCTTCGGCGCGCCGACGCGCGTCACGACGACGGAACTCTCCGACACGGTCGGACGCGGCGTCATCGAAGGCGAGCGCTACCGCTGCGCCTGGACAGTCGGCATCTACCGCGACCGCGCGAACCAGCAGCGCCGCTTCCTCGTGAACGGAAAGGACTATAACTTCTCCTCGCAGGACAACCTTTCCTTCGAGAACCTGCACCGCCACGTCTATCGCGAGATGCTGGAAGGCCGCGGCGTCCGTCCGACCGAGACCCTGCCGTCCGTCGAGCTCGTCGACCGTCTGTATGCGGCGCAGGCCGTCCCAGCCGCATATGCCGCATGACGGCGTGACGATCCATCCGACCGCCGACGTCTCTCTTGAGGCGATGGTCGGGGCAGGCACCAAGATCTGGCGACATTCGCAGGTCGTTTCCGGCGCGAAGATCGGCGAACGCTGCACGATCGGACATAACTGCACCGTCTTCGGACGCGCCGTGCTCGGCCATCGCGTGAAGCTCGAAGCCAACATCGACGTCTGGGACCTGGTCACGCTTGAAGATCGCGTCTTCGTCGGTCCATCGGTCGTCTTCACCAACGATCCGACGCCGCGTTCGCGCGACGCGTCGAACCGCGAAGGCTGGAAACCGACGCTGGTCCGTGAAGGCGCGGCTATCGGCGCCAACGCGACGGTGATCTGCGGCGTGACGATCGGCCCGTGGGCCATGGTCGGCGCCGGCGCCGTCGTGACGAAGGACGTCCCGGCCTACGCGCTCGTCGCCGGCGTGCCGGCCAAGCGTCTCGGCTGGGTCTGCGCCTGCGGCACGCGCATCGATTTCGGGACCTTCGGACAGGCCTCGTGTCCGGCATGCGGGAGCGCGTACGTGATGACCGGCGGCGAAGTCCGCGCGGTATGAAGCTGCTCATCGTCGCCCAAGTCGCCGACCGCGACGACGACGTCCTGGGGGCGTTCCACCAATGGATCGCCCGCTTCGCGGAGGTCTTCGATTCCGTGGACGTCATCTGCCTGCGCAAGGGTGCCATCGCGCTGCCGGCCAACGTGCGCGTGCATTCGCTCGGCAAGGAAGAGAAGCCGTCTCGCTGGCGGTACGTCAGCCGTTTCTATCGCTACGCCTTCGGCCTCCGCAAGGACTACGACGTCGTCTTCGTGCACATGAATCCCGAATACGTCGTGCTGATGGGGCTCTTCTGGAGGCTCATGGGCAAGACGGTCTTCCTCTGGTATGCGCACAAGAAAGGCGGCTTCCTGCGCACGCTGGCGCTCGCCTTCCTCGACCGCGTCGTCTCGGTGTCCAAGGAAAGCTTCGTCGACAACGCCTCGAAGAAGTTCATTGCCGTCGGGCACGGCATCGATCCAGACGTCTACCGCTGCGACGCCCCTGTCGCAGGCGGCCGGAAGATCATCCTGAGCGTCGGGCGGCTCTCCCATGTCAAGGAGTACGACCTTCTCATCGACGCTATCGCGCTGCTGAAACGGCGCCGGACTCAAGCCGATTTTTTCGTGCGCCTCGTCGGGGGGCCCGCCAATCCGGAGGACGTCGCCTACGTCGCGCGCTTGAAGGAGAAGATCGCCCGGCTCGGCCTCGCCGGCCTTTTCGAATTCGCCGGACCGATGCCGAACAAGGACATCCTTCCCCAGCTCTGCGCCGCTTCGTCCTTCGTGTCGATGCAGGACGGCGGCGGCGCGGGCAAATCGTTCCTGGAGGCGATGTCCTGCGGCGTGCCGACCGTCGTCCGGACGCCGGTCTTCAACGACCTGTTCGGTCCCTGGCTCCCCTCTCTCTACTACGACGGCACGCCCGAGGATTTCGCCGCCAAGCTCGACGCCTGCCTTTCGCTCGGCGAAGCGGACCGCGCGCGCATGGGCGCCACGCTCAGGAATATCGTCGTCGAACGTCACGACCTGAAGAAGCTGGTGCGGCGGCTGAAGGACGAATATGAGTCTCTACGAGCGCGAAGGTAAGGCGCCGATCACCATGAAATTCTTTTCTCAACATCTTTCGAAGTCGAATCGCGCATCCATCATGAAGCGGCTCTCCAGGGTCGTGGACCGCGAAGCCTTCATCAATGGACCGGAAGTCGCGGAACTCGAGCGGAAACTGTCCGCATATTTCAGCCGACCGGCGGCGACCTGCAACTCCGGCACGGATGCGCTGGTCCTCGGACTCAAGGCGCTCGGCATCGGCCCAGGCGACGAGGTCATCACGACCGCCTTCACGTATTTCGCCTCGGTCGAGGCCATCGCCGCCGTCGGCGCCACGCCGGTGCTGGTCGATATCGATCTCGCGACCTTCAACATCGACCCACGGCGGATCGGCGCGCGCGTGACGCGCAGGACGAAGGCCGTCCTGATCGTCCATCTCTACGGGCTCGCCTGCGACATGCCGCCGATCGTGAAGCTCTGCCGCGAACGCGGCCTGGCGCTCGTCGAGGACTGCGCGCAATCTTTCGGCGCGCGAAACGGCGGCAAGCTGACCGGCACCTTCGGCGACGTCGGCTGTTTCAGCTTCTTCCCGACCAAGAACCTCGGAGGCTTCGGAGACGGAGGCGCCGCGACCTTCCGCTCGAAAGCCGTCGAGCGCCGCTTCCGCCTGCTCAAGAACCACGGCCAGCCCAAGAAGTACGTCCACGCCGTCATGGGCGGCAACAGCCGTCTCGATACGATCCAGGCGGCCGTCCTGCTCGAGAAACTCGCGCGCCTCGAGGACGACCTGGAGATCCGAAGGAAGCGGGCGGCGGCGTGGCTGAAGAGGCTCTCCGGCCGCGAGGACGTGCTCGCCACGCCGACGCAGCCCGGCCACACCTTTAACGTGTTCTCGGTCCTGGTACGCGACCGATCGGCGTATGCCGCGGAATTGGACCGCGCGGGCATCCCATGGGCCGTCTACTATGACCTGCCGGTCTATCGCCAAGGCGCGTACCGTACGCTGTTCGGAAGACAGGAACCGCTCCCGAACGCCGAGTTCGCCGCCAAGCACGTCATCAGCCTGCCCATCCATTGAAAAGACTCCGGCCGCATGGCTGGAGTCTTCAGTCGCCGGAAGCGCGTTTCCAGAATCCCGTCACGCGCGCGACGATCTCATCCGCATCCGGCAGTGATTCCGACCTGCGGCGCGCGGCGGCGCTCATGAGCATGCGCGTATGCGGTTCCTGCGCGAGCTTGATCAGGGCTTCGCCCAGGAGATCGGCGTCGCCGACCGGCACGACGAAGCCTTCCGTGGCGTTGCGCAGGACTTCCTTGGCGATGCCGACATCCGTCATCACGACCGGCAAGCCGTAGGACATCGCTTCGGCCGGGAAGCGGCCGTAGCCTTCGCGATCGGAGCCGAGCGCGGCGACGTCCGCCTGCGCGTAGACCGACGCCATGTCTTCCGTCCAAGGGATGAAGCGGACGGCCTCGCCGAGCGTCCACTCCGCGACGGTCCTCCGCAGCGTCTCTTCTTCCGGTCCGGAGCCGGCCAGGAGCAGGCGCGCGTCGGGTACCGCGCGGCGCAGGCGCAGGAACGCGCGCAGCAGCAGCATCACGTTCTTTTCGGGACTGAAGCGCCCGGCGTAGAGCGCCGTGAACGGTCCGGAAGATTTCGGTTCGATGCGGCGTTCGGCCAGGCGCATGGAGACGGGGATCGTCTCGACGGGCACGCCCGGGGCCAGCGTCCGATACGGTTCGGCCGCGCGAGCGCTGACGGCTCGGATGCCCTGCGAGGAACGCGCGACGCGCCGTCCGAGCGCCGCCCTGACGCGGTTCATGGCCGATTCCGCGGCCCAACGCCCGTCCGCGAAGAAAGCGCCGTGATCTTCGATCACGTAAGGGATGCCCAGGCGGAATGCCGCGTAGCGGGCGGCGAATCCAGCCTCGAACGGGTCCTGCGCGACGATCAGCTTGACGCCGGAGTCCGCGGCGGCGCGCAGCGTCTCGCGGCAAAGCGAAATCAGCGACAGCGGACCGCGGCGGCCGTCCACGACGCGCGCCGAAAAGCCTCGATGCTCCGCTCGCGGCCTCACGGATGAGCGTCCGACCGCCACGACCTCGAGCGCGTCGACGCGCACCGCGTAAGCGCGCATGCGCCCGGCCGCCGACGACTCGGTATCGGCGACGGAGGGGTCGCGGCTGACGACCAGGACGCGCATCTTGCCGTCGCCCAGTATCTCTTCGGACGTCTCGCTGATCTGCGTCTCGACCGAAAAGCGAGCGAGATCCTTCTCCGCTTCCGCCGCGCATGCGTCGGCGAATCCGCGATCGCTCATGAACCTGACGATGGCGTCCGCGAGTCCGGCGGCGTCGCCCGGCTCGACGACGAGGCCGTTCTTGCCGTCTTCCATGAGTTCGGGGTTGCCGCCCGCTCGGCTGGCCACGACGGCCGCGCCGCAGGCGAACGCCTCGACGAGCTGATGCGAGAAGCCTTCGTACGCGCTGGGCAAGACGAAGACGCCTGAGGCCGAGATCGCCTGGCAGACTTCCTCGCGCTTCAGACGTCCGACGAGATTGATCCTGCCTTTCAGCATCGGCGCGCCTGCGAGCGAGCGGAGTCGCGTCTCCTCGGGACCGTCGCCGACGATCATCAGGGACGCGTCAGGGAACTTCGCGAGCACCCTGGGCATCGCCTTGATGAGCACGTCGAAATTCTTCCACGGCACGAGGCGTCCAGCCGCCACGACGCGATGAGGTCGCTTCTCGACGGGTTCCGCCGTTTTCGGAAGACGAACGCCGTTGTAGATCACGCGGACGCGTCCTTCCGGAACTCCCCAGCCCTTCGCGACGCCGGCGAGGTAGGCGCTCGGCGCGATGACGCGGTCGGCGCGGCGGTATACCAGGCGCTGGAGGACGCGCAACAGGAAGATGGACGGCGGTACGGACATGTCCTTCTGGAACTCCTCGATGGAATCGGCGTAGCCGTACGCGACCTGCGCGCGCTCCCATGCGAAATCGCCGGCGACCCGGACGACGAGCCTGCGTCCGCGGAGCTTCGCGACCACGAGCGCCGGCAATCCGGAAGCGATGCCGTCCTGGGCGAAGATGGGTCCTGGCGCGGCCGTGGCGCGCCAGAGCGCGCTGAGGAACGACCAGTATCTCCGCCATGCCGCCTGCGCGCGCGGGACGCGCCGCACGTCGTACGGACGCGCGACGCCGTCGTCGCCGACGTCGGAGTACGTCACGACGGCGACCTGATGCCCGCATGCCGCCCAGGCATCCGCCAGCATCGAGACGGAAGTGGCCGGTCCGCCGATGTCGGGAGGAAAAATGCCGGTTGCGAAGACGACTTTCATGCGGATATAGTGTACCTATCGCGCATTTCACGCGCAAACCCATGACGCACGCCCGACCGAAACTCCTTCTGCTCGTGACGTCGTCCTCGTGGGGCGGCGCCGAAGCGTACGTCGTCCGCATGGCCGCCGCCGCCTCGGCGGAATATGACGTGACCGTCGCCGCCGGTTCCTCCAAGTCAGGCGAACTGTTCCTCCGGCTGCCGCCCGGGGTGAAGAAGTTCGAGCTCGCCGATCTCGTGCGCGTCATCGCGCCCTGGCGGGATCTCCTTGCGATACGCCGCCTGCGCGCGCTGATAGACGAGGAAGGCTTCGACCTGGTGCATGCCAACAGCAGCAAAGCCGGGTTCGTCGGCGCGCTGGCGTCCCGGCTTTCGCGCGCGCGGCCGCGCGTCATCTACACCGCGCACGGCTGGGGCTTCGCCGAACGCCGAGCGCTCCCCTTCCGCCTGGCCGTGCTCTGGAGCGAGAAGCTCGCGGCGAAGTTCCGCGCGGCCACCATCACGCTGACGCGCTCCGAACGCGACATGGCGCTGAGACACGGACTTTCCGACGCCGCGCGGCTGCACGTCATACCTCTCGGCATCGACCGCGGAGAGATCGCCTTCCTCGAGCGCGGCGCGGCGCGTGCCGAGCTCGAGCGCGCCTGCGCGGCGAAGCTCCGTGGCGCCGTCATCGGCACGATCGCGAACGCGTATCCCGCCAAGGATCTGCCGAACCTGATCGAGGCTTTCGGGCGCTTCGCGACCGACGGGCCTGATGCCGAACTCGTCATCCTCGGAGACGGTCCGGAGATGCCGAAGCTGCGCGCGCTCCATGCCGCGCTCCCGCACAAGGAGCGAATACATCTTCCGGGGGCCGTATCGGACGCCGCCCGCCTCTTGAAGGGCTTCGACGTCTTCGCGCTGTCGTCCTCCAAGGAAGGCATGCCCTGGGCGATCCTGGAAGCCGCGCTGGCCGCGCTGCCGATCGTAGCGACGCGCGTCGGCGCGCTGCCTGAGATCATCGAGGACGGCGAAAGCGGCCTGCTCGTACCGCCGAACGACCCCGAAGCGCTGTCCGCCGCGCTTCGTGCCGTCCTGACGGACGAAGACTTGCGCATCAGACTCGAAAGCGGCGCCCCGCGCATCGCGGAACGCCGCTCCGGTCAGAAGATGATCGCGGCGACGCTCGAACTCTACCGCTCGCTCGTTTAGCCGCCGTTCGCGACGATCTGGTCGCGAGAACCGGCGATCTGCCTGATGAGTTCCGCGCGCTCAGGATACAGCGCGAGCGCTTCCTGGATGAGCGCGTCGCTCCTCGCCTTGTCGCCCAGGCCCCAGGCCGCGATGGCGCCGGTGAGATCCCATTGCACGTTGCGGACGCCCAGCTCCGCCGATGCCTTCTGCATGGCATCCAGTTCCTTCCAGCGGCGCGCGTTCATGGCGTGCAGGGTGGCGTATTCGATCATGCTCCAGGCTTCCGGATTCGAACGCACCTCGGGATGTTCCGCGACGTGCTTCACGCCCGCGGCCGGATCTCGGAATTCTATCTGCCAGCGCGCCCACCAGCCGTCGCCGATCGGGTTGCCGGCGTCGAGTTCCCTCAGGCGGAGGATGTGGGCTTCGGCCGTATCGAGATCGCCCTTCTCCCAGGCGATCTGCGCCAGCATCGCCTCCACCTCGTGGCGGTTCGGCGAGCGCACCGCCATGACTTCCGCCGCGTCCTCGAGCGCGGCCTGCTGCTCCGGCGTGCGCGGCCAGAAGCTGAGGTAGCCCGAGGTCGTGACGAGAGCGTGGACGTAGTCGCTGCGGTTCGTCGCCAGTCGGCGATATTCGTCTTCCGTCATGTCGATCAGGATGTCCTTGAACGGACCGTCGATGTACTCGCCGCGCGATCGTCCGAGATGCGACGCAAGCGCCCGAAGGTCGCGCTCGTAATACGGCGTCTTCACCGCGCGGAGCTCGGCCAGCATGCCTTTCCAATCCTCAGCCTTCACGTCCTGCGACAGAGCGATGATCATCTGCGCCGTCAGCCGCGCGGCCTTCATGGTGCCGACGATGGCGTAGCGGACGCACCAGATCGAGACGAAGGCGGCGACGAGGAACAGCGGGAGGGCGGCGGCGGACGATTCATCCGGTCCTTCCTCGCGCTCGGGGTCCCGACCGCCCTGGTCGGCGGCGACGAGCGCCAGCATGAAGAACAGCGCCAGATACGACATCGGCGTCTCGAAGATGAAGAGATTGGTGGCGACCTGCGAAACGGCCGCCACGAGCAGCACCGCTCCGACGGCCGGATCCGGACGGTCCTTGCGGAGCGCCAGTCGCGCGCCGAAGACGAAGACGGCGGCGTACGCCAGGAATCCGATGATGCCGAAGTTGTGCAGCATCTCCAGGATCAGGTTGTGCGGACGGTCCTGGCGCGTCTCATAATCCGAATAGCGGAGGGTGACGGGGTCGTAGTTGAAGTAGAACCCATCCTCGAAGTTCTCGGGTCCCCAGCCGAGCAGCGGGTGCTGTTTCACGCCCTTCACGGCGTTCTCGAGCAGCAGCTTGCGGGAACCGGTCGTCTCCTGGATGTACTGCAGCGAGATGCGGTTGGCGTACAGCCAGCGGTTGACCGGGGGGATCTTGTGGCCGATGAAGAACCCGGCGATCGCCAGGGCGATCGCGGCGAGTCCGAGGCGGCCGAACATGCGTACCCGGCCGGAACCGCGCAAGGTCGCGATGAGCGCGGCGAGGGAGGCGCCTACGAAGACGCCGACCAGGGCGCCCTTCGACTTCGTCATGAAGACGCCGACCATGATGAGCGCGGCGGATGAAAGCCACAGCCAGCGCAGTCCGATCTTCCAATGCCGGTAGATGAGCCAGCCGCTGAGGAAAAGGTGCGGGACGAGGAACTGTCCGAGGTAGCTGGGGTTGCCGAACGTGGCGCTGCCGCGGTCGTCGACGCCCTGCGACGGATTCGCGACCTGCGAGATGGCGTGGAGAGAAAGGATGGACGCCGCGATGATGGAGGCGACGATGGGCGTCGACATCGCGCGGCGCCAGACCGCGCCCGCCATCAGGAAGAAGGCCAGCAGATGGTACTGGAAGAAAAGCCCCGTGATGCGGTCAGGCTTGTCCCAGAAGCTGCGGTGCCGGTTCTCGCCGAGCAGCATCGCCAGCGTGGCGACGGCGAAATACGCGAGGAGCGCGTAGAGGAACGGATCTTTCGCCGGCCGGAACTCGCGGCGGCGAAAGGCTAAGAGGACGTAGAGCGGGAAGAGGATCTCTATGATGAGTTGGAAGCCCCAGATCTTGCCGGAAACCCAGGGATAGAGATACGAAAGCACGACCACGAACGGCAGCGCGAAGACGGCCAGAAGCCCGTAGCGGACGACGGTCAGTAGGAAGGAGTCGAGCGGCTTCATCGGGACGTTCGGCATAGCGGGTAAGCGATCGAATAAATGTCTCCGGCTCCCATCGTCAATATGATAGCACCTTCGGCATCGCGTCCTTCCAGCAAGGCGAGCGCGGCTTGCGGCCCGGCCGCGTAACGGACGTCCTTCACGACGCCGCGCGTCTTGACCGCCTCGGCCAGGTCGCGCGACGAGACGTCGCCTTCATGCTCCTTGCGCCCGGCCACGCCGTAGATCTCGCAAAGGATGAGCTCGTCCGCGCCGTCGAACGAAGCCGCGAAGGCGTCGAAAAGCTTGCGGGTGCGGTCGTGATGGTGCGGCTGGAACGCGAGGATGACCTTGCGCCCGGGATAGAACTCCCGCGCGGCCTTGAGCGTCGCCTCGACCGCGTCGGGCGTGTGGCCGTAGTCGGAGATGACGGGCGCGCCGTCGCGCTCCCCCACCTTCTCGAAGCGCCGCCAGATGCCGGCGAACTCCGCCAGGCTGGCGCGGACCGCGTCTTCTCCCGCACCCAGATGCCGTGCCGCGCCTATGGCCGCGAGCGCGTTGGAGACGTTGAACGCTCCCGGCACGCGCAATTCGAGTCCGCGCCAGGCCGATCCGTCCTTGAAGACCGCGTCAAAGCGCTGGAGACCTTCTGAAATCACGTGGTTCTCGACATGAAGATCCGCATCCGGAGTGAACCCGAACGTCCCGACAGGTCCGGCGTACCCGACGTACGCGCTGCGGCTGCCTTCGTCGTCCGCGTTCCAGATGAGCCGGCCGTCGGCGGGAAGCTTGGACGCGAAGGCGCGGAACGTCTCCTGGATATGCGCGAGGTCGCGATAATAGTCGAGGTGATCCTCGACGATCTTGGTGGTCAGCACGACCGACGGCTTGAGATGCATGAACTGCGCTCGGTACTCGCAGGCCTCGACGACGAAGACGCCGCCTGCGCCCATGCGAAGGTTGCCGTACTCGAAGGAAGGCACGCGGCTGCCGACGATGACCAGCGGATCGAGCCCGGCCCGCTCGAGGATGAGCGCGAGCATCGCCGTCGTCGTCGACTTGCCGTTGGTGCCGCAGACGGCGACCGTGCGATAGCCGGACGAAAGGAGGCCGAGGAATTCGAAATAGCTCAGCTGCGGAATGCCGAGCCTGGCGGCCTCGACGCGCTCCGGATGCGAATCCGGCGCGGCCGACGTGTAGATGACGAGGTCGAGGTCCGGAGCGACGTTGTCCGAAGACGGTTCCAAGACGCGGATGCCCGCGCGTTCGGCGTCGGCCGTCACCACGCTCGGCCGCTCGTCGGAGCCGCTGACCTCCTTGCCCTGCAGGCGCAAAAACTTGGCTGCGGCCGAGACGCCGATGCCGCCGATGCCCACGCAGTGGACGCGATGGAGATGATCGAGATCGAGCGCCATTTCCTGCCCAGCCTACCTGTTCGACGGCGATGTTTCAAGGAATCAAAAGTGGCCATCGATTCTTTACACGTTTTTCGGCGGATGCCAAGATGTCGAAAGTCGGAAAGATATGATAGTTCATTTTGAAAGGAGACAGCCATGGCCGACGACAAGAAGGCTGGGACCGACAAAGCGGCCGATCAGGCCAACGCTCCCATCAAGCCCGACGACGTCGTGGTGACGGTCAAGCCTCGACAGGAGAACCTCCCCCAGCGGCGCGGCAACGAGAAGGCTCACGAGGCCGCTCGGGAACGCAACGCCGACAAGAAGGAGCTGTCCGACAAAGCCAGCGAAGGCGCGGCCAGGGAAGTCCGCAAGGCTATCGAGAAGTCCGCCCCCAAGGGCCGCGAGGCCCAGAAGGACGCCGCCGAGAAAGCCGCCCGGGACGTAGGCGAGAAGCTCCCCCAGCGCATCTTCAAGGAGGTGCAGGTCGACATCCCCGGCGAGCACCCGATCATCAAGCCGGCGACCGAGGGTCCGCCGCCGGACCCGCCGCCGATCAAGAAGGGCATCTGACGCCGACGCGCCGCGTCGGTTTTTTCGTTCCTAGGCGCGCTTCCTCGCGACGACGACGAGGTTTTCGCCGCTCATCCAATCGACCAGTTCGCCTTTGCATACGTAATGCTCCTCGACCACGTCGAATCCGGCGCCCTCGCAGAGCTTCCGCATCTCCTTCTTGCGGAAGGCGTGGTAGTAGCGCGGGAATCGCGGCTGCTTCCAGGAGATCTTCAGGTCGCCGAAATCCCAGCCGTTCTTCCTGCCGAAGAACTGATGCAGCAGGACGCCCCAATGCCGCGGCTGCCAGAAGTTCCAGACGGCGATGAGCGCGTACCCGCCGGGGCGGACGACGCGCGCGAGCTCGGAGGCGGCGCGTGCGCGATACGCTTCCGAAGGCAGATGATGCAGGATTCCGGCGGCCACGACGACGTCGAAGCGGCCGTCCTCGACAGGGAGGTCCAGCAGGTCGCCGGTCTCGAAAGCGACGCGGCCATCGGCGATGTCCTTCGCCCAGCGAGCCTTCGCCCTGGCGATGACGTCGTCCGAAAGGTCGACGCCCGCGTACGAGACCCCTTTGTCCTTGAAGGCTTCGAAGATGCGTCCGTCGCCGCAGCCGACGTCGAGCACGGCTTCGCGTTCGCGCACGTAATCGACGAAGCGCCGGATCTCATCCGCGTACATCCGCTCCCGCACCGGCGCCGCTTCGGCCGCCGCCGTGCGGTAGCCGGAACGCATCTGCGCCAAGATCTTATCAGCAAGCGTCTTGTCCATAGGCCGCATTGTACCCCGGAAATCGTCTCTGGCAAAAATCGGAAGCCATGCTAGACTGGCCGCATATGTTCGAATCTTATCATGGAGCGCGCGTGTTGGTGACGGGAGGAGCCGGTTTCGTAGGCTCCCACTTGACCGACCGCCTGCTGGAACTCGGCGCCAAGGTCGCGGTCCTCGACGATCTCTCGACCGGCAAGCGCGAGAATCTCGCTCAGCACGACGGCAACCTGGATTTCACCTTCATCCACGGCGACGCGAACGACTGGGCCACGCTCGATGGCGTCTTCGACGCGCACGCGCCTGAATACGTCTTCCACCTCGGCGCCTTCTGCGGCGTGAAGCGGGTGGAGGAGCGCCCGCTCGACGTCCTCAATGACATCGACGGCATCCGCGCCATCTTCGAGTTCTGCAAGGACCGCAAGGTCAAGAAGATCCTGTACTCCTCGTCGTCGGAAGTCTACGGCGAACCCCTGCAGCTTCCCTCGCGAGAGCTCGGTCCGGTCAACCCGAGCCCGCGGGACCCTTACTCGCTGGTCAAGATGCTCGGCGAGAACCTCACCCATCACTACTACCGGCAATACGGCCTGAAGACCGTGGCGCTGCGCTTCTTCAACGTCTACGGACCGCGCCAGGAGAGTTCGCCATACGGATTCGTCGTAGGCATCTTCCTGAGCCGCGCCCTCCAAGGACAGCCGCTGCAGATTTTCGGCGACGGCACGGCCACGCGCGATTTCGTCTATTACAAGGACAACGTCAATACCGTCCTGACCGCCATGCTGAAGGACGAGACGGACGGCGAGACGATCAACGTCGGCAAGGGCACTCCGACCTCCATCCAGGAACTCGCCGAGAAAGTCAGGGCGCTGTCCGGAAGGGATCTCGCCATCGAATACCTGCCGGTGCGTAAGCTGGAGATAAAATATCGCACCCCTGATGTCAGCAGGATGCATGAACTCATCGGGGTGAGGGCCGAAACGCCGCTGGAGGTCGGACTGCGCGAGACGTTCGCGCACATGACGGAAAAGTCGCGCGCCGCCGCATGCGTATCCTGATCTTCACCGCCTTCTACGAACCGTTCGTCTCCGGCGCGGAACGGATGGTCGTCGAAACCGTCCGCCGCCTGGCCGGACGGTTTTCGATTGCGGTGGTCACCGCGCGCCTGGACGCCAAGCTTCCCCGCCGCGAGACGCGCATGATCGAAGGCACGACGCTGACCTACGAGATCGTACGTGTAGGCGTTGGGGCGAAATGGGATAAGTTCCTCTATCCGCTCCTCGCACCGCTCTGGGCGCTCCATCACCCGCACGACCTCGTGCACGCCGTGATGGAGTCGTACGCCGGCATCGCGCTCTGGTGGTACCGCGCCTTCGGAGGGAAGAAGCCGACGGTCCTCACCCTACAGAGCGGCGACCTCGACATGCCGGAGAAGAACCGGCAGATCCCACGCTTCGTCTGGAAGAACATCCATACGTCGCCCACGATAGCCGTCGGCATCTCGACGGCGCTGACGCGGCGCGCCGAGCGACTCGGGGCGAAACGCACGCTGACGATCCCGAACGGCGTCGATTTCGGCCATCTGGCGAAGGTGCCGCGCGGCGAAAAGGCACCGCATCGCGTGGTGACCGTCGCGCGCCTCTCGCCGGAAAAGGGCCTCCCCTTCCTCATCGAAGCCATCAAGATCGCGCGGCATTCCGTCGAAGACGCCGAGCTCGTCATCGTCGGCGGCGGCGCGCTTGAAGCCCAGCTCAGGGAGTACGTCGAGAAGCTGTCGCTCCAGGACGTCGTGCGTTTCCTCGGCGCCAAGCCGAACGCGGAAGCGATGGCCGAAGTCGCGAAGTGCGCCGTCTTCGTCCTTCCTTCTCTCGGCGAAGGCCTCGGCATCGTGCTGCTCGAAGCGCAGGCGCTCGGCGTCCCCGTCATCGGCACCGACGTCGGCGGCATCCCCGACGTCATCGAGCACCAAAAGTCGGGACTGCTCGTCCCGCCGTCGGACCCAAAGGCCATCGCCGTCGCCATCGTCCGCGTCTTCACCGAAGCTGGTCTCGGCGACCGCCTGGCCGCCGGCGCGAAAGTGCGGCTGGCGAAGTTCGATTGGGACCCGATCGCGGAACGGTACGCTGGGCACTATATAGAACTCGCCTCTACTTCCGTCATTCCCGCGAAGACGGGAACCTAGAAAAAACGTTTCTCCTCGAGCCTCGGCACATGCGGGCAAAATTAAGCGGTCGGCGTCTTTTTGCGCGCTTGGTTTTTTTCTGGGTTCCCTCTTTCGAGGGAATGACGGTAGGACAAAAAACGACCGACCCCGAAAGGTCGGTCTTATGATTCCTTGCCGCCGGCGATGAGCTGAGGACGGAACGGTCCTCCGTCGATCTGCTTGCCGAGCTTCTCGGCCAGCGCCAGGCGGCGCGTGCGGGCGCCATTCAGGCGTGTCTCGAGTTCGACGACCTCAGCCTCGACCCGTTCCCATGCTCCCGACGCTTCCTCCGTCTTGGGGGAACCGAGAACGTCGAAAAGGTTGGTCGTGCCCTTGAGCCGTCGTCCGAGCAGGCCGGTCAGTCTTCCCAGATCATAGTGTTCGGTCTCCCAGGCCCCGCACGCGGCGCAGTACCGGCCGATCGGCTGCCATGTGACGCCGGTGCCGTCCTTGATCGGCGCAATCTCGTGCATCGTGATGACGACTTCGCCGCATCCGTACCGACACGCGTACTGCAGGTAGACCGTGCAGCCATTCTCGTCGGACGTCCGATGCGTGGCGTGGCGGTCGAGGTGCAAGATGCCGGAATCCGACGCGCGCGGCGAAACCTTCTCTTGGACGGCTTTCACGCCGCGGTTGGCGAAGTAGCGGCGTTGATCCTCCATGAAGGCCGCCTTCTCTTCTTCCACCTTCCGTTCGCGCTCTTCCCGCACCTCGTTCGCCTTCGTGAGCAGGAGGCGGCGGGAACGCACGAATCGGACGGCGGCGCGCGGGCCGCTGATGAGCAGGACGATGATGCCAAGGATCACGATGGTTTCAAACACGGTAACCTCCTGTCGATGGTCCTTGTATAACCGAAGACGCCGCTGCCGTCAAGACACGCGTTCTGCTACAATGGCCTGAGCACTTTCCACAGGAGGCCCCGATGCGCCCGTTCATCATCGCTCTCGTCCTGACGGCCTGCGCGTCGTCCAATGGGACCTTCGATCCGTCCGTCACGCCTCGTCCAGCCGACGAAGCGCCCGAGGCCGTCCTGGCCGCGCGCGCCCATGTCGTCGCGGTCTACGTGAACGCGACCTGCGACGCCCTGCCGACCTACGGCGTCCAACGCGGCACCGGCTTCTGGGTGAACTCCGGCACCGTCGCCACGGCCGGGCACGCCATGGACGTCCGAAACCGGATGTTCCCGGACTTCGCCATCGTCGGACCGGACGGCTGCATGAACGGCCGGTACGCCGACTGGTTCGAGCACGTCGACCTGCTCTTCATCATGGTCAGCGGACGCCACGAGGGCGCCGTCGACCTGGCGCCGCGCCTGACGTCCGACGGCGAATCGCTCTGGCAATACGTCTTCCAAGACCGTGACGACCTGACGAAGTCCGGCATCTTCTCGCCGGTGCGGATCAAGGCCAAGGATATCGTCGATTCGGACGTCTTCTTCGGCTCCCGTCCCGCGCCCGCGCTCGGCGATTCCGGCGCGCCGGTCTTCGACGCTTCCGGGCGCCTCGTCGGCATGACGCAGGCGATCGGCAGATACAGGGACAAGCCCAGCTTCGGCCGTATCGGCGTCCACCTCTCGTCGCTCGTCATCCGCCAACTCCTCGCGAGCTGCGCAGGCGGCGGACCGTGCGGCGACGACTGACCATGCATCGTACGGTGCATGGTCTTTTTCTTCTTTCCAAACTCGCGAGAGGCTGATACGCTTCAGTCAGGACCTTTCCGGAAAGGAGGATGCCGTGATCGTCGCGATCCGAAACATGACCAGCCTCGATCTGCACCTGGCGTCCTCCGCCGGCGAACGATCGATGCGTCTCCGCGTCACCGCCGCGCCGCCCGTCCTCAAAGAGGGCGAGCAGGCCGAGCGCCTGCGCGCCGGGGAAGGTCACGGATTCGTGAACTGCTCCGAAGGCCTCCGCGTCCAGATCGACGTCTCAGGCTCGGGCCTCACGATCCGCGTCGCCCGCCGCAAGGACGTCGTCGACAAGATCGACGACGACGGCCAGCTCGACGGCGAAGAGACGTACCTCGAGTTCATCCTCACCCTGATGAACTGACCCTCTCCCTCCTGCGCCTCGCGTGGGACTTTTTTCTCCCGACCATGCTGAAGCACCTGACCGCACAAGACCCAGACCTGGCGCGGATCATCCGCGCCGAGACGCGCCGACAGCGTGACGGCCTCGAACTCATCGCGTCCGAGAACATCGTCTCGGAGGCGGTCTTGGAGGCGCTCGGCTCGCCGCTCACCAACAAGTATTCTGAGGGCTACCCCGGCAAGCGCTACTACGGCGGCAATCTCCACATCGACGAGATCGAATCGCTCGCCATCGCGCGCGCCAAGGAACTCTTCGGCGCGGAACATGCCAACGTCCAGCCGCACGCCGGTTCGCAGGCCAACATGGCCGCCTACCTCGCGCTGGCCGAACCCGGTTCGACCATCCTGGCGATGGACCTCTCGATGGGCGGACACCTGACGCACGGTTCGCCGGTGAACTTTTCCGGCAAGCTTTTCAAGTTCGCGCATTACGGCGTGCGCAAGGACACGCACCGCATCGACATGGACGAGGTGCGCAAGATCGCGCTCGATACGAGACCGAAGATCATCGTCGCCGGCTTCACCGCCTATTCGCGCACGCTCGACTTCGCCGCCTTCCGCGCCATCGCCGACGAGGTCGGCGCGTATTTGATGGTCGATATGGCGCATTTCGCAGGACTCGTGGCCGGCAAGGCATTCCCCGACCCGGTCCCCTACGCCGACGTCGTCACCACCACGACCCACAAGACGCTCCGCGGCCCGCGCGGCGCGATGATCCTCTGCAAGGCGGATCTCGCAAGGAAGATCGACTCGGCCGTCTTCCCCGGCATGCAGGGCGGCCCGCTCGAGCACGCCATCGCCGCCAAGGCCGTCGCCTTCGGCGAGGCGCTGCGACCGGAGTTCGCCGCCTATCAGTCGCAGGTCGTGAAGAACGCCAAGGCGCTGGCGGAAGCGCTTGAGGGACGCGGCGTGAAGGTCGTGACCGGCGGCACCGACAACCATATGGTCCTCGCCGATCTCACCGAACTCGGCATCACCGGCAAGCCCGCCGTCGAAGCGCTCGACGCCGCCGGAATCTGCACCAACATGAACATGATCCCGTACGATCCACGCAAGCCGATGGATCCGTCCGGCCTCCGTCTCGGTTCCCCCGCCCTCACGACGCGCGGCTTCGGCGAGGACGAGATGCGCAACGTCGCCACCATGATCGCGCAGGTACTCAAGCAGCCGGACGACGAGAACATCCGCGCCGACGTCCTGCGCGTGGTCGGCAAGCTCTGCGAGGCGCATCCGATCTATCCCGAATGGAAGGCATGAGCGCGACGCATGTCATCGACGGGCGCGCCGTCGCCGCAGGCATTCGCCAGGCGGTCGCTTCGCATATCGCTTCGCTCGGCTTCACTCCCGGCCTCGGCGTCGTCTTGGTCGGCACCGACCCGGCTTCGCATCTCTACGTCGCGCTGAAGGAGAGGGCCTGCCTCGACGCCGGCGTGCTTTTCATCCGCCGCGACTTCCGCGCCGACGCGCCGCAGGACGAGATCATCGAAGCGGTCCGCGCGTTGAACGCGCGCGAAGACGTCGACGCCATCCTGGTCCAGCTCCCCTTGCCGCCGCAGATGGGCGCCGATGCGGTCGTGGCCGCCATCGATCCCGCCAAGGACGTCGACGGTTTCCATCCCGACAATCTGAAGAAGTATCTCGAGGGTGCCGGATCGGCTCCGGGCCTGATCGAAGCGATCTCGCTCCTGCTCGACGCCGGCGGCGCGCCTGCGCATGGATTGTCCTGCGTCCTGGCCAAGAGCCCCGTCTTCTCCGCGCCGCTTGAGACGATGCTTTCGCGCCGAGGAACGCCATCGACCGACGATTGCCGCGACGCGGACGTGGTCGTGACGGCGCTCGGAAAGCCCGGTTCGCTCGTCGCGGAGGCGATCAAGCCAGGTGCCGTCGTCATCGACGTCGGCACGACGCGCGTCGCGGGCAAGACCCTCGGAGACGCGGATGCCAAGAGCCTCGAAGGCGTCGCGGCCGCCCTGACCCCGGTGCCCGGCGGCGTCGGGCCGATGACCGTCGCCATGCTGCTCAAGAAGACGCTGGAGCTGGCGGAAGCGCGCCGCGGGAGATCCTGAACGAAAAAAAAATGAGGCGTCCCGACATGATGTCGGGACGCCTTTCGCGTCAGCGCGTCTTGCGGTCCGGATCCGGCAGCACCTCGCCGTCGAAGACGATGCGGTTGCGGCCGGGAGTGAACGTCCAGAACTTCTTGCCCTTGGCCTCGTAGAGCGAGGCGTCGGCGCGCTGGACCATCATCGACGCGGTATCATCCGCGCCGGTGAAGCTCGTGCCCCCGATGGAGACCGTCATCTTCAGCGACGTCCTCCCGTTCTCGGTCACCACCACCGTACCGGTGGCGCGGACCGCGTTCAGGATCTGCTGAGCGATGCTCTCGGCCTGGACCCGATCGGCGTCCAGGATGACGGCGATCTCCTCGCCCCCGTAGCGGCAGACCATGTCGCCCTGCCGCTTGACGATGCGCTGGATGCGCGTCGCGACGGCCTTGAGGGCATCGTCGCCGGCCTGGTGGCCGTACGTGTCGTTGACTTTCTTGAAGTGATCGATGTCGATCATCAGGAGAGCCAGCGGTTGGACGTAGTCGAAAGCGTTCAGCGCTCTCTGGGTGCTCGGCGGCAGCGGCCAAGAGCCCGCGTGCCCGTTCTCATGCTTCTCGATCTGTTCCTTGCGCTTGTTGAGGTGCTCGGAGATCCTCCTGCGCTCCGCGATCTTGCGCGCGAGCACGTTGTCGAAGGTGCTGCGGCGCCACAGACCGGTGAGGTCATCGAGGTTCACCGTCTCGAGGTTGACCATCGTCAGCTGGATCCACGGATGGCTGTTGTGGTCCCTGACGTAACTCATCGCCAACAGGACGCGGATCGGTCCCGTGGGCGACTGGTAGACGAGCTGTTCCGCGAGGGTGTACTCGGTCTCGAGCCCCTCGGACGGACGGCGGGCGCGACGATTGATCCGCGTGACCTGCATCGTGGCGTCGATCGCCTCACGCAGCGTCTGGCCGAAGCTCTTGGGCTTACCGTCATCCGGCATGAGGCCTGAAGGACGGCTCAGGCGGTCGATGATCAGGGAGTACAGATTCGCCCCCTGCTCGAAGACCGGTCCGCAGAGGTCCGTGGCGTGGTCGTTGGCGACCACGATGCGGCCGTCGGGCAAGGCCTTGAAGGTCGCCGCCTTGAGCCCGTGCGCCACCAGCTTCTCGAGGCTGGCGTCGAAATCCTTGCGCCGCATCTTGGCGATGAGCGCCTGATCGGCCGCCTGGCTCTCCTCGAGCGCCCGGATGCGGGCGCGGAGGACTTCGACGTTCTCGTCCTCCTGCGGAGGTGAGACCGCCGTGTTCTTCACGTCATCAATCATCAGGTCCGGCATGTCTCACTCCTGGTTTGGGGTCGGTTTGGCCTCGTGGGGCCGTGAAAGGTGCTTTTTTAAGGCAAACGGGGCTCGTCAGATACGATGCGCCCATTCAAGCCGTGAAGCCAAAATACACGAAAACACCCATTTTGTCAAGGGTGTATGACAAGGTCCGTTACGTCAGGATGGTATAGGCCATGCCGGCCGCGTAGACGCCCATCAGGACATGGACCAGCCAGTATGGGACGCGCATGACCCGCTCAGGATATCTGTCCCTGACCTTCAGATACATCCAGGCCACGAAGATGCCTTCGAGGCCGATCAGGAGCGCGCCGATGAGCTCGATGACCTGACCGAAGCTGCGGACGCCCATCAGGAACAGGAGAAGCGGGACGAACGTGGCTGTCACGACGGCGACGATCTTCGGCCAGCCGAAATCCTTCTGGAACTGGCTCTTCAGATACTCGCTGAAGACGATGTAGGAGGTCAGTATCGAGAAGAATCCTGCGATCGCGCCGATCAGCGGCAAGGAGCCGCCGAACCTGGCGTTGAGGCCTCCGACGGCTTCCTGCGTGGTGTCCGGGCCGAGCGCCCCGACCACGGACGTGGTGAACAGGATGGTGAGCGCGGCGGCCATCAAAGTGCCCGCCACGATGCTCTTGCGCACGGCCCCGGGACTGCCGCCGACGATGGCCTTCACTTCCGAGATGGCTGTCAGGCCTCCGTAGGCGAAAAGCACGATGCCGTACGGCAGGAAGGCCTCGTCCAGATGGACCGTAGCGAGGTGTTCCGGCTTGAGCCCCGTGAGCGCGATGCCGGCCAGGAGGACGAACGAACCGAACTCGACCAGCGTCAGCCAGAAATCGACGCCGGACAGGAATTTGGTGCCGAACCACGCCGCCGCCAGCCCGAAGAGGAACAGCATCGCGGAACCCTGCGCTTCGGCAAGCGGAACCCCCAGCGCCTGGAAGATGCTTGAGATGAACAAGCCTCCGAGGATGAGATAGGCGAGGTTCGAACCGAAGAGTCCGATGACCGAAGCGACCGTTTCGGCGCGGTGCGCCCAGGGGCCGAGGTAGAGCTTCACGTACCCGACGAGGCGGTGTTCGCCCGGCGTGGCCATGACGACTTCGCCGTAGAGCAGGTGCGTGAGCATGACGGCTCCGGCCAGGATGACCATCCAGAAGAGCCCCGGGAGATAGCCGGCGCGCTGGACCATGTACGGCAGGCCGAAGATGCCCGCGCCGACGATCGTGCCGAACAGCACGAACGAGGCTTTGATCATCCGTCTTCGTTCGATGGTAAGCGCCATATCGACGCCATGGTACCACGACTTTGACCTGTTCGATCTTATCCACAGGCTCATCACCCTTCCCTAGAAATGACGTCCCCGGCGTCATTTTTTCCATTTTGACGCCCCTATCTTCAGAGCGTACGATAGTGCCACTATGCACCCCTCTGGCGACCGAAAACCCGACTTCGTCCCGCCGCACAATTACGAGGCCGAAGCGGCCGTGCTGGGTTCCATCCTCGTCGATAAGGAGGCCGTCCTTCGCGTCGCGGACCTGGTGACGCCGGATGACTTCTATCGGGAGAGCCATGCGGACATCTACGACGCGATGCTCGCGCTCTTCGGCAAGTCCGAACCGATCGACATCATCTCGATCTCCGGCCGGCTCAAAGACGCCGGCAAGCTCGAGAAGACCGGCGGCCAGACGTATCTCGCCCAGCTGGCCGAATCCGTGCCGACCGCTTCGCACGTCGTGCACTACGCCAAGATCGTCCAGCGCGACTCCACCTTGCGCCGCCTGATCCTCGCCTCGCAGGAGATCGGACGCCTCGGCTTCGGAGGCGAAGAGGACGTCTCGACCTTGCTCGACCAGGCCGAACAGAAGCTCTTCGGCGTCTCGGCGAAGCACCTCAAGCAGAATTTCGTACCGATCCGCAGCGTCCTCTCCGACGCCTTCGACCGCATCGACCAGCTGCACAGCGAAAAGGGCAAGCTGCGCGGCGTCTCGAGCGGCTACAAGACGATCGACAACCTGCTCGGCGGGCTGCAGGACTCGGACCTCATCATCCTCGCCGCGCGCCCCTCCTGCGGAAAGACGTCGTTCGCCCTCGACATCGCGCGCAACGTGGCCGTGCGATCGAAGAAGCCCGTCGGCATCTTCTCGCTGGAAATGTCGAAGGAGCAGCTGGTCGACCGCATGATCTGCGCGGAAGCCAACGTCGACCTCTGGAAGATGCGCACCGGCCGCCTCTCCGACCGCCCCGGCGACGACGACTTCCCGCGCATCGCCCACGCGCTCGGCGTGCTCTCCGACGCCCCGGTCTTCATCGACGACACGGCCAACGTCAACATCATGGAGATCCGCACCAAGGTGCGGCGCCTCCAGAAGGAACACGGCAAGCTCGGCCTCATCGTCATCGACTACCTCCAGCTGATGGAGTCGCAGACCAAGATCGAGAACCGCGTCCAGGAAATCACCGCCATCACCCGCTCGCTCAAAGGCATCGCCCGCGAGATGAACGTGCCGGTCCTGGCGCTCTCCCAGCTCAACCGCGCCGTCGAACTGACCAAGCCGGCCATCCCGAAGCTGGCCCACCTCCGCGAATCCGGTTCCATCGAACAGGACGCCGACGTCGTGATGTTCATCTACCGCAAGGCCGCCGACCGCAACTTCCGCACCGAGGATCTGGCGCCCGAGGAACGGCATCTCGCCGAAATCCACGTCGCCAAGCACCGCAACGGCCCGACGGGCGTCTGCCGCATCTTCTTCGACGAGAACCGCGCGACCTTCAAGAACCTCGACCAGGACATGGCGACCGCGCCGTCGATGGCAGGTATCGAATAAAAATAAAATTTTGCGCGACCGCGCAAAACTCATTCAACCGCCATCAAGGCTGGGCCTGCCCAGCCGCGAAGGAGGAGCGGCGGACAGGCGATAGGGAGGACGGGCTCAGCCCGTCCGACCGGCAGCCTGTCCGGTAAGCGACGTTACCTATGACGATGTTTTCCAAGCTCAAGCAATTCAAGGACCTGCGCGACCAGGCCAAGAAGATCCAGGACGTCCTCAAGGACGTCTCGGTCGAAGGCTCCGCCGCCTGGGGCAAGATCAAGGTCGTGATGAACGGCAACCAGGAGGTCACCTCGGTGACGATCGAGCCGGAGCTTCTCGCCGACAAGGGCAAGCTCGAGACCGCCGTGAAGGAGGCCTACAACGACACGGTCAAGAAGGCCCAGCGCGCCATGGCCGACCAGATGCGAAAGTCCGGCGATCTCAAGATTCCGGGGTTGTCATAAATCTGTCATCCCGGCGGAGGCCGGGACCCAGAACTTCAACGTCGTTTGCTGGGCCCCGTCCTGCGACGGGGTGACAAGACCACTATGTCCCGTCTCCCCGCCTCGATCGAAAACCTCATCCAGGAGTTCAAGAAGCTCCCCGGCATCGGCGAGAAGACCGCCGAGCGTTTCGTGTTCCATCTGCTGGGGCGCGGCCGCGAGGCGCCCGTCCGCCTGGCCGACGCGCTCCTCGCGCTCGAGCGGATGATCCTGGTCTGCGCAGGATGCCGCTCCGTCTCCGAGACCGACCCGTGCCGCATCTGCCGCGACCCGTCGAGGCGCGATGACGAACTTTGCGTCGTCGCCGACCAGCAAGGCCTCTCAGCCATCGAGCGGACCGGCGAATACCGCGGCAAGTACTTCGTCTTGGGCGGCCTGCTCTCCCCCATCGAAGGCGTCACGCCGGAGACCCTCGGCATCGAGCGGCTCGACGACCGCGTGCGCGGCGGCACGGTCCGCGAGCTCCTCATGGCCGTGAACCCGACCATCGAAGGCGAGGCCACCATGAGCTACCTCTCGCGCCGCTACGCCCCCATCATCCCGCGCATCACGCGCCTGGCGCGCGGCCTCCCCCGCGGCGCCGACCTGGAATACGCCGACGACGTGACGCTCTCCGACGCGCTCACCGGCCGCCGCGACGTCATGCCGCGATAAAAAGACCGCCCTCATTCGGGGGCGGTTTCTTCGCGCATTGGATCCAGCGCGATGACGGCGGCGCGATCCATACCGTAGGCGGTCGTGAACTGCGCGTTAGTCATATTGAGAATGGAAGCGCACACTTCGATACCTCGGGCGCGGCATACGGCGCTGCGGCCGCGGAGAAGCGCCGGCGAGACCATCAGGAGCTTCGCGTAGAACACCGCATCGAGACCGGTCTCACAGACGGCGTCGAGCCCCGCGTTGGTGCGTTCGGCGGTGCAGCCGAGGAGCGGCGGCAGCTTGCGGACCATCGCCCGGACCTCGTCCTGGGAGAAGCCGTAGGCTTCGAGATTGGCGAGGAGCGCGTTGGTGCGTTCGGCGGTGTAGCTGAGGATCTGCGGCAGCTTGCGGACCAGCGCCCGGACCTCGTCACGGGTGAAGCCGTAGGCTTCGAGATTGGCGAGGAGCGCGTTGGTGCGTTCGGCGGTGCAGCCGAGGAGCGGCGGCAGCTTGCGGACCA
>ERZ1292633.994-Hain-H41-02um-R1-994-length-31288-cov-9_pt1 | contig 31288 bp, 30 predicted proteins | sample MGYA00564406_ERZ1292633 | MGnify/ENA primary metagenome ERZ1292633 (study PRJEB36523, sample SAMEA6512639) | groundwater metagenome | collected 2019-01-08 | study: AquaDiva: Metagenomics assemblies of 32 groundwater samples
GGGGTAAAAATTGTTGAAATTTGGACGGATGTAGACGGCATATTAAGCGCGGATCCGAAATTGGTCAAAAATGCCAAGGTTTTGGATGAGGTGAGTTATGAAGAAGCAGTGGAATTGGCTTATTTTGGCGCCAAAGTGATACATCCGGCGACAATGCTGCCGGCGGTAAAAAAGAATATTCCCATTGTCATTAAAAACACGTTCAATCCGGGCGCAAGAGGAACTTTGATCTTGAAGGATCCGTCCGAAGGCGGTTCTGTGGTAAACCTCCGTACCTATGGATTAGGTGGGGGGGTAAAGGGGATAACTTCAATTGACGATGTTTCACTAGTGATTGTCGGAGGAGTAAGCTTGATAGGCATTCCTGGAAGCGCGGCAAGGATTTTTGAAGCGACTAGGCGCGCCAAGGCTAATGTAATTTTAATTTCGCAGGCTTCTTCGGAACATACTGTTTGTTTAGCGATAAAAACAAGCGAATTAAAACAGGCGCTGGATTCTTTGAAAAAAGAATTTAAGAAAGAAATCAAAGCCGGTTCGGTAAATTTAAGTTTTATATCGGACCAGGCGATTATAGCCGTGGTTGGCGATGGTATGCGCGGCACCCCGGGAATTTCCGGAAAACTTTTTAAGGCGCTTGGCGACAACAAAATAAATATTACCGCCATTGCGCAGGGAGGATCCGAAAGAAATATTTCTTTAACAGTTGAATCTAAAGATAAAGCGAGGGCGCTTAATTTGATCCATGACCAGTATGTGTTTAACGGAATCAAAAATATATTTTTAATTGGTACGGGAAATATCGGTGGAACGCTGCTTAAACAAATAAATTCAATATTAAAGACCTCCGAGGACCCAAAGATTAAATCCCCGAATTTTAGGTCCTCGGAGGTTCAAAGATTGAGGGTTTGCGGAATTATTAATGATAAAAAAATGCTGATAGATGAAAGAGGGATAAATTTGGAGAGTTGGAAAAAAATATTGGAAAAAGGAGAGGACGCTGATCTGGGAAAATGGCTAGAAGCGGCAAAGAAAATGCATCTTGCCAACAAAGTGCTCGTGGATTGCACCGCCAGCGAGTTTGTCGCCAAAAAATATATTGAAATGGCGGAAGCGGGGTTCAATATTGTAACGCCGAATAAAAAATTCAATGTTTTGGGAATGAAGGACTATAAAAACCTCCGTGAAGTTTTGGCGGAAAATGGCGGGAAGTTTTTATATGAAACCAATGTTGGGGCCGGCCTTCCGGTCATTTCCACTATCCATGATTTGGTCGCCAGCGGGGACAAAATAACCAAAATTGAAGGTATTTTTTCGGGAACGTTGAGTTATATTTTCAACAATTTTTCTGCGGGTAAAAATTTTAGCGATATTGTGGCGGAGGCCAAAAAATTGGGCTATACCGAGCCGGATCCGAGAGAGGATTTGGGCGGTCAGGATGTGGGAAGGAAGTTGTTAATATTAGCCAGAGAAATAAGTCTGGAAATGGAATTTAAAGATGTAAAAATTGAAAGTCTGGTTCCTAGGGCGCTACAACGCGTTATAGCGCCAGAAGATTTTTTGAGGGGACTGGGGAAGTATGATGATTACTTTAAAAAATTGTCAGAAAAAGCGGAAAAAAATAATAAAGTTTTGCGATATGTTGCTAAAATAGAAAGGGGTGGTCCTTCGACAGGCTCAGGATTTGGGGGATACAAGGCTTCGGCTAAATTAGAAATGGTTTCTAAGGATAATCCTTTGGCGCATACCAGCGGGGCTGACAATATTTTCGCTTTTTACACAAAAAGATATAAAGAAAGGCCCTTGGTCGTTCAGGGTCCCGGTGCCGGCGCGGAAGTGACGGCTGGCGGAGTATTGGCGGATATACTTAAGATTTAATTTACAATTTTAAATTTTTAATTTATCTCCCTACGGGAGATGTCCCGAAGGGACACAAACAAAAGAATCTGTCATTGCGAGCGGAGCGAAGCAATCTCGCAGACAATATAGATTGCCGCGTCGCGGACTCCTCGCAATGACAAAAATAAAAAAAACGCCCCGAGTGTTAGTCGGGGCGAAACGTTCAAGACACTAATGGAGATTTTTTCTTTTTGGAATAATAGGACAGAAAATGACAGGTCATCCCAAGACCGGGAAATATCGGAAAAACGATGGCAACCACTTCGAATCCATACATTGTCATACTCAACATGAAAAATAGCGGAAATAACACGAGTAGCATTCTATCATAAAAGTCAAAAGATTTTTCTTTTATCAACAGAAAAAGTGCCGACATAAGCATTGCTATAGTGAGTATTTTGCCAATTATTATTATCCAGTCCATATTTTTCTCCTTTAAGTTGTGAATCTTATACTAAAAATAAGATATAGTAAAATTAAAAATATGTCAAATGAAAAATGTTAAGCAAAAAATCAGAGTCGGTATTTTGGGCGCCACAGGAATGGTCGGCCAAAGATTTATTTCGCTTTTAGAAAATCATCCTTGGTTCAATGTGGAAGTTTTGGCCGCTTCGCCGCAGTCTGCCGGGAAAAAATATAAAGAAGCCGTTGCTGGCCGTTGGATGATGGATAGTTCGATTCCGGAAAAGATCAAGAATTTGAAAGTATTATCAGTTGAGGATGATTTTGATGAAATTGTGAAGGGTGTTGACCCCGTTAGAAATCACGCCCGCGCTTGCGCGCCCAAGGGGCCTTTGGGGCGGGCTATTTCTAACGGGGTGGATCTGGTTTTTTCCGCTATGGACGGCGATAAGGAGTGGATTAAAAGAATAGAAGAAAAATATGCAACTGCTGGCGTGGCGGTCGTGTCTAATAATTCCGCGCACAGGTGGACCGAGGACGTGCCTATGATAATGCCGGAATTAAATGCGGATCACTTGGATATTATTGATATTCAAAGAAAAAACCGCGGTTGGAAAAAGGGATTGTTGGTCGTTAAGCCGAATTGCTCTCTGCAGTCGTATCTGCCGATAATTTACGCTCTTAAAAAATTTGGTCCGGAAGTTGTTTCTGTAACAACATTGCAGGCTATTTCCGGAGCCGGAAAGACTTTTGAAACTTGGCCGGAGATGGTGGATAATTGCATTCCGTTCATAGGCGGCGAGGAAGAAAAAACCGAAAAAGAGCCATTGAAAATTTTAGGTTCTATAAAAGGCAAAAAAATAGTGCCGGATAAAAGTTTAAATATTTCTGCTACTTGCATACGCGTGGCGTGTTCAAACGGGCATATGGCAAGTGTGGCGGTGAAATTCAAGAAAAAACCGACAAAAGAGCAGATAATAGATGAAATAGAAAATTTCCAGAATCCGCTTGCAGGTTTAGACTTGCCATCCGCGCCAAAGCAATTTATTAAATATTTTACGGAAGATAATCGGCCGCAGACCAAGCTGGACCGGGATTATGAAAATGGAATGGGTATTACTTGCGGTAGATTTCGCGAGGATTCGGCTCTGGGCCCCGCAAAATCGCAAAGCGATCGCGGGGCAAGCTGGAAGTTCATCGCCTTATCCCATAACACTATCAGGGGAGCCGCCGGAGGCGCTATTTTGATAGCTGAGTTATTATATAAAAAGAAGTATATTAAATAATTTATAATTTAGAAATCGTGTCTGCCACCAGCTCACTCAGCTATAGTTCCGCGGACAACCCGCTGGGGTGAGCGAAACGGCTTGAGGGAAAGATGAAATTTAATAAATAAAAATGTATTATGAAAAATATTTCCAATGCCATAACTTTAATAGGGATGCCGGCTTCAGGGAAGTCTACGATCGGGAAAATTTTAGCCAAGAAATTGGGCTGGGATTTTGTTGATCTAGACGACCTAATAAAAGAAAAAACCGGAAAAAGCTATGACGAGATTTTAGAGCAAGATGGCGAGAAAAAATTATTGAATTTGGAAAATAAATTTACTTTTGAATTAGATTTTTCTGCCTACGGCGGATCTCCCGCAGGGAGAAAAAATTCTAAAAAGGGGATTATCTTTTCGCCTGGTGGAAGTATTATTTATTCTCGGGAAGCTATGGAAAAAATAAAAAATGGATCCAGAATAATTTATATGGATCTGCCGTTAGGCGAGATAGAAAAAAGATTAAAGGAAAGAGTAATCAAGGGCGGAATTGTTGGGTTAAAAGAAAATGGACTAAAAAAACTTTTTGAAGAAAGGAACCTGATTTATAAAAAATTCGCTGATTATATTATTGAGGCGAAAAATATGAAAGAAGAAAAAATTGTCAGTCAGATTTTTAAATTAATAAAGATGTAGATTTTTTTAAAATTCATTCACATATTATATTTACCATGGTGAATATAGTTAGTATATTATTAAAGTATGAAATACCGCAGTACAAATAGGCGGGTAAAAGATAAAACCTTTAAAGAAGTTCTTTTTGAGGGGTTGGCTTCAGATGGCGGATTATATATGCCGGAATCTTTTCCGGCTGTTAGCAAAGAATTTTTGAAAGAACTCCCCAATAAAAGCTTTATTGAAATTGCTTTAGAAATAAGCAAGCTATTTATTAGTGATATTCCCGAACCGGAATTAAAAAAAATTATAGAGGACGCTTTCAGTCCCGAAGCTTTCGGCGGTTCAGGCGAAGAATTTCCGACCCCCTTGGTTAAAATTAATGAAAAACTTTATGTGGAAGAGCTCTGGCATGGCCCAACTTTGGCCTTTAAAGATTTCGGCGCGAGATTTATGTCTAGAATGATGGGTTATTTTTTGGGACAAAGCGGGCGGGAGCTTAAAATTATCGTTGCCACTTCCGGCGATACCGGCAGCGCTGTTGCGGCCGGATTTTATAATGTGCCAAACATCAAAGTGTATATTCTTTATCCGTCCGGCAAAGTGAGTGATCTTCAAGAAAAACAGCTTACTACTTTTGGCGGAAATATTACGGCCATAGAAGTGAAGGGTGTTTTTGATGATTGCCAGAAACTTGCTAAACAGATATTGGGCGATAAAGAGCTTAATGGAAAAGGCGAATTTTCTTCTGCCAATTCCATTAATTTTGGCAGGTTGCTTCCCCAGATGTTTTATTATTTTTTTGGCTATGGCCAATTATTAAGGTCAAATGTCAAAGGTCAAATGTCAGAGGTTATTTATTGTGTGCCAAGCGGAAATTTTGGCAATTTAACTGCCGGGTTAATGTGTAAAAAAATAGGCCTTCCGATATCCAGATTTATAGCAGCTACGAATATAAACGACGTGGTACCCGAATATTTGCACACCGGTGTTTATAGGCCCCGTCCTTCGCAAAAAACGATGTCTAATTCAATGGATGTGGGTAATCCGTCTAACTTTGCCAGGATGCTGGATTTGTATCAAAATGACGCAGAATTGATGGCAAAAGACATCGTCGGTATTAGTGTGAATGAGGAAGAAACAATCGAAACAATTGGGTCTGTTTATAAAGAAAACGGATACTTGCTTGATACGCATAGTGCCGTATCCGTGAGGGCGGCGCTTGAAAGCGGAATTAAGGATCCAATTATATCTTTAAGCACAGCTCATCCGGTTAAATTTAAAGACAGTATAGAGCCGATAATCGGTAAGACCATAGAAATTCCGGAAAAACTTAAAGAGACCATGAGCAAGAAAAAAGTTTCTATTCTTATAGAAAATAATATTGAGGAACTTAAAGAGATCTTAAGAAAAAACTAGAGTTTGACGAGGACGAGTTTTTTATTGTATCTTTTAAATAGTTATTTCATATCAAAAAATAGTTATCCTAAAAAAGACAAAAGGAGGATCAAAATGAAACGCATAGCGTTTTTAACAAAGAAAGAAAAGGGCGGAGTGACCATCTATTCGGCCGACAAAAAGATCGAATACGCTTTTTTAAGAAAAATCCAGGACGGCAGGATCATAAGGATTTTCTTTTACGAGCCTATTTGCGACGGAATTATGGCCGAGGGGACTGCTTACCCTAATTTAGAAAGGGCCGTGGAAGGAACAAAGACAAGAATTGAAGAGGCATTAAAATCAAAGAAGCGTTAAAAACAAAAACCCGGCACATAGCCGGGTTTTTCTTTTGAACGTACTCACATTTGCAGCGCGCTATTTGCATACTATAATTCGATTAGCACCGGCAAGACCATCGGCCTGCGTTTTGTTTTGGTGTAAAGCAATTGACCTATTTGATCCCTTATAATTCCTTTTATATAATCCGGATCAGGTTTTTGATGGAAAGGAATACGAATCAGAACATTTTTAAGTTTGTTCCTGATGTCATCCAAAAGAGTTTTGCTCTCTTTGAGAAAAATAAATCCTCTGGAAATGATATCGGGATTTTTTAATAATTTTCCTGTTTGCCTATCTATGGTCGCGATCACGACCACCATGCCTTCTTCGGCGAGCATCAAGCGGTCTCTTAAAACAACTTCCTCAACATCGCCGACTCCGAGTCCATCAACCATTACATAATTAACAGGAACCCTTTCATTGGTGAGCCTGAAATCGTTTTTAGTTAATTCGCATATTTGTCCATTATCAACAAGTGGGGTATTGGTTTTAGGTATGCCAATACTCCAAGCTGTTTGAGCGCAGGATTTTCTTTTGAAGTAGTAAGCATTCGCCGGAACAAAGAATTTTGTTTTAGCGAGCATTTTCATTACCAGAGTGAGGTCTGCTTTATTCGCGTGTCCGCTGGAATGGATATCTAGGAATTTATAGTTATAGATCTCATTGACCTGCCTAGATATATTATCCTGGAGAGTTTGGATGCTTCTTTCATTGCCCGGAACGACGGAAGAAGAGAATATCACATTGTCTTGCGGTTTAAAGCGTATATTCCTATGCTCGCCATTAGCAATTCTTATTAATCCGGAATTTGGTTCGCCTTGCCCCCCAGTTGTCAGAATAACGATCTTATTGTCTGGATATTTGGAAAGTTCTTCTATAGGAATTTCCAGTCCTTTTGGATTTTTTATGTAGCCGAGATGTTTAGCTATTTCAACATTGCCTTTTATTGACCGCCCATTTAGCGCTATCTTTTTACCTGTTCTTTCGGCGATCTTAAAAAGGATTGCAATGCGGTCTATAAGTGAAGCAAAAGTCGTGATAATCGTGCGTCCCGGAGCATTTTTAAATAATCTTTCCAATTCGTTTTCTACGGCTTCTTCAGATATAGATGTTCCCAGAACATCTGCATTAGTGCTGTCTAGAAAAACGGAGTGTACATCCATTTTACCGATTCTTTCGAATACTTCGGTTTTTATGGCTTCGCCTTTTATATTTCTTTCTACGCGGAAGTCTCCGAAATGGACCACATTGCCAATCGGTGTATTAAGTATTATACCCATTTCATCGGGGATGGTATGTCCAAGATCAAAAAATTCAGCGTGAAAATGTTCTGAGAGTTGGAATTTATCGCCATTTTTGACAAGTTGGAATTTCAATTTTGGCAGATTAGGAAATTCTTGGAAGCGTTTTTCCACTAATGCTTTTGTGAGAAGTCCGGTATAAATTATAGGATTGCCCAGTTTTTCTATCAGGTACGGAAGAGCGTGAATATGGTCGTAATGTCCATGAGTCAGAACTATCGCCTTAATATTTTTCTTTTTTGGCTCCAAGCAGGCGACGTTTGGAATTATGAAGTCTATTCCCGGAGTTTCTTCTTCGGGAAATTGAATTCCCACGTCTACTACTATTATTTCATTTTGATATTCAAAGAAAACGCAGTTGCGTCCGATCTCTTCAAATCCGCCCAGCGGACAGAACCTTAAAACAGGTTCTGAGCTTTGACCGCTTTTTGTAATTCTTTGAGCGTCATATTTCTTTGGCGTGTATTGCGCATGTTGTATGCGTGAAGTGTGTTCTGTGTGTTGTGTTTTTTGTGTGTGTGGCGCATGTTGAGTGCGCGGTGTGTGTTTTATCATTTTTTAATTTAATTTTTTATTTTTACTTTTATATTTTTTACGTGTCATTCCCGCGAAGGCGGGAATCCAGTCCTTTCTTCTGGATTCCGGGTCAAGCCCGGAATGACAGAGAAGAGATAGGAATGGCGACGATTATTTGTTAGTTATTTTTTAATTTTAATTTTTGGTGCCCAGGGCGGGAGTTGAACCCGCATGACCTTGCGGTCGCACGCACCTGAAGCGTGTACGTCTGCCAGTTTCGCCACCTGGGCGTAATTACTTTATTAAATCATCGTTCTTTTATTATTTGTTATTTTATGTTTTTGAAGTTTCCCCGCACCGAGCCTGGCTCTGGTGCTTGGGGTTTCGCCACCTGGGCTGAATTATATTAAAAATATTATTTCAGGGCCCTGCTAGTCTCTAAATACCACTCATTTACATTTTTAAATCTGTCTGACGGGATAACCAGCGATTTTTCGCCTAAGCCGCCCAAATTTTTTATAGAAGCGTATAGATAATAAGGAGAAAAGAGAAAGATTGCGGGATTTTCACTTGTTATAATTTCTTGCAGATTACCAACCTCAGTGATCATTTTTTCTGTGTTCATTTCTTTTCTGATCCTTTCTATGGATTCATCGGCTTTTTTATTTTGAAATAGCGATAAATTTAAGCCTGGATAAAATTTTTCAGAAGAATGCCAGAAAGAAAATATATCAGGATTATTTTTTAATATGTTTCCAAATAAAAGCGCTTGATAATTACGATTTTTAATGACATCGCCGCTAATATCGTTTGGATTTAATTTTATTAGATCTAGTTTTACCCCGATCTTTTCCCAGTCGGTTTTGATCAGTTCGGCCGTGTCTTCTAAAAATTGGATCTGGGGAACTATTAATTGGAGCTCTAATTTAAGCGTATTTTTTCCTAATTTTTTCTCTCTAATTCTAGTTTCTTCGTTTATTTTCCAACCTTCTTTTTCTAGGATCTCTATAGCCCCTTCAATAGAAAAGCTTGCCAGACCCAGATCTTTATAGCCTTGGATCGTAGAAGCGATGGGCTGGTTTACTGCCTCGGCTTTGCCGTTAAATACTTCGCCCACTAATTTATTCTTATTCGTAGCCATATCAAGAGCTTGTCTTACAGCTTTTTCTTTCAAAGCCTCGCTCATATTTTGATTTAAAAAAATAGCATAGTAACGGGGCATTTTTAATTCGGTCAGTTTATTGCCTATTTTTATTTTTTCTATATTTTTATGGCTTAAATTTCCAAAGCCGTCTATTTTTCTAGAGTTAAAAGAATCAATGAGCTCTTCAATACCTTGGAAAAATTTGATCGATACCTTTTGGATAAAAGCCCTTTTACCGGCGTAATTAGGATTGATGGCAAAGTTATATTGAGTTATAAACCCGTCATTTCTAAGATCATAGCTGGTATATTTATATGGTCCGCTTCCAACCGGCTCGAGATTATAATTTGAAAGTTTGAGATTTGAAGATGGAATAGAACTAAAAATGTGCCTAGGTATTATTTTGAGATCTTTTAGGTTGTCTAAAAAGAAAACATACTGATTTCTGAGGGTGAATTCTATTTCTAGTTCGCTTATTCTGTTTGCAATGATACCCTGCCAAGTTGTAAATAATGGAGAGCGGGTTTCGGGATCCTGGATAGTTTCAATGGTAAAGATGACGTCATCGCTAGTAAGCGGCTTATCATCGCTCCACAAGAGATCGCTTTTTAAAAATACATTCCAAGTTTTTCCTTCAGAATCAACGGTGTAGCGATCCAATAGTTCCGTTAAGTCGCTATATACGATTTGGGAAAGATCTCTGTCAGTGTCAGTATTGCTGATAATCGGATTTATAAATTTTGGCTGGCCGACAATGCCTTCGGCATAGGCTTCGCTTTCTACCGGAACCGAAACCGTATTTTTATTTATAAAATAACCAAACCATAGCAATGAGGAAATAAAAAATATGGCAATCGCCGAATACAGAAATATTTTTTCTGTTTTAGTTAAAGATTTCAGAATTTGATAAATCATCTAATGACGAATAGATTACAAATTAACGGATTAAAGAGTTAAAGAATGACGGAAATTGTCAAAATAATAAATTTACTAATAACGAATATTGGCATCAATGCTATTTAAGCGATCACGCTGGCGTAAAGCGAAAGACCCGCAAAAGCGATGACTAAGACAATAGTGCTCCAGAATATAATTTTTTCTAAACCTCTGCGAGTGTGATAAAATTCGCTATTTCCTCCAAAAACTCCGGACAGGCCGGAAGATCTTTCTTGGAGAAGGATGACGATAATTAGCAATATAGAAACTATTATTTGTATGATTGATATAGCGGACATAGTGTTTTCTTACTCTTCTTTTTTGAACGAAGACTTTGCTACAAATGTTAAAAGCAGGTTTACCGCGGTTATTAAAAGCGTGGAATAAATCAGCGCTTGAATTCCGGATATTGCGATATTTACAGACCAGATATCAAGAAGTTTTAATATTATAGCATTGATTACTAGACTAAACAAGCCTAAAGACAGGAATATGAAAGGAGAGAAAACCAGCTTTAAAACAGGTTTTATCAGGAAATTAATGATCGTAAAAATTCCGGTAAGAATTAAAAGGCTTTCAATGTTGGAGTTCATGCTGAATCCGGGAACAAATTGAGCCGCGGCTATTAAGGCGATTAAGTTGACTAAAAAATAAAATATAATTCTGGATAAAAAACGCATTTTTGTGATTTATTCGCCGTCCCCGTCTCGGTCTTTGCTTCTCCTATCAATGGCGCGGCTTAGCTCAGCCAAAGCTCTTAATTTATTGTCTAATTTTATTGATTCATCAAGCCTTGTTTTCTCATCTTCAATTTTTTTAGCTTTTTCTCTGTTGAGCTTGGCATAACCTCTTTGGTTCTCTATTTGTTCAAGAAGCTCTCCTGTCAGTTCGGGGTGTTCGCTCACTATTTTTTTGATAGTCTCTATGCTTCTTTCACAATTTTCAAGATTACATTCGGCGATCAAAATATCCAAATGATCAATCGGATGTTCATTAATATCAAGGGAAGCCTCTTTTTTATCAAGGAGTTCCTCTTTACTTGCATTGGCCTGTTTAATTATATCGTCTATATTATTAAATTGTTCATTCATATTTCTATTTTATGCTATTTTTGGGTTGAATAGCAAGTTCTCTTTAATATTATCTTCTTAGTTCTTTGTTTAATTTTAACGAGATGTTTTTTGTTTCCGTGCGGCAGATTCGGAGTTCTGATGGGCTTGCCCCCTCACCTATACATAGGTGCGGGGGCTTGGCTCTGCCATCAGAACGAGACTCAGGCGCATCCGCTCGCAGGAAGCAAGGACCTTATTTTCATAATAATCTCTAATGCGATACTAGCCAATTTTATTTAGAACCAGGCGGGAGGAGGAAATCGTGGTTTATCCACCTTTCCGATGACTAACGCAGTTATAAATAAAATTGGCTGTATCCCTCTGGGTTGCCGTATAAGATTGAAAATTTCTGTGTTATGCCTCCAAGCCGTGGAATCATCCACTGGCTTGCCCCCTCACCTATGTATAGGTGCGGGGGCTTGTCGGCAAGCCTGGAAATTTTCAACTTATACTGGCAACGCATAGAGAGCTATTATGAAAATAGGGTCCAGTGACGCCGATGCCGGTAGGAAATAAAAAACTGCGAGTGACTCTTTATTTTAAAATCGGCATCAGATCCTGTCCTGTCATATCTTGAGGTTTTGGAATTTTCATAAAATTTAAAATTGTAGGCGCTATATCGGAAAGTATGCCGATTGTTTCTCTTTCAGATTCGTCAACATCTTTTTTTGTTTTATTTCTGAATAATTCTTTGGCTACTATATAAATTGGAACAGGAGAAGAGTCATGTCCGGAAGTTGGTTTGGCGGTGAGCGGATCTATCATTTTTTCTACATTGCCGTGGTCGGCGGTAATTATTAAAATATCTCCGGTTTCTATTATTTTTTTAGATAATTTGGCGATTTCTTCATCCAAAGTTTTAACCGCTATCATACCGGCGTCAAAATTTCCGGTGTGGCCGAGTAAATCGGCATTGGCATAGTTTATAAGTATGAAATCAAAAGAATTTTCATCTAGGGCCTGTATTACCCGGGCAGTAATTTCTCCGGCCATCATTTCGGGGGACTCTTCTTTTCGCGCGACGTTTTTGGAAGGCACAAGAATTCTGAATTCATTCAGGAAGGCTTTTTCCGTGAGGCCGTTGAAAAAATAGGTGACGTGGGCGTATTTATCCGTCTCCGCTATTCTTAGTTGAGATTTTCCATTTTCGGAGAGTATTTTTCCTAATGGATTTTCCACTTTTGCTTGAGGTGAAACTACGGGCAAATTAAATCTCGGCGAGTATTCGGTCATAGTGGCGATATAAAGATTAGTAAATTTTTTAACCGGAAATTCCTTGAATTCCGGATTAATAAATGTTTCTACCAATTGCCTGATGCTGTCTTCTCGGAAATCAAAAAATATCAATCCGTCGCCGTCTTTAATGCCGTTATTTTCAGGGCCTATCAAGTGAGGCTCAATAAATTCATCGCTTAAGTTTTTATCGTAATTTTTAAATATAAGCGATTTATAGTCATCGATAATTGGGCCATCGCCAGTTAAAGTGTTATAAGCTTTTCCGGTACGATTCCAATGCCGATCCCTGTCTAGCGCGTAATATCGGCCAATAAGACTGGCTATTTTGACAGTTGGAGATAAAACAGCTTCAACTCTGGAAAGCAATCCGCCGGCAGATTTCAACGGGCTATCCTTTCCATCGGTATATAAATGCAGGTTTACTTTGAGGATATTATTTCTTTTTGCAAACTCAACCAGTCCTAATAAATGCTCTAAAGAAGCATGGATGTTGGCGTCAGTTAAAAGACCGGCAATGTTAAGGGTACCAGTATTTTTTTTAACATGTTCGGCCAGATCCAAAAGAGTTTTGTTCGTAAAAAAAGAACCGTCCTGAATGGCCATGCTTATTCTGGGATAGTGTTGGAAAATTATTTTCCCCGCGCCAAGAGTTAAATGCCCAACCTCGCTATTTCCTTCTTCTCCCCAAGGAAGTCCTATAGCTATGCCCGACGCTTGAAGCGCCCCTGAAGGAAAATGGCTTTTTATGTAGTCTATATTCGGCGTGCCTTGCGTATAGATCGGGTTTGATCCGTCTTTTTTTCCTATGCCCCATCCATCAAGCACCGCTAAAACAATTTGTCGTTTCATTAGTTTTAATTTTAATATTTATAAAGAAAAAGCGCCTACCGCCAGCCTGTCCAACTATAGTCTCACAGACAGAGGCGCGCAGAAAGCGCGACAACCGTTTCACTAAGTCGCGCGAACGGAGAGCGCGCCTCAAGAGTGAGACACACAGTTGGGCAGTCATGCGGTAGGCGCGCGTATTTACCGTAAATATATTTATTCGTACTAATTCGCTATTAGATGATTGTATAGCCCTTTACGTATTTATATTTATTAATTATAATACAAATATCGTAAAAATTGTAAAAATCGTAAATTTAAAGTTTATAAAATAATTAATCAGTTCCTAATAAATTCAATTTAATGAAATACTTAGGCAACAAAATAAAATATGTTTTCAGATCCATTTTTTTGGCTTTCTTTAGCCATCGCAATAATTTTAGGGTATCTTACTCGTCATTTATTGGTATCTAAGCAGGCAGGTTCCGCAGAAGAGAAAATAAAACTTAAATTAGAAGAGGCCCAAACTCAAGCCAAGGGCGTAGTTTTGGAAGCCAAAGATAAGGCCGCTCTTTTGCTGGAAGAAGTTAAAAAAGAAGAAAAGGAAGGCAAGTCTCAATTATTAAAGTTTGAAGACAGGCTTATTAAAAAGGAAGAGTCTTTAGAAAAACAATTTGCGGATATAGTTTCTCAAAAAGGTTTTCTGGAAAAAGGTATTTCTGATGTTGGCGCGAAAAAACTGGAAATTGAAGAATTAAGAAAACAAATTCTCGTAGAATTAGAAAAAGTTGCCAGACTTTCCGTGGAGGATGCCAAGAAGCAAGTTTTGGACAGAATCAAAGAAGATCACGGTATTGAATTAGCCAAGGCTTTACAAAAATTAGAAAAGGAAAGGCGCGAAGAAATTGAAAAAAAGAGTTTGGATATTATTACTTCCGCAATTCAGAGATATTCTCGTTCCCATGTAGCTGATATCACGACCAGTGTTTTTCAATTGCAGGACGAAGAGCTAAAGGGAAAGATTATCGGGAGAGAGGGCAGAAATATTAGGACTTTGGAGCGTCTTACCGGCGTGGAATTTATAATTGACGAAACTCCGGACGCAGTAGTAATCTCTTCGTTTGATCCGCTTAGAAGAGAGGTGGCAAGATTGGCTTTGGAAAAATTAGTAAAAGACGGGCGCATTCAGCCGGCTAAAATTGAAGAAAAAGTTGAAGAGGCCAAGCAAGAACTTAATAAGAGAATTGAAGAAATTGGAGAAAATGCTGTTTTGGAAGTTGGAGTTATCGGTATTCCGAAAGAGATCATTACGCTTTTGGGCCGGCTTTATTTCAGATCCAGTTTCGGCCAGAACGTTTTGATCCATTCCATAGAAATGGCCCATATTTCCGGCATGATAGCTTCCGAACTTGGAGTCAATGTTGAGATTGCTAAAAAGGGCGCCCTGCTTCACGATTTAGGAAAAGTGATAGACCATGAAGTTGAAGGGAGCCACGTGGAAATTGGAATTAAATTGCTTAAAAAATACGGGGTTGATGAAAGGATTGTCGCCGCTATGCAATCGCATCACGAGGAATATCCGTTTTCCTCCCCGGAGTCTTATATAGTAGCCGCCGCCGATATTCTTTCCGCCGCCAGGCCTGGCGCCAGAAGGGGGACGATGGAGAATTATATCAAGAGGCTTCAGGATTTGGAAAAAATAGCAATGACTTTTGAAGGCGTAAAAAATGCTTATGCCGTTTCAGCCGGCAGAGAAATTAGAGTTTTCGTTGTTCCTGAAAAAATCGATGATTTTGGCGCTTTGCAGCTTGCCAAAAATATCGCTTCAAAGATAGAAACCGATCTGAACTATCCGGGCGAGATAAAAGTGAATGTCATTCGTGAAATGAGGGCGGTGGAAGTGGCGAGATAACGGCGCGCTACCGCTTTCTGCCCAACTATAGTTCCGCGGACAGAGGCGCGCAGAAAGCGCGACAACCGCTTCGCTAGATCGCGCGAACAAAGAGCGCGCCTCAAGAGCGAAACACATATCCGGGCAGACAAGTGGTAGGCTTATTTTTAAAATAGAGTAATTTAAATTGTCATTATGGAATATGCCGAAATAGCCGAACAATATGAAAAATACGGCAAGGGCGTAACTACCGATTGGGAAATCGGCCATAAAAATGTTGCAAAATTATTAGAACCCATTCAAAACAAGAAGATATTGGATTATGGTTGTGGAAATGGGAAATTTAGTATGTATTTGAGCAAATTTGGTGCTAAAGTGGTCGGGGTTGATGTTTCCAAAAGCCAACTAGAAATTGCCCGAAAAGGTGAAGATAAAAACATTATTTATTTTTTAGATAATGACCCCAAAATAGAGACTGAGTATATAAACTATTTTGATGCTGCGGTTTTAATATTTGTATTGTGTGAAATATCATCTAAAGAAAAAATTATTGCCGTTCTAAAAAGAGTTTGCAAACTTTTAAAACCGAATGGCGAACTGATAATTCTTAATCCGAATTGGGATAAAAGTAACGGTAGAGATTTTCTTACCCATCAAATGCAATATAGCTCCGAGTTGAAACCAGGCGGTAAAGTTACCACTATATTGAAAGGAGATAGGCCCATCCACATCCCTGATTATTATTGGTCTAAAATAAATTACCTAGAAATGCTTAAAGAAGCTGGTTTCAACAATTTCGATATTCATGAACCTCTCGCGCCAAAAGATGGTCGTGATTGGAAAGACGAAAAGAAATACCCGCCATTTTTAATAATAAAATCAAAAAAATCGTTATTTTAGTACCTATTTCTGTTTCTATAAATTTGCTATAATTATTAAAATTAAAAAGGTCTTATAAAAAATATATGAAAAAAGAAGATTTAGTCGCGGTTGTAATGAAAGCCGCGGAAACATCTACAAAGAAACAAGCTATTATAGCCGTGGAGTCTGTGTTTGAAGCCATTACTAAAGCCCTCGGCCGAGGCGAAGAAGTTGCGATTGCTGGATTTGGCGCTTTTAAAACAGCTAAGAGAGCTGCCAGAGTCGGAATAAATCCAAAGACCGGAGCAAAGATACAGATCAAAGCTTGCATTAAGCCGAAATTCAGAGCCGCGAAGGCATTGAAAGAGGCCGTAAAGTAAAAGAAATTAACCTAATTCCTAATTTCTAAATAATGACCCAAGTTCCAAAGCAAAATCCCCCTTTACAAAGGGGGACGAAGGGGGATTTATTTAGGTCAATTAGAGCAATTAGGTCAATTAGAAATTGTTTTAGTTTTGTTATTTTATTTTAAGTTTTTGGCTTACCTTAGCGCTTATGCTTATAAAGTTGTTATAGGCATTTTTTATCTCTTTTAACGATTTTTCTATTAATGTTTGGGCGTTGTCTTCTTCTAGAACAATTTTTATTGTAGGAGTAGAGGTGGCTAATTTAGAAGTTGAAGAAGCTATAGACTTTTCAACGGTAGATTTAATCATTATTTTTTCTATTTTTTCCGGGGTAGTGGTTGCAGTTTCTATCAGCTCGGAAGTGGAGGTGGCGAAGGCGGAGGCGGAGGCGGGCGTGGATGTGGCTATATTTATAATATCTTTTTCAATTACGCTTATAATTATTTTTTCAGCATTGCTATTAAAAATTTGAGCATTGGTCAGGCTCTTCATGGCTGAATCAATGTATTTCCAAGTATCTTCTTTTTTGATTATCTTAGCGGTTTCCAGTTTTTTCAGGTCCGTCATGATCTTTTCCAACCTGGTATTGGCGGTTTTTAAAACATTTTTTTCCTGAAAGGCGAGGATAAAAACCGTTAGTTTCTTAACGTAATTATTATAATTATCTTCTCTCCAATCTTTATATTCTTGGGCGAGATTTTTTACTTCTTCCAGAGTTATTTTTTCATTTTCTGTCTTGATCTTAAGCTCTTCGGAATATTTTTTGTTATTATCCAAAATTTCCAAAAACCTTTCCTTTATCGCGGTTTGAGCATCAGATTCAAAGTCTAAAGAATTTATTTTATCTTTCAGGTTTTTTATTTCCAATAAAGATAGGCTTGTTATTTTGCCCAAAGCCTCCTTTCTGATTTGAATTTCCTTTATTTCTTTGTCTTGGTCGGAAAGCGCGCTGTCGTCTTTGAGCTCTACTAATTCATCAATTTTATTTGCCACTTCCTTGCTCGAGGGTTGAAGATTTTTTGGGGTTTGGGTATTTTCTTGGGCAAAAATAGGAGATAGGGTTAATGATAAAACCACTAAAGTTATAATTATTATTACTAATATTCTAAATATTTTTTTCATGGCTACATTGTTAATCTTCTTAAGAGCTCATCAATATTTTCTCTATTTTCGTTGCTATTAATATCCAGTCCTCCGATCTCTTTTTCTAAGATAGCGGAATTTAAGTGGCCGGGTCCATTTTTAGCTGTTTCATTCAGGGCGACGGCGACTTTTTTAGTGGAATCATTATAATATTTTGCCTCTCCAATATTAATTTTAATATCAACTTGGCCGGCTTCTTTTTGGATTTTTTCCTCATCTAAGCTGGATAATAGCACCGGTGATAAGAGCTTGGCGTTAAATCTGGAGAAGGAGTCGCTCACGGAGATCGTTATTAGCAAGCCGGTCAAACTTAGGGCGGCGCCAAACTTTAATATTTCAAAAAATCGAATGGAAAACCCATTTCCAATATTTTGAGGAGAGCTCAAAATCAGCCGTAATGAGTGGGCTTTGTATTCCCGGGAGGGTCCTATCTTTTTCAGCTGTTTAATTGTTTCCTCTATGTTTTGCATATCTTTATTTATTCGTATGTGCGTTTTTGTAGCGCGCTTTTCGTATACAATTCCTTTAAAATATTTATGGCCCTGTGTTGTATGAGTCTTATAGCCCCCTCGCTTTTATTAAGCGCGCTGGCTATTTCTTTATGATCCAAATCTTCCACATATCTCATTATCAGCACATCTTGATATTCCGGCTTCAGAGATTTGATCAGAATTTTTATTTTATTGATAGCGAATGGAATATCTAAATTATCTTGTTCTTCAAATCCGAGAGTCTCTTCGCCAAAGTCTTCTGTGTCTATTGAAATGTTCTTTTTGTCGGTGCGGTAGTGATCTATTACCTTGTTTCTGGCAATTTGATAAAGCCAGCTTGAAATAGGAAATTGCTTTTGTTTGTAATTTTTTATATTCTGCCAGGCGCTTAAAAATATTTCGTGCGTGAGGTCTTCGGCCGCTTGTTTGACCGAAACCTTAAAAAAGACGAATCGGTATATTTGCGGAACATAATGATTGTAAATTACGCCAAAAGATTCTTGGTTTCCACCATGGGCTTCCTTTATGTATTTTTTTTCTTCCTCTAACATATAAAACGAATAGATAGGGGTTTAGTTTCTTAGGGCCGTCTTCAATAGCCCCTATAATATTATAAGGTATTTACATAAAGTCGAGGTAATGCCATTTATGGTATAGTAAAAATAATTCCAATGAAAAAAGACAAGCCTATTATTGTGACCGTGAGTGGCGGATTTGATCCGATTCATATCGGCCATAAAAAGAAACTTATTATATTTGATCTCGACGGCACTTTGACTGAAAGCAAAGCCGTAATTGACCAAAAGATGTCGGCGCTCCTCTGCCAATTATTGAAAAAGAAAAAGGTAGCAGTCATAGGAGGAGGTTCTTGGGAACAATTTAAAAAGCAATTTTTAGCGAATTTTAAATGCGAATCGGCGCAACTTAAAAATCTTTTCATTTTTCCAACATCAGGATCGGCTTTTTATCGCCATAAGAATAATAAATGGATTAAAGTATATCAGTTATCGCTTAATCTTAAGGAAATTGAAAAAATTATGAGCGCGTTTAGGGCGGCATTTCGAGAGCTTCATTATAAGCATCCCTTCAAGACTCATGGCAAGATAATTGAGAATCGCGGCTCGCAAATTACTTTTTCCGCTTTGGGTCAAAAAGCGCCGGTAGAGAAAAAACAACAATGGCATGATACCGCGGATAGGCGCTTGGAAATGAAAGCGATTTTAGAGCGTTATCTCCCAAATTTTGAAACCCGTTTAGGCGGCTTGACGTCAATTGATGTTACAAGAAAAGGAATTGATAAAGGTTACGGAATCAGGCAAATATCAAAATTTCTGCGCATTTCTAAAAATGATATGATTTTTGCGGGCGACGCTCTTTATGAGGGCGGCAATGATTATGCGGTGAAACGCGCCGGGGTGGCGACGATAGAAGTCAAGGATGCCGAAGAAACAAAAATCTTTATTCGTTCCATGCTTTCATCTTTAAATAATGAACAAAATTAATATAAAACAACTTCATAGTATTGTACGCAAACCATGGGGAATTTTTTAATCGGAGCGAGTAGGGGGAGTCGAACCCCCGTCATCAGCTTGGAAAGCTGAGGTAATACCGTTATACGATACTCGCATTATTTGATTATTTAAGCCTTTCTATTATAATAAGTTTCATAACATATTTCAATAATATTTTATTAATTACGCTTTATGACTAGAGCAACAAGGAATTTGATAAACATAATTTTGGCTTTGATCGTTATCTCTATTTTGGGCGGTCTTGGTTATTTGTTTTTTAGCAGCGGAGAATCTTTTGTTCCGGAAAATTTTGCTGAAGCAAGGATTAGAAGTTCCGCTATAGCGTTGGAGCTTACTTCGGGCTTAGATTTGTCTCGGCAGAGTTTGAATAAAATTTCAGAAGAAGATAGGAATGGCAGATTTTCTTCGGCTCTGGAATTAGTTGAGAAAGAAATAGAAAAAATTGAAAAAGTTAAAATTAAGGCACTAGAATTAGCCGCGGAGCTTACCAATATGGCTCAAGCTGTTCAGGGCATAGAGCCGGCATCCGCGAGAAATCTAGCCTTTGAAGCGGTTTCCCAAGAAGTTTCTCTTATTATGCGTTTAAATAATTATCTGAATTTTTCTTTTAATCCGCTTTTAGAAACTTTAAGATTGAAATTTTCCGGAGATATAAGATATGATAGCGGGGATGTGCAGATTTTGATAGGAAATATGAATAAAGAGGCCAAAGAAATAAATTATATCAATGATTCTTTTAACCAGAAATTAAAAGATTTTGACAAGGTTTTATAAGAGGATTTTTTAAAAAAATAATCCCCTCACTCTAATAGAGTGAGGGGATTTTAATTTCCTCCTTAGTTGTTTTCGGATTCTTCGTCCCGATTTTTCTTGGCGCGCTTTTTGAGGCGCTCCATGGATTCTTGTTTGGCGATGAGGACTGTTTCCGGGTTGCAGAATTCTTCAAGCGAGCCCGAATTGAGATCAAGCGCCTCTATTGGCACCAAATCTTGTTCTCCCCGCACGAACTCCGACGCCAACACCGACGCTAACGTGATTACTGGTTTCATTGCTTACTCCTTATTGTTTTACTGGTTTTTAGTTTCGGCAGCGGTTAGGTTTTTTGAGAGAAGTTTGGTCGCTTCGAAAAGTATCCCGACGTGAAATCCTTCCCATTTGCCGCAGCTGTTCACGTAGACGACCGCAAAGGAAGCTCCAGTTTTTGCCGCGTTCTCAAGGGAGCGGTCCTCGAGGCCTATTTTGTTTGCGCAGACCAGCGCGTTTTTTTTCTTTTTGTGCCGTACTGCCAGGTTGGCGAACCCGTGGGGCGCATCATAATATCTCGGGGAGCGTATCATCGTGATGATAGTTTTTTCTCCGAAAGCGCTCCTAATAAGCTCGGTAATGCCTTCGTCATCTTTGTTTCTCCGGTTCAATACGTACACTGTGTCTATGCTTTTATTCATTTAGATACCTCTTTCAGTTATATTTCTAGCCGCCTTTCGGTACTAGATTGGTATTTTCAAACAGCGAGTTGATATAATAGCATAGGCATAAAAAAAGTCAAGCCTTACCCATTAGCTAATGAGCGCGTTTTATTTTATTGAATATTTTTTGTCGGACTGCCCTCCTTCGCATAAAGCTATGGACGGGCAATCGTCCTCCTTTACTACGTTCAGTCGGACTGCTGGGAATTGAACCCAGGCCACGTGTACCCAAAACACGTATACTACCGTTATACTACAGTCCGTTAAAACTATTTTATTCTATTTTATGGCTATTTTCAACCCCGCACCTTTTGAAGATAGTTAAAAAAATAGATAAAATTTTATTACTTTATAGCTTGGTATATTTTTATACTACTTATCAAAAGAAGTGGCGAGGGCATTAAAAATGCCAATCTTCAAAAGGTGCGGGGTCAATGAGTTAGAAACTTTGATTATTTTGGGTTTTTAATTTAAAATATATTTATCGTGATTTTGATTTTCTGGTGTTTGAAAATTGAAAATTACTATTGTCCCCGTAGTTCAACTTGCCCCCTCACCTATTTTTAATAACTTCCCGTAGTTCAATGGATAGAACGACTCCCTTCTAAGGAGTAGATCGAGGTCCGATTCCTCGCGGGAAGACATGCGGGTAATAGGTGCGGGTGGTAAACCCCCTCACCTATACATAGGTGCGGGGGTAAAATTCCTTGCGAGGACACCATTCAGAAATAACTAATTTCTAATGTCTAATCAATGACCAATGTCCAAACATCTAATGACTAAAATTTTTGTCATTGCGAGGCAGCCGAAGCAATCTTATTGTCATTCCAAACTTGATTTGGAATCCAGAAGTTAGTTGTTTAAACTAGGGCTCTAGCTTTCGCTGAAATGACAGTAAGGAGATTAGTTGACTTTTTATTTGTGTGTGTTAGTTTTTGGATAGAACGTTGTTAATTTTATATTGATAAATTCAGGAAGACAGGAGGATAGTAAAATGACTAGTAAATTAAGGAGTAGTCTTAATTGTGGCTTATTGCTTATAGCTATTGGCAACATCAACACTGCCCTATTTTTTTTAAAAGGAATTATTGTAATACATCTTTTTGTGAGTTTAATACTTGTAACGGTCGGGACTTTTCTAGTTGTGCTTACCTTAATAAAGGCGATCGTAAATAAGCAAATAGAAAAATCAGAAAACCAGGACAAGCTGTACGAAAAAGACGGCTGGGAATCATACGGCGGCGGACTGCATCAGTACCGGCCGCGCGATAAGATATAAATAAAATTGATCAAGTAAAAGCGGCCCGCTACCGGGCCGCTTTTTTATTACAGATCTATTTAAAACTCAAATTTTCTGCCTTTATAATTTAGGGCTTCTTTAAGAAACTTTTCTTCATTTTTTGAGCTGTGCGTGATTGCATGGCAATTGGCGCATAATAAAATACATTTTTTTAATTCTTTTTTTATAACATCCCAACTTTTATTTGCCACATTACCAATAATGAAATCCTTCTTTTTTGGATTGATATGATGAAACTGAAGCGCTGCCTGATTGCCTTGCCAATCACAGTTATTACATTTCCTGCCAAAATATTTAATTGCAGCCATCTTTGCCCGATATCTTCTTATTTTTGTATTACAAGAACCACATCGAGTTCTGCATTTATTTTGATAGTCTTTAAATTTATTGCCACACAACTTACAAATTCTCATTATTTCTAGTATAGCATTATTTGCTCTACCAAACAAAACTCTTTGTTGAAAAAATAATCATTTCTTGTTATCTTTATCATGTAAGTGGATATTGCCTGGGTAGCTCAGTGGTAGAGCGCAGCCCTAGATCTTTGGGGCTTTTCACTGCAAAGTGAATCGAAAAACTAGGTGAACTCGGGGAAAACTCATTATTAATTTAATGAATGATCCCGAGCCAAGCCCTTTTAACTTTGTGTTAATTGGGAAGGTGTAGAGACTATCCCGAAAGGGAGTACTTCCCGACAAATTGTCGGGACGGAAGCGCCTAGCTCCGTTTTATACGGATGATGATATAGTCCAATTCAGCTTCGGAAGAGGCTGGCGTCGGGTGTTCAATTCACCCCCCAGGCACTTTAAAAACTTATCTCCCTACAGGAGATGTCCCGAAGGGACATAACTTAAAACCAACAATTTTTAACAAAAAAAGTTGCTTTTTTATTTTGTTTATGACAGTATATTGCCATTGTTGTTTGAAAATCTATAGTTAGATAAGGAGGCCGAAATGCCTGAATCTGAATATGTTCCGACTGGCCCATATTTTTTAAAATCTGGAAAAAGAATCGGAAAGTCTTTGGAAGAATTGATGTTTGAAGATTATTCCATGTTATTGGTTATGCGGAGCAAAATTACCGTAGCTAAAAATGAGATGCAAAAGCATCTGTTGTGGCTTATGGATCGCGGAGAAGACAGGGTAGCAACCTTGCCTTGCCCTTACTGCAAAGAAAAAAATCTTTCTTTTTTTGCGTATAGTTTTAAAGAAAGGAAATATTATACTTGCTGTGATAACTGGTATCCTTGCATCGGCGAGGTGCTGTCTAAAGCGCAGAGGTTTCCTTTGAAGTTTTCTTCCATAGCGCGTTTTCAGTGGGCTTCTCGGCCATATATCATGGCTTTCTTTAAAAGCGTGTTTTTTCCAGGTTGTGAAAATCTGACAGCTCAACAGCTGTTTGAATTTTTCTCTAAAATTACCCCCTCACTCTGACAGAGTGAGGGGGCTTTTCATTTTTTAAAAATTACCTATTGACTTAGTTGCTGGCAGAGCTACGATTAAATCATAAGAGTAGTTTCTTTAAAAACTAAATAGCACGGAGGTAGTATGAATGATGAACAGTCGGAAAAATTAATCAGCATTCTAGGGTTAGCGGTTAATCCTTACAATAAATATATAAGGAGTTTACGCTGGCAGACATGGCTGAAAACTTCTTTTGCCGTTTTCTTGATGGTTGAAGCGGGTTTTTTGCTCTGGCCGATAGGAAGGACTATGGGATCCGCAAAAGAGGCGCAGCCGCAATTAGCCGGCATGCCGGCTAGCGGCATGGACACGACTTATTTGCAGAAATCTTCAACAACGGCGGATATGATTGCTTTAGTTGAGATATCGGGAGTAATCAGCGAAGAAGGGAGAGCAAATATGGTTGAAGATGTTAAATCAATGCTCCAAACCGCTCGCGAAGATTCTCGGGTCAAAGCGATTATTTTGAAAGTTGAAAGTCCGGGCGGAGGAGTAAACGCCTCAAACCTCATTTGGAATGAGGCGATGAAAGTGAAAAAATCCGGCAAACCGATTGTCGCTTTTTTCAATGGCATCGCGGCTTCGGGCGGGTATTACGTTTCTGTTCCAGCGGATAAGATCATCGCGACTCCCGAAACATGGACGGGAAGCATCGGTGTGATTATGCAGGCGCCTAACTATTCCGGTCTTTTGAAAAAGGTGGGAGTGGAATACACAACCATTAAATCAGGAGACAGAAAAGATATGCTTTCTCCCTACAAACCAGCCGATAAAGAGGACGCCAGAATCGCGCAAAGTCTTGTTGACGGCGCGTTTAATCGGTTCGTTCAAAAAGTTGTTCGGGGCAGAAATATGCAAGAAGCCAAAGTTCGTATTTTAGCTGACGGCAGGATCTATGACGCTGAACAGGCCTTGAAAAATGGGCTCATTGATCAGATTGGTTATGCCGAGGATGCCTTTGTAGTTGCGAAGAATCTTGCAAAAATAAAAACCGCTTCTTTAATTCAATACAAAAAGAAGAAGGATGTTTTTGGAGATTTTTTCGCGGCGCTTAGCAGTAAGCCATTGATTGATATCGGGCAGCGCGTTTCAATAAACTCGCCCGGACTATATTATCTTTGGACGGCCGACTGATGATATCTGTTAAAATCGCCCCGTGAGCATTTATTGTTTGCGGGGCTTTTTATTTATCCCCCACATAAGTATTTATGTGGGGGATTTATTTGTAAATAATGTTTTTTGGCTAAACTATCCGCCAATCAGCGGATAGCCGCCCGAACATTTTACAAAGTAAAATGTTTTAGGGTATTATTCACATAGATTAAATCGGTGTTATTGTTTGTGTTTGTCGTAAGTCGTTTAAGATGGTGCCTATAGTTCAATGGTAGAACGATACTCTGTGGTATCTCGTTGGGTTTACATTGCCGCTGTTCTTTTATATAATAAATAATATGCCATATGTGAATTGTCGGAAATGTTCTGCTAAATTTTATGCCAAGCCGAGACATTTGAAAATTGGATGGGGAAAGTTTTGTTCGCAAAAATGTCAGTTTCAGGCGCAACGGAACGGTGTTTATATTGAGTGTTCGGCATGCAAGAAATTAATTTATCGCACCCCTAGGCATTTTAAGCATTCTAAAAGTGGTAAATTTTTTTGTGATAAGTCTTGTCTTGCAATTTGGAAAAATAAACATATTATTATTGGAGAACGACACGCGAGATGGAAATATGGCGAGTATGCATATCGAAATATTAAAATAAGGGACGGATCAATAAAAATATGCGCTAATTGCGGCATTAAAGATTTTAAAGTTTTATTAGTACATCATATTGATAGAAATAAGAAAAATAATATTTCTCAAAATTTGAAATGGTTGTGCCATAATTGTCATTTTTTAGAACATCATGGAGATAGAAAAAAGAAGAAATTAGTTAATATGGAGGCATTGGTGTAGTGGTAGCACCAGAGTTTGTGGAACTCTTAGGATGGGTTCAAATCCCATATGCCTCCCAAATTGTAAATTATATTTCTGTTAGGCACCCAATATGAAAAAGCTCCCCGACTCAGGTCGGGGAGCTTATGATGTTTATGATAAGAATCAGCAACTTGGCTTGAGAGGCTTTGCAAACACGCATCTGCCTATCGCCTTGAGAATATTATTTTCATCGCGGACATTTACTTCAACAACTATCCTGGTTTTGCCCGCGTGAACAAATTTGGCATATGCGATGACTTCTTTGTCTTTTGCGAAAACTGCCGGACGCAAGTATTCCATGGAAAGGCTGGAAAGCGGGGTGAATTCTTCGCATTGCATCATTGCCAAATAGACGCAGGCGTAATCCGCAATTGCGGCGATGATGCCGCCCTGGACGAAATTTGCGGCCGCGCACGCTTCTATGCGCATAGGCATACGCACGACAGCAGACATCCCGTCCAGATACGTTAATTTCATTCGGAAAAGGCGGCCGAGTGGCTCGCGTTTAAACATATCGCACAACTCCGTTTTTCTTTTTGCTGGAAAATTCTCGTCCATAGTTTTACTCTCCTATCTCTGAAATTATCCTTATTGTCAATTCTTGATGCTAAACTCAACATATCAAACGGCGAAGAAGGCTGTCAAGACGAGTCGGGATAAATTAATATTGAAAATAATTTTGAGTTCTATAAAAATACCGCCTTTTTTGGGGCGGTATTGTGTTTATTTTGAATATTACTCTACAAACAGATTAACGACGAAAACTCTGTCTATTATAATGCCTTTTTTTCGGAGTTGATTCATTGCGGGGCTGATATTTGGCATTTCTACAGAGACTTTTCCCTTAATCTTTTTTAGCCGCGCTACTTCTTGGCCGATTTTTTCCAGATATTCGGCAAAATCTTTCGGGGCAGGGAACCTTTCATTAGAATACAGGAAAAGCATTTTGCTCGCGAATGTTTTATTTGTCGTTGAACCGCGTTCATACTCATAGATTTCTACCAGAGCCAGTATTTCTGAAGCCATTTTTCTTTTCCTCCTTTTTTAAGGAACATTATAACTATAATAAATGATTCATAAAAATCAATAGGGGGGGGTAGATAACCTAGATTGTTTTGCAATAAATTATATGGCGGATAAAGTAAAAGCCCCCCGACTTAGGTCGGGGGGCTGTAAGGTTTTTCGGCTCGCATCCTTCGCTATCTAATAACTTTTTTACATTTCGGACAGCTTTTGATTGCTTTTCCTTTTTTGTCGGTGAAGTAAATCTGCGTGGTTTCCTCATCAGCAAATAAAACCCGCACTATGTCGTCGCAACCGCACCGGCATTTAACCGAATATCTTAGTTTCATAATTCCCTCCTTTTTAGCGAACTGTGTAATATGATAGCACAAATAGTTTCAATGTCAACCCCCGCGTTATGGCTGTAAAAATTTGAATATTTTTTTCCAAAATCCGCCCCCTTCTTTTTTAAATCCCAAAGTTTGATATTGTAAAGTATTTTCAGAAATAAATTTATCTGAAATATTTTTTATTCTTTGGGCTTCTCTGTCCACTAAATCTCCATCGTATTCTCCGCTGTGAGCCGATGTTCCGGCATAGGACGGCTTTTTCATATCCAAATGCAAACTGATTTCTATTCCGTCATTTATAATTTTTTCAATATAAATATGAAAGCGCGGATAAAATCGGCTGGCTTCCAGCGAACGCGCGTAGCTTATTTCGTTTTGTTTGTGCGGATTATAAATTTCTTTATATCCGCATACGCGCATCAGATTTTTATGCGAAGTATTTACCCCCCCACCTACTCCATAGGTGCGGGGGTTTATTTCTTGGATTATAAATTTCATCTTGTTTTATATATTTTCTTATATTATATACTATTATTAAGATAGGTTCTCAATACTTTTCAGCTTTTTGTTCGGTTTTATGTAAGAACCTATCTATGAGGAGCAATAAAAATAATAAAAAAATTGTTGTCATTGGCGGAGGCACGGGCGTGTTCACGGTTTTAACCGGATTAAAGCCTTGTTTTGATAATTTGACCGCTATCGTAACAATGGCGGACGATGGAGGATCCACCGGTATTTTGCGGGAAGAATTCGGCATTTTGCCGCCGGGCGATATCAGGAGGGCTTTAATAGCGCTTTCAACTACAAATGACAAAATGCTGGCCCAGCTTTTTTCTTATCGGTTTGAACAGGGCCTTGGTTTAACTGGCCATACTTTCGGCAATTTACTGATAACGGTTTTGGAAAGAATTACTAATGATTTTGAAGAAGCTGTTGATGAAGCCGGAAAAATTTTGTCTATAAAAGGAAAAGTAATTCCGGTTACTTTAGGAAATGCCAGGCTGGTTGCCGAGCTGGAAAATAGCCAAAAAATAATAGGGGAAACGAATATTGATATTCCGAAACATGATGGCCATTTAAAAATAAAAAAAGTTTCTTTGAAACCGGCAGTAAAAATAAATCCAAACGCAAAAAAAGCCATTATGGAAGCCGACGCTGTTATTATTGGTCCGGGTGATTTGTATACGAGCATCATTCCAAACCTTTTGGTTGGCGGTATGAGAGAAACGCTCAAAAAAACTAAAGCCAAAGTAATCTATATGAGCAATGTTATGACTAAGTTTGGCGAGACTAACGATTTTAAAGCTTCAGATTTCATAAAAACAGTTTCAGACTATTTAGGTAAAGATGTTTTGGACTATGCCGTAGTGAATAATAAAAAGCCTTCGTTCAAAAAAATAGCTTCTTACGTAAAAGAAAGATCTGATTTTGTTGAGCCGGATGCAGATTTAAAAAAGACGGGCAAAACTTCCGTTATAAAAGCAGACCTCTTAAGATCGGGGAAATTTATCCGTCATGATCCCAAAAAAATATGCAGTTTAATTAAGATGTTGGTATAATTTGAATTACTAAATATCTATCCCTCGTCATTGCGAGCCCCGCTTTGCGGGGCGTGGCAATCCAGTTAATTTTATTCTGTATTTTTAAATAAAATCTATGATTATTGACGGAAGAAAAATAGCAGAAAATATTATCTCGCAGCTCAAGTTATTAAAAAGGCCGCAAAAAAGTTTGGCGGCTATTTTGGTGGGCGAGAATGCGCAGTCTGAAAGTTTTTTGAAGCAAAAAGCTAAAATCGCCAATCAGCTGGGAATTGATTTTCGGTTGATTAGGTTAAGCGGAGAAATGAGCGAATTAGAGATTATAAAAGAAATTGAAAAATTGAATTCAGACGATTCTGTCGGCGGGATCATTCTGCAGTTGCCGCTTCCGGAAAAGTTTAAGAAAGAGAATATTATTCCGAGCATTTCTTCGCTAAAAGATATTGACGCGCTTACGGAAGGCGGAAAAAAACTTGTCAGCCCCTTGGCAGTAGAAGTGGTCAATGATGTTTTGGCTTATTTAAATATAAACGCAAAGGAAAAAGTAATAGCGGTAGTCGGCCGAGGTTTTTTGATCGGCGCTCCGCTTTTAGAGTTTTTTCAGGATAAATGTTTGAAAATAATATCATTGAATAGTAAAACCGATATTAATTCAGTAAAAGAAGCCGATATTGTTATTTCGGGGACCGGAAAGCCGGGTTTGATAAAACCAGAATTATTAAAAGATAACGTCGTGGTAATTGATTTTGGATATGGATTAGAGAATGGAAAACTAAAAGGTGACTTTGACGCTTCAAATATTCATAATTCACAATTCATAATTCATAATTCAATTTACTATACTCCCACCCCCGGCGGAACCGGACCCATTTTAGTGGCGGAGATATATAAAAACTTTTATAAGTTAAATAAATAAAAACCGCCTTACGGCGGTTTTTATTTATTTAACAATATCCTCTGTTTTTTTCTTTACGCCATCCAAAAGTTTTTTATCGGCTTTTAGCGCTTCAACCGTTTTGTCAAAACCGACACCGAGCTTCACTCCTTCCATAGTATAAGTCATTCCGGATTTTACAACTGCGCCATATTTTATAGCCGCGCTTAAAACATCGGATTCATAGGAAATGCCTTCGCCGAACATAATATCAAATTCAGCTTCTCTGAACGGAGGAGCAACTTTATTTTTCACAACTTTGGCTCTCACGCGATTGCCCACGATATTTTCTCCTTTTTTAACTTGGGCGATTTTTCGGATATCAATTCTTACGGAAGAATAAAATTTTAAAGCGCGTCCGCCGGGAGTGGTCTCCGGATTGCCGAACATAATCCCAATTTTTTCGCGGAGCTGATTTATGAAAATTATCATTGTTCTGGATTTAGCGGAAATCGCGGTGAGTTTTCTAAGAGCTTGAGACATCATTCTGGCTTGAAGTCCCATAAATTGCGCTCCCATTTCTCCTTCAATTTCTTTTTGAGGGGTCAAAGCGGCAACGGAGTCCACCACGATCACGTCAATGATATTGGAACGGACCAAGCTTTCTAAAATATTCAAAGCTTCCTCGCCGCTATCCGGCTGGGAAATTAAAAGATCTTTAACTTTCACGCCTAATTTTCCGGCATAGTCCGGATCCATAGCGTGTTCGGCATCTATAAACGCCACTTTGCCGTTTTTCTTTTGAGCTTGAGCAATTACGTTTAAAGCCAAAGTAGTTTTACCGCTGCTTTCCGGTCCGAATATTTCAATAATCCTCCCCCTCGGAAGTCCGCCCACGCCGAGAGCCAGATCCAAAGAAAAGGAACCGGTCGGCACAACGTCAACATTGGTTTTTTTAACATCGCCCAATTTCATTATTGATCCTTCTCCGAATTTGCTTTGCAGCGCTTCTAAAAGATTATTAATATCTTTTTCCTTGTCTTCAGATTTATTTTCCTCTTTATTTTTCGTCATGTTTTTAAATGATTTAATTTTAATTGATATTTATTATATCAGAAAATGCCATTAGTCCTATAGGACTTATTAGACTTGTCTCTGTCATTCCCGCGAAGGCGGGAATCTAGGTTTCTGGATTCCGGGTCAAGTCCGGAATGACACTTTCCTGGTTTGTTAATAATATAACTGCTCGGTTGTCGTTGGCGCTCCAAACATTATCTGCCTAATTTCCGTATTTTCCTTTCCAAGAATTTTCTTAACTTTAAAATTTATTGTATTTAAGCCGAGCTGTAATTCATAAATTGACTCAAAATTTCCATAAGAATCGGCGACCACCTCTCTGTCATTGATAGTGAGCTTATCTTTTGGATTTATAGCTCCCATTAGATTGATTGATGGTTCGGATGTCGTAGTTATGGCCTCTTTAGGATTTTCTATATTCAAGTATGGTTTTGCAAAAAAATTATTAAAATTTGAGATTAGGAAAATTATTAATACTATTGCAACTACTACGCCAACAACACTTTTTTTATTTATTTTATGTATTGCGAATCTGTTCGTCGGTAATTTATCGAAAGCCCCGGAAGTTTTATGTTTTAGTTCTTGTTCGTATATTTTCCAGATGTCATTGAAGTTGAGCCCCAAAACTTCACAGATCTTTTTAAGATATCCGCGGACATAGGGAGACGATGGTAGCATATTCAATTCTAAATTTTGTATGGCAATAATATACCTTCTCGGGATGGCGGTAATATTGGCCAGTTTATCGTGGCTTAGATTTTTTTGCTCAAGTGTTTCTTCAAATATAGTTTGTAGGCTTTTTCCTTGTTCCATTTGTGAAATTACTA
>ERZ1292633.995-Hain-H41-02um-R1-995-length-31282-cov-6_pt1 | contig 31282 bp, 26 predicted proteins | sample MGYA00564406_ERZ1292633 | MGnify/ENA primary metagenome ERZ1292633 (study PRJEB36523, sample SAMEA6512639) | groundwater metagenome | collected 2019-01-08 | study: AquaDiva: Metagenomics assemblies of 32 groundwater samples
CTCTTGACCGGCCGTGTTGCGCGCCCGGGTGTAGATCTTGTACTTGCGGCCGTCCACCCAGGCGGGCTTGAGCAAAGACGTCCCCCCGCTGAAAGTGATCGTCACCGGCGACGTGCCGTCGGGCGTGGTCCCCGGCGTGAAGATCATGTCGGGAGACGGCGTGCCCGCGACTTGGGCGTCGGTCGACAGCCACACGGCGCTGTTGACCGCGGGAGGATCGGTCGTCCCATTGGCGCTCCAGGAGGAGCCCGTCCAGTAATACGGCCCGGCGGTGTCGGTGTCGATGAACGCGGCCCACACCTGCTTGATGCGCCCGCCCACAGGATCGAGGTTGAGCGTCACCGACAGCGCCACGTTGCTGGCCGAGCCCGCCGTGGGAGACTGCGACGTCAGAGTCGGCGTGCTCGAGGCGTAGGAGAACACCAGCTTGACCGTCGTCGAGGACTCCACATTGACCGCCGCAGGCGCGTTATTGACCAGGTCCTTGGCCCAGGTGAACACCTTGAAGGTGTCGGTGGCGGCCAGCAGATCGTAGAAGGTGCTGGGCAGGCTCAAGCTCCAGGTCTTGACCCCCAGGCCCGTGCCCAGAGACACGGCCACGGAGCTCTCGTAAACTCCACCCGTCGTCGCCGTCCAGGTGCCGCCGTCCCACCAGTAGTCGTCCGACAAGCGCTTGATCGCCGCTCGAAAATCCGAACTCAAGCCCGCCGGAGTGCCCGTCGACACCTCATCGAGGGCCGTTCCGGTGATCGTCGCCACGCGGCTGGTCAGCGCCGATTGGGCCGCGGGGCTTGCCACCACCGACACCGGTTTGCTGACATCGTAGTTAAACGAGATGATCCCCGTGTTGGAGACGTTGCCGGCGGCGTCATAGGCGCGAACCTCGTAGATATAATTCGTGCCGTCCACCCAAGCGATGTTCGAGGACTCCCACACCGCCCAGGTCGCGCCGCTCGAGCCGCAGCCCACGACGGGATCGCAGGCGTAATTCCAGTAATCGCTGGGCTGCTGCGCGGATGTTTTCCAGGCCCCGGCCGTGCTCGTGTGGGTCACCCAGCGCATCGATGAGTCGGCGAATTTCAAGCTGTACTCGACGCGGTTGATGCCCGCGCCGCCGGGATCGGTGGTCACTCCCGTGATCGTCGTCAATGCTCCCGCGCCCATATTATTGGGCGTCGTCGTCAGCGGCGTCACGATCGAGATCGTCGGCGGCAGCCGGTTGTAGCGGAAGTAGCGGACGTACTTGGGGTTCACGGCGCTTCCGGTTTGACACAGCGTGTCGGAGTTCAAAGTCACCGGGCAGCCCGTGGCGCCGGCCCGGGCCGCCGCTTGATTGTTGCCCGCCGCGTCGTCGCCGAACACCTCGAGCTTATACTGGTTGCCGTTGACGAATTGCGCCAGGGAGAGGTCATACGACCACGTGTTTCCCGTTGTGTTGCTCTCGGACCAAGCCGCGTTGGCGTCGGTCACGTCGAATTTGATCAAAGTGGCGGGGTTGAGGTATTTTCCGGCCGTGAGGTCGCGAATCCGGAAGAAAACGCGGCGCGGGTCCAGCGCGTCTGAAATATTGTCGCTGACGGTGCCGCTGGCCACCGACAGGCTGGGGATGTTCGTCGGATCCCCGCCCACGCTCGACGTCGACAGGCTCATGATCGAATAATGCGCCGTGACCGTCGGCGCGGTCACGTCGTAGACGAAGACATGCGTGCTGACGTCGAGGCCCGTGTTCAGGATGTGGCCGGCCGTGTTCAGCGCCCGAACGTATATCTTGTATCTGCGCCCGCTCGTCAAGTCCGGCATCTGAATCGTCGTTCCCGAGGCCAGCGGCAGGAAGGTCAGCGTCACCGCGGAAGTCCCGTCGGGCGTGCTGCCCGGCGCGAAGGTCATGTCGGGCGTCGGCCGGCCGCCGACATGGTTGTCGGTGGACAGCCACACTCCGCCGAAAGGAGGCGGGTCGCTGGTTTGCACGGCGCTCCAAGACGAGCCCTGCCAGTAGTAGTTGTCCGTGGTCATGAACACCGTCCAGACCTGCCGGATGCGCCCGCCCACGGGGTCGAGATTGATGGCGAAGGAATTGACCACGTTGGTCGCCGTCGAGGCGACCGGGCTGATGGACGTCAGAGTCGGCGTGCTTGAGGCGTAAGAGAACACCAGCTTGACCGTCGTCGAGGACTCGACATTGACCGCCGAAGGCGGGTTATTGACCAGGTCCTTGGCCCAGGTGAAGACCTTGAAAGTGTCGGTGGCGGCGAGCAGGTCGTAGAAGGTGCTGGGCAGGCTCAAGCTCCAGGTCTTGACTCCCAGGCCCGAGCCCAAGGTGACGGGAATCGAACTTTCATAAACCCCGCCCGTCGTCGCGGTCCAGGTGCTCCCGTCCCACCAATAATCGTCCGACAGACGCTTGATCGCCGCGCGAAAGTCAGTGCTCAAGCCCGTGGGCGTTCCCGTCGAGATTTGATCGACCGCCGTGCCGGTGATCGTCGCGACACGGCTGGTCAACGCCGATTGGGCCGCGGGGCTCGTCACGACCGAGACCGGCGCCGCGATGTCGTAGTTGAACGAAATCGACGCCGCATTCGAGGTGTTTCCCGCCGCGTCCACCGCGCGGACGCTGAATATGTAGGATTGGCTTTCCACCCAAGACACGTCCTGCGCGCTCCAGCTGCTCCCGGTGATGTAGTAAGTCGCCTGGCTCCACAAGTCTCCCGGAGTCGTCGCGATCCATGACTGAGACGCCGTGTCCCAACGCTTGCTGAGATCGCTGTAGGTCAGGTAGTACTCGACGCGATTGATCACGGATCCGCCGATGGACACGGCGGTTCCGGAAATCGTCGCCAACGTCGAATTGCCGCCGATATTGTTGGGAGCGGTCACGGTGGGAGTCGAAATGGCGATCACGGGCAGCGCTTTATTGAATTTGAAATAGCGAACGTACTTGGGAAGGGTGGCGCTGCCCGTCAGACACGTGGGCGAGGTAAAGGGGGTCGTGATGAGGCAGCTGTTGCCCAACTCGCCGCTGTCGAAGTTGCCCGCGCCGTCCTGAGCGTAGAGCTCTATCGAGTAGCGGTTGCCGTTGACGAACTGCGCTTGGCTGAGGTCGAAGCTCCACAGGTCGGCAATCACCGACTGCTGCGCCCAAGCCAAAGCGGCGTTGCTGACGTTGAAGGTGATCAAAGTGTTGGGGTTGAGGTATTTCTGCGCGTCCATGTCGAAAATCCTCATAAATATCAGCCGGGGATCGATCAAGCTGGACACGTTGTCGGTGACGGTTCCGCTGCTGAGAACGGCGCTCAGCCAGGTGTGGGTGTCGGAGGAAACAAGGTCCGTGGCCGTGGACAAGTCGACGACCCCGGCAAAGGCGGTCAAAGTCGGCGTGCTGACGTCGTAGATGAATCGATAGCCGGTGAGAGCGCCCGGAGTCGCATCGCTCCAAGCGCCGGTGGACTGGGTGGTCTCGGAGGTGCCCAGATGGCCCACGTTGTCGCTGGAAACCGCCGCGATGAAGTACTCCTTGCCGTTGACCCAGTTGGGAGCCAGCACGTCGTTGGTGGCCGGATAACTGGCGATGGCCACCGCTTGAAACAGCGTCTTGCTGTTCCAGGTCATGGGGATATTGGCGCTGGCCACGGTGGAAATCCAGTGCATCACGTTCGGCGTCGTGTCCCACTCCCATGTGCCGGCGTTGTTGTACCAGGAAACCCAGGTCTTGGTGTCGGTTCCGGTGATGTATTGACAGCTGGAGCAGTTGGGAGTCGCGTTGAGGGGCGCGGTGGTCATGATCACGAAATACACCTTCTTGATGCCGGAGCCCGTGCTCCCGCTGCCGCGCGCGTCGCTGATGGTGAGAGTCAAGGGGAAGGCGGTGTCCGTCTTCGCGCCCCCGGCTCGAGCGGGCCGGGTCACCGTCGTCAACGGCCCCTGGGTATCCTTAATGAGGTGAACCGTCGCCGACTCCGGACCTCCGGTCAATGTCGGGTTGCCGCTGAAATCCTTGGGCTGGTCATAGGTTCGCCCGCGCGCGGTGTACTCATAGTCGCCGTCGGCCGCCGCGCCCGCGGGCAGGACGTAGGTCCAGGAATTCGTGGCGGTCAAGGCGAAGAACTTGTCTTCTTCCGTGAAATTGGTCGGCGCGTCGAAAAAGTTGTTCGGCGCCGGCCGCCAGTAGTACCCATCGCTGACGCGCTTGATGCGCAGCTGAGTGGACATGTAAGGAGAGCCGTTGTATAGAACGGCCGGGTCCGCATAGCTTGCCCCCAACACCTGAGGCGTAAACCACATGTTTCCCGTGACCGAGGAGAAGTACGTCGCGTTGCCGTTGGCGTCGGCGACGGGCCAGGTCACCCCGGAGGTGGCGATGGTGATGAAGAAAGTGGCGGGATTGGACAGGGTATTGCTGCTCAACGTCGGATTGAGAACCTGAACCGCGTAAGGCCCTCCGGCCGGCGCCGAAGTCGAGATTTTCAGGCGCGTCGTGATGACGCTCACGCCCCCGCCCACGCTGACGATATCGACCGTGGACACCGAGACGGCCGATATCAACGCGCCCGTGGGCCCGGTGGACGTGTACAGCCTGAGCGTGGAAGCGGCCCCGCCCTGGCCGTACCAGTTCATGAATCCCGTGCCTCTTAAAGTGACGTTGCGGTACATATTGGTCGTCGCGCTGTTGTTGGGAAAGCCCGCTCCGGAGTTCGAGGAGACGCCGACCTCGGGGACGGTCACCTGGGTCAAGGTGGGCTTAGGAATGGAAAGCGCTCCAACGCGCCGCGACTCGCGCCCGTCCGCGTTGATCACGACCAGGTCGTAGGGGCCGCCATTGAAATTCGCGCCCGGAACGACGCGAACCGTGATCCTCCCGGTCGCTTGATCCAAATACGTAAATGACGACACCACGAGCTCCGTGGCGAGCGTGCCGTTGGCATTGAGCAGCGTCGCGATGGGAGACGGGCTTCGCAGCTCGGGGATCCATTGAAAACCGATCGCCGCGCCGGCGCTGGTGGTGATGATCAAATCATACGTGGAGGCGGTGTATGGCGCCGTATTCGGAACCGAGGAAATCACCACGTTGGCGCCGCTGATGTTGATGGCAGGGTAGGTCGAGATCGGAATCACATCGTAGCGAACGCTGCCGTTGGGGCCTTCATAGATGACAGCGACGGGGCTTGGCGACGTGGCGGTGGCGATGGCGACGGGATAGTCGTAGTTGACGGTGTTCGATATTTTCCAGCCGGTGACGAACGTCCACGAGGAATCACTGACGCCGGGCGTGGGCGTTGTCGTGGCCGAGGCGTTGCCGATGATGTAGTTGAGCTGGGCGTTGGAGCCGGTGGCGCTGGAATAAACGATGACGATCAAGTCATTGCCACCGGCGGTGCCGCTGGAAACATAGGCGATGCTGGGGTTGGTGAACAACGCGTTGCGGTTGTCTAGGGTGATCGGACCGAAGTACACCGGGGCTCCCGCCGTTCCGCCGCGCCGCATGTATCGCAGGTCTCCCACACTGTCGATGTAGACGATGTGCGCCGACTCCGTTCCGGTTCCCTTGGTCAACGAGAAGCCGTCGCCGTCCGCCGTCAGGGTCGTGGCGCGCATCGCATCGGCGGTGCGTTCATTAGTGCGGACGGCGGCCGCATAGCGATCGATGACGAGATTGGGAGCGCTCGCCCCGCCGTCGCGGTAGGAAATCAGCACCTGATTGGTCCCAAGGGGGATCACCCCGGCCAGGGTTTGATTCGCGTAGGTGCCGTTGTTTGCACTCCCATTGGCCACGGCGGTGCCGTCGGTGTCATGAATTTCGTTGGTGCCGGTCACCGACATGCCCAAGACGCCCTCAAAGCCGTTGCGGGCGGCCGTCGTGCGAAGTCCTCCGGCCACCGTCGCCAAGAGGCCGTCAACACGCCTCGTGATTCCGCCGGTCGCGCCGCTGAGCGTTTGCCCTGGCCCCCCGCCGAGGTTGACCGCCGGAGAGCGCGTTTGAGTCACGCCCCACGTGATGCTTCCGTCGCAAACATCGGCGGCATTGAGCAAAGTTCCCCGCCGCAGGCTGATGGCGCCGCCATCGGCCGCAGGGGCGCCCATGACGTAGATCTGATTGTCCCCTTCCTGATGCCAGATGCTGCCGTAACCGCTGATGGACGGGTCCGGATCAAAGGCGGTTCCAGACGCCATGAACGTGCCCGAGGACGAATAGGCGCTGTAATAGATGGCGCCAAAGCGCGTGTAAAAAAACCAGTAGGCGTCGCAGCTGGCTTGGTAGGCGATATGCCGCGTGTTCGGGTAGCGGGTTTGTCCCGAGGTGGTGATGATGCGCTCGACCGCGGAGGCGGATACAGCCCCCAGCACCAGGGCCAAGACGCCCAAGGCCAAGCGCCTCAAAGATCTCAACGCTTGATCCTCCGCAACGCCTCGGCGGCGGCGCGCCGCACGGGGGCATAGGCGTCGTTTTTGGCGGCGGTCAGGCCGGGCACGGCCCGAGCGTCGCCCAAGCGGCCCAGGGCGACGGCCGCCTTCCACCGCGTCGCCTTGTCGGCGTGACTCAGCAACCCGATCAAAATGGGCACGGCCCGGCGGTCGCCGAGCTCGGCCAAGCCATCCACCGCGCCCCAACGTGTGTGCTGGTCCTCGGAGCCCGCGGCCTCGCTCAACGAGGCCCAGGCGCCCTGCGCTTTCCTGAGCCCCAGCGTCTGCGCCGCGGCTCCGCGCACGTAGGGGTCTTCGTCGCCCAGAGAGCCGATCAGCTCCGACGCCGACACGGGCCGGGTGGATCGGCCGATGTCGTTGATTCGTGCGCGGCGCTCGCGCCGCCCGGCCTTGACCGGGTCCGCCGCGGAGTCCGGTCCCGCCGCGGAAACGAGGCCGGCGCACGCCAAACAGAGCATCGCCAGGGGCAATGTTCCATATCGCGCGCGCACGCGGAGAAAAAACGCACTCCACCCGAGGGTAGTCATTAAGTCCTCTATTGTGCGGTTATTCAGCCAGGGCCAGGTGACGGAATTATTGCCGGCAACAGACCCTTACAACGCGCCGGAGGCAGGGGGGTTGGAGGGGGTTTTAACAGCGCAGCACTTCAGGACAGCTTTGGCGAGAACGGGACACGACCAGGGCGGCGCGCGGGCGGCGACGACATGAGGCGCTCAACGCCGCGACAGCCAGCGCCGCCAGCCACAAAACCGCCAGCCTGGGTCGTCCTCCGGGCAAGGCCGGAAAAATATCGGGAAAGGAGTATAGGGTGTCCAACAGCCGGAAGGCGGCCGCGCCTTCGGCCAGCAATTCCAACGCCGGAAGAATGACTCGAGCCTTGGGAAGGCGACTGGCAACGGCATTGGCGGCCGCGCGGGCCAAAGCCACGGCCTTCATCTCGGCCAGGACCTTCTGCGCCGTCACCGGCCGGCCCAATTCGTCGCGAACATCCAGGCCCCAACGATTATCGAGAGCCGCCTGCGGGTCCACGCCTTGAGCGGATAAACCGACGGAGGTCTCCGCGTACGCGGCGGGACACAGAAGCGCCAAGGCCAAAAACAGGCCCGGCCCCACCGGCCACCGAACCCCTCTATCCCGTCGGTGACGAGTTGAGACCGGGCGAAATCGTCCGTTCACGCCGTTTATCAGCATGCTTGGTTTCGGTAGCCAGGCGACCTCGGGACTCCGAGGCCCTCCGCTTTGCGCCCCGACCTCGCGATCGGTTTGCCGGTTTATCGCTCCAAAATGCGCCAAAGGGAGTATAGCAGGTCTCCTTGCAATGTCAAGACCCAGGGTCTTGACAATCGCATGTCCCGACGAGAAACTCCTGTCAAAACGGCGCCGCGGCCCGTGCCGCCCGCCCTTTTTGACCCACGGCGTTTACTTACATAAAATACGCGAAAGCCAACGAAGTTGATAACGCTTTTACACGGCCCCAACGCTGCGCCAAAGTGCCGCGCCGTCGCGCACGATGGTCTGTTCGCGACTGCGCCCGATGGACACGATGGAAATCGGAATGCCGAGCAATTTTTCGATGGCCAGGACATACTCCTTGGCCCCGCGGGGCAGGACTTCGAACGTGCGCGCCTTGCCGAGATCCCCGGAAAATCCTGGAAAACTCTCGTAAATCGGCTCAACGTCAAGCTGCTCCCGGCGCGAAATCGGAAACTCAAAGATGCGTTTCTTGCCCAGCTTGTATCCGACGCAAACCTTGATGGGATGAACCCCCGCCAGCGTATCGAGCTTGGTCATGGTCAGGGCGGTCATGCCGTTCATGCGGATGGCCGCCTTCAACTGCGGAACGTCCAGCCAGCCGATTCGGCGAGCCCGCCCGGTGGTCACGCCGTACTCCTTGCCCATCTCGCGGATGAAACGAGCCAAATGCCCCTCCACTTCGGTGGGAAAGGGCCCCAGCCCCACGCGGGTGGTGTAGGCCTTGGTCACTCCCATGACCGCGGTCACGGCCGTCGGTCCCAGGCCCGCGCCGGCGCAAGCGCCGCCCGCCACGGGATTGGAGGAGGTCACGAAAGGATAGGTGCCGTGGTCTAAATCCAGCATCGAGCCTTGGGCGCTTTCCAGCAGCAGCCTCTCGCCCTGTTTGCGCGCCTCATCAAGAAGCCTGGGGGTGTCGGCGGCGAAGGGCGTGATGAGTCGTCGCAATCGGTCATAGTCGGCGAACACCTCTTTCTCGATCTCCTTGAGCGGTTTGACTTTCGCGAGTTCCGCGGCGCGGACCTTGAGATTTTGGCGCACCAAGACGCGGAAAGCCGCCGGGTCCAGATAATCGGCCACGCGCACCCCGATGCGGGCGACCTTGTCCTCATAGCAGGGGCCGATGCCGCGCTTGGTGGTGCCGATGCCGCGCCCCCCCTCCTCGCGCAGGGTATCGAGATAGATGTGATAGGGCAAGATCACGTGCGCGGCCAAGCTCAGGAACAAACGGCCTTTCACCTTGATGCCGCGCTTCTCGAGAACGCGAATTTCCTCGACGAACGCGCGGGGATCGACGACGACGCCGTTGCCGATCACGCTTTTGCAGCCCCGCGCCAAAATTCCGGAAGGAATCAAATGCAGGGCGTATTTTTCGCCGCCGAAAACCACGGTATGGCCGGCGTTGTTTCCTCCCTGATAGCGCACCACCCAATCGGCGTCCTTTCCGAGAAAATGAACGATTTTCCCCTTGCCCTCATCGCCCCATTGGGCGCCCACGACCACAAGTGCCGGCATAAAGCTCCTTTACCCCTTGAAAAACATCCGCCACCAGGATCCGTCCGCCCGCTCGCGGGCGACCCCGCGCGAGGCCTTGACGCGCCGCTCCGAGGACACCACCGCGTCGCCGGCCACGCCGACGGCGAAGCGCACCCGAATCAACGTCCCTCCGACGTTCGATTCGATGGCCTCCACCGGTACCTCGATGGGAACCGGGCCCGAGGCCGTAAGTCCCCCGAACAAACGCGCCAAATACCGCGCGATGTCCCGTCCATCGATGATCCGAGCAAAAACCGCATCTCCCGCGCGCAGCTCTCCCGCCGGAAGCCCGCCGTCGTCTTCCTCCAGTGAAGTCTTAAGAATAAGCAAATCCTCGCCTCGCCCGCTCCGGGTCGCGGGCTTGCGCGCGGCCCGTTCGGGCACCTTGCGCAAAGACTGGAATTGGCCCAGGTCGAGAATATCCTTTTTAAGACGCAGGCTCAAACCGACGTCGCGAAAATGGGAGCGCAACAAGCCGGCCACTTCCTCGGCGGCGTCCATGGAGTCGGAACTCCTGAGACGGTCAAAAAGCGCGGAATCGGCGCCGCGAAAAAGCGCGGCCAGCCTCTGCTCGACTTCCAGACTTTCCGTCGGCAAGCTCCCGTCCCACAGCCGGCACCCATAGAGATGCTTCTCGAAAGCGAACCAGTCCTCCTCCAATTCGATGGAGCAAACGGCCGGATCATAAGACATGACCGCGCGCGCGCGCAGAACCGCGCGCGTTTTTAAGTTGAGAACGACCAGGAAAAGACCGTGCTGATTGTGCTCGGGCCGCACGAATTTCCCCTTGAGCGCGCAGATGTCGTTGAGAAGGCGCGGAATGCGGCGGACGGCCTCTTCGACTTCGTAGCCGCACATCTCCAAGGCGAGCTCGGCCTCTCCCCGGTCGCAGCCGGTTTCTTCCATCAACAACTCAATCTTGTCTTTCAAGTCGTTTCCTAGGGCGATCGATGCGGCCAACCCCGAGACCCTGTTCGCTCACCGGCTTCGCGGGTGCGAGTCCTTGTATACCTCTTTCATGCGCTCAAGGGAAACATGGGTGTAGATCTGGGTGGTCTGCAGGCTGACGTGTCCCAGCATCTCCTGGACGGTCCGGATATCGCAGCCGCGATTCATGAGGTGCGTGGCGAAACTGTGCCGAAGGGTATGGGGAGTGATTTTCTTCAACAAGGAGGACTTCTTGATCCACCGCCCGAGAACAAAAACGATTCCACCCTCGGAAAGTCTTCCCCCCCGCGAATTGATGAACAAGGCATCGCTGTCGCGCAGCCCGACGCGCTCCTTGAGGTAATCGCGCAGGCAGGTCAAGGCTTGCGCGCCCACCGGCACGACGCGCTCCTTGGAGCCCTTGCCGAAGACTCGCACGGTTCCGGAGAGGAAGTCGATGTCTCCCGCGTTCAAAGACGCCGCTTCGCTGCGCCTGAGCCCGGATGAATAGAGCAGCTCGAGAACGGCCCTGTCTCGACGCTGCTGCTTGCGGTCATATCCCTTGGGCGCCAACAAGAGGTCGCCGATCTCGCTCTCGGTCAAAAATCGAGGAAGCGGACGGGAGCGCTTGGGCAGGCCCACGCCGAAAACGGGATTGCTGATCAGGATCCCATCGGTTCGCAAGAACTTGATAAACGAGCGCAACGCCGCCATGCGGCGCAGAATCGTCGCCCGAGACAACACCCCCTCCTTTTGCAGGTCGGCCAAAAAAGAGCGGATGTGGACTCGTTCCACGGCGCCGGGCTGCAGGTCGGGGAAGCGCCGCACGAAAACGTCTAAATCTTTTTCGTACGCGCGCAAGGTGTGGACCGAGTAATTGCGCGACGCGCGCAAGTGGGTGAGGAACTTTTCGACTTGAAGACGCAAGGCTCAGCCCGGAGCCGAACCGGAAACGGGACCCGGAAGCAATCCCGCGGCGCGGCGCTCGGCGATCAAGGCGGCGCGCAAGGACTCGCCCTCAATTCTCAGTCTCTCGCCCTCTTCTTTCGAGACGGGCTTGAGATTGCGGCATTTCGGATAGCCGGGACATGTGAGAAAGAAGCCGCGCTTTCCGACGCGCAGCCACATATGTTTTTGGCACTTATTGCATGGACGGGTGGTCTGCAAAGGACGGGACCCTTCGATTTTCTTGCCGTCGGCGTCGATGGAGAATGTGTTTTTGCACTCCGGATATCCGGAGCAGGCCATGAAGCGCCCCTTGCGGCCCGTTCGGATGACCATCGCCTTGCCGCATAAATCGCAATTCTCCCCGGTCGTTTCAAGAACGATCTTTTGGCCCTCCGGGGTGAGCTGGATTTTTCCCTTGCATTTGGGAAAGGTCGAGCACGAGAGATACTTGCCGAAGCGGCTTTCCCGGATGAGCATCGGCGTTGAACACAGGGGGCACAACTCGTCCGAGACCTTGGGTTCAATTCGCGAGGCCTCCATGTCCGTCGTCGCCGCGTCCAAGGCGGCCACGAAAGGCGAGTAAAAACCCTTGACCACCTGGGCCCACGCCGCCGTTCCCTCGGCGATCCTATCGAGCTGCGCCTCGACATCGGCGGTGTAGGTCAAGCTGACGACATCCGGGAAATGCTTCTTGAGTTTGGAGGTGACCAGCATGCCCAGCTCGGTGGGAATGAGCTTTCGGTCCTTCATGTTGCGGCGCACATAGCCACGGTCGACGATGGTTTTGATCGTGGGCGCGTAGGTGGACGGCCGTCCGATCCCGTGTTTTTCCATCGCCCGGATCAGGCTCGCCTCGTTATAGTACGGGGGCGGGCTGGTGCGATGCTCCTCGGGCTTGAGCTCGTGGAGGGTCAGGACATCCCCCACGACGAGCGCAGGCAAACGCCCTTCCTCGTTGTCGGCCTCCTCCTCGACTTCTTCCTCCCCCTTGGGGGCGTCGCGATACACGCGGAGAAACCCTTCGCTTTTGAGCGTACGACCCGTGCAATGGAACAGGCCTTCGCCGTTTTCGATATCGGCGGAGGCGGTATCATAAACGGCCTCGATCATCTGGGACGCCACAAAACGCTTCCATATCAGCTCGTAGAGGCGTATTTGGTCCGGATTCAGGGCGCGCCGGACCTCGTCGGGAGTGCGCAGCACGCTGGTCGGACGAATGGCCTCGTGGGCTTCCTGAGCGCCCCGCGACTTGGTTTGATAAGTCGGCGGCGTCGGCGGAGCGTACGAAGCCCCGTAGGCGTCCTTGACATACGCCGCGCACTCATCGGCCGCCGTCTTGGCGATGGAAAACGAATCGGTGCGCATATAGGTGATCAGACCGACGGGGTCCTTGCCGCCGAGGTCCACGCCTTCGTACAGGGACTGCGCCACGCGCATGGTGCGCTCGGCGGCGAAGCCCATTTGCTGAGAAGCGGCCTGCTGGAGAGTGGAGGTGGAAAAAGGCGGCGGCGGGCGGCGGCGAACTTCCTTCTTCTCCACGGCAACGACTTTAAAGACGCCGGACTGAACCTGTCGAGACACCGCGTCCACGTCCTCGGCGCCGCGCAGAGTGGTCGCCTTGACGCGATACTGCTCGGAAAAAAGATCATAGGTGCGCGTCGTCTCGACCTTCTCCCCTTTCCAGATCGACAATTTGGCGTCGAAAGCCTGCCCCTGTCCGTTTTTGACCAGGCTCGCGACCAAGGTCCAGTAAGGTTCGGAGCCGAATTCTTTGATCTCCTGTTCCCTTTCGGCAAGCAGACGAACGGCCACGGACTGGACGCGACCTGCGGAAAGGCCGCTTTGGATTTTCGCCCACAACAAAGGCGAAAGCTTGTAGCCGACGAGGCGGTCGATGACTCGCCGCGCTTGCTGGGCATGGACGAGATTCTCATCGATCGCTCGCGGCTGGGAGATGGCCTCACGAATGGCGCCGGGGGTTATCTCGTGGAACGTGATGCGTCGGACCTGGTCCGCCTTGAGCCTGAGCATGTCCACCAAATGCCAGGCGATCGATTCACCCTCGCGGTCGTGGTCGGTCGCCAGGTACACATAGGCGGCCTTGGAGACCAGGGTTTTAAACTCGGCGAGAATCTTTTTGGCCCGGGGCAAAACCACGTACTGCGGGGCGAAGTTGTCATCGACATTGACGCCGATCTTGCGAACGGGAAGGTCCCGGACATGTCCGAACGATGATTTCACGACGAATTCACTCTTAAGGAACCGGGAGATAGTCCTTTCCTTGGCTGGAGACTCGACGACCAGCAGGCTGGGGCCGAGACGAGCTCCTTTCGCCGGCTTGGCTGCCGAGGGAGCCGGCGGCGCCGCTTTCGCTTTGATTTTTGCTTCCGTTTTAGGCGCTTTCTTCGTCTTCTTAGCAGACTTCTTTTTGGGCATAGCGTTGTCCAGGGGTGGAGATCACTCTTTCTTTAGTTTCCAGCCCGAACATTATAGAGGAAATGAGCGCGGTGTCAAGGCCGGAAAGATGAACCAGCTCATCTAAGGAGCGGGTGTGCGCTCCCAGTAGGGCCAAAATTCTCTCTTCTTCGGGAGAGTGGACATCATCGGCTCGGGCCGCCGAAGACGTGGCGGGGGTCGCCGCCACGACCCCCCTGGGTAGGGCCGCGACGATGTCCTCGATCGAAAACGCCCACGCGGCCCCCTGGGCCAAGAGACGGTGGGGAGCCTCGGACAATGGGGAATCGACCGGGCCAGGAACGGCCAGGACCTCCCGGCCGTATTCGCCCGCCAGACGGGCGGTGATCAAAGAGCCTGATTTTTCTCGACCTTCGATGACAACCACTCCCCAAGACAGTCCCGCCACGATTCGGTTGCGCCGGGGAAACAATTCCGGCTTGGGAGCCGTGTCGATCGGCATCTCGGAGATCACCGCTCCCCCTTTGGCCCAGATCCTGCGCGCCAATTCGCGATGCTCAGCGGGGTAGACTCGGCCCAACCCCGTCCCGAGAACGGCCCAGCTCTTTCCCCCGGCCTCCAGCGCCGCCGCGTGCGCCGCCCCATCCACCCCCCGAGCCAATCCGCTGACGACCACGATCCCCCGGCGAGCCGCGTCTGAGGCCAATGTCCGGGCTTGGCGAAGGCCATACCCCGTCGGAACGCGGGAACCCACGAAAGCCACCGGGGGGTCGTGGGTCATCGTTCCCTGCACATAGAGAACCAGCGGCGGATCATGGATGGAAGCGAGAAGATCGGGATACTCCCCATCACCGCGCACGAGAAGCCGAGCGCCCAGATCCTCGGCGCGGCGCTCCTCGGCGGCGACATCGAAATCCAACGCCGAACGACGCCACCTCGCGGCCTCATCGACCCGAGCGCCGCAGGCTTGAGCCCACTCTTCGTCGCCCGCGCTCGAAAGCCGCCGCGGACCCAACGCCTCCAAGAGATCCCAGGCGCGCCGCGGGGGCGTATGGCCCCCGTTGAGACGAGCGGCCCATGACTGACGCTCGGACCATGCGGCCGACACGGCTACAGGAGCTCCTCGGTGAACGGCTTGGCGGACAACATCTGCGGAGCCGGCTCGCGGGCGGACGGACGGCGTGAGCGGTTTGAAGTCGCCAAGGCGTTGACGCGATGAAGCAGCTCGGGATTGGTAGACAAAGCGCTCCACTCGGAGGGAATGCGCCCCGCGGCGACCTGCAGTTCCACCGGATCGATCTCAAGTATGTCGGCGAGGCGTCGCAGGGCCTCCTCCTCCGACGGGGGATTGCGTTTTCCCGCGATCACCTTGGACAGGAAGGATGGATCGAGCCGCGCGCGCCGGCACAATTCGCGCAGGCCCAGGCCACGCCTGGCCATGCCTGCGACGATGCTCTTGGAAAAAGGGCTATGGCCGTTCATTTGAACCTGATCAGCTCCAATCTCTGCTTGGCGAAAGCGACTTTCTTATCCCCCGGGAAATCCTCGATGAGCCGCTCCAACGACTGACGCGCCGTCGGCCAATCCCGATTTTCCTCGGCGACCTCGGAGAGCTTGATGAGACCCTTGGCCGTGTACTCTCCTGTCGTGTAGTCCGTCACGAGCTGGCTGAGAGCCTCCTGTGATTTCTTGTAGTCGCCGCGATGGTAATACACCAGTCCCACATAGTAATCAACCGCGGGAGCCCAAGATGCCTTCGGATTTTTCTTCGCATAGACCAGGGTGTCTTCGAATTTATAATGCCGACTGGCGTACCAATATGTGCCGTAAAACAACGCCGCGATGACCATGATCGTTTTCATAGGGTGGTCTCCAAGCCGGACCGCAGTCTATCGAGGCCGCGTTGCTGCAGCGCCTCCCTCACGTGCGGGGGTCCGACATCCTCCTCTTGCGCCAAATCCGCGATCGTTCGGGCCACACGCAAAATTCGATCCAGGGCCCGCGCCGACAACGGCGTTTTGAGCTCGGCTCCGGCCAAAACCCGCAGCGCCTCCGGACAAACGCGGGCGCCGCGGCGAAAAGCTGACGTCTCGATGAAAGCGTTGACGGCCTCGCAGCCTCCCCCCCAACGCCGATGTTGGCGCTGGCGAGCGGCCACGACGCGTTCACGAACGAGCTGCGACGATTCGCCGCTTGCCGACGCCTCGACCCAATCGGAAACGGCACGGCCGGAATCTCGATTTGGAGATCGATGCGGTCGATCAGGGGGCCTGAAAGACGCTCCAGGTAGCGGCCCACCGCCCCGGGAGAACAGGTGCAGGATTTCCGCGGATGTCCCCTCCAACCGCAAGGGCACGGATTGGTCGCCGCGTCCATCGTAAAGCGGGTCGGATATTCGATTGTGTCGCGCGCGCGGGACACGCTGACGCGCCTATCCTCCAAGGGCTGGCGCAAGGCCTCGAGCGCGGGCCGGGAGAATTCGGCCAGCTCATCGAGGAAAAGAACTCCCCCATGCGCCAGGCAGGCCTCTCCGGCCCGAGCCGACGGCCCGCCTCCGATCAACGCCGCGGCGGAACTGGAATGATGAGGCGAACGAAACGGCCTCTCTCGGACAAGGCCGGACACGACGCGTCCGCACGCCGATTGAACCATCGTGACTTCGACGGCTTCTTCCCCGTCGAGATTGGGAAGCAAGCCGGGCAGACGCTTCGCGAGCATGGATTTTCCCGTGCCGGGAGGACCGACGAACAGAAGATTATGCCCGCCCGCGGCCGACAACTCCAAACCTCTTTTCGCGAAATATTGTCCTCGAACGTCTCGTAAATCCAAAGGGGCCGCGCACGCTTCGGTCGCCTCAGGCGCGGCCGTACGAGGGCGCGCGGCCTTCCCTGAAAACAGCCCCGCGGCTTCACGCAGATCGGCCACGGGGTAGGCCTCGAGGCCGGACGCGCGAGCTTCCTCAATGTTGGCCTCGGCCACGACGATCGCCCGCCAGCCCTCCGCCTTGGCGCGCGAGGCCATCGCCAAAACCCCCGGCACGGGGCGCACGCGTCCGTCCAACGAGAGTTCCCCGATGACGCACCACAGTCGGCTCGACTCGGACGTCTGGATCTGAGACGAAGCCTCCAGAAGCGCCAAGGCGATCGGCAAGTCGAAATGGCTGCCCTGCTTTCGCGGCCTGGCCGGAGACAGGTTCACCGTGATCTTCCGGTTGGGAACCGCGAAACCCGAGTTGCGCAGGGCCGCCGTCACGCGTTCACGCGCCTCCCGCACCCCGTTATCGGGGAGACCCACCAGCGAAAAGGAAGGCAACCCATTGGTCAAATCAAGTTCGACAAAAACCGGGTAGCCCTTGATTCCCTGCAGTCCCACGCACAAGGTTCGCGCCAGGCTCATGGTTCATCCCGTTCCGACATCTCGATGGCCAGGCGCCCCACCTCGGGCTCGATTGCCACCAGATTCAGCGTTCGATCCCGGCGCAACAAGCGCGCGGCCAAGCCGTCGACTTTGATGTCCTCGAGAAAAACGCGGAGAATCAAGGAGCCTTCCTTGCCGCGCCATGTTCCCAGAAACGCTCCCGCCACACCCTCGACCGCCCTCAGATTCGACAACAAAGCTCTGAGACAGGGCAGCCCGCACTCCCCGGTCACGATCACCGCCGCCTCCGACCTCCCCTTCATAGATCGAGTGATCATCGTCGAAAGTTGAGCCGCGATATCCTCTCCGACCAAAGCCAAGGCCTTGGCCCTGGCCGCCCCCGAGGAATTGTCCACCGAAGCCGAATCCAGGAGCGCCCGTCCAGCGGGGGTCGAATGTCCGACCTCGTACGCGTCCACCTGAAGGCGCGCCTGGGCGCGCCACGAAGCGGATGCCGTGTCGAACTCATCCTGGACGTTTGCCGCGGCGATCAGAACCCACTGCGCTCCGGAACGTTCCGCCGCCTCCCTCAGGTCTAGCCCGCCTGCTCCATCTAGAGGCGCGTCGGCCACCAAGCTTCGCCCGTCAACGGCCGCCACGCCGTAGGCCGACAGGCCTCGACGCAAGCCGTCCGCCGCAGGCCCTATGCCCAAATCAGAAATGACCTCAGGTTCGTCGAGGAACAGCGCCACCCGCGGCTCGTGGGAGTACACGCCGGTCGGACGCAGGAATCCCTTCGCGTCCAAAGCGGAGATGAACTTGGAAAAATCAACCTCGCAAACGGCTTGACCGGACCGGACACGCGTACGCCCGGAAAATTCGGTGTACCGCTCGCGCACAAACTCCACCGCCGAGTTCCAGGACAGGGATCCGCGGGCCACGAAAAGGTCGAGGGTGGACAATACCGCCTCGCGCTGCGCCGAATTTATACCCGGCGCCGACACGGCCAGCGCCATCCCGATGTTGGTCGGGCCCGGCCTCAACCGGCCGAAAGCGCACGCGCCGAGCAAGACCCACGGAAGAAACAGCGCGTAGGGAAGGCGGCGTCTCATGACACGCCGCCCTTTGGACGCCTGTTCTCGATGTTTTTCGACTCCAAAACGTCGCGGGCCGCCACGGGAACCACGAAATGGAACGAGGAGCCCTTGCCCAATTGCGAGTCGACCCAAATTTTTCCGCCGTGCTTGTGGATGACCTCCCGCGCGATCGCCAAACCCAAGCCGGTTCCGGGAGCGTTGACCTCGGAGCGGTTTCCCGCGCGATAGAAACGCTCGAATATTTTTTCACGATCCTCCGACGGAATTCCGATGCCGTCGTCCGAGACGGACACCATCAGGAACTCCCCCTTATCCTGGAAAACGACTCGTATGCGCCCCCCGGGCGCAGTGAACTTAATGGCATTGGACACCAGGTTATCGACGACCAGCCCAAGCCAGCGAGCATCGCCCAGGGCCTTCGGCAAGAGCGCCGGTGCCGTCATCGACAAGACCTTGCCCCCGTCCTCCGCCGCGTGCCGATGATTTTCAATGGAATCGGCCGCCAAGAGGGCTAAATCCAGAGGAACCGGGTCCATCTTCGCGCCGCTCTCGAGGCGCGATAAATCCAGGAGATCGGACACGAGTCCCGAGAGCCTGGCCGCGGCGGACTTGATGATATTGGTGAATTTCATCTGTTGCGGGTTCAACGCGCCCGCATCGCCCTCAAGCAGCACGGTCAAAAACCCGGAAATCGTGGTCAACGGGGTCTTGAATTCATGGCTGACGGTCGAAACGAACTCATCTTTCAGACGATTCAGGGCGGCTAATTGTTCCGCCGTTTGGGACAAACGCCGGTTTAAAATCGCGGTCTCCACGATGATCGCGGCCTCCTCGGCTATGACGGAAACCAAGGCGATCTGTTCGGGATGGAACGCGTCTGGCCGTTTGCTGCCCACCCTCATGACCCCGATGCACCGGTCTTCTAAAATCAGGGGCACGACCATCAACGAATGAATGCGCCACAATTTGACGTAGCGGGAAATGACCTGAGAATCGTTCTGCGCGTTGCCGGTCACGAATGGCCGGCGCGTCTTGAAAACCCGCGCCGACGACGAGTGCTCATCGGTCAAAGACAGACGGTAGTACATGTCCTCGCCCTCTAAACCCAACGCCCCGGGCTGGGTCACCAATTCGCCCGTCTCCTCGTCAAGAATCAAAAGGCGACGAGATCCGCCTCAAAAGAACGCGCCACGATGGAGACGATCGCGGCCAAGGTCGAGGGCGCACAACTGACCCGCGTCGTCAGCGCCCCCGCCACGTCGTGCAGAGTTTTGATTTCTTTGGACTTTTTAATCAGTCGATCATGGGCCTGGGTCAGCTCCTCCATCGCCGCCGACAACCCGCCCTGGAGCTTTTTGTGAGAGCTCGTCAACTCGGTCCAACTGGCGGCCATGGTCGAAGCCGAACGCAAGGCCGTCGCGGCAAGCTCCAATCGAGGCGCCAGGCTCTCCAAGTCTTCCTCGCCATCGGAACGGACGGCGAGAACGACTCCGGCTCCACGCTCGTCGGACCATCCCCCCGCCACCGCCGAGACATAGCCCTGCTCCGACAGAACCTGAGCCAAGGAATCGTCTTCGGCGCCGGCCCCACCCAGATTCCACACCGAACGGCCCAACTCCGCCGTCCGCGCCAAAAGGCCCCGATCGAAACGGAACGACGACAATTCCAGACGCGCCCAGGGTCCGCCTCGGTGAGCCAGCAACGCGGCGCTTCCGTCGGGGCGACGGGAAAAGACGGCCAGGGTCAGGCCGGGTTGTCGGCGATGAATGGCGTGCAGCACCCGTCGAGCCGTCTCCTCCACCATGCGGGCGGGATGCCGCAAGGCGGCTTCTCCGGCGGCCTCGATCAATTCGACGGAAAATCGGCGCACATCATCAAGTTCCAAGCCTAGCGCCCGGGAACGCTTCTCCAACGGTAAACCTCTGGAAAAAGCGTAGACCCACCAGGCCGCTGCGGCCGCGCACGCCGACGACAGCGCGGCGGCGGCCAGGAACGAGACGCTCATGTTTCGGGGGCCGAGAGAAAATCCAGGTGGGCATTGAGATAGTGCGCCCCGGTCCGAATCCCCTGATAAGGAATCCAGCCGGTTCTCACGCCCAGGCTGTCCAGAATGTGACGCACGGCATGAGAGAATTCGTTGACCCGCGCGGCCAAGGGAGAGGCCTCATTGGGGCCGACGATCAAGGCGCGTGTCGCGCCGGCTCGCATGGACATGTCCGCTATCTCGAAAGGCAATCCCACCTGCTGCATGGAGTCGTATGTCTTCCAGACCACGTGCTGGTATGTTTGGGCGAAGCCGTGCCGCCGTCCGACCTCATAAAAGTTGGCGGCCGCGCACTTCCCCAAGCCGTCCACGCCGGCGGGAACGATCACCGCCATCGGTTCCGATGAGGAACTCGCGGCGGGCGGCGTGAACGTCACCGCGGCCCCGGCGGGGGATAGATCGGCGACTCCATTGACAATCGGATCGAAAACCGTCTTGAGCGTATCGCTTAAACTGCTTATTTTATTCTGGGCTTCCAAATAACGGTGAAAACACGAGAGGCGCTGCATCCACAACGTCACCTCCTGATAGCCGCTCCCAGAAAGTTTATCGTGCAGCCTGCCCACGTCCTCGCCGTTCAAGCCCATGAAGTAGCGCTCGCACAGGGTCACGAGCAATTCTTTCTGGGTCGTCGGAGCGGGAACCTTGAGATCCACCGACCAACCTTTGGAAAAAGAGAATTTCAGGGCTTCTTCCAAAGCGCCTAATGACCGCGGCGCGTACAGCGCTGTGATAACGACTTGTTGATTGCGGCTGAAAAAAAGTTGAAAGACCTTGGCCAGCGCCTCTTTATTCCTGTCGTTGACCGTCATCAAGTGGATATCGTCGACGCAGATCGCCGTGGACGCGGCCAGGGTCTTTTCGATCCCGGCCAGCTCATTTCTCTCGACGGCGGTGCCGATCATGCGAGACAGACGCGCTCCCGAAGTCACCGTGACAGGCGCGAGGGTGTTCTTACGGATCGAATCCGCGATGGAATGCATCAGGTGGGACTTCCCCGTTCCCGGCATTCCGTACAGGAACAAGGGGTTGTACATAGTCCCCGGGGCGGAAACGACCGACATGGCCGCGGCGTGGGCAAAACGATTGTACGCGCCGACAAGTAAAGTGTCGAACGTCCATTCAGGACGTATGGGCTCTTCGATGACCAGCGTTTTTCGCGCCATCGAAGCCCTTGGTGAACCCAGAGTCGCCGGCACGGGCTCGCGGACTTCAACCTTGGGAGCAGGAGGCGCTTCGGGAACAGCATTGGACGCAAACACAGGCTGAGCCGGCAACGGAGCGATCGGCGGAGCGATCGGCGGAACAAACGTTGGAACAACCGGCGACTCGGCCGGCGGAGCGAACGATGGAAAGACCGGCGGCTCGGCCGGCGGAGCGATCGGCGGAACAAACGTTGGAACAACCGGCGGCTCGGCCGTCGGAGCGAACGACGGAACGACCAGCGGCTCGGCAAAAGGAGTTGACGGCGGGGCAGCCATTGAAACCTCCGGAATGAATTCGGACGGGGACGCCGGAACGGCATCCAACGCGGATGTCGGCACGGGCGCGGATCCAGTCGACGAGGTCGGTGGAAGGGAGAGCCCCTCTTTGCGCGGCGCCTCTTCCGTAGTGGAACGGGGCAGCGAAAGCGCGGGGGGAACGCCGAGAACGAATTGGGGGGCGTCTCCCGCGACCGTGGGACCCACCTCGACTTGGGGAGGAGGGGGAGGAGCCATCTTCGTCAGCCAAATCTCCAGTTTGTCTCGAAGAGACGGCGTCAGCCTATGGAGAGAGAAGCTCATATTGAACTCATCTCCATCCAACGTAACGGGACGTCCGCATAGAGCTCCGAACTTTTTTAGGATGGCCGCCACATCGCTCATCCCTCCTGAAATCAGAAGGACATGGCGCAGAGGATCATCATCATTGGGCGCAGCGATTATATCCCAGCGTTCCATTTGGCCTAACCCTCACCGGGCAGAAGCATCATATCGACGATGATGTCGACCGCCGTAGATTTTTTTTGCGCATCGGCCGGAGCGACCGAACGGAACAAAAGGCCGGTGCGCGCGCACATTTCCGATAATTCCTCAACCTTGACCGCCGGCCAATCCTCAACCACGGCGAGAATCGCCACCGCCTTGGCCGCCCGCGCCTTCTCCACGACCGCGACCGGGTCGGTGTTTGCGGAAACCTCTTGAGACAAGACCGCACGCAAAAAAAGAGGTCTTTTCGATATCGTCCGCGCCGCCTGGCTGAGGAAAACAGTGAAGCCATTCTTCGTCTCAAGACACGCCTGGGTATACGCATAGGCGACCCGCCGGATCTGATCTTTGGGCGTACCGGCCGGGAGCTCCTCGGAAACCATGGGTGTCGACGGAGGAACGGTATGGGGCAACTCGAGCGATTTTGGGATTTCAAAAGGTTTGGCCGGCTCCCGTGGGGTTGCCGGCTCGATCGTTTGAGGGCGTTCGATTGAAGGCGACGGAGCAGACGGCTTGGGCGGTGCGACCGCTTTGGGCGGCTCGGCTGCCTTGGGCGGCCCGACCGGCTTGGGCGGCTCGACCGGCTTAGGCGGCTCGGCCGGCTTGGGCGGCTCGACCGGCTTGGGCGGCTCGGCCGACTTAGGCGGCTCGACCGGCTTGGGCGGCTCGGCCGGCTTAGGCGGCTCGACCGGCTTAGGCGGCTCGGCCGGCTTGGGCGGCTCGACCGGCTTGGGCGGCTCGGCCGACTTAGGCGGCTCGACCGGCTTGGGCGGCTCGGCCGGCTTAGGCGGCTCGACCGGCTTAGGCGGCTCGGCCGGCTTAGGCGGCTCGACCGGCTTGGGCGGCTCGACCGGCTTGGGAACAGACACAACCGGCTTGATGCTCTCCTGACGCGGAGGCAATTCAATCTTGGGCGAGGGAGGGGGCGTTGGCAGGGGCGGAAGCTCGATTTTTGGGGGCGCGGCCTTAGGCAGCTCCACGGGTTTGGCGGGTTTTTGCCCACTCCCCGCATCAGCCAGGATCGCATCCAGGTCGGAGAGAATAGACTGGATGTCTTCTGGATTGTCCTTATTCGACTCGTCCGCCATGCTTAGGTGCCGCCGACCGAAAGTCCTTTGAGGCGTAAGGCCACATCTTCCGGATTGCTGGCTTCCTCAAGAACCGCCTTGTCATCGATCTTACCCTCGGAAAATAAACGCAAAAGGTCCTGGTCAAAGGTGTGCATGCCGTAGTATTCCCCACCCTCGATGACCTTGCGTATTTCCGAAGTCTTGCCTTCAAGGAGATGGCGCCGCACCAGGCTGTTTCCGATTAAAACCTCGGTCGCGGGAAAGCGGCTTTTACCGTCCTTGGACAGGACGAGACGCTGGCCGATCACTCCCTTAAGGCAGTTGGCAAGCTGCTGGCGGACCTGACTATGCTGGTGGGCCGGGTGCGCGTCGACGATGCGGTCGACGGTCTGCGCCGCGTCGAGAGTATGCACCGTGGAGAGGACAAGGTGCCCCGTTTCGGCCGCGGCGATGGCCGCCTGCATCGTCTCCAGATCGCGCATTTCGCCGATGACGACGACGTCCGGATCCTGGCGCAGGATATGCTTGAGCGCCGCGGCAAATGACTTGGTGTCCGAGCCGACCTCGCGCTGGACGATGGTGGACTTCTGGTCTGTGTGATAAAACTCGATCGGGTCTTCGACGGTGATAATCCGGTATTGATGGCTGACGTTGATGTGATGCACGAAGCTGTTGAGAGTCGTCGTCTTGCCGGCCCCGGTGATGCCGGTAAAGAGGATCAAACCCCGCGTCTCGTTTCCCAGCTTCTTAAGGGGATCCAGGGGCAAGTTCAATTCCTCGAAAGAACGCAACTTCATCGGCACCACGCGCAAAGTCAGACCCAATGAGCCCTTCTGCCGGTAGACATTGATGCGAAAGCGCGCCACGCCGTCGAGACTGTAGCCAAAATCCAACTCTAAATCGCGCTCGAAGACTCCGGCCTGCTCCTTGTTCATGAGTTGATAGGCGATGTTTTTGATGTCTTCAGCCGACAGCCTTTGGAGGTTGGTGGCCAAAATCATACTCCCACGCACGCGCAAAGCGGGCGCGGAGTCGCCTTTGAAATGGATATCGGAGATATCCTTTTGCACCATCAAGGTCAGAAGACTTTTAATGTCGATCGCCATTGTGTCGCACTCTCACTCCCGGGTAATTTGTATTCCTCTTAGCGTCAGCCAATCCACGGCCAAAGGACTGATAATCGCGTCCCCCGGAATTGTAAGGCGTAGCCCGCCCGGCGTCAACCTCTTTTTTATGTCGAACTCGGATAAAAAGAGTCTCCCCTTCGGACGCCTCGCGTCAAAAGGACCGGGCGCAACGCCCCTTCCCCTCGCGGCGGAAGTTATGCCGGCGATGATGATATCGATCACATCGTCCCTGGTCAACACGTCTTGGCGCTCACGAAAGCTTATCGATCGGTTTTGACCGCGATCCGATCCAGGTATTTTTCCAGGTCGTCATGCGGCCGGGGAATCACGTGAACCGAAACCAGCTCGCCGACTTTTTGCGCCGCCGCGGCCGCCGCGTCGACGGCGGCGCGGACCGCTCCCACCTCCCCGCGACACAGCGTCGTCACCAAGCCGTTGCCGACCTTTTCGTAGCCCAGCAGCCGGACCTTGGCGGCCTTGGCCATAGCGTCTGAGGCCTCGATCATACCGGTAAAGCCCTTCGTTTCGACCAACCCCAACGCCTCGCGAATGTCCGCCATCACCCCTCCTTACTCCGGATCGTCTCCGCCGATGGCCTCGCGACTCTCGGCGCCCGACTCCAGCACGGCGTTGCAATGCGTGCAGCGGCGAGGGGTGGTGTAGGTCCGTTGGCATTCATCATCCTCGGGCCACCATTCCTCGAAGAACATCTCGACCTTCTTATGGCACTTGAAGCAAAATTTCTGCATCCCGGCCCCGCAGCCCGCGCAGAACTTCGGCAAGGCCTCTCCGGGATGAGTGTGCATGATCGCCGCGCAGGCCCCGCACTGCAGGTCGATATTGATTTTGAATTTCGGGGACTTATTGTCTTTTTCTTTCGCCATGCTCCCTCTTTCTCGGAATCAGTACCCCTTGCCCTCGGACTTCGCGTCGGTGACGATCGCCACCGACGCCGACGTCCCCAAGCGCGTCGCCCCGGCGGCGATCAACTCCGTCGCTGTTTTCGCGTCGCGAATGCCGCCCGAGGCCTTCACCCCCATCAGAGGTCCCACCGCGGCGCGCATCAGCTTGATGTCCTCGACCGTGGCGCCCCCGCCGCCGAACCCGGTCGAAGTCTTGACGAAATCCGCCCCCGCCTTCTTGGCCGCCGCGCACGCCCGAATCTTCTCGTCATCGGAAAGGAGGGATGTCTCAAGAATCGTCTTCAGGACCTTGCCGCGGGTGGCCTCGCGCACCGCCTTGATGTCGTCGTAGACAATGATATCATTCCCGCTCTTGAGCGCGCCGATATTAATGACCATATCGATCTCATCGGCGCCGTTGGCGATCGCGTCCCGCGCCTCGATCGCCTTGACCGTCGGCGTGGTCGAGCCCAGGGGAAATCCCACCACCGTGCAGACTTTCACTCCGCAGCCGCGTAGGATTTGGGCGGCGAGCGCGACATAGGACGGATTGACGCAGACCGAGGCGAAACAGAAGCTCTTGGCTTCCTCGCAGAGCTTGGCGATTTCTTCTTGCGTCGCGTTGGGCTTGAGGAGGGTGTGGTCCACGTAGCGCGCCGTATCGGTGCCTTTCTTCGTCGGCCGGCAGACCGACACCCGCGCGGCCCCGACGGCCTGGATGACGCGCGCATCGACGTGCGCGTCGTCGTCGTCATCGTTCTGGGCGGACGTCGCCGGCAGAACGGAGAACTGCCCCTTGGCGGGCACGGCCCCCCAGGACGGGGCGTTTGCAAACACCTTCCCCGCCGACCCCACGGATGTCTTGATCTCTCCCTTGATGGCCTTCGGGCCGCCCTCGCAGTCGCATCCCCCGGCCTTCAACAATCCCTTAGAGGCGAGCGCCTTGACGACCTCTTCGACCAGCCGCCGTAATTGGGCTTCATTCATACTTGTGCACCTTCCCGCCCGAATTCACCGAATCGACGATCCCGACAATGACGGTCCGAATCGGCGCGGCTTCGTCCTTCAACACGCCGCGCGCCGAACCGCCCTCGTCCATGGCCAAAACGATCGACCCCGGACCCGCGCCCGTCCCGTACTCGACGGCCAGCACCGCGTCCCCCGCAGGCTTCTGCGTCAGAGGATCGATCGGACGCACGAGCAGCAAGCGCCTGCCGCGCAAGGACTCGTGCTTGCGCGTGCCCCACACGTTTCCCACAACCTCGGCAACGAACATCAGTGTGTCCTCCGAAAATTCTTAACCTGATGGCCGTCCACGATGCCCACGACGGCCGCGTCGACGGGCGGCGCGTCCTTAAAGGCGACGCTGGCGTCGCGTGAGGCGACCCAAAAGACTTTTTCCGACGCCCCCGCGCCGACCGCGTCGGCCGCGACGATCGGGTCGCCGAGAGGAGATTCGTCTTCCCAACGCAGCGGTTGGATGAGAAGCATGGTTTTGCGGTCGAGCCCGGGCTCTTGACGGGAACAGAACACCCGCCCGACGACACGTGCCAGCTTCAAGGCCTGCTCCGATGGGACACCGCCGTCATCGCCCCATCCTCTCGATGGCGTGCACTTTCGCCAGGCGGCCCTCGTGCCGCCCCCCCTCGAAGGGGGTGCCGAAAAAGATCTTCAATATTTCAGCCAAAATCAGCTCGCCGTGGGTCTTGCCCCCAAGGCAGAGGACATTGGCGTCGTCATGTTGGGCGGCGAAGCGCGCCGAGACCGAGGCATAGGCCGCGACCGCGCGCGCGCCGACGACCTTATTGGCGGCCATGCACACCGCCCCGCCAAATCCATCGATCAAGACTCCCTTGTCGAATTCGCGCGACACGACGGCCTGGGCGACCAACTGGGCCACGTCGGGGTAATCCACCGCGTCGGTCGAGTGGCAGCCGAAGTCGACGACCTCATGGCCCATCGCTTGGATCGATTTTTTGACGAACGCCTTGGCCGCGAAGCCGCCGTGGTCGGAGCCGACGACGATTCTCATTATTTCCCCACCGAAGCGAGAAGCTGCGGGTCGGCCTGGGAGATGACCACATGACTGACGATCAGCTCTTTTCGGATGGCGCTGATGCCGGCGGCAACCGCGGTGCGCACGTCGCCAACGGTCCCGCACAGGCTGACATAGCCTTTGCCTCCGCCAACGACCGTCTTGGTCTCGATCAGGCGCACATTGGCCGCCTTGGCCGCGGCATCGGCGGCGAGCACGGTCGCCACCGCCTCCTTGGTTTCAATGATGCCGACAGCACCCAAAGCCTCGACCGACACGCGCTTATCCAGAGAGGCCAGAACCTGCTCATGAACGTTGCGGATCAGAACCTCGTCGACCAGCGTCTTTCCCAAGGACTCCCGGCCGGCGCGCATAGCGCTTTCCACCTCGCCGACCGGCCCATTGACCATGATGATGAATTTCCCGCGCGCGACGATGCTCGTCTTGACGAGCTTGATCGAGGCCATCTTAACCATGGCGTCGCAGGCCTCGATTCCTTTGGCGATCGAGGACGATTCTAGAAACCCGACGGCGAGATTGGCGAGCATGAGTGTCTCCCTGGATTAAGCGATCCTGAAATAGCCGACCAGCGCGCAATGCAGCGGACGCGCGAAATGTGACGCCTTGGTGAGCCCGTCGCCGGTCGGCGTGCCGATCGACATCGTGGCGTATCCTTCTCCCAGCCCTAAGCCGTAGAGCGTGGGAGCGTTCTTGACGAAGATGGAGCACTGCATGGCCCGTCCCATCTTGGTGAGGTTGACGACGCTAGTCGAATGCATCGCCGCGGTGTGCCGGTGGCCGCCTTCGACTTCTTGAGCCAGCGCGATGGCCGCGTCGACGTCCCGGGCCGTCGTGACGGGCAAAAAAGGCATCAACTGCTCGGTCCACACCAACACATGGTCGTTGGGGACCTCGGCCCACAGCAAACGCACCGGCGCAGGAACGTTGAGGTTGATCGCCCTGGCCAAGACCGCCGCATCCTTTCCGACGAAGTCCCGGTTGAGAACGGGATCCTTGCAGCCCTTGCCTCCCTCCTTGATGACCACCCCCGTCAAGGCGTCGGCCTGGGAGGCCGTGAGTTCGTAGGCGCGCGGATCTGCGCGCAGGGCCTCGAGAAAACGCGCTCGGGCCGCCTCAACGACGATGACTTCTTTCTCCGCCGTGCAAAGCATGTTATTGTCGAAGGACGCCCCGAAAATCACGTCCTGGGCGCAGCGCGGGAAGATCGCCGTCTCATCGACGATCACCGGCGGATTTCCGGGACCGGCGGCGATGGTTTTGCAGGTTTTTCCCACGGTCATGGCGACTTTCACGATCGCCGGGCCGCCGGTGACCATGTTGACCCGGACGTCGGGGTGGGCAAGCAAGGCGCGGGTGCTCTCCTGGGACGCTTGGGCATGCGTCGCGATGAGGCCGGGAGGCGCTCCGGCGTTGACGGCGGCCTCGCAGAGCAGGCGCATCGTCTCGACGCAGGTTTTAAACGAGGCCGGATGGGGAGCGAACACGACGGAATTTCCCGCCGCCAGGATGGAAATGGCGTTATTGATGATGGTGGCGGCGGGATTTGTCGACGGCGTGATCGCCGCGACCACCCCGTAGGGCGCGTATTCGACGAGAGTCAGCCCCTTGTCGCCGGTGTAGGCCTTGCTGGTCAGATCCTCGACTCCCGGAGTGCGCGTCGCGCACACGAGATTTTTTTGGACCTTGTCCTCCCAACGGCCCATCCCGGTTTCCTCACACGCCATTTTCGCCAGACGCTCGGCGTTGGCCACGGAGGCCTTGCGCATGGCGCGGATCACGTCTCGGCGGACCTCCAAACCCAGCTCTTGAAAGCGCGCCTGCGCCCGGCATGCCGTTCTCACCGCCTCATCGACGGTCGAATAGACCGGACCGCCGCACGCCGACACCGCGGCCGGGGCGGGAACGGGCGCGGCCGCGACGACGGCCGCGGCTCCCTCCTTGTCTAGGCGCGCGAGGACCTCGGAGACGATGCGGGCGATCTCCTCAGTGTGCATGCGCATCCTCCGACTTCTTAAAGGCGGTTTTTCCCGATTGCTCGACCGTGTCGACGATGGCAAATATCACGGCGTCCACCGGTCTGCCCTCGGTGCGGCTGGTCTGGCGGGCGCTCGACCCCTGGACCAAAAGGACGAGTTCCCCCTCTCCGGCGCCGACCGAATCGACGGCGACGAGAGGAGTTCCCTTCGCGCTGCCGGCCAGGTCCACGGGCTGCACCAACAGCAGCTTGGATCCGACCAGCTTCTCGTCCTTGAGCGTGCAGACGACCGTCCCGGTGACGCGGGCGAAAATCATCTTTCTGCCCGGTTACTTCTTGCGCGCCAGATGCTCGGGAGACGAAATCGGCATCTTGCCTTCGAGGTCCGGATGCGGCTGGGGGATGACGTGCACGGCGATCAACTCCCCGACTTTTTGCGCGGCGGCGGCTCCCGAGTCGCAGGCCGCCTTGCACGCGGCGACTTCTCCTCGAAACAACACGGTCACAAGGCCGGTTCCGACTTTCTCGTAGCCGACGATACGCACGTCGGCGGCTTTCACGGCGGCGTCAGCGGCTTCCACGCAGGCCACAAGGCCGCGGGTCTCGATCATTCCAAGCGCGTTCATTATGTTGGTCTCCTTACGCTATATGCACGATATCGCCGGTCCTGATTGCGGCGGCGTTCGCCTCATCGGTGTCGACATGGAACTCGAGGCTGTACATCGGCGACACGCGAACGACCACGTCTTCGAAAACGGTGGAACGCCCCGCCCCGCCCCCGGCGCGAACGCGCACCACTTCCCCGGAAACGACGCCCAGAGCCTTGGCTTCGACCGGAGAAAAATGAAGGTGCCTTTGGGCGATGATAACGCCCTCCGTGAGTTCCACTTGACCGCAGGGGCCGATCAGAAGCGCTCCTGGAGAACCCTTGACGCTTCCCGACTCCCGCACGGGGGGCGCAAGACCCAAAGCGACGGCATCGGTCGCCGCGATCTCGATTTGAGTCGCGTCGCGATACGGAGCGACAAGCCGCACGTTTTTTAGAACGCCCTTGGGGCCCTTCACGTCGATGACTTCCTCGGCGGCGTAGAAGCCCGGCTGCTTGATGTTCTTGATTTTCTTGGGCTCGGCGTCGGCGCCGAACAAGATTTTAAAATGCCGCCGCGTCAAATGGCAATGCCGACTCGACACGCCGACGGGAATATCCAACTTGGCTCGCCGCATGCGTTGAGCGACTTCCGACGCCAAGCCGGCGACGTCTGCAGACGCGATCACGGGCGTTGAAATCCCATGATGCGCAGAAAATCCTTTTTGAGGCTGGCGCCGCCGACGAGCGCGCCGTCGACATCCGGCTGGGCCATCAGCGAATCCACGTTGTCTGCCGTCACCGAGCCGCCGTAGAGAATACGACAGCCCGCCGACAGACCCTCCCCGTGCAGCGCCTTGAGGCGGCCCCGAATGAACAGGTGGGCCTCCTGCGCCTGCGCCGGCGTCGCGGTCTTGCCCGTTCCAATCGCCCAGACCGGCTCGTAGGCGATCACGACCCTGGACAAGTCGGCGGAAGCAAACCCCTGAAGTCCCGCGGAGATTTGGGTTTCCAGGACCCGCCAGGTTTTTTGGCTGTCGCGCTCATCGAGCGTTTCCCCGACGCAGACGACCGGGGTCAGCCCGGCCTTGAGCGCGGCGCCGAGCTTCTTGTTGATCCACTCATCGCTGTCGCCGAAGAGCTTGCGGCGCTCCGAGTGCCCGATGAGAACCATCTCGCAGCCGGCATCGGCCAGCTGGGTCATGGAGATTTCGCCGGTGAACGCCCCGGAGAGCTCCCAGTAGCCGTTTTGCGCGCCCAGTCGAACTCCCGTTCCCCGGAGGATTTGGGAAACCACGGCGATCGCGGTCGCGGGAACGAACACGGCGACCTCGCCTGAGGCCAAATTGACCTCACCCGCGACGAGCTTGGCCAAATCCGCCGACTGGGACAAGGTCAAATTCATTTTCCAGTTGCCGGCGAGAAGGGGACGGCGAAGAGGGGAAGACATGCGTTGACGCTCCATTTGTGGACAAATTGACCACAACCAGCGGCCTAAGACACCGGCCTTATTCTACTCCAAACATCCCGGCTTGTCAACGGTCAATCTAAACGGGTGCAGAACCGCCATCTCGCTTGATTTTTAGTTTCTGTATTTCATAATATAC
>ERZ1292633.996-Hain-H41-02um-R1-996-length-31252-cov-5_pt1 | contig 31252 bp, 22 predicted proteins | sample MGYA00564406_ERZ1292633 | MGnify/ENA primary metagenome ERZ1292633 (study PRJEB36523, sample SAMEA6512639) | groundwater metagenome | collected 2019-01-08 | study: AquaDiva: Metagenomics assemblies of 32 groundwater samples
AATAAAATTAACTTATCTAGTGTTCTTGTTTTCAAGGGGCTGATTCGTAAATAAGGGTATTTACTCACCTTGTTCAATAAAGATATACATGTATACTCCTGAACAAGGGTGCTTTAGTCCCTTGTTTTTTGCTCTAATTTTACTTTGCTATTATAATTTTTTATCGAACTCAGGTTAGTTATATCCAATTTTTAAAAGGAACACTTTAAAAGCGTTCCTTTTTGTTTAATTTTTTAACTTATCTTTTAACAAGATCTGATTCTTCATTTTTATGAGGCATTACCATTCTCCAAACTTGTGAACCGTTTTGATCCACTTCTAAAATATGTTTATAATTAGAATGAATAATATAAGTATTTCCATCTTTCAATCTTGCTGAATAAGTTGGTAGCGTTATCAATGAAGATGAATTTCCTTTATATCTCCAAACAGGTTCACCTTCAGGTGAAATCTCAAGTATTCTCGCATTTTTTGTATCTGTTATAAGAGTGTTACCATTTGCAAGCCTTGAAGCATGTTCTGGATAAGAAAGATGATGATCTCCATTACCAGCTTTTTTATTTTCTCCAAAAAGCCAAACTACTTCACCAGCCTCATTTATTTCTCTAACAGTATGAGAAGAACTTGCTGTAATAAGTGTATTACCATTACTTAATCTAACGGCATGAGTAGGTGATTTTTCTTGTTTCTGTTCCCAAACAATATTATATTCTCTATCTAACTCAATCACTTTAAAATTCTTTTCATCACACAAAAGTATATTTCCATTTTTTAATTTTGTAGCAAATCTTGCTCTACAATCATATTTCCATATAATTTTTCTATTACTCATTTTTATTTCAACAACTTTATCAACGTCTGTTAAAATAATTGTTTTATCTGAAGTTATTTCAATATTTTGTGGTTTTATTAATTTATGTTCTTTAAGTTCTCCATACATCCATAAAATATCGCCTGCTCTATTTGCTACAAGAAGTCTATTTTTATTTTTATCTATTATCAAAACAGGTAATGGTAAGACTTCTTTATGTGGTGTTAATAGTACATGTGGGTTTTCACCTTCAAATTTACCATTTAAAGATTGTCTTCTTTCTTCTATTAGCTTTTCTAATTCTTGATTTTTTTCATCAACAATTAATTCTTCTTCTGTTTTTCCATCCCCAACTTTTCTCATATAATGAGCTATCGAACCAGTTTTTTTCTTTGTTTCTTTCTTTTCAGCTAATTCTTCATGTTTTGGTTTACCAAATTTACCTTGATATGCTTTAGCTCCATATTTAGCTTTAGATTTTTTTATATCTTCTTTTGTTACTCTATATGTAGTTCTTGCTTCTATTGATTCGATTGTTTCAGACCAAAGAATTTTTCCTCCACCATTATCATTTGGTAAAATTTCAATAACTTTTCCGTTACCAACTACTAAAATATCTTTATTTTTTAATCTTAAAAAACTTTGTGGATTGGTAATTTTATGTATATCATCAAGATTTGAAACATTAAACTCCCAAAGAATACCATGTTGATTATCAACTTGAACTAATCTATTATTACCTTTATCAAGAACTAATACTTTGCCATCTATTTCTTTATAAGCCTGAGTTGGGTTATTGAATCCCTCATTATATTCAAATAATACTTTAATTTCATATTGAGCAGTTTCTATGTTCATTTCTCTTTTTAATTCAATAACTCTATTATTACCACTGTCAGTTATTAAATAAGTTCCATCATAAGTTTTTTGTATGTCGGTAGGAAAATTAAGAAAATTAAAATTATCGCCTGGTTTTCCTTTTTCACCATATTCCCAAATAATTTCACCATCTAAATGAGCTTCAAAAATCCTATGATTATCTGTATCAGCAACTAATATTTCATTTTCAGCTAAAATAGTATACGCTGAAGGATTATTTAATTTTGAATATTCATCTTCTGGTTCATACTTCCAACTTTCTCTTCCTTTTGGACTTATCTCAACAAGAGTATTGTTTTCTTTATCAAGAATCATAGTATTTTTATTATCTAATCTAAATACTCTATTTATAGATTTCATATCCATATCTTCTTTTGATATAGACCATATAGGGATTTTATAATTATCTAATTCGATTATAATTCCTCTTTCCTGATCTAATATAAAGAAATATCCTTTTTGTAAGTTTGAAAGAGGTTCTAACGAAGCTATTTGTTTTTTTATAGCATCTTCTGGTTTTTCATAAGTAAAACCACAAACAGGACATTCCCAAGCACCGTACATTGGAGCGGAACAATTCATACAATTTGCTGGAGAGGCTACAAGTTTTTGTCTTTTTATACTATCCTCTTCATGTAGCATTTCTAAAATATAATCTCTTTGAATTATTGTTTCTAAATGAAATCTATCAAAATAATTTTTTATTTCAATAATTTCTATATCATAATATTCTAATTTTTTTCTTATATTATCAGCAATTTGATCTAATCTTTTATCTTCCTCAGCAATTTCGGTTAAATCTATTTCTGTTTTTTGCCAAAAACTACCAATTAAAATATCTTTTATTTGTTGATTTGCTTTCATTGGGATTATTACGTGTTTAGTTTTCTTTGGAACAGGAACTCCTACTACAATTTTTGGCTCTTCATGCTGAATTTGCTCAATATCAATTATTTCATGCTCTACTTCTTTTGCTTCACCTTCTTCTGTATTTTCGGATATTCCTTTTTTTTCACCCATTTCTTGCTGCATCTGTTTTTTTAATTTAGCAATTTCTTCTTCATTGTTATTCATTAAGGCTAATTTCAAATCTCTAAGCTTATTAAAAGTAAACTCTCCTTTTTCAACTAAAGCTTCTTCAAATGATTTATTTGCAATACCTACAGGATTTTCATCTTTAAAAGCTAAATTAATTGGTTTTGTTTCATCTTTTATAGAAAATCTTTTAACAGCTTTGTTTTTTTCAATATCAATAACAGTTATTACAGGCGTATAAGGTGAAGGATCGTTTAAATAAGTCATATAGAAAATATTTTTATTATCAGGTGATAAGGTTAATAAATCACAAGGTGCATCACCTAAACTAAAAAAATCACCTTTTGGAGGTAATGATTTTAATTCTTCAAAAGTATCTGCATTTAATAGTTTAAAACCTTGTTCTGGTTTTATTATTATAGTATAAATAGCTTTTTCGTCGGGTGTAAGGCAAATATTACCTAATATTCCCAAATTAGATAAACTTTTTTTATTTAATTTCTTTGTATCTAGTTCATAACTATATAAAACAGGTGATTGATTATCGGTTAAATAAATTAGTTTTTTTGAGTCAGAAATAGTAATATTTATACATTTTGTACTACCTGCTGCTCTTATTGATATTTCATGAATAAATTTTCTTTCTTTTATATCAAAAATATAAACTGTTCCTTCATCTCTATTTGAAATACATAGTAATTTTTTATTTTTTGAAAGGAAAAGATCATAAGGTAATGAAGAGTTTTTTGCTTTTGCATTAGCACCAAAAATATATTTATCTGTTAAAGCAAGCATTCTTTGTTTATTTAGATCTGAATTATAGAGATATGTTTTTTCATCATTAAAAGCAATTCCATATAAGGAATTTTTATTAAAAGGAATATCTCCTTCTTTTTGAATTTCTTCTAAACCCAATATAGCTATAGATGTTCCCCAAGTTTCAAATTCATCTTGATTGTATCTTTTGGCTTTACTTGGCATATCTGTAGAAAATAAAGTTTCATTTGTACATGTATCAAAAACAATTAGTTTATTTTGTTTATAATCAATTGCATAACAAATAGCTTGAATTTGTTTTTTTGCAACTTCTACATTTTCATCTCTTTCTGAAAGTATGGTGTCTAATGTTTCTTGAGAAATAAGACCTTGTTCTACCAATGAGTCTTTTAAAAGTAAAGACATTTCTTCTGAGTTTAATTCTGCCAGTTTTTGATCCATAATAAAATTTATACCTCAGCTACCATAATTTTGGTTTATATTTCTACATACAATATTTTAAACTGCTTTATAAGTTATGGGAAGAGAAAGTTTATCCAAAATCTTTAAATAAGCATTATATTTTGAATAAGTTAATTTTTAAATGAATCAAACGAGTTTTTTTACTAAAAAATAGCTTCTATTTGTTCTTTGGTTTTTTCCCAACTAAAATATTTTGCTCGTTCTAAGCCTTTTTTTGAAATAAAATCATAAAATTCATTATCTGTTAGAAGTTTTTCTATAGCATTAAATATTTGCTTTTCATTATCTATTTCTACTAAAATTCCTGAATCACTTACAACTTCTGGAATAGAAGATGTATTATAAGCTATAACAGGGGTTTTATTTGCCATAGATTCTAATAAAGTTAAACCAAAACCTTCGTATAATGAAAAATGTAGTAGTATTTTTGCTTTTTTATAAAAAAATTGTAATTCATCAAAAGATACTGAATTTATAAAGATAATATTTTTTTCTTCTTTTAAATTGTTCATTTGTTCTAAAAAAATATTTGTATTTTCATTGAATTTTCCTATAATTACTAATTTATATTTATTTTTAATTTCAATATCTAATTTAGAATATATTTCTATTAATTTACCTATGTTTTTATATATCTCATGTCTTCCAACAAATAAAAAAAATTCAAAATCTATATTATATTTATTTTTTATATAATTTTCATCAAAATCTATATTATTAGATTCAAAACCTTCTGTTATAACAGATATTTTATTTAAATTTATTCCTAAATATTTATTTAAATCTTTTTTTGTACTTTCAGAAACCGAAATTATTTTATCTATTTTAGAAATAAAAATTTTCTGGGCTATTTTATTACAAAAGAAAAGCTTAAATTTAAAACTAGCTTTTTTAAATAAATTTGAATAAATAATAGGTATTAAATCATGTATAACCGAAATTTTTATTATTTTATTTCCCAAAAACATTTCTAAAAAAGAATAACAAGGTGAAAAATATATATCAGGTTTTATTTCCTTAATTATTTTTCGTATTTCTAAAATAGATTTTATTGAATTTATAGAATTAGCTACTTGAATAATCCTAATACTATTAAACTCATTAGAAAACATTTTTTCTTCTATTTCAGTAGAGTTTAATAATAAAATATATTCATTTTTATCACTTTGAATTAGTTTTTTTATTATATTTAAAGTAAAATTACCAATCCCATCTATATTAATACTTCTTATCCATCTTCCATCTAGGATAATTTTTTTCACTATTTAATAATGTTGATAAAAATAACATTGAATATTTCCATTGTATAGTTTTCTATTTTTATCTGCTCTTCTGCCAAAAAGTCTTTCAAAGTCTTTATTTGCAGTTAATGTATAAAAACTCCAATGATCTAAGCTTTTATATAAATAGCCCATAGTTTCATATAAGGCTTCAACTTCTTCTAGCTCTCCTAATCTTTCACCATAAGGTGGATTACTTATCATACAACCAAATTTTTTTCTTGAACCAAATTGAGATACATCCATTTTTTGAAAAGCAATACAATCTTCCAAATCAGCATTTTTAGCATTTTGTTTGGCTTTTTTCAAAACATGATAATCTATATCAGAACCTAATATTCTAAACTCGACATCATTTATTTCTTCAGATCTTGCTTTTTCTATTGTGTCATCCCATATTTTTTTAGGAAACCATTCCCACTCTTCAGCAGAAAAATGTCTATTAATTCCAGGAGCAATATTTTTAGCAATCATAGCAGCTTCTATAGGAATTGTTCCTGAACCACAAAAAGGGTCTGCTAAAACTCTTGATGGTGCCCATCTACTTAAAATAATCAATGCACTAGCTAAGGTTTCTTTTAAAGGTGCATCTCCAGCTTCTTCTCTATAACCTCTTTTATGTAAACTAGGGCCAGTTGTATCAATTGTAATAGTGGCAATATCTTTTAATAAAGAAATCTCTATTTTAAAAACAGAGCCTGTTTCTTCAAACCAGCTTTTTTTATATTTTTTCTTCATATTTTCGATAATGGCTTTTTTTACTATTCCTTGGCAATTAGGAACACTAAAAAGTGTTGATTTTATAGATTTTCCATTAACGTGCATTTTTGAATTTTCTGGAATAAATTCATGCCAATTTATTTTTTCGGTTTCGTCAAAAAGCTCATCAAAGGTTTCTGCTTTAAATTCGGCTATTTTTAATAAAATTCTATCAGCTGTTCTCAATTTAATATTACAAAGAGCAATCCCTTCCATATTTGATTTAAAAGTTATTTTTCCATTTTCTACTTTTAAATCTTCAAAACCTAAATTTCTTAATTCATCTGAAACGATAGACTCAATTCCAAATACACATGTTGCAATAAGCGTAAATTCATTCATTTTTTTGTTCTGTTTCCCTTATACTGTTTTCTATATCTCTATTGTTCCAATAACATCTATTTTATAATTTGGTGGTACTTCCACATAAGAAATAACTTGAGTTCTTGGATACTTTTTTTCAATAAATCTTCTAAAATATAATCTTATATCTGGTCTGCAAATTATAGGAACTCCTTTTAAACCAATTGAAGATAAAAAATCCTCGCTTTGCTCTAATTTATCCATTAATTTAAGTGTATCGTGTGTACTTAATTCTAAGCTAGTTCCGTTATTATTTTTTATGATATTATTACGAATTTTAACTTCTAATTCTTCACTTAAAGTAATTACTTTTAATCCTATTCTTGTATCTTCTTCCATTTACAATCTACCTATTATAGTCTTACTCATTAATATTATATTATTTTTTACAGGTATTTAGAAATAAAATTATTATAATATTAAAATTAGTTTTAGGATTTTAAAATAAAAGTGAAAAAATCAATTTTTTGGTTCAGAAGAGATTTAAGAATAGATGATAATATAGGTCTATTTAATTGTGTAAAAAATAGTTCAGAAGTTATTCTTTTATTTATATTTGACGATGATATATTAGCAAAAAGTCCTAAAAATGATCAAAGACTAGGTTTTTTAATTAAATTATTAGAAAAATTAGATACTGATTTAAAAAAAATAGGTTCTTATTTACTTATTTTAAAAGGTAATAGAGACGATATTATAAAAAAAATTGCTGAAGAAAATAATGTTTCTTCTATTTATACAAATAAAGCTTATAGTTTGAGTACAATCAAGTCAGATAATAAAATAAAAGCTTTTTTTAATGATAAAAGTATCAATTTTTTTGAATATGAGGATTCTATTTTAGTTCCCATTGATAAAGTTCCTGTAAGAAAAGTTTTTACTCCTTTTTATAAATTATGGCAAAAAGAACTTAAAGAACATGTTTTTGAAAAAATAACTAAAATAAACTCACCTAAAATAGAAATGATACCTTTTGAAAAAATAAAAACTGAAATATCTTTTTCAGATTCAAAATATTGGGATGTTAATTTTATTGAAAAAAGATTAGATATGTTTGATTTTGAACACTATTCAGAAACTAGAAATTTACCTTATATTGATGGAACGTCAAAAATATCTCCATATATAAGATTTGGAGCTGTTTCTATAAGAAAAATTTATGAAAAAACTAAAATATCACCTGTTTTTTCTAGTGAAATTGCATGGAGAGAATTTTGGTATCATATTATGCACCATTTTCCTGAAACTTATAATTTAGAATTTCAAGAAAAAAGAAGAAATATAAAATGGATAAATAATGAAAATCATTTAGAAGCTTGGAAAGAAGGAAAAACAGGTTATCCTCTTATAGATGCAGGAATGATTCAGCTTAAAGAAGAAGGATGGATGCACAATAGGGTAAGAATGGTAGTAGCCTCTTTTTTGACTAAAGACCTTATTATAGATTGGAGAGAAGGAGAAAAGCATTTTGCTAAATACCTTATAGATTATGATGAAAATGTTAATATTGGTAATTGGCAGTGGGGAGCATCAGTAGGAGCAGATCCTAAACCTTTAAGAATATTTAGCCCTTTTATTCAATCGGAAAAATTTGATCCCGAATGTGTTTATATAAAAAAATATATTCCTGAATTAAAAAATGAACTTCCTAAAAATATTCATAATCCAATAAAAAATGTTTTAAAATATCATAAACCTATTGTAGATCATAGTGAAATGATAAAAATTACTAAATTACTTTATATGGATTCAAAAAATTTCGAGAGTAATTCAGACGTTTTTTAAATATATGATAAAATGCTTATAAATAAAATTTTTAGTCTATAAATTTCAAGGAAAAAAAATGATTGATCCAATAGTTTTTGATAAAAAATTATCTTCGTATATAAATGCTCTTTTACCTTATAAAAACGATATTTTAACAAAAATAGAAAACATGGCAAGAGAAGAAGGACAACCTGTTGTTTCTAATGATACAGGAACTTTTCTTAATTTTATGACAAAAATAACTAAACCAAAAAGAGTTTTAGAAATAGGATGTAATATAGGTTATTCTGCTTTATGGATTGCTTTAGCATTAGAAGAAGATGCAAAAATAGAAACAATAGATGTAAGAGAAGATCTTGGAAGAATTGCAAGAGAACATTTTATTTTGGCAAATGTTTCTGAAAAAATAACTATTCATATTGAACCTGCATTAGATTTAATACCTAAATTAAATTATTTTTATGATATGGTTTTTATTGATGCAGTAAAAAAACAATATATTGATTATTTAGAATTAATTTTACCTAAATTAAATAAAGGTGGTTTGATTTTTGTTGATAACACTTTATGGAGTGGTAGAGTTTTAAATGAAACAAAAGATGAAAATACCAAAGCTTTAGATGATTTTAATAATTACATTTCAAAACATGAAGCCCTTGATTCTATGTTAATGAGTATAGGCGATGGACTTACTTTTGCAATAAAGAAATAAATAAAAAGGCGTTTTGATGAATCAAAACCCTACAATTACATTATTTTTTTTTAATCTAGGGCTGTCTAAAAAGGAACGTTTTTAAAACGTTCCCTACCTAAACATTGGGTTATGACCCTGTAATTTTCTCAAAAAATACACTTTTTAGACAGCCCCTATGAATTCTTTTTGAAAATAGATCTTTTATATTCTACTTTGCCTTTTGTATCTATGATTTCAATATTTATGCTTGAATCTGTAACTTCAAACCATGCAAAACCTAGTGTTAATGCTGAAAAAAGAGTATTAGCTTTTATTTTTAAAGGAGGTCTAACAGCAGAGCCACTACCTAATATAATATGATTAATTCCGCACTCTTCTTTTAAGTATTGTTTGTTATGTTCATGACCTGATAAATATAAATCAACATTATTGCACATCGGTTTATCAATAAGATCTTTTAAAATTCCAGTTGCATTTGTATAAATACCATTTGAATATCTTGGATGATGTCCGAATGCTATTTTCCATTTTGTTTTTGAGTTAGAAATTTTTGTTTTCAAATCATTTATTTGTTTGTTTGATGGTTCATTAGTATCTATAGAAAAGAACTCAGTATTTCCTTCAATAAAATTGTATGTTTTATCTGGCATGTACCATTTTTTACTTTTTTTAGTATAATCAACTTGAGCTTTTACATTTCCTCTATAGTCATGATTTCCCAATGTTAAATATATTCTCATATCTAAGTTTTTATAAGGATTTTCAAATTTATCAATAAATTGTTTATCATTAATACTAGAAACACCAGAATTATAAATATTATCGCCTAATAAAATTCCAAAATCACAACCATCTTTTTTACATTTATCCTCAATAGCTTTTGCTACATCATATTGTCCTTTTGCTCCTGTACCAGTATCACCAGTAGCAAAAAACCGAATAGTTTTTTCTTCTGAAAAAGCTTTATTATTTGATTGATTTATTAGTAATAAAAAGATTAAAAAAATTAAAAAAGTACTTTTAATACTAAATAAATTAACTAATTTTTGTTTTTTTAAAGACATATTTTATTAAATAACAAAGTTTCTAATGGTATGAATATTTTTTATTAAATTAGGTGGATTTGGAGAATGATTTGTTTCTAAAAAGAATATATGAGAAGTTTCAAAATGTTGCTTAAATATATTTACATTTATTGGTTCATTATCAAAACCTGCAATTAAGTTTCCAAATTTTCTCATATCTTCCATAGCAGTATGTTTAAATACATGATCTTCTATTTTATTATGAGGTTTTAAAACAAGATTTGTACCATTTTTATCTAAAGGAAATCCATATTCTTTAATGTTTCTTGAAGTACCTTCTCTCATAGACTCAAATCGCCCTGTAAGATAAACTATTTGAGTTCCTGTTTGTTCCAATTTTTTTATAAAATCAACAGAACCTTTCAATGGAGTGTCTATTATATAAGAGTTAGAAAAAAATCTTAGATACCAAAATTTAATTACATCAGACATAAAAGCTTCATTTTTTATATCAATACCAAAATCTGATAGGATATTTTTCATTCCCCAAACAATATCTTTCCTTTTTATTTTTTTCATTTTTTCTATTTCTTCAGGATATTTATCTGAAAAAGACTTAATGAAATCATTTATTATTTTATGAACTCTTGGCGAATTATCAAAAAGAGTTGCGTCAAGATCAAATAAAAAAAAGGTTTTCTCTTTCTTATTTCTTATTTTAGCAATTTCGATTAAATAATTAAGTGGAGAAAAAGAAGATATTATATTTATAAGTTCAATAATCTCTTTTTTATTAGAAGAAGAAGAATTTATTTCTTTTAATTTATTTTCAACTATTTCTTCTAAAAAATGATGATATTCATAAACCTCAAGTTCTTTTATTAAATTAGAAATAGTATTTATTATTGAAGAAAAATCAGAAATTTCAGTTTCATCTTCTAATAAAGATTTTAATTTATTTAGTTCAATTTTTACTTCATCAATTTTTTTTATATTAACTAAAGATGATTCTAAAGAATTACAAAAAAAATCGTCCTCAATAAAGTTTTGACATTTCTTTATTCCTTCAATCTCTTTTTGTGTTAAAAACCAATTTTTATTTTCATATAACTGTTTTGATTTATGAACTAAATAGTCATTAAAATGAGTATAATTATAATTTTTTTCAGAATCAAAAGGACTTCCATCATTATGGAAATCCATTATAGAACTAAGGTTCATTTATTTTGCTCTGAAAAGAACAGTATTATAAGAAATTCTATAACCTTTTGGTAAAATCTTTGTATTATGATTTGCCAATTTTATACCAAATTTCATATCACCATTAGATTTTTTAACTAATTTATATCTCATTTTATCTGTTTTATTACTTAAAATATTCAATCCACCAGGAGAAAAATCAAGTGCAATAACTTGGTTTGAATATTGAGAATTAGCTTTAAGTGGAGCTAAAGATGATGGATATGTTATGCTGTTTGATGTTGTAAATGCTTCCCATCCACTCATAACATAGTTATCTGTTGATTTTGCTTCTACCTGATAAGATTTTGCTTGTGCAACTGAATTCCAACTAAATGTTGGGGCAACACCTGCATTTGTAACATCATAATCTGGTTTTAGTGCAGATGGTGGTTGAAGTAAGAAAATTTCAGCAGAATCTCCTTCATGAATATCATTTATTACCGCATCACTTCCAATTGTATCATTACCAGCATGAGCTTCGATACTATAAGAGCAACCAGCTACATCAAACATTCTAGGAACTCTAAAAGCTAAATTAGTTGGCATACCACCTGTATATTTACTTACCAAAACTTTTTCACCAGTAGGAAATACTACATAAGCATTACAAATAAAATTACTAAAACCATAAGTATCATTGAATTTTACATTTATATTAAAAAAGCTTTTCAACGCAACTGAGTTACTTGTATCTGTTGCAACTTCATCTGTTGTTGTGGTTGACGTTAAATTTATCCCAGGAAAATTTGTATCACCTACTCTAAATGAAATATCTTTTTTATAAATGAATTTTTTCATTTGAGTTGGATTTGTTGCCTTACCAAAGTTATCTCTTTCTATATCATAAATAAATAATTGACCTGTTGTAGAGGTTTTATTTGCAATAGGATTAACTTCAAGTCTTATTCTTCCAGTAGTTGTATCTATTACGTTTGTAACAAATCTACTTCCATCATTATCACCAAAAGATAACAAACTAGCATATTTTAATGTTGGTAATGTTGATGAAGCTACAGATGGTGTTGGAGATGTAAAAATGTTTGCAACCTTTGGTTCTTCAGCAGACATTGTTATTATCTCAGAAAGTATGGTATTTTGATTAAACTGAGGTCTATTATCAATAGGTTGTAAATGAATATCTCTTGCACTTCCAGGAACAACATTTGAAACAGTAGAAGAATAATAACCTTGAGCTGATGCTGAAATATTAGTAGTAGTACTAAACTCAGAAGAAGTCATGTATTTTCCAGAAACATCCGAAGTTAACAATGAACCTCCAACAGAGACACTTGCATTTGATAATACTTTATAATTTTTTGTATTTATATCATAAGCATAAACAGTTCCAGAAACTACAGATGGCGGAACTGATGCAAAAACATCTGGTGATGAGCTTGATGTTGCTGAACCTGAACCAAAACTCGGAACATCTTTACCAAGAATATATGGTGGTTGTGTTTTATATGGATTAGGTTCATTTGGAGATGGATCCTCTACATTACTTGCAGGTCTTGGTGTTTCAACAATACTAAAACCAGATGCAGTTGGATAAGGCGATGGAATAGCTCCAATAGGAGATGAAGAAACTACAGGAGTAATACTTTTATCTGCTACAGCCAACGGTTTATATTTTTCGCATGAGAAAGCAATTCCCGATACAGAAATTATGCTTATTATTGCTAATCTTGAATTTTTCATTAAATCCTCTTAAATTTACATTCAGAATATTATGGGGTAGTTGATATATTCAATGTACCATTATCAAGGGTAAAATAAACATTACCCGAAGTATCTGATATAGCACTTGTAACTCTTCCCGTTGTTGCTCGACCTGAAGAATCAAACTCATTAAAGTAGCCATATCTTGATAAAGAATCTTTATCAGATGAAAAAGGTGTTGAGAAAAAATTTATATATTGCATTGTATTTTCTTTTAAATTAGAATCTAACATTGCAACCTTAGTAACACCATTTGAAGTTGTTAAATTGATATTATTTCTTCCGTAAGGAGTTAGATTTCCAGAATTTTCATCAAGTCTTGAAGATGCAGATAGACAATAGTTTGCTTTTCCCTTAAAAGTATCATTACTAGAGTAGTCAAGTTCAAATACTGCATTTCCATTAGAAATGTATGTTGTATTTCCATTAACAATAGGTGATGAAGATATATTTCCTGTAGGATAAGGTGAATTTGAATTTTGGAAAACAGCTCCATAAGGTTTATTTCTTGAATTAAGATCATATTTTAATTCAAGCAAAGGACTTTGTTCTACATTGCTACCTTGTATTCTAAATAAATAACCACCTGATGGAACTAACACAATAGAGTTTTGACCAATTACAGGGTTGCCAGTTATTTTTGCAGAACCATTTTTGTTGTATAAAGATAAATCCCAACTTCTTGAAACATCGCCTGTTGTTGTTATAACATCATACATAATTCCATTTTCTCCACCTAAGTAAAGTGAAGAGCCATTCATAACAGGAGAAGAAACAAAAGAAACTGAATCTATTTTTTTAGAATATTCTAAAGAAAAACTAGCCTGTTGAGAATTTGATAATTGTAATTTGAATTTATATAAATTTCCATTCATACTTGTAGCATAAATATAATCAAAATTAGGATCGGTTGCATCAACCCAAACTGAATTCATGAAGGTATCATTTACTTTTATTTGAGATACTTGATTACCATCTGAATTAAGGCAGTATAAATCGCCTTGAGATGACATAACATACATAAGTTTTTTACCTAAAAAGGCTTTTTGCTGAGTTGCAGAAGGGTTAAAAGAAAAAGTTGGTGCCGAATTTATAAAAGTTCCATTAAACCCATGTTCCCATATTGTTCTACCATCAGAACCAATAGCAAAAAAGTTAGCTCCAGTTTTGTTATCAGATGTGTAATATAAAACATCGTCACCTGTTCCTGTTCCATTTAAATCTATTGCTGGAGATGTTGTCATTGCTCCAAAGTTTTTTCCTCTTTCATTATTGTTTAAATAAACTCTAAAAGTAGAATCTTTTGTTGCTTTAGTTGGAGCTGTTTTCATATTCATTGTAATCAGAACATCTTTATCAACCGTTGTTGCTGGTGCAACAGGAGTTGGAGATGGTGGTATTGATGATATTTCAAGAATTTCACCTGTGTTTTCAACTAATATTTTATCGCCAGGTTTTAGCTCTAAATTAAAGTTAGTCTGATTTCCTTCTATAGAAGTTATTCCTACTTTTGTTGTAATTCTACCTGTAAGAACACTTTTGGTATTATTAATTATTTTTGTACTATCAAGAAAATTTTGAGTATTTCCTAGTTTTGTTTTTAAAGAATCTGAAGATGCTTTAGTTGAAAAAGCATTTTTAGATTCATTTCTATAAACTCTTGATGAAGTCCAATCTAAAACCTGACCAGTAGAAAAATTATCATATTTTTCCGTTCTAATATCTGGTTTGGCTTCAGGATACACATTATTTTGAGTAATATTATTTTTCTGATCAACTTTATTTTCACAAGAAATAAAAGTAACCAATAAAGTACATAAACCCAAATTGAGAAGGCGTTTTGACATTTTATAGTAATTTCCCACTACAGTTCTACCTCTAATTATTTAAGAGAAGTTAAAAGATTTTTTAATATAGTTTTAAAAAACTTAATAAAGAACCTTATTTCATAAACAAAAATAAAAACTACAACATTTATTATACAGTGTCAAACGTTTTTTTTAAAGTAAATAATAATATATTTGAAAATAATTTAAAAATATAAATAATTTTTTTTATTTTATACTACAAATAATTGATTAAATCTAATAATAAATACTATAATATAACCTTATATATAAAGACTTGTTATTTATGAAAAAAAATTCAGTCCAATTAAAAGTAGTAATGAAAGAAACCGTTGGGTTCTCTAAGATTAATAAATACCTTAGTGGATTGGATTTTGCTTATGTTGACTCTACTGATATATATCAAGGGGCATTAGCAAATTTGATTAATGGTAATACAGAAAAAGCAATAAGATGTATTATATTTGGTCTTGATCTTGATAGAAATAATAATTCTATAGTACATCTTTCCAGAACTATGTTATTCAGTTTAAGTGAAGATTTTTATGAAAGTGGTGGAGATCTTTTTAGGCAAAAATATGGATCACTTGAAAAAACCAAAGTATTATTAACTAAAAAAATTGAAGATATGGAATTAGAAATATCTGCTATGCTTGAGAAACTTGAGCTTTTGAATAAAAATATCACGGAAAATAAATCAATTATGTTTAAACTTTTTAAAGCAAAAAATATAAAAAAAGATATTGATTTTCTTCTTTCTAATATAAGTTTAAAAAAAGCTGAACTAGAAATAATACAAAATGATACCGAAAAATCAAAATCACTTGAACGAATAGAAGAATATATAAAAATATTAGGTGTTGTTTTAGAAGTTTGTATATTTCCTGCCAGATTCGCTTGGGCTTTAAATACTTAAAATTCCTTCATTATCTATAGAAAGAATATTTGCATTTGATTTTATCCCAAATTCAGACCATTTATTTACCATATTCTCACTTATTTCTTTTTCGTTTTTTGTCGTAATTGCCAAAATACTAGGCCCAGCTCCACTAAGAACTGTTCCAATTGCTCCTGATTCTAAACCAGCTTTTTTTACAGCATAAAAACCCTCTATTAAATTTGCTCTGTATTGTTCATGAATTTTATCATCTAAACCTAATTTTATCATTTCAATATTATTGTCATAAAAACCTTGAACTAAAAAAGCACGGCGACTATAATTAAAAACTGCATCAGCAAACACAATTTTTTTTGGAAGAACACTACGTGCTTTTTCAGTAGAAAGTTCAAACTCTGGTACAACTACTATAAATTTTAGATCTAAATTAGATAGGATTTTTTTTGTAAATACTTTTTTATCTTCACACAAAGATAAAACAATACCACCTAAAATGCAAGGAGCAACATTATCTGGATGACCTTCTATTTCGGTTGCTATTTTAACTAAATCATTTTTTGAAAGATTTTTATTTAATAAAATATTTCCTGCAAAAACACCTGCTGAAATGGCTGATGAACTACTTCCTAAGCCTCTACTAAGAGGAATGTTAACTTCCATTTTCATATCTAATTCAGGTATTTTTTCACCAAATTCATCAAAAACCCTTTTTATAGATTTATATATTAAATTATCTTTTTTATCTAAATTAATACTACCTTTTGTGTTGTTTTTTATTTCTAATGATGTTAGATTAGATTCTTTTATTTCTAAGTAGTTATACATATTCAATGCAACACCCATTATATCAAAACCAGAACCTAAGTTAGCTGTTGTAGCAGGTATTTTAATTTTCATAAGTTAAAAAATCTTTCCTAAAAAATACATTCTAAATAGTACTAAAAATTTTTGCTAATAGATATTCTAAAATACAAAAATAGTACAAAAATTTTATTTAAAAATATTATATACTATACATTGTATGGTATATTACACTGAGTGATAAAAAATTAATTTAAGGTGAAAAAAATGAAAAAAATTATTATAAGTTCTCTATTTTTATTATTGCCTTTAGGAAGTATTTCTTATGCTCTTAATAATGAAAAAGATTTTTTAGAAATTTCTCGTAATTCTTCTAAAGAGTTATTAATGAGTTTAAAACAACAACTAACATTTGCCCTAAAATCTAATGATACAAAAAAAGCTGTAGTTGTATGCTCTTCAATTTCACAAGATATTGCAAAAAATATTTCAGAAAAACATAATTTAGTTATAAAAAGAGTTAGTTTAAAAAATAGAAATCCTAATGGAAAACCAGATGAATTTGAAATAGAAAATCTTAAACAATTTGATGAGCTAAAAGTTAAAAATAAATTAAAGGAAAATCATGAAATTTTTTCTTTAGTAAAAGAAAATAATAAAGAATATTTTAGATATATGAAACCTATTATTACAGCTAAATCTTGTTTACAGTGTCATGGTAATAATACTGAAGTTAAAGAAGATGTAAAAAAAATATTACTTGAAAAATATCCTAATGATATTGCTTTTGGTTACAAAGAAGGTGATGTTAGAGGGGCTGTAAGTGTGAAAATAAATACTAATTTAGATTAAGATAAGGTTCTTTTGAATAAAAGTATTTTATGAAAGATTAATAAAAAAACTAATATAAACTTAAAATAAATATTAGTTTTTCTATCTAAAAATTTTTAGTTCTAGAATTTACTAAGAATTAGTTTTTCTTGTCCCTTTTTATATAAATCATTCATCTTCTCACTAAAAGCTTTGATAAAATTTAATTCATCTGGTGTTAGATCTTTTTTATCTCTTTTAGAAACTAAATCTTTAGCTTTTTGAACAAAAGAATTAAATTCATCGGCAGTCAAATCACCATCTTTAGTAATTTTATCCCAATCACCTTTAAAGGCCTCAGGTACTTTTGAAGCAGTACTAGCAGGTTTATCTTGTGTTTTATTTACTGGTTGCTTTTTCTCAACAGGTTTAGGTTGTTCAGAAGCATTTAGCATCAATTTTTCTTGACCTTTTGCATATAAAGCACCCATTTTATCACTAAATCCTTTAATAAAAGCTAATTCATCAGCTGAAGGAGATCTTTTATCAATTATGGTTTTAGCTTTTTGAACAAAAGAATTAAATTCATCAACAGTTAAATCGCCATCTTTAGTAATTTTATCCCATTCACCTTTAAAAGCTTCAGGTACTTTTGAAGCAGTTGTATTTGCTTTTTCTTGTGTTGGTTTTTTCTCAACAGGTTTAGGTTGTTCAGAAGCATTTAGCATCAATTTTTCTTGACCTTTTGCATATAAAGCACCCATTTTATCACTAAATCCTTTAATAAAAGCTAATTCATCAGCTGAAGGAGATCTTTTATCAATTATGGTTTTAGCTTTTTGAACAAAAGAATTAAATTCATCAACAGTTAAATCGCCATCTTTAGTAATTTTATCCCATTCACCTTTAAAAGCTTCAGGTACTTTTGAAGCAGTTGTATTTGCTTTTTCTTGTGCTGGTTTTTTCTCAACAGGTTTAGATTCTTGAAGAGATGAAACATCTATTTCAGGTTTTTCTGTTTTGTCTTCATTAACAAATTTGCTATAAACCTTTTGTAAAAACGCTTGTTCATCCTTATCTAATTCTTCTGGTTTATCATTAGGTGCAGCAACTTTAAAAAGATTATTCATTGCTTCTAAAGAAAGTTTTCCATTTTTTATAGATTTATCCCATTCTGCTTTTAAAGTTTTTGGAACGGCTATTTTATCTGAAGGTTTAGTTGGAGCAGGATCATTCTCAACAAAAGGAATATTTGTATCTGTTTTAGGTTTAGCAACAGATTTTGTATCTTTAGGTTTATTAATACCATTTAAAACAGGTTTATCAGTTTTTGCCGTATTTGAAACTGGTTTTTTACTATTAACTTTACCAATCTCAGAATCAACATATCCCATTACATCTTGAAAAAGTTCTTTTGGATCTTTTAAATCTTTTACGTCACCTAAACTTTCATATTCTTTTTGAAGAACAGATTTTGCATCTTGAAGTTTCTTAATATCTCCACCATCTTTTATTGAAGAAAAAGTATCATTAACTTTTTTAGAAAAAGATGATAATTTATCATTTAATCCTATTCTTTTATCAACTATAGATTTAAGTGGTGATAATTCATGATTATCTCCTATTTTATCTAATAAAGATTTTAACTCATTCATTACTTCGATATTTTCAGCTTTTAGTTGTTTATCATAAGATCTTTTTTGTTCGGGTACAGTTTTTTGTGGAACTTCTTTAGGAACAACATCATCTTTTCCTTTTGGGGTAGTTTTAACTTCAGGTTCTTTATTTGTTATTTTAGTAGGAACTTCCTTAACATCAGGTTTATTTTGAGTTCCAGCATTATCAGAAATTTTAATTTCTTTATCTTTTGAAGCAAGTATTAAAACTTGAAGATTTTTCAAAAAATCTTGATCTTGAGGAGATAATACAAAATTTTTCTCAGACTTAACAAATTGAAGTAAAGAGGTATATTCTTCAGTCGTAACTTTGTTATCAGACGTGAATTTGCTCCATTCTTGTTTTAAATTTTCAGGAACATCACCTATATTTTTTGAAGAAACAAAAGGGCTAGATAAATCACCAGAAAAATTTATTACAGAGGTAACGGGAACACTTCCTTCTTTATCTGTTGATTTAGAAAGTTGTGAATTCAAGCCTTTCAAAAAATTAACTACTTCAGTATTTACACTCGTTTTATCTATTACTGTATTAGCTTCTCTTAAAAGTTTATTATAACCTTCTTTAGAAACCGAACCATTTTGACTTACTTGAGCCCATGTTGACTCCAAAGATTTAGGTACTTGCATAATTTTCCTCTTTATTATCTATGAAATATTTATTATCTTCTTATTTCCCATAATCTATCTAATAGATAAGGATCTTTTTGTTTTAATTTTGCATAAACACTCGCAGGCCCATCACCTAAATCATCCATTACTTTAATTGCAACTTTTTTACTATCTGCATCTGAAGAAACTCCATCTAAAAATTTCATTATATCTTTGTGAGAAATAGTTGAATCATTATTATTAACAAAATCATTTATCATTGCTCTTAGTAAAATACCACCAATTTTAGGGTCATCACTCATTTTATCACCATCTGAATACTTAGCGATTGTAGCAAGTTGTTTATCTGATAATGTTCCTGAGTTAACAGCTTTATAAATATCTTTTTTCTCATAATTATTTAATTGTTTAGGTAATTCTTTTTCATCGAATTTATCGTTATCCATAAATTGTTTGAGTAATTTTGATTTTGTGTCCGCATCAAATTTACCAAAGTTTAATGGAACAGGGCTTTGTCCTACAAGATCAAGTAAATCTTCTTTTTCTCCTGGTCTTCCCTCTTTACCGACAATATCAATAAGATCCGCTAAATCATTTTTACTTAATTTAGTTAATGAAGCTTCAGGAGCTTTACCTTCTAATATAGCTCTAGTCATTGTTAAAGCAACTTTATTTTCATTTCTTACTGCATAAGAAAGTGATTTACCATATTCATTTATTTGTTTATCATTAAATACTTTTTTCTGAGGCGTAACAGGTTTTTCATTTTTAACATCTTTTTCGCCTTCTACTTCTTTTTTATCTTCTTTAACAGGTTTTTGTAAAATACCCAATTGATCTTTATTAAATTTATCATCAAAATTACTAACGGCAGCAATTCTTGTATATAATTTTTTACCTAAATCAATTGCTTCTTGATCATTTGGATCTTTAAGTAATATTTTTACAGCTCTTTCTTGCTCTTCTAAAGATAATCTTCTCATTAGTTTTTCAAAATTTTCTGGCTTTTCTGAAGCAAGATCTTTCATTAAAGTTTTAGCTGTATCTTCTTTTGCTCCACCACCAATTCCTAAAAAAGGTTTTTTGAGAATATCATGAATTGCTTCTTCAGTTTTTCCAATATTTTCATTATGTATAGTTTCTTGTGTTGCCGCATATCCTTTTAACTTATCTTGTAACTTAGTTTTAAAATCACCTTCTGGTAATTTACTAGAAAAATCTTCAGCTTGTCTTTTTTCTGCTCTTCCAAATTTTGGTGATGAAAGGATTGCATTACCTTGATCAACCATTTTAGCCGCAGCCATAACCTTATTATCAGCAGAAATTTTTATACTTTCAGCTTCAGGTGCACCACTTAAAATTGCTTTTATTTTTTTGTAAACAGGATCGTCATCAAGACCTTTATATTTACCAACAAGTTCTTCTATTTTATTTTTTGCTTCAGTAAATTTACTTTTATCACCTGTTTTTAAAACATCAGTAACACAAGTATCTATTATTTTATTTATTTCATTAAAAAGTTCTTTTTTAGAATTGGTATAAAGAGCTGCATTAGCTGTATCTTTTGTCTCTTTTACTTCTTTATTTTCTTGAACATCTTTAGGAAGTCCATCATATTCGCCATTAAGTTTAGTTTTATCACCTTCTAGTGTATTAAAATCTCTACTTCCTGCATTTTGAATAATATCATTTGCAGTTCCCATAAAATGATCTTTTTTAAGTCTTGCAATTTCTTTATCAATAGCAGGAACTTGTTTAGCCGTTTCAGGATCTTTAAGTGCAACTACTTTTGCTTCTTCTAAAATTTTTATTTGTTCTCCAACTTTATCAACTTTAGGTGCTTCTTTTACTTGCTCTTTAGGATCCGCTTTAACTTGAGTAGGTTCTCCTCCAGCTTTTAATCTAGCAATTTCTTTATCAATAGCAGGAACTTGTTTAGCAGTTTCGGGATCTTTAAGTGCAACTACTTTTGCTTCTTCTAAAATTTTTATTTGAGGTGAGTTATCTTTTATTGGTGTAGTTGCTTCAACAAAATCAAAAGAACCTTTTGCTGTACCATTTTTTACATCTACACTTTGTTTATCTTTTACTCGTGTTTCAATATCGCTTATAAAAGATTTTACTTGGGGATCAGCACTATTTCCAGCAGCCGCTTTTAAGGCATCAACATCTGCTTTGTTTATATTTCCGTCTCCAGCAACTTTATCCCAAGTAGTTTGAAGAACTGGTGGTACATTTCCTATCATTGAAAACTCCTAAAACATTTTAAACATTATATTATATGGATGTTTTTTGTTATAAACTTGCTTGAAATAACTCATTTAAAGTTTAAATATTGTTAAAGTTTTGGTTAGGAATTAGAATAAGTAAAAAGTTAGAAGTTAAAAGTAATAAAAAATTCTGTGCATATTTAGAAACAAAAAGTTATTTATTAGCAGATAGACTCAAAAAAATAGGTTTGAGAAAAATAATTAAAGATAGGTTTCTGTTTACAAAATTCTTATCTCTTTACTTTTCACTTTTTACTTCTTACTAACTATAACTTATTTTATAAAACTTCTATAGAAACAGGTCTTGGAAGATTTTTTATTTCATTTACTATTCTTTTATCTCTAGAAACTTCAATAACTCTATTATTACCAGTATCTACGATCAAAATATTTCCATTTGTCATTTTTATTGTACTTCTAGGAAATAATAATGTTCCATTGTCTTCTAAAGGTGCTTCTACATCAAGTATTGAAGATTCATTTCCCTTAGGAGGAGTTTTATGTTTTTGTGAATCTACATCACTTTTTTTCTTTTTTGAATTAGTTTGAAGGTTTTCTTTAACAGATAAAAGAGCATTTGCATTACTTTGTGTTTTAGGTTTTATACTAATATCTTGAGCTTTTGGTCCAGCATACCACCAAACAACTTTCCCTTTAAAATCAACTTCTACAATTCTACTAAAACCAGCATCTGTTATTAAGGTATTTCCATTAGTAAATCTTATTGCATGAGTTGGTTTATCTAAATCTTTTGTATAAGACCAAATTACTTTTCCTTCTCTACTTACTTCAACAACTCTTTTATTTCCAGTATCAGAAATTAATACATTTCCATTATTTAAGTAAACTGCACTTCTTGGTCTATTTAGTCCAGTAGAAAAATGCCAAGTTTCTTTATTATTAGTAAATTCAGCTATTTTACTTAAATCATTATCTGTTACAAGAAAGGATGTGCCATCAATACTATCAACCCAAACTGGAAATTTTAGTCCAGTAAAAAAAAAAGAACCACCTTTAACACTTGTTTGAACTACTTTAGCTTCAAGACCATCAGATAAAAAAGTATCTCCATTAACTGTTCTTGTTGCACTTTCTATACTTCCTAAACTAGAAAAAGACCAAACAGAATCACCATTTTTTTTTATTTCAGACACTTTTTTAGATCCATTTAATGAAACTAAATAATTACCAACAGAATTTGCAGCGGCACCTGCTTTATCAAGAAATTGAGTTTCGATAGTAAGAGCTTGTGCATCTTGTAAACCATAAGATTTTTGAAAAGGAGCATAACCAGCTTTTCTTCCAACAACAGTATATTTACCTGCTAAAAGTCCCTCTGCTCTAAAAATACCTCTTTCATCTGTAGAAAAGTTTTTGCTATATTTTGGTGTAACACAAGAAACTGTTACATTCATTCCAGAAATACCAGTTTTACTTTCTTTATCTTTAAAAGAACCTGCTATTAATCCAGAACCTTCTCCATTTCCTATTTTATCTATTAATACAGCGTTATCAGGATTTCCTGGTACATCTAATTCTTGAGAGGCCGTTGATTTATAACCTTTTGCATTTGTAATAAGAGCTTGATAACCAGTACCTTCAGGAACATCTTTAAATAATATTTTTCCGCTAGAATCTGATCTTTCTTGTTTTTTTATTGTTTTTCCATCTAATATAAGAGCTGCACCGATGTCTGCAACAGGTTGTTGGGTTTTATTGTCAACTATAGTTATTTGAAGTGTATCTTTTGCTACTGGATCAGGCTCTTTATCTTTTATTCCTGGACAACCAACTAAAACCAAAAAAACTAAAATCAAAGTGAATATCTTTGACTTTTTCATTACTAATAAAACTCCTTAATTATTAAACTCACCCCAAACCCCTCTCTAAAATTTAGAGAGGGGCTTAAGGATTATATTTTTGCTTATCTATTACGCTGGTACTCTCAACTCCCCTTCTCTTTTAAAGAGAAGGGGTTGGGGGATGAGTTAGTTACTTCTTAACTAAACCAATAACACTACTAGCACCCTTTTTAATTTTACACCACCAATTACAAGTATCAGTTGATGCTTCTTCACTTGTATTTGTATTACTACCAGTTCCACTAGGATTTAATGGAGCTACTGTACCAGTACCACCAACTTGGAATACTTTTGAATCACTCCAAGCTTTAGAAATAGCTCTTGCTGTTCTCATATCATTGGTATCTGTTTTTACAGAAGTAACACTAACAGAGTATCTTCCATTATCTTTTAATGGGAATGTTACATCAAATGGAAATGTTCCTGGATAAGCTGTTGCATTATCAGATTGAGAACCATATCTTGCAATTTTTGTTTTTTCTAATCTAAAAGTTGACCAAAAAGCATAACCAAAATTACCTTGTTGATCAGCTGCTTGCTTTCCAAATAAAATTGGAGGGTGAACAGAAACAAAATAACCATCTGGATCTATTCCGTCACTTTTATCCCAAACAAAAGAAGGTGTTGGAGTTAATGTATTTGTTTGTGTATTATAAGAAGATGGATCAAATGTTAATTTTACTGGAGCTGCAACAGCTGGTAACGGTGTTGTTGATCCTGCATCAGATTCTCCAATAACAGTCCCACTTTCATCAACTGCAACTACTTTATATTTATATTCTGTACCTGGTTTTATTGTTAAAGCACTAAAGCCTTTTTTAATTTTTTCCCATATATTTCCACCAGCAAAACTTGGAGGTAAAACACCATCAACAAATATAGTGCTTAAGAAACCTTCCGCTGCTACTATTTTGTAGGCATTTCCTTTTTGAGCTTGTTCTTTTGTAGGTAATGCTGTTTTATAAATCCAATATTCTTTTGCACCATATACTGGTTGCCAAGTTAATTCTATATTTACATAAGTTCCTTTTACACCACCTAAAGCAGCTGGAGCTACAAAAGCTGTTGTTTTAGCTATTGCTCTTATTGCCATAGGAACACCAGAATCAGCAGCCATTGGAGTTTTCGGAGCTTGTTTTGGCTCAGGAGTATCAGTCGGTTCTTGAGGCATCTCAGTTTGATTTGGATTATTAGGATCGATTGGTTCATAAGGATCTGCATCATGTGGATCTGGTTCTTGTGCAGGTGCTTTTGGGTCAACTACTTCAGCTTTTAATTTATTAGGATCTGGTCTTGGACAACCAGTCAAAGAAAGTCCCAATACCAAAGAAGAAACTAATAATAAATTTACTGTTTTCAAAGAACTACTTTTCATTTTAAAAAAAACCTCTTTTCAATTCCCTACAAGCTAGAATGGTTTCATATATAATTATAATATAAAAACCCAAAAAACTTGCTTATTTAAATTAAAAAAAAACTAAATAAAGTTTAACAAGTTATTAAGTTAATTTAAAATTATTTTATCTTAATATAATATGATACAAGATTTAGCAAAAACTAGCCATAAAAAAATAAAAAGTTAGATAGTTTTTTTATAGAAATTATTATTTCATAGTATAATTTGTGTTTATGATTATATAAAAAATAATTTGGCGTTGCAATAATTATTTTTCATGTTGTTATTTTAAACATAAAGTAGTATTTTTAGGATTTTTTAATAGATATAAGTTATGAGTATAATTGAAACAATTGGTGGATACGAAATAAAAAGCGAACTCGGAAGAGGCGGTATGGGCGTAGTCTATAAAGGCTGGGATAAGAAACTTGAAAGAGAAGTCGCTATAAAAGTAGTTGAAAATGTTGATACCCAAACAGCAGATCAATTAACTCTTACCTCTCACCAAGAACTAGTTGCCAGATTTCAGACCGAAGCAAAAGCCATTGCAAAATTAAGCCACCCTAACATTGTAAATATTTTTGACTTTGGTGTTGAAAATGATCGTAATTATATGGTCATGGAGTTTTTAAAAGGTAGAGATTTATCTCAATTACTAAAATTTAATTCACCTTTATCTATAGAATTAGTCGTTAAATCAGTTATTCAAGTTTGTGCAGCCCTTGATTATGCTCATACTACAGGAATTATACATAGAGATATAAAACCAGCTAATATCCTTTTACTTGATAATGGTATTGTAAAACTAATGGATTTTGGAATAGCTCGTATTCAAGAAGCAAAATCTCAATTAACACAAGCTGGAACAATTTTAGGTAGTGTTTTATATATTTCTCCAGAACAATTAATTAGTGCTCAAAAAGTTGATAAAAGAGCTGATATATATTCTTTAGGAGTTAGTATTTATGAGCTTTTAACAGGACAGTTTCCTTATGATGGAGATAATGTAGCAAGTATAATAAGTAAAATAATGAGAAGTGATCCAGAAGTACCTAGTTTTCATAATCCAAAAATAACAGAAGAACTTGATGATATTATCATGAAAGCTATTGCAAAAGACCCTGATCATAGATATCAAAGAGCTTCTGAATTGGCAGATGATCTCAATGAGTTTTTATTTAAATTGAAAGGTGGTGTTCCTTCACCTATGGGAATGACTTCTGCTGGTAGTTCTGGTGGTAGTGTAGGAAGCAAAACAACTTTTTCAAAAGTAATTGAATTTTCTTTAATTGATGGTGTTGATAAAATAAATCTATATTCACTTATATATCGTATAGCTCAAACATGGCAAGTTGAAAATATTGGAAATAAACCAATTTTAGAAGCTCTTTATGGAAACGAAACTCTTTCTCAAGCTGTTGTTGTTAGCAATAAAGTCATTTTATTATCATATAAAGGTTTGCTTATGGCGGCAGTATCAGATGATCCTGATGAAGTTGGTTCTAAAGCCTATGAAGAAACAGCTAATATAACAAGAGTTGATATAAAATCATGTATTCCAAATGAATCTCAACAAGAATTTTTAATTGTTATGGCATCTATTTTAGGAAATGGAATTCAAATAGGTAAGCATGTAGGATGTAATTCTAATGATCTTGAAAATCTTATGGAAAAAGCCAAACAAGAAATTTTTACAGGACATATAGAAGTATCTGATGTTACAGAAATAAGATACAAAGGTTTTATTGATGGAAGAGAAATATTTAACCTTGTTTCGCCTAATAAAACTCCTTTACCTTCATTAAAAGCAGGAAAAATGGATATTGATGTTTTTGAAGCTAAATTTAAACTTTTAGGACCAAGTTTAAGAAGAGCCTTAATAGATACAACTATAGAGTTAGTTAATAAAACACATGGATCTTCAGCTTCATTTAAACAACTTTCTATGCAAAAAAATAATAAAATAATGTCTGAATTTATCGAAGAAGCTGTTAGAAATACAGATCTTGCTACTTTGGTTTCTAATGATAGAGTTTTTAATATAGGAAAAAAAGCTATTAAATATTCTGAAGTTATTGAAGGATTTGCTGCTGCTGAATTAATGAAATGGGTTGTAAAAGACTTATTAATAAAAGTAGCAAGATCAAATAAATTTCAATCTATTAGAAATGCTTTTGCTTGGATTTGGAATTTAAAAACTATAAAATTAGCACAACAAATAAAACTAAATACAGGTGCTAAAATAAACTTTGATATGATTAGTTATAATGATTCTGAAAAGCTTTCAGTTGTTTCAAGATACAGCTCACAAGGTAATGTTTCAGAGCTTCATAATTTTATTGAAGATGTAATAAAACTAAAAAAAGGTGTTAATAATGCTGATATAAAAGCAGCTATTTATATTTCAGGTAATGATTTCTTCCCTGAAGTTTTAAAATATTATGATAAAATAACAAAAAAAGAATCATTGTTTGCTTTTTCTTCACCTAAAGCTTTTATCCCATCAGGTGGCTTTTATTTGTTTATGATAAAGGAAGATCAAGATGGTGTATATAAACTTGTTTTACCAGAGGTTTTTTAACTATTTTTATTGAGAATAGATATGAATGTTTTTTATACAAAAAAAATTGCTGAACAACTAGATATAGTTAAAATTTCTGATTTTTTTGTAGATCTTTCTTTTAAAAAAATTGATTTACAAATACTAAGAATTCCTGAAAAAAATAATCTACTAATATCTTCTTTTGATGAATTTAAATTGATAGAATTAGAAAAGTTAAATAATAGTTTTGTTATAGTATTAGATCCATCAGGAAATTCTTTTGAAGATGAATATTCTAAAAATATTGATGAAATTATTACAACTCCTTTTTTCATAAGTAAAGTAGTTTTTTCTATAAATAAAGCTTATGCTAGTTTGAAAAATAAAAAAGAATTGTCTGAATTAAAACATAAATATACTTTTAAAGAAAAAGAATTGCAAACCCTTAATGAAATAGGAATTTCTTTATCAACTGAACGAGATATTAGTAAGATTTTGAACACTATTCTTTTTAAATGTAGAGAAATAACTCATTCAGATTCAGGAAGTTTATATATAGTAGATGAAAAACATGATGTTGAGTATGATCCTAATAATTATTTTAGTAATAAACAACTTATTTTTAAATTAGCTCAAAATAGTACAATAAAAACAAATTTTGAAGAAAGAATACTTAATTTAAATAAAAAAAGTATAGCTGGTTATGTAGCCTTAACTGGAAAACCTCTTTTTATAGAAGATAGTTATAATTTACCAGAAGACTCTGAATATAGTCATAATAAGAGTTTTGATGATATAACAGGCTATAAATGCAAATCTATGCTTATTGTACCAATGAAAAATCAAAAAGATGAAATAATTGGTGTTATTCAGCTTATAAATAAAAAAACTGTGCCAAATATGACTTTAGAAACGGTAGAAAAAGTAGATGAGTATTCTACAAGTTTTACTGAAGAAGATGGCTCATTAGTTTACTCTTTAGCAAGTCAAGCTTCTATTTTAATAGATAATAGTAAATTATATAACAGTATAAAAACTCTTTTTGAAGGTTTTATAAAAGCATCTGTAACCGCAATAGAAGCAAGAGACCCAACTACTTCAGGTCATTCTGAAAGAGTTGCAGATCTTACTGTAGGGTTAGCTAAAAAGGTTGATTTTTTATCAGATGGAAGATTTTCTGATACCAAGTTTTCTTTTACTGAATTACAACAGATAAAATATGCTTCTCTTTTACATGATTTTGGTAAAATAGGAGTTAAAGAAGATGTTTTAGTAAAAGCTAAAAAGCTTTATCCTTATGAATTAGATCTTTTAGTTCAAAGATATAAATACATGAAAAAGTGTATGGAATTAAATATGTCTAATGCAAAATTAGATTATTTATTAAAAAACTCAAAAGAACAATCTTTATTATTTTTTCCTCAAATAGAAAAAGGTTTTATAGAAAAAATAGATGAACTAGATAATTCATTAAAAATAATTTTATCTTCTAATGAGCCAAATATTTTGGCACAAGAATCTTCTCAAAAACTTAAAGAGTTTTTTAGTTTTTCTTTTGAGGATTTTGATGGAACAATTCTTCCTTATCTTACAAGCTATGAACTTGAAAGTTTGTCTATTGCTAAAGGTAGTTTAAGAGAAAATGAAAGATTAGAAATAGAATCTCATGTTACTCATACATATAAGTTTTTAAGTACTATTCCTTGGACTAATGAATTTAAACAAGTTCCTGAAATTGCTTATTCTCATCATGAAAAATTAGATGGCACTGGTTATCCAAGAAGAATATCGTCTGAAAATATTCCTTTACCTTCAAAAATGATGGCTATTTCTGATATTTATGATGCCTTGACAGCAAGTGATAGACCTTATAAAAAAGCTTTACCAATAGAAAAAGCTTTAGATATATTAGGTTTTGAAGTAAAAGCTAAAAAATTAGACTCAGATCTTTTTAAGATCTTTGTTGATTCTAAAGTTTATGAACAAATTCTTAAAAAATAAATTTATTATAAAATTAATACCTAGTTATGAAAAAAAAATTATTTAGTCTTTTAGTTATTTTAGTACTTTTTTCAAATCAAAAAGTTTTTTGCGGAGAACTAATTAAAAATATTGTTACTGATGTTCCTATAGAAAAATATTCTTATATTGACTTTGGTTTTTCTGGATTAGCGTTACAAGCAAAATATTCAAAAGATATAACTGATTATTATGAATTATCTGGAAAATTAGGTTATGGTAGTATTGCAAACTCAATTATATCATCATTTAGTTATGCTGGAAGTTCTGGATTTGATTTTTCAATAGAAAATAAATTCTTTTTTTATAAAACAAATAAACATTATTCTAAAAAAGATAAAACAAATACAAATAGTTTTTATATTAAAGCTTTTGCTGGAATCACAAAGGATACAGCAATTAAATCATCTTTTTTAATGGATTCTATTTTTCCTATATTAGGTACAGGAATAGGTTGGAAAAATATGATGGATGGTTTTGGTTTTTCTATGGGCTTAGATGTTGGAACAACAATCCAAAAACCAGAGGGACAAGGTATTCAAGGGATGTTTTTTACAAAACCTGAACTATCTATAATTTGGGCTTTTTAAATTATTAATAAAGGAGAGTTTATTATGAAAAAAAAATTATTTAGTGTTCTAATTGTTTTATTTACTTTTTCAAATCAAAAAGTTTTTGCAGAAGAAATAGCTCCAAAAGAAATGAAAATACAAAATTATTCTTATATTGACATTGGTTTTTCTGGATTATCTTTAAATACAAAATATTCAAGAGATATAACACCATATTATGAATTATCTGGAAAATTAGCTTTTGGTGGAATTGCAACATCAGTTTTTGCTCCTGGTAGTTATGGTGGAAATTATGGTCTTGATTTTTCAATAGAAAATAAATTCTTTTTTTATAAAACAAATAAACATTATTCAAAAAGAAATAAAATGATTACAAGTGGTTTTTATATTAAAGGTTTTGCTGGAATTACTAAAGATTTATTACCAACTTATACTTATAATAGTGTAACAGGCGTTTCTACTACAGTAAATTCACCGATCACTTCTTTTTTTCCAGTATTAGGAACAGGAATAGGTTGGAAAGAAATTACAAATGGTTTTGGAGGCTCTCTTGGTTTGGATATAGGAAGCACAATCCAAAAACCAGATGGACAAGGTTTTCAAGGTATGTTTTTTATACGCCCTGAAATATCATTAATTTGGGCTTTTTAAAAAATCAAAACAATAATTTTTGTTAGAAAAAAAATACAAAATATTTGTGATTAATGAACATATTGATATAATTATTTTTATTAGTTTTTTTGGAGTAAAAAAAATGGGATACAAATATGCGGTAATCGGTGCAGGAATGCAAGGAACAGCTTGTGCTTATGATATGGCTAAATTCGGAGATGCAGAATCTGTTGTTTTAGCAGATATTGATATTGAAAAAGCAATAAAAGCAACTGACAGAGTTAATAAATTATTAGGAAAAAACATTGTAAGAGCAGAAAAATTAAACGTAAAAAATGAAGAAGAAACCGTTAAATTTTTAACAGGTATAGATTCATTTTTAAGTGCAGCATCATATCATTTTAATGTTCAAGTCGCAAAAGCTGCTATAAAAGCAAAAGCTAGTATGTGCGATTTAGGTGGAAATACTGATGTAGTAAGAGCTGAATTAGAACTTACTGAAGATGCAAAAAAAGCATGAAT
>ERZ1292633.997-Hain-H41-02um-R1-997-length-31249-cov-6_pt1 | contig 31249 bp, 27 predicted proteins | sample MGYA00564406_ERZ1292633 | MGnify/ENA primary metagenome ERZ1292633 (study PRJEB36523, sample SAMEA6512639) | groundwater metagenome | collected 2019-01-08 | study: AquaDiva: Metagenomics assemblies of 32 groundwater samples
CTCTCACCGCCCGAAAGCGCCTCTACCCTTTTTACGCGCTTGCCCGGAATTTCGGCAATTATTTCCACTCCCCCGACAATCGGTTTGGCGGACTCGTCATACTCATCATCATCTTCTTCCGCTTTCGGCCCAAGGCCGACCTCGGCCCAAGGCTGATGAGCCCCGGGCTTAAGCCTCGGGCTGGCATTTTTGTGAAAAATCAAATCCGCCTGACCCCCGGTAAAAATAATCTCAAAAAACTTTTTAAACTCCTCTTTCAGTTTTTCAAATCCTTTATCAAATATCTCCTGCATCTCCTGCTCCAACTCCGCAATCACCTCTTTCAAAGATCCCATTGCCTTATTCAAATCTTCCACCTGCGTGCTTAAAAAGTTAAATCTCTCGTCTGTGTTTTTAAATTCTTTTTCTATTTCCGGATCCACATCCTGTGCCAGCTCAAGTCGCGCCGATGCTCTGTCGATTTCTCTTTGCAAATTGTAAATTTCTTCCTGTGATAAAATATTTTCTTGCGCGTTATTAGGCGCCAGCCCATACTGGACCATTTCATTTTTAGCGTCGTTTTCTTTTTGCGCTATCCCGTTCAAGTTTTGAGCTTGTAGGTTTTTGTCTCGCGTGAGATTTTCCACTTTTCTTTTTTGTTGGGAAAACTCTTCTTGCTTAGAAAAAGTTTCTAAGTATGAGGATTGTTTTATCTCTTGTGATTTCTTGCGATTTTGACGCAGAGCCTCCAAAGAGGCATTGAGGTGATTTAATTTTTCTTCCAAAGAAATTTTTTCTTCTTTTAATTTTTGAAGGTCCATGGCGCTGGACTGACCTTGCGCCTCTTCTTTTTCAGAAGACAAGAAATTTTCCACTTTATCTATAATTTGTGATAAATTTTGTCGAATTAAATCAATGTCTTCAAGGCTGCTGGTATTTTTTAGCTCCTTCAAAACGCTTTCGAGCTCTGTGCTGATATTTTTCCAGCTCACAAGCTTTTCTTTTTTTTCAAATATCGGAGTTTGTCGCAGGGCGCCTTCAATCTGCCCGATCTGCATTATAATTTTTTCTCTCTGAGCAGAAATTTCATTCTCCTGCGAAAAGTCTTCCTCCGAAGAAGCGGTGCTCAAGCTTTTTATTTTTTCTAACTCTCTGGAAAGCTCTCCTAAAATACGGCTCTCTTTTTCCAGTTCGCGGCTTACTTCTTCAAGCTTATTTTGGCATTCTTTTTTCGATTTTTGAATCGAAGAAAATGTTCCCAGCGCATATTTTTTCTTGAGTTCGTTGAGAATATCTTGGAGTTCGTCGCGTTTTTTTAATTTTTCCACCTGTTTGCGTAAAAATTTAAGATGCGGCTCAATCTCTACCATTAAATTTTGCGCCTGAACCAAATTATTTTCCGTTTCTTTCAGACGATTTTGCGCGTCTTCTTTTTTAATATGCAAAGGACGAAGCCCCAACGCTTCTTCTATCATCGAAAGCCGCTCTTTGGGCGAGGCGCCCACCAGCGAGTCGCCCATGCCCTGCCCAATAATCGTATATCCGGAAAGCCCCAGCCGCGCGTAAGACAGGGTTTGTGAAATATCTTTCAGACGCACCTGCGAGCCGTTCATAAAATATGAATTTTCACCGTCTTTGAAAATTTTTCTTTCCATCACCACTTCTTCAAAATCTATCGGGAAGCGCTTGGTTTGATTGTCAAAAACTATTTTAACACTGGCACGGCTTATATTTTTTTTAGCGCCAGTGCCGCTAAAAATTAAATCTTCCCCCTTGTGCGCCCGCAAGCTTTTCATACTTTGGTCGCCCATAACCCAACGCAAGGCGTCAGCGATATTTGATTTGCCCGAACCATTTGGCCCCACAATCGCCGAAATTCCGCACGGAAAATCAAGCGCGTGTTTATCCGCAAAAGATTTAAATCCAGAAATTTCAAGCTTTTTTAAAATCATATTCAGAAGAATCTATCCGCCAGCTGGCGGAGATAGACACTAACTCCTATTATAATATACTTTCTTAAAAAAAATCCAAGGCTCCGACGGGCTGTTTTTTAATTACTCACCAACAGATTTTAAATAATCTACGAAATTTTTCTTAAAGTTTTCTTTGCTAAATTTTTCTACACTCCGTGCCAAAACACCTCTATCAAATTGATTTTCTGTCTCACTAAATTTTTTTATAGCATCAATTAAAGAATTTGCATTTTGTTTTTCAAAAAATATTCCCGAGACATTTTCCTGAACGCTTTCTGTGGCGCCGCCTGATCTAAAAGCGATAACCGGCGTACCCAAAGCCATCGCTTCTACCGCGGCAATTCCGAAATCTTCCACTTGAGGCATTAAAAATGCACGCGCTCTTTCAACAAAATAATAAACCGCCTCATCGCTTAAAGATCCCATAAATTTAATGGTCGGACCAGAAATTTTTTGTAAATTTTTTCTTTCCTTACCGTCGCCGATCACCAAAAGTTTTTTGCCGAGCCTATCGCACGCTTCTATCGCCAAATCCACTTTTTTAAAAGGAGACAGATTGCCCACCACCACAAAATAATCTTCTTTGGGATCGTTTTCTGCTAACGGTTTTTTTCTTTGTTTTATTTTTTCAATCTCAACCGGAGGATATAAAAGAAAAGATTCTCTGCCCCAATATTTTTTAATTCTTCCTTGCGTGGTTAAAGAATTGGCCATTAAAAAGTCCGGCCGCAAAGAGCTTTCTTTATCCCACATTCTCAAATAGTGCAACATCAAGCGCGCCAAAGACCTGCCCAAAAAATTTTGCGGCACAGAGCCTTTTTCATAAAGATAATTGAAATACCAATCCCAGACAAAACGCATAGGCGTGTGAATATAAGAAGTGTGCAAAGTTTGAGGCGAGGTTAAAACACCCTTGGCAAAAGCTGAGGAAGAAGATACGACCAAATCATATTCAGACAAATCAAAAGACTCTATGGCAACGGGCAAAAAAAGCGTAAAAAGTTTTTTCCTTTTTTGCCAAAAGGGCGAGAGCCGCCCTAAAAAAGAAGTGTGAATTTGCGCGCCAGGGAAAAATTTTTCAGCCAGCACCTTGTCTGCCGACAAGACAAAAATTGGCGCCTCGGGAAATATTTCACGAAAAACTTGTAGCACCTTCTCCGCCCCGCCATAAATATTTAGGTAGTCATGAACCAGAGCGACTTTTTTAAATTTTTTATCAATCTTTTCCATTGATGTTTTTCATAATGTCATAATTTTTTTGCGCGCCTTCTTTCCAGGAAAATCTTTCCAGGTTCTTTGCGCCATTTGAAACTAAACGACTTCGCGCCTCATTGTCCATCATAATATCTAATAATTTTTGAGCCAAGTCGTCTGAATTATTGCGTTTGAAAAACAATGCGCCATCTCCCGCCACCTCTTTTAAAACTTCTAAATCTGAACAGATCACGGCGCATTGAGATGCCTGCCCCTCCAAAACAGGAAATCCAAATCCTTCGGCTCCAGACGGAAACACTAAAATTCCTGAGCGCAGAAGCAGGCCCCGCTTCTTGTTTTCGTCCACATACCCTTCCAAAAAAATCCTGTCCTTAGCTGGAGATTTTTTTATTTTAGCCAAAATTTCTTCTGCCCCAAAACCATTTTTTCCGGCAAAGATCAAAGATGTGTCCGGAAATTTAGTATAAATTTTTTCAAATGCTTCTATCAAAATTTCAAGGTTTTTTCTTTTTTCTATTCTACCTAAAAATAATATTTGCTTTAGATTTTTTCCCCCAAAAATAAATTCGGTGTGTTTAAAATTTATCATGGGTCCGTGCTGGACAACAAAAATTTTTTCTGGATTTACTTTATAATATTTTATTAAATCATTTTTAGTGGCTTGGCTGGGCGCCAAAATAGCAACTGATCTTTTGATGGAAAAACGAGTAGATAATTCAAGCCATGCCCTGCTTAAAAAGCTATACGCCTTTGGAAAAGTTTTAAGCTCAATGCCGTGCACGACAAAAATTATCTTGCAAAACGACCATAATGGAACGACACTTTCAGGACAAAATAAAATATCTGGACGATCTTTAGAAATCGCATTGGCAACGCCAATCAAATTAAAAAATTTTTTGAATTTAAGCTCTTTAAAAGAAACTTTTTGTAGGTGTAAAAACTCTGTCGCCTCGTCCTGGCGATCTTTGGGCAGATTTTTCACATAGACAATTATTTTGTCTTCCGCCCCACATGTTTCTGATAAGCCTTTTACAATCTCTCTCGTGTAAAGCTCCACTCCAGTCGGCTGCTTGGTAAAAAAATTTTGCGCGGATATTGCTATAGTCATACTTTCAATTATGGGTTTGGTTTTTTTCTAAATTATCTGTTCTTTAGTGTAAGATCTGGGGGGATAAAAATTGGTAGCGCGATTTCATGATTTCCCAAAATTTTTTCATAAAACTTCATTTTAGGCAGACTGATCTTCACTATCAGACAAAATTTCCCACAAAAAATTAATAAAAAGTATAATCAGAAAAACTATACCTGCCACCAAATAAACTCTGTGCGTGATTTTTTTGGCATCCGCAATAATAAGCGCTAGATTCCCCACATGATAACTTAAAAATATTACGAAAGGCGTCCAAATTATCGCGCCCAAGGCATCATAAAAAATAAATTTCTTAAACGGCATTTTAAAATATCCCGCCACGATCGACATATAAAATCTAAATCCTACAAAAAACCTGGCAAAAAACACCGCCCAATTCCCGTGTTTTTTAAAAAATTTCTCCACTTTGTAAAAAAGACGCTCGGGCAAAAAATGTTTAACTTTAATAAGATTTATCAGCCATTCGCCCTTTTTGAGTCCAAAAAAATATCCGACAACATCGCCAAGTAAAATCCCCACCAGCGACAAAATTATGGCTGGCAACCAATGCATTTGGCCAAGAAAAATGAGGTATCCTAAAACAAAAAGCACTATCTCCTCCGGCAAGGGAAGCCCCACGCCACTTAAAAAAAGTAGCACAAAAGCGATTGTATAAGAAAACTGTTGAGAAAAATCTATAATAAAATTATTCATCATAAAAGCTCTGTACTTCTATTTTTATTTTACAAGCCACTTAGATATTTTTCCCATCTACGGTAAAGTTCGGCAGTTGCCCTAACGTCCGCCATGCAATAGCGAGCTATTTCTTCGTGTTTTCCTTCTTTAAAAAATTTTTTAACTTCTTCTCCCCTCACCTCGCCCTCCTTGGGACTAGGAATTGAAAAAGCTCTGGTCCAAAAATGTAAATTCATTTTTCTTCTTAAAGCGCCATAAAAAGTAAGCTGGTCAAATAAATCAACGTGGGTATTAGCATCATAGCGATAAGGCAATAAATTTTTTGATGGACGGATATTGTGTATCGCCGAGCGAATCATTAAAAATGGAGCATCAAATTGCCTGCCATTAAATGTAACGACCGTGTCATATTTTGCCACGTCATCCCAAAAAAATTGAAGCATTTCTTTTTCTGTCCCCACAATATAACTAATGCCATCTTTTTCTAAAATTTTTACATCTTTGCCTGGTGCCTGGAAATAAACTACCCCCTTGTCAGTATCTGGATTTAGCATGGCTATAGTCACAATTTGAGAGGTGAGCGGCGAAAAGCTCAATTGATCCTTTTGTTCTTCTATTTCTTCTTGTGTTTGCGCAAATTTCTCAAACCACGTCGTCAAATACTCTTTGGATGTTTCGTCCAGTGTCTCAAAATCTTCGCCTACTGTCTCTATGTCAAAAACTACTTTTGTTTTTTTATACATAAAATTAAGTTAAAAAATTCACTTTATTAATATTAAGATTATAGCATTTTTGCTCAATTTATAAAACAAAACCCTCAAAAAGAGGGTTTATAATTTATTTAAACAAAATTTTTTCTAATCCTTGCCTGTATCCTCGCAAAACAAAAATTTTTTCTTCCAAATCACGCATAATTTCATCAAGCTCACAATAAAACATTAGAGCTATTGTGTTTATGTCTTCCGGAACAAATAGCATATCAAGACAATCTCTCATGTTTAGCTTTGATGGGCTAATTTTACTTATTTTAAAACAGTCCCGCAATTCAATGCCTTCTTGGGGCATTTTTGCGATCTTTTCAGGATAAATATCTATGACCAGCCATGGGCCACTAACTAAAAGCCCGATTATGCGTAAATTGCCCACTTTATCAATCGTTGTGAATTCTTTAAGCTGGTCTAAAACGGCAAAAAGTCCTTTTTCCGATAAAACATGTGGGTCTAGGCTTTCAAGAAGAATTCCCATATTTTCCATGCTCAACGCTCCTACATAAGTTTTTCTAAAGCTTACATAAATAGCCTGACGAAGATCTGGCAGTTCTTGTACTGTTCCCATAACAGGTCCGATGTTTAACTCTAGTTCTTCTAAGATTTTCCTGGCGCTTTCAAAGGTTTTTGCTTTTTCTTTTGGGGATTCGGCCATCTCGCACCTCTTTTTAAAAGATCTGACTTTATGTTAAAACAAAAAAAACAAAAAGAAAAGCCCCGCTCTTTTGATTCCCGATAAACTCGGGACAAAAGAGCGGGGCGCATATTTAAAGTTTAATTACTAATCGGAGATGGCGTTATCCACCTCTTCTCCGGAAAGCGTTTCTTTTTCTATAAGTTTTTCGGCAAGATTTACTAATTTATCTTTGTTTTCAATTAAAATTGTTCGGGCATTAATACGAGCCTGACTAATAAGTTGCTCAATCTGACTGTCAACCACCTCTGCCGTTTTCTCTGAAATATGGCGGTTCTTTGTCATTCCCATTCCTGATAATGACGCGCTTTGCGTTTCACCAAAAGTTCGAAAACTGACGTCAGATCCCATCCCCCACTCACAAACCATCTTCTCTGCCAAACTCGTTACACGCTCCAAGTCATTGGAAGCACCAGTCGAAACACCCTCTGGCCCAAACATAATCTCTTCGGCTAAACGGCCACCCAACAAAATAGCAAGCTGAGTCATCAAGTATGATTTTGATGTGAGATGCTTGTCTTTTTCCGGCATCTGCATAGTAACACCCATCGCCATGCCTCGGGGAATAATGCTGACTTTTTCAACTGGATCAGCGCCGGGCATAAGTTTGGCAACAAGTGTGTGGCCCGCTTCGTGATATGCAATGGCTCCTTTCTCCGCATCATCAATCAATATTTTTCTTTCCGAACCCATGATCATTTTATCTCTGGCCGCCACAAAATGTTTCGTAGATACTACTTGAGCCTCTTCTCGCGCCGCAAAAATCGCTGCCTCATTGGTCAGATTGGCCAAGTCGGCTCCGCTAAAACCAGGAGTGATTTTGGCAATTTTTTCCAGATCAATTTGCGCGTCAAGCGTAATTTTTTGAATATGAACTTTTAAAATCTCTTTGCGTCCAACCAAATCCGGCTTAGGCACAAATACATGTCTGTCAAAACGACCGGGTCTCAAAAGAGCGGGATCCAAAACATCTGGACGATTGGTGGCGGCGATTACGATGATCTTGCTGTCGGTAGAAAAACCATCCATTTCAGCCAAAATCTGGTTGAGTGTCTGCTCTCTTTCCTCATGCCTGAATCCAATGTTCGCTCCTCGCTGACCACCAATCGCGTCTAATTCATCTATAAAAATAACGGCTGGAGATTTTGACTTTGCCTGGTTAAAGGTGTCGCGAACGCGACTAGCGCCCACCCCCACAAACACCTCTACGAACTCTGAGCCCGACATAAAGAAAAAATTAGCACCAGACTCACCGGCAAAAGCTTTGGCCAGTAGCGTCTTTCCACATCCTGGAGGGCCCGCCAACAGAACGCCTCGTGGAATTCTGGCTCCCAGCTTTGTAAACTTTTCTGGATTCTTTAAAAATTCAACCATCTCTACAAGCTCCGCCTTCGCCTCATCTATGCCAGCAACATCTTTAAAGGTCGTTTTTTCGGAAACAGACAGTTGGCTTGAAGATTTTTTATGGCTGTCTATCCGATTCATTAAGCCGTTTTGCTCTTTAGATGCATTTTTAAGCGCAAATATCAGACCGACGAAAAATAACACGGGGAACGCTAAAAATATTAAAAGCAACCAAATAAACGCACCCGATTTTGAAGATTCGGTGCTAATTTTTACATTCTTAGCAATCAGCTCACTCGTCAGTTTTGAGTCATTTAAAACAGGTGCTGGCAAATAGACGTCAAATTTTTTGCCATCGGTCATTTTGCCGCTTACCGCATTTCCTTTTTCAAAACTAACTTCAGCAATCTTGCTACTCTCAACCATTTCAATAAACTGGCTGTAATTTAAGTGCTCTGTTTTGTTGCGGTCAGCATTTAGAAAATAAAGAACTATCGCAAGGGTAACCAAAACAGCAGACCAAACCAAAAGCGCCTTCAACGACTTCTTTGACATCTTGCCTCCCCTTCCTTCTTTTTAAAGTGCTGAATTAATGCTAAATCAAAAAAATAAAAAAGGAAAGCCCCCGCTCTTAGCGAGGGCTGATTTCATTTTAGCGCAAATCCTTTTTGGAAGTGACTTGGCGCTTAAACTTTTTGAATTTCTTGCCAGACGCTACATCCTGGGAAGAAACAACGGTTCTGTTGCTCAAAAAAGGAGCGTTCTTTTCCTTGTTGGGTTTAGCAAAAACAATAGCCCCCAGAACAACAACCAAAAGTATAAATACCGCCAGCACAACCTGATAAACGTCCACGTCCGCCTCCTTTTAAAGGTGTTCCCTTAAAAGAGTAGCGTAACGACTTTGAGGAATCAATACCCCTCTGTCTTTATCTCTTCGAAAATTTTTTTTGCTTTAGTGGAAATATTTTTGGGCGTCTCTATTTCGATTTTCACAAAAAGATCGCCCTTGCCTGACTTGTGAAGCTTGGACATACCATTGCCCTTAACTTTAATCTCCGCTCCAGAAGAAATTCCGCTGGGAATTTTTAATTTAATTTTTCCCCACAATGTTTCCACCAAAATCTCTGCTCCCAAAACAGCCTCGCTCAGCTTAATGTTTTTTTTAATAAATAGGTCGTCGCCTTCCCGGGCAAAAATTTTATGGGGCATAATACGCACGCGCACAAAAAGATTTCCGCTTTTTGCGCCATAGGGCGCCGCCTCGCCTCTACCAGCAAATTCCAAAATTCCACCGTCGGGCATACCCACAGGAATTTTAATTTTTATGGGATGTTTTTTATTAACAATGCCCTTGCCTGCGCACTGGGAACATAATTTTTCCGGCACGCTGCCTCTGCCGCTACACTCCGAACACTTTCTTTGCGTAGAAATGGTTCCTAAAATGGATTGTATTTTTTCCTGCACAAATCCTTTGCCCGAGCATTTTTTACAGGTATTTATTTTAGCCCCTGATTCCGCTCCACCTCCGTTACATTTTTCACATAAAATATTTGAGTTTAACTCTAAATCTTTTTCAACCCCAAAGGCCGCATCTTCCAGTGTGAGCGGTATTTCAATAGAAATATCTTTACCGCCACGCGATGCCCCACCCCTCTCATGTCCAAAACCGAAAACATCAGAAAAAATATCGCCAAATCCCCCTTCGCCAAAATTAAACTCCCAGCCCGAGGCTGGTCCGCCCTGGGAGGAAAAACCACCCGAGGAAAAACCTTGTTGAGAAAAATCCCAGCCCGAGGATGGTCCGCCCTGGGAGGAAAATTGATCATATTGTTGGCGCTTTTTTTTATCACTTAAAATCTGATAGGCCTCGTTGGCCTCTTTGAACCTTTTTTCATCGCCCCCCGCTTTATCTGGATGATGCTTGTGCGCCAATTTATAAAACGCCTTTTTAATCTCTTCGTCTGAAGAGTTTTTGGAGACGCCTAAAGTTTCGTAGTAATCTTTCATTTTATTTTTATCTTATTTCCAAGCCAGCTCTTCTTTGTCCACTTTTTTTATTTCTATATTTATCACTTTAAATTTTTTCATCAGCCACACCACAAACATTCCCAAAAAAATTCCCGGCAGAGACAGCCAATATCTGATAGATTGCAAAAACAAAAATAAGATTAACGACAGGGCAAGCGATATAATAAATCCGTACTGCGGCCAAATTTGATAAGCTTTAGATAAAATCAAATCACTTACCGCTCCGGCTATCGGTTTTTCTGCATCGGCGTAAGACAGACCAATCTGATCCAAAAAAGCTTTTTCTTGGGCGTCAAACCCCGGTTGTTTTTTAACAAACGCAACCATGGAATTTAAAATGTCTTTATTTTGAGAGGCAACATTCGGTTTTTCCACAAAATCAAATAAGCTAATGCCGCGGGATCTCAATTGATTACGCACACCCGAAGGTAATGCCTGTTCCGCTTCTTTTACGGAAATTTGCGATTTTGCTTGATCAAACATATACAAAACAGCAAATTGCTCTCCGGTTAAATCCGGAGAGAAGTATGGAACTTTGTTTTTTAAAATATTTTGGGCAAGCTTGAAACTGTAGGTCAGGCCCGCCTCATTTAACCCTGCACCTTTTAAAATCACTTGCGGTGAAAAAGAAAAGAGCGCCACAGAAAATAAAATGGCAATGGCTATAACATAAACCTTAGCGCCAGCTGAAGCAATCTGCCAAAAACTAAATTTTAAAATTTTTGAAGCGTCTATTTGTATAGTTTTTCTGCTCACCCAAAAAGCAATCAGGGACAAAATTATAGCCAATACATAAATCGGCCGCAGGCCAAATTCACTCAAAAAGGAAAGAGCAAGCGCCACAAAGGAAAGCCAGGAAAACAATTTAGAGTCGCCAATCCCCAAAAGAAGCATTTCAAAGCCTACCAAAAAAATAAAAGACGCTATCGCCAAAGTGAAATCCGACCAGCTAAAGGATGTGGCCAAACGTTGAAAAAAGTACCAAAATGCAAACGCGCTTAATGCGACAATTGCCAAAAAAACATAGGAAAATATTTTTTTCATGCTATTTTTCTTCTTTAAATTCTCCTTCTATCGGACCCTCGTCTTTTTTGCCATTCGCTTCTCCTGCGCCTTCTCCTTGCTGGCCCTTTTGATCAGGCGAAATGTTTTTATAAAGTTCAGCACCGATTTTTTGCATCACCGAAGATAGGCCCTCTGACGATTTTTTTATCTCCTCAACATCACTGCCGTCTTTTGCCTTTTTAAGATCACTGACCTTGTCCTCTATTTCTTTTTTGTCCGCATCGTTAATTTTTCCCGCAAAATCTTTCAACATTTTTTCACTGGTGTAAATTAAGGCGTCGGAAGAATTTCTTAAATCTATCAATTCTTTTTTCTTTTTATCTTCGTCAGCATGCAACGCCGCATCCTGTTTCATTTTTTCTATCTCCTCCTTAGAAAGTCCCGAGGACGCCTCAATTCTTATTGATTGTTCTTTTCCAGATGCCTTGTCTTTAGCCTTAACCGACAAAATACCGTTGACATCTATGTCAAAAGCTACTTCAACTTGCGGAATGCCGCGTGGCGCGGGAGGAATGCCGTCCAAAATAAATCTTCCCAGGGTTTTATTATCCTGAGCCATTTCGCGTTCGCCCTGCAAAATATGAATTTCTACAGAGGATTGATTGTCAGCTGCAGTGGAAAAGATCTGAGTTTTGGCAACAGGAATAGTCGTGTTTTTCTCAATAATTTTAGTAGAGACACCTCCTAAGGTTTCAATGCCCAAGGAAAGCGGGGTAACATCCAAAAGCAAAATATCTCTGACCTCACCTTTTAGAATGCCTCCTTCTGTTGCCGCTCCTACCGCCACCACCTCGTCCGGATTAATTCCTTTGTGCGGTTCTTTGCCAAAAAGTTTTTTTACCGCTTCCTGCATCGCTGGCATTCTGGTTTGTCCACCAACCAAAACAACTTCGTCCATATCCTCCACTTTGAATCCAGCTTCTTCTACCACTTTTTTAGTGATCTCTATAGATTTTTTTATCTCCTCCTCTACCAAACTTTCCAATTTCGCGCGGGCAAATTTCATGCTCAAGTGTTTTGGCCCATCCTCGCCTGAAGTAATGAACGGGATATTAATCTCAGTTTCTGTAGTGCTAGAAAGTTCATGCTTGGCTTTTTCGGCCGCTTCTTTTAGGCGCTGGAGTGCTAATACATCCTTTGACAAATCAACTCCCTGATCTTTTTTGTATTCGACAATAATCCAATTAATTATTTTTTGGTCAAAATCATCTCCGCCCAAATGAGTGTCACCTCCTGTACTTTTCACTTCTACGGTGTCCGCGCTGACCTGCAACACCGAGACATCAAAAGTTCCTCCACCAAAATCATATACCACTATTTGCTCGTCTTTCTTTTTATTTAATCCGTAAGCCAAGGCGGCGGCCGTTGGTTCGTTGATAATTCTTTTCACGTTAAAACCGGCTATTTCTCCCGCGTCTTTGGTGGCCTTTCTTTGGCTGTCATCAAAATAGGCCGGCACGGTGATAATCGCCTCGGTAATTTTTTCTCCAAGTTTTGCTTCCGCGTCAGCTTTCAATTTTTGCAAAATCATCGCCGACACCTCTTGTGAGGAATACCATTTCTCGCCCATTTTAACCTCTACTCCACCATTTGACGCCTCCCTAATCTCATAGGGAAGCAGTTTTTTATCACGCACGACTTCTGGATCGCTAAATCGGCGACCAATTAGTCTTTTTACAGAAAAAATCGTATTTTTCGGATTGGTTACTGCTTGACGTTTGGCCAGTAACCCCACCAGTCTTTCTCCTGATTTGGAGATAGAAATAATTGATGGAGTTGTGCGAACACCCTCCTGATTTTCAACAATTTTTGGCTCGCCGCCTTCTACAATCGCCATTGCTGAATTAGTTGTGCCTAAATCTATTCCTAATATTTTTGACATATTTTTTTATTTTTCCTCTTAGCCAGCTTTTTATTTCCAGCTATTGGATATTATTAATTTATATTTTTTTAATTGATATTTTTACCAAACTTGGCCTAATTACTTCTCCCTCAACCATATATCCTTTGCGCAACTCTTCCACTATCACATTTTCTTCGCTATCCGACTCCACAACACCAATAGATTCATAAAAATTCGGATCAAACACTTTTCCCAACGCTTCAATTTTTTCAAGGCCCGCACTTTTAAAAACTTGCATTATTTGGGAACCAATCGCTTCCACTTCTGTGTTTTTTTGTTTTCTGGCTTCTTCCAAACTATCCAAAATAGGCAGAAATTTTTTAAGAAAATTTATTTTTACAAACCTTAAAACATTAGTGGCGTGTTTTTCCTCGTCTTTTTTATAATTTATAAAATCCGCTTTTGCTCTTTTCCACCCGGAAAGATAATCTTCCGCCCTAGCCGCGTCTGACGCGGCCACAGCTTCCAGCTCGGCAATTTTTTTATTTAGTCTTTCAATTTCTTGATTTTTTATTTCTTCTGGCATATTTTTAGCTTAATAATTCTTTCAATTGATTTATCAATGCGATATTACGCTGGTAATTCATTCTCTTGGGGCCAATGATGCCCGCAAAAAACTTAACTCCGTTTTTTCTGCTGATATTTGTACAGATAAATCCAAAATCGGGAAATGTAATCTCATTTTCTTTGCCTATACAAATTTTAATGTCTTTATCATTTTCAAAAAAATCTGACATAGAATTTTCCATGTTGTCTAAAATTTTGGCAAACTTTTTCATGCTTTCCACATTTTCAAATTCCGGCTGATTTAAAAGATTGCCCAATCCATTTTGATATATAAAATCTTTATTCGCTAAAGAAACCACACCCATATTGCCCGAAGCGTGAGCCAAATAATCTGCTACATTTTTCAGATCACCAAAATCTTTTTCCATCATCTCAATATGACATTTCATATCAGAAAAAATTTTATCAAGCGACTTATTTAAAAACGGCTCACCCATTAATTCGTCAATATAAAATCTGTAACCAAAATCGGTGGGGATACGTCCTGCGGACATGTGCGGCTGTTCCAAAAAACCCTCCTCTTCAAGAAACATCATGTCATTTCTTATAGTGGCGGGACTTACATCTAAATTGTAGCGATCCAACAAACACTCCGAAGACACCGGCTGGGCATTTTTGATGTGCTCTTTGACCACGCCAGCCAAAATCTTTTTGTGTCTCTCTTTTAAATTTTTATTGAGTTCGTTTTTGGACATAAGCTTTTACCCTGTTAAATGCCGCTCTGCGGCAATTTTGCCAAAGGCAAAATTATTTAACAGGGTGAATTTTTTATTAAGTTTTTTCATGATGTCGTCTCCATTAAATTATTCACTTGGGCGAACTTATCCATTATATAAAAATTAGCACTCTCGTCAAGAGAGTGCTAATTTTGAAAAGCGGGTAAAATTTTTACTTTAAGATTTTTTAAGTTTATTTTTATACCAACTCACCAAGAGAGTGCTGGCGATGAAAATTGAAGAATATGTTCCGAAAAAGATACCAACGATTAAGGCTAAAGAAAAGCTTTTAGTGCTTTCGCCTCCGAAAAAGTAAATGGTCAAAAGCGCTATAAAAACCGTCGCCGAAGTCGCCAAAGATCTTACAAATGTCTGATTTATGCTGATACTAACCGTTTCTTCAAAGTCTTTTCCTACATGCTTTATCAAGTTTTCTCTTACCCTGTCAAAAACAACGATAGTGTCATTCACCGAATATCCCAAAACGGTTAAAATGGCAGCCACAAAAGGCAGATCTACAGTAAATCCGGCAAATTTTCCCAGAAATGAAAATATGCCTAAGGTTATGATCATGTCGTGAAAAAGTGCCAGTATTGCAGCCATAGCATATTCAAAAGATGAAACTGGTTTTGATACTTTGCGAAAAGCAAATGATATAAAAAATAATATACCCACCAAAGTCGCCAGTATCGCGTAAATTGCTCTTTTTTTAAGCTCTTGGCCTATTGCCGGGCCTATGCTTTCAAAGCTTTTTTCCTCAAATTTCTGGTCTTTTTGAGCAAGCGCAGAAAGGGCCACGACAATTTTTTGGTGAGTTTTATCGTCAACCGTTTCAAATCTTAAAATCACGCCATTTTCTGATGTCGGCTGTACCACAGCGTCCTTAACGCCCGCTCCTGAAAGCGCATTTTTTATCTGGTCATTTGAAGGAAGTGATCCGCCGGCAAAATTTGCCTCAAGTAAAGCTCCGCCAGAAAAATCTATGCCGAAATTTAACTTCCACAAAAATAAGCTCACCAAGCTTCCAACAATCAACAAGGTGGAGAGGATAAAAAATATTTTTCTGTATTTTATTATTAACATAATATGGCACTTTAAATTTCTAATTTTTAATTTCTAAACAATTTTCAATGATTTAATTTTCAAACTTTATTAATTAATTGGAAATTGCAGAATTGGAAATTGTTTGAAAATTGAGAACTGAAAATTGAAAATTAAAAAATAACTTCTGAACACTAAATTTTCACTAGCAAATCTACCTTATCCAAAGTGAAATATGTTTTGATAAACGCGTATTGATAAATACTCTCATCAATAGCCGCGTAATCACCATGGCCGAAAACATACTGACCACTATACCAATAGCCAAGGTCAAGGCAAATCCGCGAATAATACTGGAACCAAACCAAAACAGAATACCGCTGGTGATTAAAGTGGAGATATTACTATCACGAATTGACGGCCAAGCGCGAGAAAAACCATCCTCTAAACTTGCCATTAAGCTCTTGCCGTTTTTGGATTCTTCTCTCATTCTTTCAAAAACTAAAACATTTGCATCTACCGCTATACCAATAGTCATAACAAATCCAGCAATACCAGAAAGAGTAAGCGTGACGGGAATAGATTTAAAAATCGCTAAAACTATTATCGCGTAGACCAAAAGAGCCAACGAGGCCAAAACTCCAGAAAATCTATAGAGTAAAATCATAAAAATTACTACCGCCAAAAATCCATACAGACCCGCCTTTAAACTTTTTGCTAAAGACACACTACCAAGCTGGGCGGCGATATTTTGCTGACTAATAAGCTTTATAGATACTGGCAAAGCTCCGGCATTGAGCCTCTTAACCAAAAGCTTTGCTTCGTCGCTCGTAAAGCTTCCTGTTATTTGTGCGTTACCTCCGGTAATTTCGCTTTGCACTACTGGGATGCTAATGGGCGCGCCATCCAAAAAAATTCCAACCCTTTTACCTAAATTAGCCTTAGTGATTTCTGCAAAAAGTTTAGCCCCCTCAGAATCAAACTGCAAATCTATTTGAGGCTTGTATGTAGTTTGGTCAAAAGACAATGTGGCTTTTTTTAAATTTTTTCCATTAAGGTTGGTGGCAAGAAAATCAGCCGTGGTAGTAGCTCCGCCAGGCTTTTCGGTCCTGAAATCTAAATAAGGCGTTTCACCTATTAATTGAATGGCTTGATTAATATCTGTGACACCAGCCAAATCCACTATTAAACGGTAGTCGCCCCCCACCCTATCAATTCGAACATTTGGCTCGGAAACGCCAAACAAATTCACTCTTCTTTCAATAACATCTCTTAATCCCGACAACGCCGAGTCTCTTTCTTTGTCTGCAATATTGGCAACGTCAGCCTGATATACTAAATGCGTGCCTCCATATAAATCCAACCCTAAGCTGAAATCTCTGGGAGAATATGTGCCCAAGATGTCAACTTTTACGGCATTATTAAATTTTGTAGCAAAAATATTCCACGGCTTAGCCCAGTTGTATGTGCCCAAAAAAATTACAAATGCCAATAAAATAACCAAGAGCACGTATCTTCTTTGCGCGCCCCTGGGAGTAAAAATTTTTGCTAAAAAAGAAAAAAATGATCTCAAAAATTCCATAATTACATTATCTTAATGATATTGTATTTAATATTTTTCGAAGGAGTTTTAACATCTACGACATCTCCGACTTTTTTGCGCAGCAAGGCCGTGCCCAATGGAGATTCGTTGGATATTCTTCCTTCGTCAGGATCGGCTTCCTCCGAACCAACTATTGTAAAAATTTTTGCGACATTGCCAAATTTCACTTCTACCGTAGACCCAACATCGATATAATCCTTATCTGATTTTCCCTTTTTAAAGAGAACGGTTCTTTTTAAAAGCTCGTCTATCTCAGAGATGCGACGCTCCATTTCTTCCTGAGCGCTTAGCGCTTCCGCGTATTCCGCATTTTCTGAAAGATCGCCGAATTTTTTCGCCTCTTCAATACGGTCAGCGATCTCGCGCCTTTTTTGCGTTTTAAGAAACTTTAATTCGTCTTTTAAATTTTTTAATCCTTCCTCGGAAATATAAGTTTTGTTTGAAGACATGTATTTGAATTTCTAATTTTTTAATTTGTTCTGACTTTTTATTCTACGCTGATGCCCATTGAACGAGCCGTGCCCTCCACTATGCGCATCGCCTGTTCTGTATCATTGGCGTTTAGGTCCACTGCTTTTCTTTCGGCGATTTTCCTGATCTGTTCTTTGGTCACCTTGCCGACCTTAGTTTTATTGGGCTGTCCGGAACCCTTTTCAATTCCTGCGGCCTTGCGAAGCAAGTCCGAAGCTGGAGGAGTTTTTAATTTAAAGTCATAAGAACGATCCTCATAAACAGTTATTTCGGCCGGCACGATATCTCCTGCCATATCTTTAGTGGCGGTATTAAATTTATTTACAAAATCCTGAATGTTCACTCCGTGTTGTCCCAAAGCAGAGCCGATGGGGGGGGCTGGAGTTGCCTTACCCGCTGGAATTTGTAATTTAATTATTGTTTTTATTTTTTTTGCCATAGGTTTAATATTAAATTTCTAATTTCTAATTTCTAAACAATTTCTAATGATTTAATTTTCAATGTTTTTAATTGGAAATTGCAGAATTGGAAATTGTTTGAAAATTGAAAATTGAGAATTGTTATTTGTTATTGCTAGATTCTAGATTCTAACTCCTAGATTCTTAAGAATACGTTATTATACTTTTTTAATCTGCAAAAAATCAAGCTCTACCGGAGTTTCCCTATTAAACATGGAAACCAAAACTTTGATTTTTCCTTTTTCTCTATCAATCTCGCCTATTCTACCGTCAAAATCCTTAAATGGTCCATCGACTATTCTCACCAAGTCTCCAATATTTGCGTCAATCTTGTATTCTGGTTCTTCGGCCTCAGTTCTTTTTACCAATGAGTCAATCTCTTCTGTAGAAACCGGCGTGGGTATTATTCCTGAACCAACAAATCCTGTCACACGAGGAGTGTTGCGCACCACATACCAGGAATCGTCTGTTACTATCATCTCAACCAACACATATCCAGGATATATCTTTTCCTCCTCCACCACCCTTTTTCCGCCTTTAATCTTAATCTTTTTTTCTTTGGGCACCAACACATTAAAAATCTTATCTTCCATTCCCATGGATTCAATGCGTTGTTTTAAATTGCGCACCACGGCATCCTCATATCCAGAATAAGTATGAAGCACATACCAATGTCTACCCGAATCTCCAGTTTGTTTTGGCATAGATTTAAAAATTTAAAGTGAAAAATGAAAAATTAAAATTAAAAAAGAAGAAAATTAAATCCACCTTACTATAAGATAGGTAAAAATATAGTCCCAGAGACCCAAAAACAATGCCACCGCCACCGATATTAAAATAACTGCCGCAGTATAACGCAAGGTCTGTTGACGCGTTGGCCAATTTACTTTGCCCAATTCGTTTTTAACATCTTTAAAATATTGAACTGTTTTTTGAACAAAATTCATAAATTATTAAAAAATGAAACTAATTTAAAACGGCCCAAAGGCCATTATTTTTCCAGTATACACAAACAATTTTCAAAGTCAACCCTGTTAAATAATTTTCAAAGAAAATTGGAGCTTGACTCCATTTAACGGGGTCAACCCCGCTCATCTAAAAAATAGAAAAGCCGCCCTGATGACAGAACGGCTTTAAATTTTTTACTTTTTTATTGTCTGGTAATAATCCTTGATTTTCCTTCTCTTAATCTTCCCGAGGATGTCCTCCCATTGTTCAAATGTTTTCATGTCAACCAAAATCACTTCTTTGGGCGTCCATAATTTATTTGGAATATTTTCAATATGACAATTCAATTTTTGTTTCGCGTCTGCCTCCAAGCAAATGACAACAAACACTATCGGGGCCTCTCCCTTTTTGTCGTCAGGAACCCCTATGACAACGGATTTCTTTACTATGGGACATTGCATAATATAATCTTCCATGTTTCTGCAAAATACGTTTTCTCCACAAACTGTAAACATGTCCTTCTGTCTGTCGGTAATAGACAAAAATCCATCCGCATCGCGACGCCCTATGTCTCCTGTGTGCAACCAGCCATCTTTCAAAACATCGCTGGTTTCCTGCTCCTTAAGATAATAGCCCATCATAACTTGCGGACCCTTCACGACTATTTCTCCATCAATGAAAGGACCTGCGATTTCCTCGCCCGTTTCAATATCAATAAGCTTGACCTGCGTGAGTGGCAATGGTCTGCCGATGCTCCCCGGCTTATTTTCTGTCGGCAAAGTCAAAGAAACCACTGGCGACGCCTCTGAAAGTCCATACCCTTCCACCAGCGTTGCGCCAGTTGCCCGCTCAAAAGCTTCTTTCACCCTTATCGGAAGAGGGCCAGCTCCAGAGCAACAAAGATTTAAAGATGACATGTCGTATTTCTTAATATCTTTAAGTTCTGAGATTGCCTGGAACATTCTGTTTACGCCCGGAAAAACTGTCACCTTTTTCTTCTGGATTGTTTTTGCGGCCTGTTCTGGAGAAAATGCCGGCATCAATATCAGTGTTCCTCCGAGCGAAAGCAAGGTTATGTTCATACAGATAGTAAGTCCATAGATATGGAAAAAAGGAAGAACGCCCAACATCGTCTCTCCGTCCTTAATCAAATCTCCCAGATGCTTTCTGCATTGCCAAGTATTGGCGATAACATTTTCGTGCGAAAGCATGGCGCCTTTCGGGGTACCGGTTGTTCCGCCGGTGTATTGTATCTGAGCAATATCACTAGATCTTAGGCTTGGCATTGCCATCGTCGTAAAATCTTTTCTTGCCAGCTCTTTTAGAAAAAAGACGCTATTGTCATTTACCTTTACCCACTTACCCTCTTTCTTCGCCTTGATTGGATACAGGATATTTAACGGAAACGGCAAACAATCTTGCACGCCCGTAAGTATTATCACCGTATCTTGAAGCGCGTACCTGACCTGCTCAAGTATGGGCCAAAAAAAATCGGCGGCGATCAAAACTCTCGGTTTTGAATCTACAATTTGAGCAATCATTTCTTCCGTGATTTTTATATTTTTTACTGGTGTTGTCTTAAGTTCTTTCGCTATGGAAGAAAAATTGATCGGCACCACAGTATATCCGGCAATCAGTGTGCCGTAATATCCAAATACAAATTGCGGAATATTGGGCATCAAAATAGCGACGTTGTTCGTTCCTGTGTTTGTTTTTTCGACACACGAATCTATAATTTCCGCATACAAAGAAACATTATCAAGCAAATCACCATAGGTGTACTTTTTTCCCAAAAAATCAATCGCAACTCTATTAATATTTTTTAGAGCACAAGAAAGTAGCGCTTCCGGAATTGTGGGCGGAAAATCATTTTTATATGCCTCGTCCATCTGCTCCTCCTCACTCCGCATATCGGAGTTTTTGTTTGTCAAAAAACTAAATAGATACTATCAAAATATATCCAGCTTTGCAAGAAGTTTTTAATTATTCTATTATTTCCCTTCCAAATTTTTTATAATTCTCACCTTATCAATCATACGAGGGCCAACTGACTCCATTATAAATTTCAGATCATTTTCTTCAAAAATATGTCCTTCTTCGGGCAATTCGCCGATTTGTTCCAAAAGATATCCGTTTAAGGTTTTTTTGCTTTTTATATCTGTATTAAAAAAGTGATTGATGTACGGCACGCGCGTCTGTCCATGAGTCACGATCTCATTTTTTGCCACGCGTTTAATCATTTCCGGCACCACATCCTTTTCGTCAATTATCTCTCCGACCAGCTCCTCCAAAATATCCTCTATACCCACCACGCCCACCACATTTCCATAGTCCGACACGACTACCGCCAACTGGTTTCTTTTCTCGCGCATATCGCGCAAAAGATCATCTATCAGGCGCGATTCAGGCACCATCATTGCTTCCCAAGCATAATTTTTTATCGGCTGATCAAGCTCATTATTTGCTATCGCTCCCAATAAATTTCTTTGGTGTACAATTCCCACAACATTACTTGTTTCATTTTCAAAAACCGGCAAACGAGAATGGTTGGCCTTTTTAATAAATTCTGCCATTTCACCCACCGTTTTTGACCCGTCAATAAAAGTTGTGAGCGGCTTGGGCGTCATAATATCCGCCGCCGTAATATCGTTGAGATGAAAAATTTTCTGTATCAGTTGGCTTTCTCCTGCTTCAATAGACCCTTCTTTTTCTGCCTCCTTCACCAAAAATTCTATTTCCGCTTCAGATATTTTGGGATGATTCGGCCCCAAAAAAGGTCTAGTAAATACTTTAATGAGCCAACTTATGGGGGCAAAAAGGTGGGAGATAAAATCAACTATTGGCGCAAATGCCAACGCCACTTTTTCAGCATGTCTTTCAGCCAAACGCTTGGGAATTATTTCTCCGAAAATCATTAATATAAAAGTTAAAATGGCGGCCAAAACTCCGACCCATCTGTCCCCCAAAATTCTCGATGCTAAAATTCCCACAAAAAAACTTCCGGCGATAGTAATAAAGTTCGACAACGCCAACAAAGTAGTGATTGGCCGCTCCATTGAATTTTTTAATTCCACCAGAATTTTTCCGGAAAAACGGTACTTTTCCGCCAGTATTTGAGCTCTGTGTATTGGCACGCAGTAAATAGCCGCTTCCGCGGCAGACACCAAAGCGTCCAAGAAAAGTATTAAAAATACGACAAAAATAAGAAGGCCCATTGACTATAACATTGCACAAAAAACAAAAATTATCAAGTTCGGGCTTATGATATTATTTTTTGTAAAAATATATATCCAATATTAAAAGCGCCAGCCAGCCGACAAGCAGTACATACCATCCCAAAAGTTCCAGTGTGCGCCCTCTACGCTCCCAAGATATCGTAAATTTTTCTGATGCGACTTGGTATATTTTTTCAATAGCGTCCAATTTATCTTTGATGGTTTTACGCCACTCTTCCAATTTAAATTTTTTGGATACCAAATCATACAGCCGCGCAAAATACCAATCACCTATGAGCTTTATGTCACGATCTAACGCCTGGAATTCGGAAATAGATAAAGAGCGCACAAGGATATTTTCTTTCAGCGCCTGATTAACATCGGTTTTACTAAATAGAAATCTTTTGCTGATAGGCGACTCATTAACAAGCTTAGTCACCCTATGTAATCTTTCATCTATCTGATTGTCTAAAATGCGGTATCTTAAAAGCTGAAAATTTGCCAACTGCAAAAGCTCAATCGTGGAAGCATAATCGCCCTCTTTGTCAAAAATAAACGCGCCGTCCCAATCCACTATCACCAAATCATTTTGCGCATATTTTATCTGTGAGGCCAAAGTATAATCAACCTCCGCGGGATCCAATGCCAACTTTTCGGACTTTAAAAGTCCTGCGATTATAGATTTGTGTTTTAAAAATTGTTCGGGATTTCCTTCGTATCCAGATACCACAAAAACGGAATACTCTTCGCTAAATTCTTCCACGTTCTTCACGCCCTTTTCTTTCAAAAAATCTCTACACTTGTCCAATACCACATCTTTAAATAAAATCATCTCTTCGGAAAAAATATTATCAATATCAAAACTCGCTTCCGCCAATAAAATATGCGGATGATATGTTTTAAGAGCTATCATTCCTTCGCGATTTTCTACTACCAATTTTTCCTGACTGATTAAAAACTGCTGGGGAACAGTAGTTTGAAAATAATGAGGAACACTTTTTATAGTCGGAGATTGCAAAACTTCGCCCTTTTTGTCATGGGGCGCCTGACCAACTAAAAAACATATGAGTTTGTTTTTCATACATATATTGTAACACGCCTAAATTATTTAAAAAAATACCCGCTCCGCCATTCGCCATCCGCCAACTGGCGGAAACGAAGACGGATGCGGGTAGTTTATAATTTTTTATGAATAAACGCCATGCTCCAAACGACCGATCAAGCGCCGAACTTCTTCTCCTTTGCCCTGCTTAATAGCTTGCATGGGAGTAATGCCCCCAAGAGCATGTCTTGGCCGATTGAGCCATCGCAGAGCCTTCTTTTTGTTCCCTTCAAACAACTCCACGGCCTCGACCATGATGAGTTTTTTATAGCTCCTTCTAGATATAAAATCTGCAATCGGAGACAATGACCAGCAAACAGCAACAAGAACAACAAAAATGATAGTGGTCCACCAACCATACTGTTTGATAATGTCAGAAAAAACCAAACGAAAAACAACAGCAAGCAAAACAATAGCACACACCACTAGGCCGACAATAGTCCAAGTGCCCATCTGCTCCTCCTTTTAAAAGTTCTGGCGTTAGTATAATAAACTTACGCCCTAAGGTCAATAGCGACAGACATCTTACAAAAAAGAAAAGGGACCCCTTGGGGGTCCCTTGAATCCGCATTCTTTTTGTTGCCTTGTTGCGGCATTCTGGCGTGGGCGTGGATGAGCCCCTCATCTGGCCGACGGGTACTTCCGGCCAACCCTCGTTCCTGGCTTTTCAAGAGTTGTATGTGAGCGGCGAGGTTCCGCTCTAGCCCCCGCTTACTTGATGGGTGGTGAGGGCTTACTACTGCTCATTGTCCCACCGCATCCCTTGGGACTCATCCACATCCACACTGCCACGATAGCAGATAAAAAAGTTTTGTCAATAGTTTGTGATATTATAAAAATTTAATTGTTAAGCCCACGCAATCCTCTCCGCCTTCTGATTTAACATAACCGACCTTCACAATATCGCCCGTTTGGGAGATTTTCTTGAGTAGTAAATTATAATTTATATTATCTCTAAAAAGATTAACTAAAACTAAATATTTTGTTTTTATTTTAAACAGTTTATCTAAAATTTCTTCAAATTTATTTTCAGCAAATTTTTCTGCTTCTCCTAAAAATAGATGGGCCAAAACGACATCGTAATTTTCATCAAAATCTAAATCTTTAATGTCAGATTCTACAATTTGATAATTTTTATTTTTAATACATTCTTTGATTGGGTCTATTTTTCTATTATCCCCCGGATAAACCACCCCTTTGATTGTGGCGTTTTTAAATTTGTCGGTTAAATAAAAAATGCTCGTTCTTCCAGAGCCTAAATCTAGAACTTTTTCTATTTTTCCCTCAATCTTTTCAAACAAAGAATCAAGGAGTCCTTTTTGTGACTTGCTTATTTCCCAATTATTCATAGTGTAATGATTATTCTTTGTATATATATTATGTTAACTACTAATAAATTCTTCAGCCGGGGCTTATCCGCCCAAGACAGACTTGTCCGCCTCGGGCGGAAACCACTATATTCTACTCTGGTGCCCCCGGAAGGAATTGAACCCTCATCTTATCCTTAGGACGGATCTGCTCTATCCGTTGAGCTACAGGGGCGCGCTGTTTTTTATTTTTTATATTCTATTTTTCTAGATTCTAGCTCCTAGATTCTAGTCTTGTATACATTGTACATCTTTATGCTAAAATAATCAGTATTAAGATTCAAGACAGACTCTACTAAATCCAAAGAAGTTTGTTGTTCCTGGGTTTGTGGTAAGCTGTAAAATATTAAACTTCATATTACCGTCGCTCGCTCAGGAAAAAAAGCGAATCTTTCTTTCCACTCGCTCGCTAGGTAATAACATTAAAATATTTTCAATTTTAATCTTATGGACATTATTTTTGCAAATGCTTTTAACTCACTGGAGCACATCACGTGCCACAAATTAAAACTTTTGCATGACAATTTTAATTCTTTTGAAGAAGCTTGGCAATCAAGTGTGCAGGATTATATAAATGCAGGATTTGACCAAGGGGCCGCCCAGATGCTTTCTGAAGAAAAACAAAAAATTAATCCCGAAAAAGAATTTCAAAAATTAGAAGATGCCGGCATTCAAATTTTATCCATAGATTCTCCAAACTACCCTGAACTTCTCAAAGAGATTCATTCTGCTCCACAAATAATATATATAAAAGGAGAAATTGTATCCGACACTCTGGCCATAGCTGTGGTAGGGGCAAGAAAGTGTTCCGACTACGGAGCGCGCGCCGCGCAAAAAATCTCTTCTGATCTGGCGCGACAAAATATTTGCATTGTGAGCGGCTTGGCACAGGGCATCGATACTCACGCTCACACGGGAGCATTGGAGGCCCGCGGCAAAACTATCGCTGTTTTAGGCTCGGGCCTTAAAGAAGAATTAATTTTCCCCAAATCAAACAAAAAGCTTGCGGAAAAAATTATTGAAAATGGCGGAGCGATAATTAGTGAATACTCTTTTGAGACACCCTCAATTCCCGAACGCTTCCCCCAAAGAAACCGTATAATCTCCGGCATGTCAAAAGGCACTGTTGTTATTGAGGCCGCCCCCAAAAGCGGATCTTTAATTACCGCAAAATTAGCTCTAGACCAAAATCGCGAGGTCTGCGCGGTGCCCGGATCAATATTTTCTGAAAACTCTCAAGGCACGAATGAATTAATAAAATTGGGAGCGCATCTGGTGCAAAATGCGCAAGATGTAATGGGTGCTTTGGAAATAGAATTTGAAACATCAAACGCTTTTCAAGAAAATTTATTTGGTTCCGAAGAAAAGATTGTTCTTGACATACTGACAGAGAATATATTACATATGGATGATATAATCAAACTGTCTGGATTTTCCGCGCAAGAAATTTTACCCGTTGTAACAAAATTAGAACTGGAAGGATTTATTAAAAAAATTAACACGAAATACACGCGAGCTTAAACATGGTAACTAAAACAAAATCACAACTTATAATAGTCGAGAGCCCTACCAAGGCCAAAACTATTTCTAAATTTTTACCCAGAGAATATCGGGTTGAATCTTCCTATGGGCATGTTCGTGATCTGCCAAAAGGAAAATTTGGCAAAACCAGATTTGGTATTGATATCAAAAATGATTTTAAGCCTCAATATGTTATCCCTAAGACGGCCTTGGCGCACGTTGAACAGTTGAAAGAAGCGGCCGCAAAAGCTACGGACATAATATTGGCAACTGACGAGGATCGCGAAGGAGAAGCGATCGCTTGGCATATCGCCGAAATTTTCAAAGAAGATGGCCTGGTAAAAAATCCAAAAGATTTCAAACGCATCGTATTTCACGAAATTACTAAAAGGGCCATCACTGAGGCGCTCGAAAAACCAAGAAGCTTGGATATGGATATGGTCAATGCTCAGCAAGCCCGCAGAGTTTTGGATAGATTGGTGGGCTATGAGCTATCTCCCTTTTTGTGGAGAAAAATCCGCTACGGTCTTTCAGCTGGGCGCGTCCAAAGCGTAGCGGTGCGTTTAATTGTTGAGAGAGAAAGAGAAATTGAAAGCTTCAAAAAAGAAGAATACTGGTCTATTGAGGGAACTTTTCAAAAATCAGGAGAAAAAGAAATTTTTAAAGCCAAATTGCATTCTGCGGATGGAAAAAATCTGGGCAAAATGTCCATTAGCAATCAAGATGAGGCTGAAAAAATAATTTCTGATTTAAAGGGAGAAAAATACTTTGTAAGCAATGTCTCCACAAAAGAAACAAGCAGGAATCCCGCCCCTCCTTTTACCACTTCAACCTTACAGCAAGAAGCGGCCAGAAAATTGGGATTTTCTGCTAAGCAAACAATGGTGATAGCGCAAAAATTATATGAAAACGGCCACATCACATATATGCGTACAGATAGTTTAAATATTGCTTCATCAGCATTAGATCAGGCCAAAAAAATAATCGCAGAAAAATTCGGAGAAAAATACACGCTTTCCAGTCCCAGACACTACAGCAACAAAACTAAAGGCGCTCAAGAAGCCCACGAAGCTGTCAGGCCAACAGACTTAAGCCACAAGCTTGGCGAAAATTTTAATTTAGAAGATCACGGACAATACAAATTGTACGATTTGATCTGGAAAAGAACAGTTGCCTCACAAATGCAATCTGCCGCGCTTCTTCAAACTTCAGCTGATATATCAACTGAAAATAAAAAATATTCTTTTCGGGCTAGCGGACAAACTGTAATATTTGATGGATTCATTCATGTTTATACGGAAGGTAGAGATGATGTTTCTGAGGAAGACAGTAGCGAAGAAGGAGCTCTGCCACAACTTTCTGCGGGAGATAAAATAAATTCAAAGGAAATATTGCCCCTACAACACTTCACCGAGCCGCCACCAAGATATACAGATGCCACACTAATTAAAGCGCTGGAATCTCACGGCGTAGGACGCCCCTCAACATATGCTCCGACCCTTTCTACTGTCCAAGAAAGAGAGTATGTAGAAAAAATAGACAAAAAATATCATCCCACAGAAATTGGCATACTTGTAAATGATATGCTTGTTGAAAATTTTCCCGAAATAGTTGACATCAATTTCACATCACATATCGAAGAAGAATTTGATGAGATTGCCGAAGGAAAAATTAAATGGACGGAAATCATTCGAGAATTTTACACCCCTTTCAAAAAACACCTAGAAGAAAAAGAGGCGACGGTAATTAAAAAAGTTGAAGTTTCTCAAACTCCTTGTCCACACTGTGACAAACCGATGTTGATAAAATTCGGCCGTATGGGAAAATTTCTTGCCTGCCCTGATCCAGAGAGCAAGGTGACCATGCCCCTGCCCGAGGAAGCGGCAAAGATTAAAGAGCTTACAGAAAAAACTCGAGACGAGCGATGCGCTTTGTGCGGAAAAGTTATGGAGGTTAAACGCGGAAGATTTGGATATTTTTTGGGTTGCGTAGATTATCCAAAATGCAAAGGCATCTCAAAGATTTGGAACAAGCTCGGTTTTAAATGTCCGCATTGTTTATTATCTCCCGAAAGAAAAGATCAGCCCGGGGATATTGTAGAGAAAAAAGCCCGTGGCCGCGGAAAACCGTTTTATGCCTGCACTCGTTATCCGGACTGCAATTTTGTTATGAATAAAAAACCGGAAAACGAAAGCGAATTAAAAGAGCTTTATGAAAAATGGTTTGCCAACCCACCCAAACCAAAGAGGGTCGCATATCCTAAGAAAGAGCATTAGATTTTGGTCGTTACTAGCCCGTACGCCTTCACAAATTTAGCGCAGGCGAGCGGGATTTTTTAAATTTAACTTTGCAAGTATACAAAAAATGATGTTAAAATTAATTTAGACACCATTATGAATCTTGAACAATTTACAGAAAAATTGGGTGAATACTCTACGCAAGATCGCGAATTGATTTCTCGCGCCTTTTTATTTGCCCAAGAAGCGCACCAAGAACAAAAAAGGGCGAGCGGCGAACCGTTTTTTAATCATCCGCTCCATGTGGCATTGAGCTTGGTTGAGTTGAATTTAGACGCGCAGACTATCGCCGCGGCGCTTCTGCATGACGTGGTAGAAGACACGCCCACGACAGAAAATCAGATAAAAAAAGAATTCGGCGACGATGTGGCTTTTTTGGTTGCCGGAGTGACTAAGCTGGAAAAAATTTTTTACAACCCCAGCAAAAAACACGCTGAGAACCTACGCAAGATGATACTGGCGATGGCAAAAGATCTGCGTGTGGTTTTTATAAAACTCGCCGACAGATTGCATAATATGCAAACCGTTTCCGCGCTCACGCCAGAACAGCAACAAAAGATGGCGCAAGAAACGATGGAAATCTATGCGCCATTGGCATCACGTCTGGGCATTAGAAAATTTCGCAATCAGCTTGAAGACCTCTCTTTTCAATATCTATATCCGCAAGAATTTGACTGGGTTAAAAAAATCTCACAACCTTTTATCGAAAAAGGTGGAGAATATTTAGAAAAATTAAAACCTTTAATTTTTCACGAGCTTGCGGGGGCAGGGCTTGAGCCGATTAAAATAGATTATCGGATAAAACATTTTTGGAGCCTATATAATAAACTTTTGCTTTGGGAAAAAGATATAAATAAAATTTTTGATATCGTCGCAATGCGCATCATTTTACCCACCGTTGGAGATTGTTATATGGCAATGGGAATAATTCATAAACTCTGGAAACCTGTTCCCGGAAAAATTAAAGACTATATATCTATTCCAAAACCCAACGGATACCAAAGTTTACACACAGTCGTTTTTTGCGTAGATGGAAAAGTGACCGAGTTTCAAATTCGCACTCCGCAGATGCAAAACGAGGCCGAGCAAGGTATCGCGGCGCATTGGTTTTATGAAGAACGCGGAAAAAAAGTTAAAAAATACGCCAAATTGCCCAGTCGTCTCACCTGGGTAAAACAGCTTCAAGAGTGGCAAAGTCACGGCGTCAACAGTAAAGAATTTTTGGAGAGTTTGAGGTTAGATTTTTTTCAAAATAGAATTTTTGTCTTTACTCCCAAAGGTGATGTTATAGATCTTCCCCAAAATGCTACGCCAATAGATTTTGCTTACGAAATACATTCAGATATAGGTAATCATTGCGTGGGAGCCAAAATAAACGGAAAGTTGTCACCGCTTGATACAGCATTAAAAAGTCAGGATGTGGTTGAGATTTTAACTAATCGATCAAAAAAACCTTCTCAAAAATGGATTTCTTTCGCAAAAACCACAGGCGCTAGAAGCAAAATAAGAGGTTTTTTGGAAAAAAATAAATCCCCACACCTTCCTACGAAACATTAAGCCTCATACTCGCAGGAAGAATTCTATGGCGCTAATTCATGCCCGTAACAAGCCATTGTAAGGTGTGGGGATAAATCACGCGAAAAGTAATCCGCTTTTATTCTCCAACTATCTTGTCCAAAATATTTTTCAATTCTTCGTCCGAATAATACTCTATAGCAATGCGCCCACCCTTGGAGCGCGGCTGAATGTTTACTTTTGCTCCCAAAATTTCTTCTAGCCTGTTTTTAATATTTTTTATTCGCGGATCGGCGTCTATTTCTGTTTTAGAAAACTTTTTTATCTGCCTCACTCTTTCTTCAAGATCTCTGACGGTCATGGGATTTACCAACATTGATTTATACAAATTTATTTGTTGAACTCCATTGTCTAAAGAAACTAAAATTCTGGCGTGTCCCTCACTCAATCGTCCTTCTTTAAGGGCCGTCTGAATTTCTTCGGGTAAATTTAAAAGACGCACCGCATTAGCTACCGCCTCCCTGCTTTTGCCTGCCATTTCAGCTATTTCTCTTTGAATAAGATTAAATTCTTCCTGCAAACGTGAATAGGCCAGCGCCTCCTCAATAGGGTTTAGGTCATGGCGCTGTAAATTTTCTATCAGGGCCAATTTCAAAAGATCACGCTCGCTCGGAGTGGTCGAGTGGATTATGGCCGGTATGTGAGGAAAGCCCACCATTTGGGCGGCGCGCCACCTTCTTTCTCCGGCAATAATTTGATATTCCACATCGCGTCCGCCATCGCTTCTTTCACGCTCTATTTTTGAAACAACTATCGGCTGCAAAATGCCGTGCTCTTTTATGGACTTTGATAGTGACTCAAGCTCTGTCGGATCAAAATATTTTCTTGGTTGTTCGGGGTTTGGTTTTATTTTTCCTATTTCAACCAAAAAAACTGATTGGTGGTGATGCGCGTGGCGATTCTGTTCTTCGCCTGAAATATTTTTATTTGTGTTCGTGCTTTGACTGACGCTCTTTTTGGGAATTAAAGATTCCAGTCCTCTGCCTAAATGATTTTTCATATTTTGGTAACTAGAATCTAGAATTTAGTATCTAGAATCTATCATTTTTGTATTAATTAGAAATAATAATTTTTATAACAATGTCTTGACAAATTTTATTTTAGGAGTATAATGTATTCAGGAGGTGCCCAATGCGTATTCGCGAGCTCCTAATCTCTTTGTTGTTGAGTTGTTTCACTGGCTTGCTTTTCGTAGGCTTTGGAATGGATCACATTTATGCGACTCTGATCGGCTGCCTGTTCTTTCTCGGAGCACTTTCGCTCTTTAATTACCTCGAGCACGGAAAGTTCATGCCCCTTGTTCGCCGGCCAAGAAAGATCCTTGTTCTCAAATTTCCCGGCGCCAGCCGTCCTTATAAGGCCTTGGTCCTGGAAGAGATGGGTGATTTCTATGTAGCTCGTCTCGATTACGGTGATGAAAAGTTCAAGGGGCGAAAAGTTCAAATTCCCAAAAACCATCCCGACATCGCCGAAGTTCTGACCCCACAATCAAGGCCCGAGTGATCCTACTCACTTCCCACCAAATTGGTGGGTTTTTTCTTTTCAATGATTTAATAATAACCCGAGCAGTAATAA